>Ga0302167_10000252_pt1 | contig 27640 bp, 22 predicted proteins | sample I_Fen_N1_1_FD_193496 | JGI IMG/M metagenome (GOLD analysis project Ga0302167, IMG submission 193496) | Peat permafrost microbial communities from Stordalen Mire near Abisko, Sweden - I_Fen_N1_1 | ecosystem: Environmental > Terrestrial > Soil > Wetlands > Permafrost | place: Sweden: Abisko... | reverse complement strand
TTCTGAATTCAAGTTCATTATAATTTCTGTCGATTTCTGTTCTGAAAGATAATCTTGTAGGAACCGGATTGAAATTAAATTCTTTAACCCATCTCAGATATTTTGTAGATTTCGCAGTATCGCTGATCATTTTATTGAACGGCTTAATTACCCACGGTTTGAATGTATAATTATAATCAATATATCCTCTCAGATACTGTCTGTAATTTTTCTTCGTGTAAATATCTCTATAGTAATCGTCATTATAAACCGCAGTAACGGAAACGTTTTCTATGTCGTAGAATTTAGCCTTTTTATTAGGATTCATTCTTTCCTTGTGCATATTCACAACACCCAAACTTCTTTGTTGAGTATACGTTCTCGCTACTTTTTTAAGCTGGTCTTTATTGGCAGCTTTATTGAACTCAACATCGGTATCCAAAGGATTGTATTTCGGATCTTCGATAGTTTGAGAATAAGAATAGTTTAACGGAATTTTCACTCCACTCTTCTCAGGAAGGAACTTATCTACATTGATCGCAGTATTGATGCTAAATGCAGATTGTGTAGACTGATTTCTTTCCGCAGGTTTAGAATCAATATTACCGAAACCTACAGAGGTATAAGATGCACTTGTATTAATGGTCGCAAAATCTCCAAGGTTGAAGTTTAAGCTTGCATTTCCGGCATAACCTCCGTCATTTTCAATTTCTGAAAGACGGATTTCGTTTACCCAAAGTACCCTGTCTATTGATACTCCTGTTCTATCTCCTGCATTTCTTATACCTAATACAATGGATGTTACATTTCCTAAACTTGGACGTCCTTTAACATAGATTTTTTTGAAATTAATATCGCTTCCAAACTCTTGATCCATGATTCTCTTGGCAATATCATTCGGGAAGTTTTTATCTCTTCTGATTTTAGCATCTACAAAGTCCTGAATATCTAAATCTACTTCATTATCCAATGGCCAAATATCCATAGGCGCCGTAGCTGTTTTTGAAGTAAGCTTTAAAGAAGCTTCATATTCATAATAGTTATCTGTTGCATCGTTTCCGAAACGGATAAAGAATTTTGTCTTTTTATCCATTAATCCAATATTAGGATCTCTGTTTTCAGGATCTTCAGCGTGTACAAAAAGTTTCAGCTTCTTGTATCTTCTCATATCTAATGAAGAGTTCTTGAACACTCCTCTAGCCTCTGTAGTACGAAGCTCATTAGCTCTCATATATAGAGAAGCTTCATTCTGTCTCTGTGCACCTGCATTTCCGCTCAATACCTGTCTGTCAATTCCAGGAGGCAATACATATGGAGGTTGGTTTAATGCATTTTCTTCAATATTTACACTTCCAATTTCAAAATTATTTGGATCTACAACATCAGATGTCCCTTCATTTGTTGCAGGATCAGCAGTAGTATCTGTTCCGTATACAGCGAAGTTTTTAGGATATCTTCTCCAATCTGATCTTACAAGGTCTAATGTACCAAACCTCAACGTTGAAGTCTGATCAAAACCTGTTAATAATAATCTTGCGAATCTTACATTGTTAAGAACATCAGCTGCATGATCTCCAGCAGTAGCATCATATTGAGCAATAGGAACTCTGAATAAATACCATTTTACCTGATCAGTCTGCCCATTTTGGAAAGTTGCCTGAACAGTTTTAACATCAACAATATTATTCTGACCTAAAACCAAGTTACCTTGATCTAATTTTACTTCATATTGATTATAGCTTTCGTTCTGATCTAAGTTATAATCTTTATTGATATCTTCTGCATCCGGAGTTTGAGTAGATACTTCCAGAGAATTAGCCTGAGAGTTTCCTTCCGGATTTCTGAAATATTTATATCTCTGAATAATTGACGCCGCCTGACTTCCCGTAAATTTATCCGACAAATAGAATACGAAATCATCCACAGCTGGATCGGCAATATTTGTCACAGGGTTAATAAATGTATTTCCGAATTTTATTGCTTCCTGTTCAGAGCTCAAACCATCGTAACCTAAATCCTGTGCTTTTCTGTCATCCCCTTCACTTGAGAATGCATATAAAATCGGCGGCTGTTTTGGCTGAGTTCCCCAATTTGTATTTGTCGTTGTAGATGGAGTTGATCCCGTTGGCAATCCGTTTTCGTATTGCATTTGTCCGTCTTTTAAAACATCTTCGGAAACGTTTCCTAATTGTAGTAAAAGTCTTGGATTAGTCCCTAAATTATTTCCATCTGCGTAAGGATCCATCATCCAGAATTCAACATATTCAATATTAGAGTTCACAAAGTTGGAAATACTTATCGGTCTCATAATACCTGCCCATCTTTGCTGAGTTGTTTCGTTAGCCGGGTTTACGTTATATGGTCCTTTTTCTCTAGGATAATACGATATATCGAAAGTATTAGTGAAGGTTTGTTCACCCGCAACAAAGTCTCTGTTATTAAAGATCTCAGAAAGCTGAACTCTTCTTGAGGCGTGATTGGAGACCGACTGCGGAGTAATTCCTGCAGGGGCTCTACCACCTACACCATAGAATCTCGGGTCAATGTTATACCAAGATAATAAACCTCTACCATAACCATTTGTAATATCATTATTTGCACCAGCTCCCTGGAAAATAGCATCACCCTGATTCTTTTCAGGTTTTGAAGCTAAACTCCAAGCGGTAGGTTCTTTTAATGAAATTTTAGAAGTAGTCTGTTCAAAATCGTCAATGTATGACTGGTCATTTGTTCCTTTATTAAGTCCAGGAAGTAGATAAGCCGCTTCCATTTTGAAATTCAAATTAGATGGCGCTTCCGTGTTTATTAATGGAATTTTATCCGTTAATCTCGTAAGGAAAGGAAGTTGGTTATTGTACATTAAGTTAACCCCAGCCATTGTATTATTTACAGCTTCCTGACCGTAGTTTACTTTTTGAGTAAGCGGAGATTCGGAGTAATTAACAACCGTTCCACCAAAAATAAAGTTCTCATTAACTCTTCTTTCTAAGTTTAATCCTAAGAATCTTTTTCTTTGCGTATTAAATGTTAATTGATTTTCTAATGCGATATTAATTGCCTGTCCGGACTGTTTTACATTTTCATTGATAATCGTAACTGTTCCCAGCATATAGTCAACCGTGTAGTCAACACCTTCTGTCAACTGAACACCGTTTGCAGATACTTTTACAGATCCTTGCGGAACGTTTACAGCTCCTAAAGAAATTCCTTGTCCCTGCGTTCCTTTGTAACGACCTTCCATCGTATATCGCTGAGCCAGGTTATTTGATGAAGCAACTTGTTTCTGCTGAGTATATAAATCATTGAAAACATATTGCGGATCACTACTCCCTAATACTGATGCCATATACTTTCCGAAAGGCTGAGCTTTAGTAAAGATAATCCTTCCTGTTTCCGGCCGGATCGTGATACCGTTCACAAAGTCAAAAATACCATCACCGGTTGTACTTCCGTTATTCTGAATATCTCCATTTGTGTTAAGTCGATCCCAGTTTAGTAATTTCAATAAATTGGTGTCTTTAACGATCGTATTTGGAAGATAATTTACCTTACCTCCTGTTTGTGAATCTCTATAGAAAACATTTAAAATAAATCCATCCTGATTTACCTGCCCTGCATCCAAAGCATAGATGTTCTTCATCATCAAATCCCACATTGGCGAAGCAACATTCAGCTTGTTGTTTACTCTTAAAACTTTAGTTACCAACACCGGACTTTCTTCGGAGAATTCCCCTACTTTGTAAACCTGATTACTTCCGTTAACCGTGTACGAGTATGAAACAGCTAAAAGCTGATTGTCATTCAGCTTCTGGTTTAATGAAATGTATCCTAATTGAGGTTGTAATGTATATTCGTTTGAATTTAATCTTCTTGCCTTTTTATTAAAAATAAAATGCTCACTATTTTGATAAGGCTCTGCACTTCCCGGGAAAACCTGTCCTTGCAGAAGATCGCCATAATTCGCTCCGGCGTCTCTTGGCGTTCCCATTGTATTGGACACCGCCTGATAAAGTCCGTTTTGCGTGTTATCGGGCAATCCTGAAGCACCTTCACCCAAGTCTCTAATTCCGACAATACTTTTCTGATAAGCTAGGTTGCTGTTTCCTTGATCTAAAACCCAAACCTCTGCTCTTGTAATACTTATTTTTGAGTTGATCTGAGGATAATTAAGCAATGCATTATCATAATTATCTAAGAAATAATGTCCTAAAAAGTAGTGCTGATTATCTTCATAATCAATTGCATTCATTTTGAAGGTATTCATTACACCTCCACCTTGAACAACAATGTTTCTGGCTTCACCCTGCTGTTGAGAAAGAACCACAGTTCCGAAAGTTTTCCCAAGTTGAAACTCGGTTTTAACCCCGAATAATGATTGGGAACCTCGTATTAAACTGGTTGAAAGCGGCATATTTACGTTACCGAATTCAACTCTTTTTATAATTTTATCTTCTCCTCCTGCATTGGGCTGATCGACATTTCCAAGACCTTTTTGCTGGAGGTCTTTCCAGCTTCCTTTTGCCTGCCAAACCAAGTTCATTCTGTTCTCAAAAGCAAAACCGCTCTGAGTATCGTAATTGGCTTTTAACTGAAGATTCTCCCCTACTTTACCCAATAAACCAAGCTGAATCCTTTGATCAATATCAAACGTAAAACTTTTTCTGTTTTGAGGTAAAATTAATGGGTTATCAATTTTCTGATACAGTCCTGCAAAATCGAAAGAGGCATATCCGGAAGGGATAATTTCAATTTTGTTACTTCCAAAAATGGTTTCAAAAAGTTTGTTTCGAATGGTTAAAGAAGGGATCAAACCTTTTCTTCTGGCATCACTTTTATCTTTTCGGAACATCAAACTGTACTTGTCTGATTTCTCTTTGTAATAAGCCTTTGTCTGCGACGCCATCATAAACTCCTTATAATCTTCAGGAGACATAGCTGTAGGCGGCCCGGTTATTGTATTAGCAATTTTAGGATAAACGTAGTACATGCCCGTTTTTACATCGTAAAAGGCCTCATACTGCGTAGGATCAGCCAGTTCATAGTCTTTCTTTACAATTGCGGTATCACGTACTGGTCGCTGCTGCGCAAAAGTACTTACTGATACACACAGAAAGGACAGGAACAAAAATATATTGAGAAACTTATTATTCGCCACCAAATGTTAAATGTTTTTTAAGATTTGTTTTACCAATTCTTCTACCGTAATAGCCGAATTTTGTTTTATTATTCTATCTGCAATCTTCTCGCTCATTCTTTTAGGAATTCCTAAAACTTCTAATGCAGATAACGATTCTTCCTTGATTTTATTATCCACAAATGTAGAAATATTTTCTTCTGCATTGGTGAATTTCTGGACTTTATCCTTTAAATCTACAATAATTCTTTCAGCAGTTTTTACCCCAAGACCTTTTGCTTTTTGGATCAGTGCGCTGTTCTTGGAAAGTATCGCAGAAGCAATCTCATCAAGACTTAAAGTTGACAGTAAAATAAGTGCAGAAACAGCACCTACTCCATTAACGCTTATTAACAGATTAAACATTTCTTTTTCTGAACGAGTGTTAAATCCAAAAAGTAAATGCGCATCTTCACGGATGATCTGCTGAATAAAAAGTACGGTTGCCTGATTCAAAGTCAGGGTTTGTGAGGTCATTAAACTGATACCCACATAATAACCAACACCTTGTACGTTGATTACTGCATAGGTAGGCGTAAGTTCTTGAACAGTGCCTTGTAAAGAAAATATCATTATTAATTTTTAAAACTCCCAAATATAGCAATTTAAACTAATTAATGTTTTCATTTCATGCGCGAATGAAATTTAACTTAATTTTTAAGATAGAATTCAAGGATTTTTCACAAAAACAAAAGACTCCAAAATCTGGAGTCTTTGTAAAATTATTATGATTTAAAAGTTATTTAATTAAAAATATCTCCTAAACAATCTCAATATTAGTATAATCATTAATCACCTCAGCACAGCCGTTATCCATCAATTCTTCCAGTGAATGTGTGGTTGTGATCCCAATCACTTTCATTCCTGCATCTTTGGCAGCTTTTATTCCTCCCATTGAATCTTCTACAACAACAGCGTCTTTAGCATTAACTTTTAGCTTTTCAAGTGTTTTTAAAAATATCTCAGGATTTGGCTTTCCTTTGGAAACTTCTATTCCTCCGGTAATTTCCTGAAAATAGTTTCTAACATTCAATCCGCCTAAAATAAAATCAATACTCGAAGGAATTCCCATCGTGGCAAGTCCGGTTTTGATGTTATTCTGATTCAATTTTTGAAGGAAAGGCGTTAATCCGTTTACTTCTTTAATATGGTTTTGATATAAAGTCTGATATGCTTTTTCCTTTGCTAATCCCAACTCATGAATTCTTTCTTTAGAAATATCTGCTCCGAAAAAACGGACGATCATTTCATCTAATGTTCCATGATTTTGGGCGCTGAAATTCTCAGGCTCGATAATAATTCCATATTCTTTTAAAAATAGGATCCACGATTCTTCATGATAAGGGATGTTGTCTACAATCGTTCCATCCATATCAAAAATAATCGCCTTTTCATTTAACTTCATTTTCAAAATTTGTGTGTTTGTGTATTATTTAAAACTCATAGATTTTAGAAACCTATGAGCTTTAAATTTTAATTATTTTTTGTCTTTTTTCTCTCTTCTCTGAGCATCAAGAACAGCAACTGTTGCCAAGTTTACGATCTCGTCTACACTTGAACGCATCTGTAAAACATGAACAGGCTGTTTTAATCCCATCAAAATTGGCCCGATAACCTGAGCAACTTTCATCCCTCTGATGATCTTGTAAGATAGGTTCGCACTTTCAAGATTTGGGAAAATGAATGTGTTGGCAGGAGTTGTTCCTAATTTTGAGAAAGGATAATCACTTAAATGATCTGCATTCATGGCAAAATCCGGCTGAATTTCTCCATCAACAATCATTTTCGGGAATTTTTCGTGAAGAATGCTTACTGCTTTAGCTACTTTTTTCGAAGTATCAGAAATTCCAGCGAAGTTTTCGAAGCCTAACATTGCAATTCTTGGTTCAACAGCAAAAGTCTTAACGGTAATTTCTGCCATTTTAGCAATATTAACCAAATCTTCAGCCGTCGGGTTTTGATTAATTGAAGTATCTGCGAAGAAAATTGGTTTCTTTTCAGATAAAATCATCATCATTGCCGCTACTTTATCTACGCCTTTCTCTTTTTCGATAACTTCTAAAACAGGACGTAAAACTGATGTATAATTTTTAGAGAATCCAACGATAAGTCCGTCAGTATCACCATGTCTCAACATCAATGGTCCGAAATAATCTCTCTGACGTACATATCTTTTTGCTTTGTACTCGTTCATCCCTTTTCTTTGGCGAAGTTTCCACAGCGTTTCTCTGTATTTCTGTCTGTTTTCTTTTTGGTCGTCGTCACTTGGATCGATAATCGGAATATCCAATTCGATTCCAAAACGCTCCATTTGCTCTTTGATGTATTTTTTGTTTCCTAAAAGACTTGGGAAAGCAATTCCTTCTTCATAAAGAATCTGAGCAGCTTTTAAAACATTGTATTCTTCGGCATTTCCTAGAGTAATTCTCTTTGGATCAGCTTTAGCACGGGTCTGCATCATTCTTACCAACTTCTCGTCTCTTCCCATTCTGTCAAGAAGACTGTTTTCGTATTCGTCGAAATCAGCAATCGTTTTTCTTGCAATACCACTTTCAATAGCCGCTTTTGCAACAGCGCTTGAAACTTTGGTAATTAATCTATTATCAAACGGTTTTGGAATAAAATATTCTCTACCGAACTGTAAATTCTGAACATTATAAGCTAAAATTACAGCTTCAGGAACAGGTTCTTTAGCCAAATCAGCAATTGCATGAACAGCAGCCAATTTCATTTCTTCATTAATACCTTTTGCCTGAACATCCAATGCTCCACGGAAAATATAAGGGAAACCTAGAACGTTGTTAACCTGGTTAGGATAATCACTTCTTCCTGTTGCCATGATTACGTCTTTACGAGTTTCAAAAGCAAGATCGTAAGCGATCTCAGGATCTGGATTTGCCAAAGCGAAAACGATTGGGTTTTCATTCATGCTTAATAGCATTTCGGGAGTCATTACGTTTCCTTTCGATAATCCGATGAAAACATCTGAACCTTTTACGGCATCTTCCAACGTTTCAAGATCTGTATTAGCGATGAAATCTATTTTTTCAGGCGTAAGGTTTTCTCTTTTATGATTGATAACTCCTTTGCTATCGCACATTAGAACATTTTCTCTTTTTAAACCTAAAGAAATATATAAGTTGGTACAGGCAATTGCCGCAGCTCCTGCCCCATTTACCACCATTTTCACCTCATCAATCTTTTTATCAGCAATTTGCAATGAGTTAATCAAAGCTGCTGCAGAAATGATCGCTGTTCCGTGTTGGTCATCGTGCATCAAAGGAATATCTAATTCCTCTTTTAATTTCTGTTCAATATAAAAAGCTTCAGGAGCTTTAATATCTTCAAGGTTAATTCCTCCAAAAGTTGGAGCAATTCCTTTTACAATCTGAATAAATTTATCCGGATCCTTCTCATTAATCTCGATATCAAAAACGTTGATATCTGCAAAAATCTTAAATAAAAGACCTTTACCTTCCATTACCGGTTTTGAAGCTTCTGCCCCAATATCACCCAATCCAAGAACTGCTGTACCGTTAGAAATTACAGCAACCAAGTTTCCTTTTCCTGTATAATCATACACTGTTTCAGGCTTTTCGTAGATTTCCATACAAGGAACTGCCACTCCCGGAGAATATGCCAATGACAGATCTCTTTGTGAAGAGTGCGGTTTTGAAGGAATCACTTCGATTTTTCCTTTGGGTTCAGCTTTATGATAATCTAACGCGGCCTGATTGAAGTTCTTTTCGTCGCGGTGAGTTTTATTTGACATAAATAATATTTTTTAAAGTATGTATTTAACATGGTAGTCGACTAAACTTTCGATAGGTTTTTGTACAACATGTCCCACATTTAAATTAAGCTCTGCAGCTGCAGAACGTAGAATATCTTCGTAATAATAAGCAATTGAGCCTATAAAGTTGATCTCAGCATCTTTGCTTTCTTCATAAGGAAGAACCTGATAGTCGAAAAAATTCTTCATCTCCTCCAAAACCATATTTCGGAGGTAAGGATGATCTTTTCGGTCTATTACAAATTTATTGAAATTCGCTAAATAAGCATTAGGTCTGGTCGTATGATACATATTCTTCAATGCATCATCAATCGTTAAGTTATAAATTTCCTGAAATTCCTGACTAAGATCCTCAGGAAGTTTTTGCATGAAAAATCTGCGTACCAATTGTTTACCAATCGCACTGCCACTTCCCTCATCTCCCATCAGGAAGCCAAGAGAAGGAAGTTTTATTTTTAAATTTTCGCCGTCGAAATAGCAAGAATTAGAGCCCGTCCCCATAATGCAGACGATTGCAGGTCTTCCCTGATAAGCCGCATATGCAGCTGCCAAAAGATCTTCCCTTATGGTAACTTCTGCATCACTAAAAACTTTACCTAATTCTTCTACGATGGTATCACAGTTTTTTTGAATCCCGCATCCTGAACCATAGAAATAAATTTTCTTGATGGAATTCTTAACGGATGTTAAACTAGTATTCTTTTCAATTTCCGGAACAATGAGTTCTTTGTTGATGAAATTGGGATTAAAACCAATGGTTTCCGTCTCTAGAAAAACTTGTTTGAATTCATCCAATATTACCCAATCTGATTTAGTAGAACCACTATCAACAATAGCAACCATATTTTTCACATTTTAGTTTAAGGATGCTAAATTATGAATTTATCTTGAGAAGAGCTTAAAAAACAGCTCAGAAACTAGCGTGCTGATTAATGTTTTATATCAGCTTTCTTTTCATTGAATTGTATTAACCAATCTTCAATTTCATCTTCTAAATATGATGTCTGAAGGATCATTGCATTAATAAAATCATCCGGAACGGGTTCATCTTTAGAATTTTCAAGATTCCAGAGCTCGTTTGACATATTTTCGTACTCTGAATACACCCGTTTGAAACGGGAATTTTCTTTCTCAAGAGCCTCAATATTATGTTGTTGAAGCTGAAATTTTCTGTATTTGTTTTGAGATTTCATACAAATATTATTATTAAGTGGTAAATATATAGTTGGAAGTATGCTTCAATCACGCATTACAAGATAGGAAAAACCATCAACACAAGTAGTTGAAAATGAATTTATTATCAGGTCTGTTTTATATCGTTCTGAAAATTAAAATTAGAAATATTTTTCATGTAAAAAAAATATTTAACATCTTTTTTTACTGTTTAACATATAGTTATAAATTTGCATATCATAAAATTGAGATGAAAGATATACTAATACGTCAAAAACAAATTTTGTTCTTCATTATTGCGGGAGGACTTAGCGCCATTATAGAAATCGGAAGCTTTAAAGCCTTCAGCACTTATCTGCCTCAGTTTTTCTCCGGTGAAACCAACTTTCACGGCATTCATTATCCTTTAAGTAATATTTTCTCCACCAGCTGCGGGATCATCACGAATTACTTCCTGAGCATCTGGTTTGTATTTGAAAGAGGCAAGCATTCTAAAAGAAAAGAATTCGCATACTTTATGATCGTTTCTTTTATTTCAACATTATTAAGTCTTAGCTTCTTCCAAATATTTTATAGTTTTATATTTAAAGATAATATTGATTTAATTTTTTATACCTTGAGTCCCGAAATAACCAGTAAGATTGCTGCAATATTATTGGTTTCAATTCTCAATTATTCTATCAAGAAGAAAATAATTTTTAACGGTTAATTTGTGGTAAAAATTTTAAATTATCTCTGGAGATTTTGGCTGTTGATTTTAGCCTTTGTTTTAACAATTATTTTCGGAATACCTGTTTATATTTTATCTTTTAATAAGAGTCATTATAAATATGCCTACAAATTCATACGACTTTGGAGCTACGCCATGTTCTACGGAATGGGTCTAAGATACGAAGTCATCAATCTCTCTGACCAAAAACCTGATAAAAACAAACCCCACGTTTTCATATCCAACCATACTTCTATTATGGATATTATGCTGATGTGTATTTTATGTTCCAAGCATCCGGTTTGTTTTGTGGGAAAAAAAGAATTGGTGAAAATCCCGATTTTCGGAACCATATATAAAAGGATATGCGTGATGGTAGACAGAAGCAGCCCAAGAAGCCGAGCTGATGTTTACCGCAGATGTGCTGAGAAAATGGAAGAAGGAAACAGTATCGTTATTTTTCCGGAAGGGGGTGTTCCGGATGACACTTCTATTATTTTGGATGAATTTAAAGACGGCGCATTCACATTATCTTCAAAACACCAATCACCTATCGCAATCTATACTTTCATCGGATTAAAGGAAATTTTTCCGTTTGATAACGCAAAAGGCCATCCCGGTAAAGTAAAAGTTTATTTTAACGGAATTTTAGAATCTTCAACCTCCCCAAAAGACCTGAAAACAGAAGCGTTTGACGAAATAAAAAAAACCTTGCTAGAACGTTCTATTTAAAAGAAATAATTATATTTGTTATTAAGAAATCTTTAACAAACATGTCAAATTATTCTAAACAAACTAATTGGGGGCAATTCCTGCCATTAGTTATTGTGTTTTTTTTCTGGGGCTTCGTCGCTGCAAGTAACGACATCCTGATCCCGGTATTCAAAAAAGCCTTCAATTTATCACAAACCGAAAGTATGCTCGTCCAGATCTGTTTCTACGTCGCATATACGGTAGGCTCTTTAATTTATATGGCAGTTTCAAAAGGTTTGAAACAAGATTTAATTAATAAAATCGGGTATAAAAACGGTCTAATAGTAGGACTCCTTATTTCTGCTGCAGGAACATTATTGTTTTATCCAGCAGCCAATATGGGATCGTTCCCATTAATGATCTCCGGATTGTTTATTGTTGGTTTAGGATTCTCTTTACAACAAATTGTGGCGAATCCTTTAGCTATTGAGGTTGGTCCATCTGAAACGGGATCTCAGAGATTAACGATGGCCGGAGGTGTTAATAACTTAGGAACTACAATAGGTCCGCTTATCGTTTCTTTTGCTATTTTCGGGTCTGCGAGTGCTGCTAATACGGAAGCGAGCATAGAAAGTGTTAAAGTACCTTATCTTATTTTAGGAGCTGCGTTCGCACTTGTTGCTTTTTTACTGAAATTCTCATCACTTCCTGCAATTACCCCTACCAATGTTGAAAATACTGACGATTCTGTTCCAGGAGAACACAGAAAATCAGCATTACAATATCCTCAGTTGATTTTAGGAATGATCGCTATATTCGTTTATGTAGGTGTAGAAGTATCTACCGCAAGTAATTTACCTGCGTACATGGAAAAAGATTTAGGTTTTGCAACCAAAGACGTTGCTCCTTATATTTCATTATACTGGGCTTCCATGATGATCGGACGTTGGACAGGTGCTGTAGATGCATTTGATTTCAGTGCAGGATTCAAAAAGATCTTACGATTTTTGGCTCCGTATCTGGCTTTTGCATTATTCTTATTGGTTAATGCCATTGCGCATCACGATTTAGCTCCATTCTATGTTTACGGACTCATTATTATCGCAATGATCATTTGTGACATCTTGAGTAAAGGAAATCCGGCAAGAATGCTACTTATTTTCTCTTCTGCAGGTATTGCAGCTCTATTAATCGGTATGTTTACTACAGGAATGGTTTCTGTATACGCCTTTACAAGTGTTGGATTATTCTGCTCTACACTTTGGCCATGTATCTTTGCTCTTGCGATCAATGGACTAGGAAAACACACTAACCAAGGTTCAGGACTATTGATCATGATGATTATGGGAGGTGGAATTGTAAGTCTTACTCAAGGATATGTAGCTGATTTAACAGACATTCATACAAGTTATATTGTTGGAGTTATCTGTTTTGCATATTTAGCATTCTACGCGATCCGCGTAAGTGGAATTTTAAAGGCTCAGGGAATTGATTTAGATAAAATATCAAAAGGTAGTGGTCACTAACAATACTACAAAAATATATAAGAAAAAGACATTTTGGACAGCTATTTTAGTTGTCCAAATTCTTTTGTTCTATGTTTTTTCGAGATCAAAAATGATGATCTCGTTTTTCGAACGTTTTTTTGAATTTCAGAAAAGTTTTCATCAAATAGTATTTTCCTGGATTCCTTTTTCATTTGGAGATCTATTCTATATTATATTAGGAGCATTTCTTTTGTTCTCAATTATCAAAATATTTAAGGAAAAAAGCAGAAGCAGTTCTATTTTAAGACTTTTAATCGTTATTAATATCTTTTATTTTACATATCAGATATTTTGGGGAATGTTGTATTTTCAAACTCCGATTATTAAGAAATTATCAAGTCAAAAAGAGCCAACTTTAGACAAAGCAAAAATCTTAGCCTTACAATATCTTGAAAAATGCAAAGCAACAAGGCAAGTTGTAGAAGAAGACAAAAATGGAATTTTCGTTGTGAAAGATTTAAAGGCGATTCAAAAAGAAATACTTTTTCAGCAGGAGAAACTTCCTAAGTATATTTCGGATAAGAAAGCACCTCAGATTAATTCATTTAAATCAAGTTTATTTAAGAATGTGATGAGTTTTACGGGCATTCTCGGCTATTACAATCCTTTTACTGCAGAAGCACAATACAACTCCGAATTACCGTCCACATTCATCCCTTTTACCTCCGCTCATGAAAGTTCGCATCAATTAGGTTTCGCAAGAGAGCAGGAAGCTAATTTTGTGGGATATTTACTTGGAATTAAATCTGAAAATCTAGAACTGAAATACAGCACGGAATATTTTACGTTAAAAAGCCTTTTAAGATATATTGTTGAAAACGATCCTGAGTTCGTGAAATCTATTTTGAAGAATTATTCTGCCGGAATGAAAAGAGACAGATCCTATGAGAAGAATTTCATTCTAAGTCATCAGGGTTGGTTAGACGATTTTTTCGGGTTTACTAATAATCTGTTCTTGAAAAGTAATCAACAGGAAGGATCTGTAACTTATTCTTACTTTATAGATTTATTATTAAATTATGAAAAGTAGCTATAAAAACAAAAGAATCGTATCAGGCGATACGATTCTAAAAACACAAATGATGAAAAAAAATTTATTACCTTGACTTGTTCCCTCATTCAAGGCGTTGTAAAAGTACAATATATTTTAGAATTACAAAAACATTTCCCTTCTTTTTTTAAAATTTATGAAAACTTTATGATTGTTTAAGTTCACTTGAGTTCACGTCTCTATTTAATGAATTATGATTAAAACTTTAAATAAATAACAAAATACTAGTTAAAAATAAACTTTAACTTAAAAATAATAATAAACCTAACATTTGTTTGGAAAATTATCATTTCTCAAAGTGGGACATAATCAAAAATAACGTTTCGAAAATAAAAATGTAAATTGAATTATTTAAAATAACGAACTCCAATTATTTAAATTCATGAAAAGAAATTGTTTTATAATATCGAAATAAATAATCATAAATGATCATTTCAAATAATCGTTGATTCGAAACAAACATCCTGTTTATATTCATGTGAAATATGCTCTGAAAAAAATCTTGCAAAGAAGAACTTTTCAAAATGACATTTTCTAAAGTTGGAGCGAGTTCTATAATATGAGCTTCAGTATTTTTTCTAAAATCCAGATACTCTTCAGATTCGATAAAATCAACATATTTAGGTTTGAAAAGTCTGTACTTCTTATCAAGCTGACTGTTCAGTTTTTTATCCGCATTGAATTCTTTTTTGAAAGCGTCATTAGAATTTTTTATCCACAACAATTTTTCATTAACCGAAAGTTTTAGAAGATCTAATATCTTATCAATATAAAAAAGTGAGACGATTATTTTCTCTTCATCATCTAAATGCAAGCATTCCTTGACAAAAAAATCGCTGTTTTTATAGAAAAGATTTTCGGCTTCTTCCATAGTTGATATTCCATATCTTTCAATTTCTCTGCTGTAAGTATCAATAACAAAATTTGAAATTTCTCCTGAATTAATATATTTTTCAAAAGTAAATTGGATCTTGTCAAGAATTTCACTGTAATAATTATTATCAGACAACTCAAACCTAACTCTCAAATGTGGTTTTGGATCATTGTATCGAATGAAGAACCATTTCGAAATATATTTATTTTCAATAAAAAATTCAGTCAAAGGTTGAATGACCTCTTCCAAAAGAACATCGGAAGTCTTTACACCTGTATAAATTTTTAGGTACAGCCAACTACTTCCCGGAATAAATTTTCTCACCATTTCCATTACTTATTTTTATACATTGAAAATACGAATTGACGCATATAATCATCATTTTTATTATAGAGGAACTCTTCTATTGTAATTGATTTTTCAGTTTTTACAGTCTCTACAAATAGTTGGGCAAGGTCATAATTGTCCAAATTCATCGTTAAAGTATTGTCATGCTTTATCCATTGAATCCATGACGGGATTTTTCTTTTCAGTCTCCAATTTTTCAATTCATCTAAAAATTCTTTTTTATTATCAATTGAAACAAGTAAAGTTTGTACGTCTTTTTCATTGATCGTCCATTGAGCTTTAGATAAAATGATGTTTTTATATTCTACTCTTGGCAAAAATTTATAGAGTTGAACCAATCCTCCCCAACTGAAATACAGGTTTGTCCTTACATTTTGTGAGGAAAATTCAGAAAGAAAGTGATAAACCGGAAGAGTATTTGTATAATAATTATGAGCATTTGTAAGATAGGGTTTAACTTGTTTATTGAGTTTTTTGGAGCGTAAAATAAGCTTATCGTACTTCAAAGAAATATACAGATCATCAACCGAAATTTGATTTTCTTTCTGTAAAATTGATTGCGCCAAGTAGGGAATTTCATAATTCCTCATTGAAGGTCGTCTGATTACATTTCCAATTCTAGCTTCAGGTAGATGAATGATTTCGGCTAAAATATAGTCCGGATTTAGTTCTTCTTCTTTTTTTACGATTCTTTTTGTCTGATTTTGCACTTCAGATCTTTCAGAACAAAAACGTCCTAATAAATTGGCAGCACTGCTCCCTCCACCTCCATCTAACACAAGTTTCTCATGTCTGGATTCTGAAATGATCTCTGACATAAGAGAAATTGTATCAGGTAAATCATCCCAGGTTTCATCAAAGTCTTTGAAATCCTCATCAGATAATTCGACTACAAATTGGTTGTCGAGCAAAGCTTCCTGCAATTTTTCATTCAGAATTTTATGAACCGGATTAATTTTAATCGTAAAATCTTGAATATTTTTAGAAAATGGCAATTGAAGATCATCCAAATAAGGATGAACTCCTTTCGACTGAATATCCTGCAAGTATCCAATCCCAACTTCGGTATCTAAAACGTAAGACAAAGGCATTTCCTCTCCTTCGAATCTTTCATTAAAAGCTTTTTTGAATTTTTCAATGGATGTATCTTTTTGAAGCAGGCTAATTTTATTAAGAAAACTAAAACCTTTTTTTAGTTCTTTCTTCCAATGATTAGGAAGCTGGAATTTATTTTGAAAATACAGATCAGTTTGAAAAAGATATTTCTGCTCGTATTCTGTTTGAAAAGATTGAATGAGTTTCTCAATTTCAACATACAATGAAATTGGATTTCCAATTTGCATATCTAATTCTAAGAGTTTTTCTTTTATTGAAATTAAGGTTGATGTCTCTTTTTCGGCTCCTATTCTTTTTAAGACAGAAATCATTACTTCCAAAAAATCATCTCCAGACACAGTTGGTTCCAATTCACTCACCAAAACCTGATTTTCTATAAGTTCATCAATAAATTCAGATGCATCTTCTAATGAAATTTCATCATTAATAAGAATTTCTGCAATCTGAAAAATTGTTTTACCTTCTTTTGAAAAATGTAAAACCTGTTCTAGTTCATCTGAAAATGGAGCTGAAGAAATTATATACTGTCTCTTTCCATTATTATATTCGTATTCAACATAACGGATTTTGTCTCCTATTATATAAACACTATTGTTCGGAAAAAATAATAATTGATTTTTTATCTCGGGAATGAGTGTAAAACTTTTTGATAAGCCTACCAAAAAATGCATATCCAGTTTTGTATCCCGAATTTTTTCTAAGTCAAAGTCTTTTGATCCCAAAGAATCTTCAAATTTCCCCAAACCAACTCCTGAAAACAAGCCGAATGGTGTACAGCGTGTACTCATTCGACCATAGTATTTCAGTATGGTATTTATTAGTTTTTGATGTTGTTTTGGTGAAAGTTCTTTTTCTGAATTCAACCAAAGATTGAGTTCTTCATATAAATAAGGTGACGCCAAATAAATGGCTTCCTGAAAAACAGTATTTCTACAAATTTCTTTTAATTCTTCTTCCGATAATTCCTCTTTATTGAACTGATCACTAAAGTTTTTTCGCGAGAATAAAGGCGTACGAAATATATACTCATCGAAGAAATTATATGGAAAGCGGGACATTTTATTTTTTTGGAGTTTCTTTTATTATTGAAATTTTTATGTAACCGTCATTATACTATTTTATCTCTAACGGCTCTTTACCATCAGCAATAGTTTCATCACTTACATCTTTTCCTGACCCCAAACTTAATTCGTCAAATTAATTTTGAATGTCATTTGCAGTTACAATAGTTTTTCTGACAATAGGCCCTGTATTAGTAGTTTGATCATTCATAGATAAAGAATTTGAAGTACCACCACCTCCCATAATAGAGTTCATTTGATTAATCTTAACTAGTTGTAACTTTTTTAATGATAGTTTTTTCTCTGTGCTTTTCTGTTTTTTCATTTTATTTAAAATTTAAATTAATTAAGACAACAAAATAACCTTCTTTGCTTGAATTAAAAAATATATTGTCCTCGAAATTTATCAATTTCGTGTAAAAATAAATACAAAAACTTGTTTTTCAACTAGTTAATATTGTTTTATTCTTGCAACAGTTTGATATAATAAGATGGTAAAGTTCCCGTTATTTTCCTAAATGCATTTGAAAATGATTCAGAATTATTATATCCTATATCATCTGCAATAGCCGAAATAGTATATTTTCTTAATTTCTCATTTTTATTGAGCTCTTCTATTATATAATTAATTCTCAATTCATTCAAATATTGTGAAAAGTTTTTTCCTTTCAATTCATTTACTGATTTTGATAGATAATCACGATTTGTTTTTAGATATTTTGCTAAACTATCTACAGTAATATTTTTACGTAAAAAATATTTTTCACTTTCAAACTCTTCTAATCTTATTTTAATATCCTGTAACTTTTTATCAGATATAACATTTTTAATTTTTTCTTCCTTAAAAACATTCTTCTCTATAACATCATTATTTGTTACAGACAAAATCAACAACGATTCTTTAGATTTTTCCAATAGTAACTCTGCCTGTTTTTTGTAATCTTTTATTCTTCTTCTATTTTTTATATACACATAAACTAAAGCTGAAATAATTAGAAAACCTATTCCTAAAAACCAATATAATAAGTAGTTTCTATTATTTAAATCACTGATTAATTTTTCTTTCTTTTCTAGTAATATAGGAGTATCATATTTTTTATAGATTTCTCTTGATAGATACTGCCTACTATTATTCATAATACTATCTGCGTAAAATAGTTTATCAATAAACTTTAATTGGCTCTCTTTATCATCTATTTTCTTATAATAATCTATTAAAATCACATATCTATCCCTTGTTTGTGGTAAAAAGTCATTTGATATAAACGACAGAGAATCTGATTTTATAAAATATTGAATTGCTTCTCTCTCCTTATTTGTTTCATAACATATTTTACCCAAACAATAATATATTATTGATAGGTTTCCATAATCGTTATTTTTCAAAATATTTTTTTCTGCCTTTAATAAATTCTCGGAAGCTGCTGCATAATTTTTTAGAGAATAATCTGCAATACCATCCGATATAATGAAGTAAGCATAGTTAGTATTATCATTATATTTTTTACAAGCATCAATACCTATCTTATTATATAGCTTACATTTTTGATAGTTTTTAATCTTATTATAAGAATTTGAGACCGAAAAAATTGAGCCTATATAACTTTTGATATCTTCATCTTTTGTATTGAGCTTTTGTTTCTCATATTGGTAATATTCTAAAAAGAGCGGAAGTGCTTCTTCATTTTCATCAGTTGCTGTTTTTAAAATACCTACTAATTTTTTAATATAATAAAACTGATCAGAATTTTTATTCTTGGATAGCTCTTGTGCTTGAATATATTGATCTAGTGCTTCATTATATTTAAAGTCATAATTAAACAAAATCCCCTTGATAATATGTGCTTTCGCGGGATATTCTTTTGTCTCAATATTCTGTGTTATTTTCAACAAACTATCTGCATACGGATGTCCATTTTCATGTTTTAATCCCTTAGTATGAGCTATTTTGTAATAGCCATTATATATAAAGTTGTTGATCTTTTCTTTTTTTCCTTTTGCTAGAATAGCATTTGCATATAATTCTGCTTTGTTATTATCTATTCTAAAAACTTTATTATAATCAATCTCTAATTGCTCATAACTCCTGGTTTTTAACGAATCTGGCATATGAAACCCTTTTATACTTTGTGATAAGTATAGGTTTTGAAAAATGAAAAACAGGAAAGTAAGGGAAATTTTGTACATATTTTTTTTCACATGCAATAATACACATTTTTATAATTTTCTTACAAATTAAATAACAAAACACCCATAATTATTTAAAAATAAGCAAGTTAACCTTCACAACTGTAATCTGTTTTTATCAAAAACGATACTCTTTAATCCGAAATTTATCAATTCCGATATACTTCCCTTTTTTAGTGAGTTGTCTTTTCACATCTTTGCTTCAGGGTAAGAACACAGATATTGTATTTTTTATATGTGTACAGTATAGAAAATAAATATAAATGCTGATCAGCAAAAAATCCTATGTCAGGGATTGTATGACAAAACAAATTATTTAATTCAAAAATTTTTAAAAATGAAAAAAATTATTTTCGGCGCTATTGCCACACTAATGATTTCTGGTTCGGCTTTAGCTGGTACAAATTCTAATTTGGTTAATACTACAACTACCAATGAATTAAAAACATTGGACATGCAAAGATATTGTGTTGTTAGAGTTACAACTACACAAGGAGGTACTTCAACAACGCAAACGTTTGTATATCCTGTTGATAGTAATCCAGATTCTAATGTTTTAGCAAATGCACAATGTCAAGCACTTAAAGCACTTCATATGACGTCCTCCGTTTATTAAAAAATGAAGTAAAATAAATTTATTAGGGTTTCCTAATATAAACAAGGAAACCCTTTTTTATTTTTGATTTAATCAAAATTATATAAATTTGAAATCTAAGTTTTCACGAAATTACTTATTTATTAGAACCTCAAAAAAATACCTACAATGAAATTACTCCATAAATCCTTTTTACTACTTGTATTTTTATATGCACTATCTTTCTCGCAAAATATCAAAGTAACCTATACTTACAAACCTTCTGAAAATTTTGAGTTTGAAGAAAATGTATATGTAAACAATGGCTATAAGGTTAGCATTGTAGACTCTATCCCTGTAAAAAAATATAAACCAAAAGATGATGGATCAGATGTTATTATTGAAAGAGATAAAGGCATTAAGCAATACAGAACTATTTTGATAGATGACACCAAAAAAAATGACATCTATTTTACTTATCAAATAAAGAAAACCAATTATTTGGTATCTGATAGTCCACCTGAAATAAAGTGGAATTTGAAATACAAAGAAACCAAAAAAATAGGCAAATATACTTGTAAGAAAGCTACTACAACATATAGAGGAACTGATATAGAAGCTTATTACACCCCTGAAATACCGGTATCAATTGGCCCTTATAAGTTCAAAGGATTACCCGGACTAATTTTAGAAGTTAAAACGTTGGGAATAAATTACAAATATTGGGTTGTCAAAAACATACAATATCCTTATAATGGAACACCGAACTATAGTTCAAAGTATATAAAATCTTTAAATAGTATTGGCATAAAAGATTTGGTAAAAAAAATAGATGACCGCAATGATGAAGAGCAAAGAATGTTCCTAAGCAAAATACAATTGCCTGCTGGCGTAGGACTTCCCAAAATTGAAACGGTTTCAGGAAATATTAGAGGTTTGGTGGAACAAAAGTTTGAATGGGAATAAAAGTGAAAAAATATATGATTTTATTGAACGGACAAAATCTTTTGTCTGTTTTTTATTATAAGGTATTTTTGATATTGTTATTATTTTCAATATCAAAATTAACTGCACAATCTGTCTCTGGATTTATTTATAATGCAAATAAAGAAACTTTATCCGGTACAATTGTCTCTCTTCTTAATCCTGAAACTGATGAAACAATAGATTATGTGGTTACAAATGATAAAGGCTTTTTTATAATGCATAATGTAAAAAATGGAAGCTATAAAATTACTGTAAATGCTATCGGTTATAATAAAATTGAAAATAGGATTTCCATTGCAGGTGATTTTAAAAGTGATTATAGTTTAACACAAGAAAAAGAACAGAAGATTGAGGAAGTAATTCTTACTACTACAAAGCCAATAAAAATAAAGTCTGACACTATTGAAATGAATGCAAAATCTTTCACAGATGGGACAGAAAAAAATGTCGAAGATTTGCTGAAAAAATTACCTGGTGTTACCGTAGAAAGTGATGGAAAAATAAAAATTGGAGGCAAAGAAATTGAAAAAGTAATGGTTGAAAATGACGATTTTTTTGAAAAAGGATATACCCTGCTCACTAAAAACATGTCTGTAAAACCTATTGAAAAAGTACAAATATTACAAAACTATTCTAATAATAAATTATTAAAAGGAGTTGAAAATTCTGAGAAAGTTGCAATAAATCTTACACTTGAAGATGGTGTCAAAAGAGATTGGTTTGGTAGTGCTAATTTATCTTCCGCTATTTTTCCTGAATCATTTTATTCTGAAAAAATAAATCTTGCCAAATTTGGTAAAAAAGCAAAATATTTCCTTCTAGGAAGTACCAATACTATTGGAAATAACACCCTTGGAGGTATAGATTATCTTATAAAACCTTCAATACAGGATGAACCAGGCTTTATAAATATTGATAATGAAGCCTATAGATTTGGGTCGGACAGCTTTATTTATCTCCCCTTTGGCTCAGACAAAGCAAAGTTTAACAATGACAAATTAGTTTCTGCAAACGCTATTTTTAATTTGAATAAAAAAATGAAGTTAAAAGTAGTGAGTTTAGGAAATTTTGAAAAATTGAATTTTGGCAAAACATCTACTACAGATTATAATTTAGGAGACAAGCAATTCAGAAATGTCGAAGATTTTTATAGAAATTCAAAAAAGAAAAATTATTTTAACAAATTGGATTTCGAATATGATATTTCAAAAAAAATGACATTGAAATATTCCGGCAATATAAATTATTGGCAGAATAATAAGAATGAGAATCAAACTCTTAACGGGTTGCCTTGGACTATAGATCAGAAAACAGATAATCATTCAATCGATAATAATTTATTACTCACTAACAAAATAAATCAAAAATTAGTCTGGCTAAATGGCATACGGTTTCTTAATCAAAATATCTCAGACAATACCGCTTCAGATCAATTCTTTTTTAATGATTTGTTTACAGATTATGGAGACATCCAAAATCTTAGCCAATCATCAGATTCTAAGCTTCAGTTTTTAGGATTAGTTTCACAATTACTCTATAGAGCGGAAAATGGTAACTTATGGGATTTATCTTTTTATAATCACAATACTACACAGGGTTTTAGCAATATAATGGATTTTAAAAAAAACTCATCCACATACTTTTTTCCAGACGATTATAAAAATAACTTTAAAAATAGTAACAACGACTTTGGCGTATTTATAAAGCAGACATCTTCTTTTGGAAAGTTTAAGATAAATCCACAATTGGATGTACACTATGTAAGTAATAAGTTTGAAAATGAAGTTTTCAAAAGAAAAGAGTTTTTTTATCTTATTCCTAATTTAAATATTTCTTGGGCTGTACATAACAAAGGAAAAATAAATACTTCCTTATTCTTATCCCGTAACAGTACAAGTATTATTGAAATGTTACCCAATAAATTTAGCGACACTCCACGGAGTTTAGTTCGTGGGATTAATGATTTTGATTATCTGAAAAACTCTGGGGCATCATTTAAATATACTTACGGAAACTGGAATGATAGAATTTTTATTAACTTCTATGGATCTTATACAAACTATCATAATTACCTGTCATATAATTATAAAATCAATCAGGAATACACAAGCTCTGATTTATCACTCCTGAAAAACAGAAATGATTATCTATTTTCAACAGAACTCAATTATTATTTAAAAGCAATACATTCAAATTTTAAGATATTATATACTGGTAGTACATCTCAATATGAGGATCAGCTTGATGGCAGCAATTTTAGAAAAATCTTTTCATCATATCATAAAATGGGCTTTCAGCTAAAATCTGGTTGGAAAAAAAGTATTAATTATAGTATCGGAACAAATTTGAATGTTTCAAAAATTAAGACCGACCAGCAAGAAAGTAAAATTCTTAACCAACAAGCATTTTTGGAGCTTCTTTTTGTCTTGAACGAAAAAACAAAAATCGAACTAAAAAATAATTATTACTCTTTCAACGGATATTTTAACAAAGAAAATTCTTACAACTTTTTAGATTTTAAAATCAATTATCAGTATGATAAAAATATTTCTTTTTCATTAATAGGTAATAACTTATTTAATACAAGAAAGTTTAGAGAGGTTTCAATTACAAGCTATTCCACATATACAACAAAGTATACTTTGTTCCCAAGATATTTAATGCTAGAAGTAAATTTTGGTCTGTAAATTTAGTTTTAATATTTCTCAAAGCTTCTAGAATATCATAGAAGCTTTCCTCTTTTAGTGATTTGTCTTTTTACATCTTTGCTTCAGGGTAAAAACACAAATATTCTATTTTTTGTTGGAAATTATAATTGTACATTAGGTTTAGCACAATCTGTCTGCTAATAATTTATGGCACCTACATACAATGTTACACTAACTTTAAAATCTACTAATCCAACTATCTTATATTGATTTTAATTTACGGATTTTATATTAAAGATTAAAATAAAACCTGTCTATTGACGTAGACAGGTTTTACATATTTTTTAAGAATTAAATAATAATTCTAAAAGGTGTTTAGAACAGTTTATTAAATCATCTGAATAATTTCTTATCAGATGGGATAAAACTTGTCTAATAACTTTCTTAAACCACTTCTGGTTACTCACTTTTTGGAAGAGCTGCTTCGCTTTAGCAACTGATTTTCGAATGGTATTTTTATTCTCCATTCATTATGTATAAAAGTGAGTTTCCAGAGAGGTTTTTTCGTTTTTCTTAAATGTTTGAAAATCAAATACTTAAGAAATATTGAAAATTTTTGATAAAATAATTTATTAAAATTTAACTTTTTATATTAAAAATTAACTTTTGTTAACTCGTTATACGATTATTTTATTTAACAAATTTAACAAAATAAATTATTGCCCCCCGAAAGAATCAATCATTACAAGATATTTATGATGCATTTTTTCAAACCTGTCTAATTGAGAATAAGTCATATATTTGGAATTACTATTAACCCAAATAAAAAGGTTCATTCTTTCATTTGATAACTGGGGATAGTTGTTTACTACAAAATTTTGACTTTTATTTTTATTTGCAATATCTACATATTTTGTAACTACTATATTGTATCTATTTAAAGCTTTTTCTATATTATTATTGAATTGTTGCCTTTGTTCATTAGCATAGCGTTGAGCATATTCTCTTTCTTGTTTATATTGTTGATATGACTTTTGTCCTGATACATAGGTACCGCACAATAATACTGATAAATAAACGATTTTTTTCATGGTTAAAATTGATTTTTTAATGATTTAAACTCTACAAAACTATTTTGTGGAGGGATAATTTCCATACGGAAATCCATAATCTGATTAATCATAAATGTGATTTTAATCTCTTCTCAGTCCCGAAAAAGAATTGTTTGTAAATAAAGAAAGCATGGGGACTACTAACTTATTTTATCGGGTAGGTTCTGGTAAACCGTTGGAGTCAAATAAGCAGCAGCAACCCATGCCATATAGATATGACATGAGAAGTTGCTAACATATTCCCTCCAATTAAATGTACCAGATTTACCCGAGGAATGTCGTTAGACAAGCGTTCTATGTGTTCGTAAATGTCTTATTAGGATATACTATATCCATAATATTAAACAAATATAAAGAGTTTTTTTGTGAGCACTGTTGTTTTAGCGAAACATTAGCTTATTCATCTTATAATAAACCCACATTTACGGATAGTATTCTTCTAACAATAGAAGATATGAACATTTTTAATGGGTTGAAAATAAGATCATTGAAAGAATTGATTTTGACATTTTCAGATGAACAAACATGTATAAATTTCTTAGAAGAGATTTTTTGGAATGGGAATCCAGTTTCGCCTTTTGATAAAACTTCAGAAGTGTATAAATGTAAGAATAAATACAAGTGTAAGAATACAGGTAAATATTTCACTATAAGAAATATAGGGTTATTTAAGAACTCAAATCTAAAACTTCAAGACTGGTTTATTGCTATATGGTTATTTACAAGTCATAAAGGAGGCTTGTCATCTAAGCAATTGGAAAGAGAGCTTAATTTAACACAGAAGACAACATGGTTTATCCTTAAAAGATTAAGGTCATGTTCAAAGTTTGAAAACAATCATTTTTTATCTGGCGAAGTAGAAATTGATGAAACGTATGTAGGTGGAAAGAACAAGAATCGTCATGCAGATAAAAAAGTAAAAAACTCACAGGGGAGAAGTTTCAAGGATAAAGTTCCTGTATTGGGGTTAATTCAAAGAGGAGGAAAAGTTGTTGCTCGAGTAGTTCCAACTGTTAGTAGAGAAGATTTAGAGCCATTCATTTTTAGAACAGTTAATTTACATGATACAGTTTTCACTGATGAATGGAAAGCATATGGTGGATTACATAAATTTTATAACCATTCAATTGTTAATCATGGAAAGAAAGAATACGTGAATGGTAATGCAAGCACAAATTGTATTGAGAATTTCTGGACGCGTGTAAAAGGTGCTATTATTGGTGTTTATAGAGTGACTTCAAAGAAGCATCTACAATTATATGTTAATGAATTTGTCTTTAAACATAACACTAGACAGATGAGCCCAAGTGAAAGATTTATGCATTTGATTTCAAATATTAAAGGGTGTAATTTGAGTTATGAGAAGTTAACAGCAAAATAAAAATCTCACTATAATGAAAATAGTGAGATCTTGTTATGGTTTCCCGTAATCAATTTATAGTGATTTCTTTGTAGTTTTGTAGTTTAAATATAAAATTCAAACTATGAGAAAATACCATTTATCATATGATATAATAGATACCGAAGATACTAAACAATATAAAGAAGACAAAGAATATTTTTTATATTTACTTTATTCATTAGGTTATAATTCAATTAGTTCATACGCTGAATCTACAATAATTGTAGAATATGATGAAAATAAAATTACACCGATTAAATTATTTGATTTTTTAGACAACAACGTTCAGAATAATGTTCGATATTATATATCTTTAATCTCAATAGCACAAGGACAATCTATAGATTCATTCTACAATAATAAATATTTTAATTTTTTACAAAGAGAAAGGGATTTGAAATTTCAAGAGGAACTACAGAATATTGATTGGAATTCTTTAAAAAAGCTTTATAATGATAGTATAGTTAAATATGGTTATTAAATATTTGTAAGAATGTCTTCGAAGTCAAACATTCCCTTTATTTTAAAAGCAGATAAATATCCATTAATTAAGGGTTGATTTTTATTTTTAGTTAATTTTATAGATTTTGGAAAGCTTTTAAATGTTTTAATATATTCTATAAAAATATATAATTTCCAAAAGAAGTTAAATGTTTGTTGTTTTAAAAAATTCATAACAGATAGTATTTAAAGTTATTTTTATATACTATCTGTTATGAATTTTTAATTTTAACTTAGTGTAACATTGTATGTAGGCGCCTAATTTATTATAGTAACGATAAAAACAATGATGAAAAAAAGCATTATTTTAATATTGACATTTTTCCTACAAAACCTTTATTCTCAGAATTATCGAGCAATATATAAATTTGATTATAAAAGAGATTCTCTTAGCTCAGATTTTATTAATATGGATATGATTTTGGAAATACAGAAGGATTATACAAAATTTTATTTCCAAAAATTATTGAAGATTGATTCTATTATCAAAGCAAGGAACAAAAGAATGACATTTTCAATTCCTTTACAGCAAATAATAAAAAGGAAAGCTCATACATTCGAAAATGAAAATTTCGTAAATGTAGAATGTAAATCGTCAGCAAAAAGTGGACATTTGATATTAGAAATTTAAGGAGTGTTTTCATAAAAAGAGTAATTTTAATTATGGCAACACCGAAAAAGAAACCGACCGAAAAATTTGTAAAAGATATTC
>Ga0302167_10000249_pt1 | contig 27930 bp, 31 predicted proteins | sample I_Fen_N1_1_FD_193496 | JGI IMG/M metagenome (GOLD analysis project Ga0302167, IMG submission 193496) | Peat permafrost microbial communities from Stordalen Mire near Abisko, Sweden - I_Fen_N1_1 | ecosystem: Environmental > Terrestrial > Soil > Wetlands > Permafrost | place: Sweden: Abisko... | reverse complement strand
AAGGTTTGCATATCTTTATTTAAAGAAATATCTAGTTTTTGAAGTTGATTATGTTCAAGGTTTAATTTTCTTAAATTTTTCAGTGTACTTAGATCGATTGTTTTTAATTTATTTAAAGATAAAGTTAACTGATTAATTCTTGGTGCTACTCTGAACATGATATTTTCAATAGCATTATTGTCGAGATATAATGACGTTAAATTTTGCACATTATCAGCTTCAAATTTAAAAATCTTACAGCCTGTACAAGAAAATAATTCTAATTTGCTGAGGTTTTTTATCGCCGCATTTGCAATTGCATTGTCGTCCAAAACGACCATCGTTGCATTTTTAAAATAAACCAAGTCATCAGTCGAAGTAATGCCTTTATTTACTAAAAATAAGTTGGTGATTGCCTCTGCTTCAAACTTACTTATTCCTTTATCTTTATTAATGTCAAAATTTTCTACGACCGCTTTTTCGAGGTTTTTATCCTTAAAAGTAAGGTTTTGACCAAAGAAAACGGTTGATGTCAGGCTTAAAATCGTTGTTATAAATATTTTATTTTTCATCATTTGGTTGTGTTTAAATCCGTATTTTTGTAAACTTAAATTTCATGTAAAAATAATGAAGATTTTTAGAACTATTGCACTTTCTTCACTCTTAGTTTTGGCTTTGAATTCTTGTAAGAAAGATGCTCAGAACCAATGGAATGTGGAAGTCAAAAACCCTGCCGAAAAAGTTGAAATTACTGATATTTCGAAACAATTTTATGATCCGAATGTAAGTTTAGATCAGTTTAAAACTCAATTTCCTTGGTTTCAGGGAACGGTCTCTGATGCAGATTTCGGAAAAAGAAGAACTGACGCCGGAGAAGTAAAATTGTATAAAGAAGCAATCGGTAAAATCGACCAGAATAAGCTTCAGAAAAAGCTTCAGGAGCTGTTTTCTCATATTAAATATTATTTTCCTCAATTCAAAAGCCCGAAAGTATTTTTGTTTTCATCGGCTTTGCAGATGATTCAGGATCCTATTTTTTATGATGACAAAGGAAACCTTCTGTTCATAGATGTTACAGGTTTTATGGGAGACGGAAATCCAAACTACAAAGGATTGGAACTGTATTTCCAAAAATCAATGAATCCTCAGAATATTGTGCCGAAAGTTTCGCAGATTTTTGCTGAAAATGTAGTTAAAGAATCTCCTGATCATCAAAAATTTATTGATCAGATTATTCTTAACGGGAAAATAATGATGGTTCAGGATGCATTTCTACCGAATTTCCCAGACTATCTGAAAATGAATTATACCAAAAAACAATACGACTGGACGGTAGCCAATGAAGCCAATATCTGGAATTATTTTGTTGAAAATAATCTGATTTTTGGAGATGATCACAGATTGGTAGAGCGTTTTATTGCTCCCGGCCCGTTCTCTAAGTTTTATACAGAAATAGACAATGAATCTTCACCACAAGTCGGAATTTTCGCAGGATGGCAGGTTTGTAGAGCCTATTTTAAAGAAAAACCTGATACAAAACTTGTAGATTTTCTGAAAATGGATGCTACAACAATTTTTAATCAGTCAGGATATAAACCGAAAGTTAAATAAGGCTTGAAGTTAGAAGTTGCGCTAAAAGCCAACAGTAAAAAATAGAATTATTAGAAATATATAGAAAGTTATGAGAAAGACTCAAATTACGATAGACGTTGAATTAGATGAAAATCACATTCCGGAAGTAATCACTTGGAATGCAGAAGATGGAGGTGTTGAAAAAGAGGACACAAAAGCAACGATGATTTCCGTTTGGGATGATAAAAAAATGGAAGCATTAAGAATTGATCTTTGGACTAAAGAAATGCCTGTTGATCAAATGAAAATGTTTATCCACCAAATTTTAGTTTCTCTTGGAAGTACATATCAAAGAGCAACAGGAGAAGACGATGTAGCACAATGGATCGAGCAGATCGCAGAAGAATTTGCTATAAAGTCTGCAATAAAAATGTAAGAATGCGATAAACTGTAGGCAGTAAGTGGTAAGCTTTTTGCGTACAGATTAAGCTAAAAAATATTTATTAATCATACTAAGCTAAAAGTAGTAAGTTATAAAGCTTATTGCCTAAAGCTTGAAGCCTAAAGCAAAAAATATGAATTTTAATACAAAAGTTATTCACGGAGGACAACATCACGAATCTGCAACGGGTTCTGTGAATGTTCCTGTATTTTTAACATCTACATTCGCACAAAAAAGTCCTGGAGTACATTCAGGTTATGAATATTCAAGAGCAGCAAACCCTACAAGACAGGCGTTGGAAGACTCTTTGGCAAGCATTGAAAACGGAGCAAGAGGTCTTGCTTTTGGTTCTGGCTTAGCGGCAATCGACTGTGTTTTAAAATTATTAAATCCAGGCGATGAGGTTGTTGCTGTAGATGATTTGTATGGCGGAACATACAGAATGTTCACAAGACTTTTTGAAAAATATCAATTGAAATTTACGTTCGTGAATTTTGATGATGCCTCAAAAATCGCTGACGTTATTACAGATAAAACAAAACTTATCTGGATTGAAACACCAACCAATCCATTGATGAAATTGGTTGATATCAAGGCTGTTGTAGAAATTGCAAAAGGAAAAAATATTCTAGTTGCTGTTGATAATACTTTCGCGACACCTTATTTACAGAGACCAATTGATTTGGGAGCGGATATTGTAATGCACTCTGCAACGAAATATTTAGGAGGTCACTCTGATGTTATTGCCGGAGCTTTGGTTGCTAAAGATGCTGAATTAGGAGATCAACTTCACTTCATCCAATTTGCAAGCGGTGGAATTTTAGGACCACACGATTCTTATTTGGTGTTGAGAGGGATTAAAACATTGGCATTAAGAGTTCAAAGACATTCAGAAAACGGAATGGCTGTGGCGAAATATCTTGAATCTCACCCTGCTGTAGATAAAGTAATTTATCCGGGACTAGAATCTCACCCACAATATGAATTGGCAAAAGCTCAAATGAAAGATTTTGGAGGAATGGTTTCTTTCACTTTCAAGTCAGGGAAAAAAGAAGATGCGGTTAAGTTTTTAGAGAAAGTTAGAGTTTTCACTTTAGCAGAATCTCTTGGTGGAGTAGAATCTTTGGCGAATCACCCAGCGTTGATGACTCACGCTTCTATTCCTGCTGAAAAACGTGCTGAACTTGGGATTACTGATGATCTAGTTCGTCTAAGCGTTGGAATTGAAGATGCAGAAGATCTTATCGCAGATTTAGAAAAAGCTTTTTCTTAAGAAAGTTTTTACCACAAAAGACACAAAAGAAATTATTAAGTTTAAGCATATTTAAATTAAAAGTTCACAAAACAGAAAATCAAAGATTTTCAAAAACTTAAGTGTACTTTTATGAAGAGTAATAATGAACTTTAAAATACTTAAGTGTAAAAGCTTTTGTATCTTTTGTGGTTAATAAAAAAATAAAGCATAATGAGAAAAATTCAGATTTTAGTTCTATTAATTTTGAGTCAAATTGCTTATTCTCAGGTTAAACCAACCGATGAATTATACAAAACGGCAAAGAAATTAGACAGTTTGATATTCGATATCGGATTTAACAAATGTGATCTTTCTCATTATCCTTCTATCGTGAGTGATGATTTAGAATTTTATCACGATAAAGGCGGAATTACTTCTGGTGAAAAAGCTTTCACAGCTTCTATCAAAAACAATATTTGTGGTAATCCGAATAAAGTGAAACGTGAATTGGTTCCCAACAGCATGAAAGTTTATCCTTTATATAAGGATAATGTTTTATATGCTTTTATTGAAGAAGGTGAACATGATTTTGCCGAACTTTATCAAGGAAAATGGAACAAAGGAAGCCGTGCAAAATTTACTATTTTATGGATTTTGGATGGTAAAGACTGGAAAATGAAAAGAGTTTTAAGCTACGACCATCATTTATAATTACATGAAAAATACAAGAAAAGCTACGATTCAGGATTTAGCTCAATTGGCTGAATTATTCGATCAATACAGAGTTTTTTATAATAAAGAATCGGATATTCCCGCTGCTGAAAATTTTCTGAAAGAAAGAATCGAGAATAAAGATTCCGAAATTTTTGTTGCTGAAGAAAATGGAAATTTGACAGGATTCGTTCAGTTATTTCCAATATTTTCCTCCACAAGAATGAAAAGGTATTGGCTGTTAAATGATTTATATGTCAACGAAAACCACCGCGGAAAAGGCTTTTCAAAAGAACTAATTGAAGAAGCTAAACAATTGGCGAAATCCACCGACGCTTGTGGAGTTTTGCTGGAAACAGGAAAATCCAACGACATCGGAAATCAACTATATCCGGCTTGCGGTTTCGAATTGTATGATTCTGTTAACTTTTACGAATGGACGAACAATAATTCATAAACGATCATTGATAAATTATAAATGATCAAAAGTATGATTGTTATCAATTATCGCTTATCATTTATCAACTATATTTTATTACCCATATTAACATGACTGATTTTCAAAAATACGTTCAGAGATATTTAGACAATATTCCATCCGAAGATTGGTTGGGGGAATTAAAAATTTGCGGAGAAAAAACGGTAGCTATCTATTCAAAACTTTCAGAAGAACAATCTCTTTTTGCTTATGACGAAGGAAAATGGACTTTGAAAGAATTACTTCTCCATTTGTCAGACACAGAAAGGATTTTTCAATATCGAATTTTAGCATTTGCAAGAGGAGATAAAAATGAACTTCCGGGCTTTGATGAGGAATTGTATGCAAAGAATTCTCTTGCCAACGAAAGAACTTTAGAATCTTTGTTGGAGGAATATAAGCTGATCAGAAAATCTTCTCAGATTTTATTGGAAACATTAAATCCAGCAGTTTTAAATAATATCGGAACTGCAAATGGAAACGAAATTTCTGTAGAAACCATCGGGAAATTAATTGTTGGCCATAATATTCATCATTTGAATATTATTGAGGAAAGGTATTTGCCGAAGTTATGATACGTCAGCTAAAGAATAAATTAATTCTAATAAGTTTATTAATTTTTATACTTTCTCTTTTCTTTAACGCTTTTAAAGTTAAAGATATGGGACAAATTAAGGATTATTCTTCATTAGAGGTTTTCCTTATTGGACCAATCAGCTTTTTAGGAGGGGGAATTTTTGAATTTTTCATCTGGACTGCAAATATTTGGCTTTTAATTTCTCTTTTCTGTGTTTTTAGAAGACATTATTTTATTTCAATTATTTCAGGATTAATTGCCTTTTTAATTTCCGGAACATTTATTTTTTATAAAGAAATTTTGGTTTCAGAAAGCGGAAGAATGGCGGATATTTATAGTTTAGAAATTGGGTATTATTTATGGTTAACTTCTATAGTGTTTATAATTTTTTCTTCGATTTATTTGAAAATAATAGATAGAATTAGTAATGCGAAAACTTAACAATTTAAATATTACAAGAAGTATTGAATTGAGGAAGTTGATTATTGACGAAAGTTGGTGGGACAAGTTTGATACGTTTACAAATTATTTTATGTTTTTGGTATTAATAGTATCATCAATATTAGCTTTGGGATCTGTAAAATCTTCTGCTAATAGCGATTTAGAATATTTTCTATATGGTTCTGGGTTATTTTTTGGATTGTATGGATTTTACTGCAAATTCACAGAAAAAAATTTGAAGGAAATAAAATTTACAATTCATAAAGAAGATGCAAAGCAAAGAATTATTGAATATGGAAAAAAATATAATTATAGAATTTCCAAAATTTCAAATAATTTAATATTCTTAAATGAACCAACTAGTGGTTATACTTTGGGTAATTACGAAAAAACAATAATGATTTTCTTTAAAAATGAATCTATTCTTTATACCTTAATTAAGGAGGGTGCACGGTTAAATGTTCCAGTTCTATTTTCTCAACATATTGTTCGAATAGATTTAAAGAAAATATTGACGCAATCCAAAATTAAAAACAAGACTAAAAAGAGCTATTTTAGTTTATTCTTTTTTAAAGATTAATTAAAAACAATGGAAAACATCATCAACATATTAAAATCCGGCGGAACGATCCTTTACCCAACAGACACCATCTGGGGAATCGGCTGTGACGCAACAAACATAGACGCCATCAATAAAATTTTTGATATTAAGAAGCGCGAAAAAAACAAATCTATGATCATTTTGGTAGAAACTGAAAAGAGATTACAGGATTTGGTAGACGTTCCGGAGATGGCTTGGGAAATCATGGATTTGAGCGAAAAACCTGTAACGTTGGTTTATGAAAACCCAAAAGGTTTGCCGAAAGAATTATTAGCAGAAGACGGAAGTATAGGAATCCGTTTAGTGAAAAATGATTTCTGTAAAAAATTAATTACAAAATTAAACCGCCCTTTGGTGTCAACTTCAGCAAACTTCAGTGGAGATAAAAGTCCGTTGAAATTTTCGGATATCTCAAAAGAAATTATTGATTTGGTAGATTACGCAGTGGAAGAAGATAGAGAAAAAGTGTCAAAATATTCTGGTTCATCTGTGATAAAAATATGGAGTGATAACAGAATAAAAGTTCTTCGCGAGTAAAAGAAAAGATTTTAATTATCTTTGCAAAATCATTCAACCATTAAGGCATTAAGAATATGAAGTCAGCGGCTTGATAAACTTAATTTCTTAGTGGTTTTACATTAGATAATGGTCGATAATTCGGATATAATTTGAATTCTGACTGTAAATCTAATATCTAAACTTTAAATATTTAAGCATCTAAAAAAATGTTCATTAATCTTAATCAAAATAAAAACTTAAAGCTTTTCAAAATAATCTCTGAAGTCGCGGACAAAAATAATCAGTCGGTATATATTGTCGGCGGATATGTTCGGGATCTTTTGATGAAAAGAAAAGCTTCAACGGATATTGATTTTGTTACCGAACAAAGCGGAATTGAACTTGCCGAAAGTGTAGGCAAAGAAATAGATCCCAAAATGAAAGTTTCTGTTTTCAAAACTTACGGAACGGCGATGATCAGATACAAAGACCTGGAACTTGAATTTGTAGGTGCCAGAAAAGAAAGCTACACTGAAAATAGCCGTAAACCCGAAGTAGAAGGCGGTACTTTGGAAGACGATCAAAAGAGAAGAGATTTTACCATTAATGCAATGGCGATCTCTTTAAATAAAGATAATTTCGGAGAACTGATCGATCCTTTTAATGGTGTTGGAGATCTGGAAAAAGGGATTTTAAGAACACCTTTAGAGCCTGCACAAACCTATTCTGACGACCCGTTGAGAATGATGAGAGCAGTACGTTTTGCATCAACATTGAATTTTAAAATTGAAGAAAATTCTTTAGAAGCCATAAAACAGGAAGCAGAGCGAATTAAAATTGTTTCGATGGAAAGAATCATGGTTGAATTTAATAAAATCATGCTTTCCCAAAAACCATCGATCGGATTGACATTGATGGAAGAAACAGGATTAATGAAACTTATTATTCCTGAATTAATCGAACTGAAAGGAATAGAAGAAGTAGAAGGGCAAACGCACAAAGATAACTTTTACCATACGTTGGAAGTCTTAGACAACATTTCTTTGAACACGGAAAACCTTTGGCTACGTTGGTCTGCATTACTTCACGACATTGGAAAAGCACCAACAAAAAAATTCGTTGAAGGAACAGGCTGGACTTTCCACGGACATGAGTTTTTAGGTTCAAAAATGGTAAAAGCAATGTTTCAGAAGTTGAAATTACCCTTAGGTCCAGACATGAAGTATGTTCAGAAAATGGTAAAACTTTCATCTCGTCCAATCGCTTTGATTACAGATGATGCTTCAGATTCTGCATTAAGAAGATTGTTGTTCGATGCTGGCGAAGATATGGAAGATCTTTTTACACTTTGTAAGGCTGATATAACAACAAAAAATTCTAAAAAGCAGGAGCGATTCAAAAAGAATTTTGAATACGTTGCCGTTAAAATAAAAGAGGTTGAAGAAAAAGATCACGTTAGAAATTTCCAGCCACCCATTTCAGGAGAAGAGATTATGGAAATGTTTAATCTTAAACCCGGACGTGAAATCGGAATTTTAAAGGAAAAAGTAAAAGAAGCCATTTTGGAAGGCGAAATTCTTAATGATAAAGAAGAAGCCACAAAATTTGTGATCGCAGAAGCCGAGAAATTAGGTTTGAAAATGTAATAACAAACGTATAAAGTTTTAAAGAATATAAAAGCAATTGGAAATTATCCGGTTGCTTTTTTTTTGCTAAAATGATAAAAAAATCCGGCCGCCTTTTCGAAGAGGCGGCCGGATAAAAAACACAAATGATGAAAAAAAATAAAAATTTATATATTATACGCCGAAGCGCAAATTTTAGTTTTTATAGAAACCGTTGGTTCCGATTCCTGTAGTGAAAGTTTTTAATAAAGAACCATTAGTTGCATTATAAACATTCACTTTACTGTCTGCAGTGAAACTTGCGTCAGAAGCGAAAATTTTACCGTCAATTACATTAAATCCGTATAAATTTCCTGTTGTAGTCACAATAGGAGTAGTTGGAACAGTTGTAGAACCTACAGTCATAGAATATATTTTGTTGCTGGAATTAGTAAAATAAAACTTATTACCATCAACTCTCAATTTCTGAGCCTGAGGAATTGCCGTCAACGTTGTCGTTGTATATGTTCCTGTAGTTGAATTAATCTTATAGATATAAGAATTCGTGTTGTCAGAAGCTAATGCATAAGCATCTCCATTATAAGAGATAAGATCTCTGATGATTCCGTTGCTTGGTAGCGTTACGGTTTTGTCAACAACATTTGTTGAAGGTTTTACAATCGTAATTGTGTATCCTGTTGGCAATTCGCTGTAAGGAGGAGTAGATTCGTAGGTAACACCGTCAGTTTGTACTACGATATTTCCGCCGGCTTCAACTACTTTTTCCGCAGATCTTGCGAAACTGATGCTTTTCACAAAAGAATTGTCTTTGTTGTAAACGTTCAGTTTCATTACATCAAAAAAGTTATTGTTGGTTACGTAATATTGACTTCCAGAAAACGCAATATATCGCGGATTTTGAAGGTTAGTCGTTACCGTAGCCTGTTTTTTGAAGGTGTATCTGTTAACGATATCAATTTTGTTAGGTACGTTTGAAACCAGATAAGCATTCATTCCATCAAAACCTATTGTCTGTAAAACATTCCCTAAAACCTCATTGTTTTTTCCTGAATAAATTTTGTTAGCTAATGCAGAAAGATCATTAGTCACAAAAGAAACCTCTGCTGTCGGGGTTGTAAATCCACCTTCGTTGGTGATAAGAACTCCATTTTCAAAGGTAACTTCTAAAACAGTTTCGTCGATTTCATTGCTACAAGAAACATTGAAAAGCAATGTTGCAGCAAATGCAAGAGTTAAAATTTTTCTGATATTCATTATATTTAATTATTTATTTAAAAATTGATATTCAAGTTCACACTATAATTTCTCAAAGGCATCGGATAAAATGCTGTCGTTGCGTATACTTGGTTGAAAATATTATTCACTTTAAAACCCACCGTATAATTTTTAAGAATGGTTGCAGAAACACCAGCATTCATCACGAAATAAGGTTCTAAAGCATCCTCTCTTTTTTCGTTGGTATCGGCATAAGTCAGCCCATTGAACATTCCCTGAACATACAATCTCATAAAGTCATATTGATAGTCAATATTTCCAAATAATTTGTGGAAAGGAACGTACATCAACTGTTTATCCGTATCAAGATTGGTAGATTTAGTGTATGAATATCCTAAATTCGTTCTCAAATTATGCTTCCCGAGTTTTCTTTCATAATCGATTCTGGATTCAATTCCATAAGATTCAACTCTGTTGGTGTTGAAAGCTGAATAATATCCGAGAGGACTGGGCAACCATTGGATCATATCCTTGATCTTCATGTAATATGGCGTAACCGAAAGTTGTACGCCAGCAATGTTAAACTGATTTCTCAATTCAAACTGATACGATGTTTCTGGTTTTAAATCTTTATTTCCGCCCGGACTCCAGTAAAGATCATTAAATGTTGGAAATCTGAAATTCCTTGAAGCACTGATTCCCACATTATACCAATCGAGAGCATTCCATTTTCCGGAAAACGAAAATTGGAGTGGTGAATTGATATTTTCAACAAAATCTTTTTTAATCCCAGCTTCAAAACGAAGATCTTTCGTAGTGAAATAACGAAGTAATCCCGCAACAGAACCTACATTTCTACTTATATGATCAATCCCTGATGCATAACCTTCGCCTTTATTAACCTGAAATTCTGTAATTAAATTGAAATTTAACTTTGGAACAATAAAATAATTAAAATCATTTTTCAGAATATAATTTTTTCCTGTTCCGCCACTCGTTTTTGGCCCGTTGATATTGCCAAAATATTGGAAATTTTCTTCTGTATAAGCCGCTTTAAATGAATTGCTGAACTTAGTTTTATTCCAATCCCAAGAAATTAAACTTCTTACGTTTTGAGTTTCATATTTCGTCGGAGTCTGGCTTTCAAAGAAAACAGGATAATGCTGATTTCCATTAAAAAACTCAGAAATCCAAGAGATTTGGTGATGAGGTGCTATTTTATAAGCTGCCGAAAAATTGAAATTGGTATTATTGTATTTTCCGTTTCTGTTGATATAATTATTTGAATTTTCAACTTCATAATCATTTTCACTAATAGAATAATGACCCGAAGCCTTAAAACTGAATTTCTCGTTGCTGTAAGAAGCTTTGAGCAAATTATTAAAAGTACCGAAAGATGCTGCCTCAGAAAATAACGAAGCGTGAGTTCCTCTGTTAAAATCCAGATTATTATTTAAATGGATGCTTCCTCCAATTGCGCCGCTGCCATAACTTACACTTCCTCCGCCTGATTTTACAATAAGCTGATCAAATCCGCCAAAAGGAATATTATTAACATCACCCTGACCCAAAAAGTTAGAGTTAATATTAATTCCGTTCCACACAAAGGCAGTCTGCGAAGCTGTTGTACCTCTAAAAGACGGCGAAGAAACCGCTCCACGACCATTTTCTTTGATATAAACAGCAGATTGAAAACGTAAAAGTTCAGAAAGATTGGTTGAGTTTTTCTCAGCATCCTGAGGAGTGATGGTGGTAACGTTATGAAAAAGCTTAACCTTACTCATTTGGTTATCAAAAACATAAACGGTGTCAATGGTTTTCTCCTGTGCGAAAAGAAAACAACCATAAGACGAAAAAAGCAGTACTAAAGATCTTTTTATATCCATCACTATTTTACTTTTCCTCCGAAAGCAATCTATTTTTTTTATTATGATTTTGGCAGGTCTCCTGACTTTCGCTTTCTACACCTTCCCGTTTGCACAGTGGTTTTTCGTAGAAATTTCGGTTGCGATTTACAGTTGCGGGGACAGTTTGGGGGTCTCACCCAATTCCCTTTTCATTCCAATACACTGGAAACCAAAATTTTTGCAAAGATAATTTATTAAATTGAAATGCAAAATCGTAAAAGGTTTAAATAATTACCCATTAACAATTTTATTTATTTTTTAGGAGCTATTTCCAGCTTTCCGTTACAATCTTTTTTTTCAAAAAAGGATTTTCACTGCAATCTGGGCTAGGGTATTTGTCGCCTGTCAATTGTTCCCGTCATTGCGAACCTAAGGTGAAGCAATCTCATAAAACAATTAGTGATAAAAAAGATTGCTTCGTCGCTTTGCTCCTCGCAATGACAATAAACTTTGCTGAGTGAAACGCCTTTGCGAACGAAAAATATTCTCAATGATTTTAAAGAAAACCTTTGCGATCTTTGCGTTAAAAAAAACTCAAAAACTACAAAAACGTCGCATCAAAATAAAACGGCAACAAATCTTTAATAGAATTCACTTTCACGACCACATCATTCATACTCGAAAAATAAAGATCAATATTGTCATTCTGCTTGGTTTCATATTCAATTAAGCTTTGTCTGCAAGCTCCACAAGGAGGAATAGGTGGATTTTTCTCGTGAAATTCTCTCGGTCCGCCAACAATAAAGATCTTTTTAATCTTTTCATTCGGAAAATTGGCCGCTACCCAGAATAAAGTCGTTCTCTCAGCACAAAGTCCTGACGGAAAAGCCGCATTCTCCTGATTGTTTCCAGAAAAGATCTCTCCATTTTCCAATAAAACCGAACAACCTACCAAAAAGTTGGAATAAGGTGCGTAAGCATTTTCTCTGGCTTGTTTTGCTCTTGCGAACAAAATATTTTCTATATCGCTAAGTTCACTGCTATTTTTAAAATATTCGTAACCTATCTGTATGTCTTTTTTCATATATTGTGGACCTAAAAAAGGGGGATAAAATTACCTCTTTTTCACCAAGTGGGCAATATTATTTTGTCCTTCAAAATTTTAAATTAAAATTCAAAACATCAAACATGTTATACACTCCTATAAAATTCAGAAATGTTGAAGTAAAAAACAGATGGGTAATGTCCCCAATGTGTATGTATTCTAGTGAAAATGGGATGGCTAATGATTTCCATTACGTCCATTACGGAAGCAGATCACAGGGCGGAACAGGATTAATTATAGTAGAAGCAACCGGTGTAGAGCCTCGCGGAAGGATCACCAACCATTGTATGGGAATCTGGAACGACGAACAGGCGGAAAAACTACAGAAAATTGTTGAGTTTGTTCACAAAAACTCAGACAGCAAAATAGGAATCCAAATCGCTCATGCCGGAAGAAAAGGCTCAACTTGGAACAATCTGCAAATCCCTGTTGAAGAAGGTTGGGAAACCGTTGCGCCAAGCCCGATTCCTTATCATCCGACAGAAAGAATTCCACATGTTTTAACAATAGAGGAGATCAAAGAACAAGTTCAAAACTTTAAAGAAGCAGCAAGAAGAGCTGTAAAAGCAGGTTTTGATGTAATCGAAATTCACGGCGCACACGGTTATTTGGTTCACCAGTTTTTATCTCCGCTTTCCAACATCAGAACAGACGAATATGGCGGAAGTTTTGAGAACAGAATCAGATTTTTATTAGAAATTATAGATGCTGTAAATGAAGAATTAAATGAAAATGTTGCTCTATTTGTAAGAATTTCCGGAACAGAATACGCTGAAAACGGTTGGGATATTGAAAGCAGCGTAGAATTGGCGAAAATATTAAAAAATCATTCAGTTGATTTGGTAGACGTTTCAAGTGGCGGAAATATTCATGGAGTAAAGATTCCTCTTTTTGATGGCTATCAGGTTCCTCTTTCTTCTCAGGTCAAAAACGAAGCGGAAGTGAAAACTGGTGCAGTTGGTTTAATTAAAAAAGTAGAACATGCTGAAGAAATTCTTCAAAAAGGCGATGCTGATTTAATTTTTATTGCCAGAGAGATCTTAAGAAATCCATACATTGCTGTTCAGGGATCGTTTGAGATGAATGAAGAATGTTTCTTTCCACATCAATATTTAAGAGCGAAAATTTCTTCTTAATTTTATACAATTAATATTTAAAAAAATGAAAATAGAGGATTTCATGTTACCGTGCCCAAGCAAAAAGTTCTTAGGAATAGAATGTTTTGGCTGTGGTGCCCAAAGAGCTATTGTCATGGTTTTCGAGGGGAGATTCTCTGATGCTTTTCATATGTTTCCGGCTGTTTACACGCTTTTGATATTTTTATTTACCGTAGGAATAAGTTTTATTGATAAAAAAAGAAACTATGGAAATGTTTTAATTATAATGGCGATTATTAATTCGATTATAATGGTAATTGCTTATTTTTACAAACATTTTTATCTTAATATTCACTAAAACATTAAAATTATAACTATGAATCAACAAAAATTACCAAATGCCACAGCGGTACTTGTATTAGGAATCGTATCTATCATCGGATGTTGTTGCTACGGAGTAGTAGGTATTATCACAGGGATTATCGGGTTGTATCTTTACAAAAAAGATAACGAACTGTACAAGAAAAATCCGGATCTTTATTCGGATTACAGCAATTTGAATACAGGTAGAATATTATGTATCATTGGGCTTATATTAAGTGTTTTATACATTGCCTATTTGGTCGTGGTGATCTCTACATTAGGTTGGGATGCTTTGAAAGATCCTCAATTGATGCAGGAAAGAATCAAAGAATTAACGGGACAATAATTAAATCTTCAGATAAAACAAGAAAGACTGCTGAAATTGCAGTCTTTTTTTTGTGAAATATTTTAAGCTAGTTTTCTTTTAATTATCCACAACTTGACATAATTGAAAAACCTTTGCTGAGTGAAACGCCTTTGCGAACTTGAAAACACAAAGCAATTCAAAAAATCTTTGTGAACTTTGCGTTAAAAAAAATATTATTAAAAACTGATTTTCAAATTTTCCTTTAATTCATTTGTAAATTTTTAATCTTAATTCACACAAAAACGAAAAAGAATCGTAGAATTACTACAAAATATGAATCTACACGGTAAAAGCTTTCTGAATCGAAACCTGAAATATATCTTTGTTATACCAAAAATAAAAAATCATAAAATCTTTATTGATTAAAATTTACAGATATGGCAGCAAATTCAAGAGGAATCTTAAAATTCAACGGAAGCGAAGGTCAAAAACTATTAAGACTTAATTATAGTGTCGCAAGATCTACAGACGTTTCAGGACGTGTAGCATCAGACCCATCTAACGCAATTATCAAATTAACGATCGAAGCAACAGAAAAATCAGAAATTCTGGAAAGCTTACTGAACGGAAAATACAAGCCGACAAGCGGAGAAGTTACTTTCAACAAATCTCATGAAGAAGGTACTTTGATCACTTTAAACTGGGAAAACGGTTACGTTATCCAGCATGAAGTAGACTTCGACGCTGTAGACGAAAACAGTATGCTGATCAGCTTCGTGATAAGCGCAGAGAAAATCAATTACGGAAATTCTGCTTACGAAGGACTTTGGCCATCTAGCTAAGTCTCAAGAAGTAAGAAACACTTATAGAAGACTGTCCCTCAAGGCGGTCTTTTTTTACCTGTAGTAGAAGTTTATTTTATAAAGCAAAAACGCAATTTGTTCTTTATAAATTTTCTTTGTTTGAATAATTTTTATAAATTTAAAAACATCACAATCACAAAATTATGTCTACCACACCTGAACAGGCGCGAGGCAATTCGTTTCGTCCTTCCCAAAATGCAGATGGAGTCTCTGAAAATCATCACACGGGAATCAACCGTTTGGTCAAATTATCTTTAGTAATTGAGGGTAAAGTGATAAAGTATTACAAGCATTTTAATTTAAAACAAAGTGCTCAGCGCCACCATGAGTTTACGCTTACTTTGGCTCACGATACTTTGGGAGACCGCCAGACACACACTTTAGAAGAAGCCAATAAATTCTTAGGAAAACGTTTAACAGCCGTTATCTCTTATAAAGACATTGATAATAGCCCTGAAAGAACTTTCGTGGGAGTTATTACCGGAGTAGGATTCAGTCAGGAAAAGATGAGTCTTGGTAATATTGTTTTATCAGGTTACAGCCCGACGATCTTATTGGATGGAGCTCCGCATATTCAAAGTTTTGGAGGTGATAAACCTGTAAATATGGGCATCATCGCTGAAGAAGTTATAAAACAGGGAATTGATAAAGGTCGTTTTGATATCAGAATTGATACAAATGACTATTCTCAGATTATCTACAGCAGCCAATACGACGAAACGCATTACAATTATCTGGCAAGAATGGCAGAAGCTTACGGCGAACAATTTTATTATGACGGCGAGGTTTTACATTTCGGAAAACTTCCTCCTCAAAATAAACCTATCAAAATTGTCTACGGAAGCAGTGCCAACGATATTAAAGTTGAATTGAAAGCGGTACACACCAAACCTCAATTTTACGGCTACAACAGTAATAAACATGAAAAACTGACTTCTGGAGCAACACCGATTCAGCATGTTGGAGATTTGGCCAAAACAGCTTACGAACACAACGATAAAATCTTTAAAACACCTTCTTTACGCATAGCTCCTGTGAAAGCATCAACACATCTTGATGTTGAATATTCTCAAAAAAGCACATCAGGAAGTGAAGCGGTAAATGTTTTTAATTTATCAGGATCTACCACCGTTCCGTTTTTACATCCGGGCTGTGTGGTTGATGTTCAGATGAGAAAAGTTGATACTAATGAAAGTTCTTATTTCACGAAGATCATGGTAACGGAAACTGAACATGAAATTGATACTTTAGGACATTACAAAGGAAGTTTTAAAGGAATCGCTTCAGATACAGGATTTTTACCTAAACCTGAATTTACAGCGCCAAAAGCTGAACCTCAAATTGCAACCGTAATTTCAAATGCTGATCCTGAAGGACAGGGTAGAATTCAGGTGAGATTTGACTGGCAAACGAGCGAAACCACTCATTTTATCAGAATGATGAGCCCTGATGCTGGTGGAACAGATGAAATAACTCAAAACAGAGGATATGTCGCTATTCCGGAAGTTGGAGATCAGGTGATGGTGAATTTCGTTCACAATCATCCCGACAGACCTTTCGTAATGGGTGGAATGTTTCATGGAGCGGTTGGATTAGGAGGTGGAGTCAACAATCATTTAAAATCAATTCAAACCAGAAGCGGAATCCGAATTTTGATGAATGATGAAGAAGGAAGTGTAAATATCATCGATCCAAGCGGAAATTACTTCTTTATGGACGGTAAAGGCAATATTTCTGTCAATGCACCTAAAAATTTCACCCTAAAAGCTGGAGAAAATATCAGCATCACTGCAGGAAAAGAAATCTCAATTGATGCCGGAGAAAGTATTACAAGTTCGGCGAATGAAAATATTGTTTCCACTGCTGGAACAGATATCATGATGACGGCAACAGGTGACATCAAAGAATCTTCGGATACAAGAACCGAGATGGTAGAAAAGGAATTCAGAAGACAATCTGAAACTTCTAATGAAATTGCAGGAGAGATTGCAATGTTCAGCGAAAAAGAAAATATGACCATGCAGAGTGGAAAAATTGTAGAATTCAACAGTGCCGAAAAATCTAAACTTTTCTAATCATGGCAATAAGAAAAACCGCAAAAAATATATTGATCAAGGTAAATGATTCCTACCATCTGAGTGTTGGTAAAAAGGTTGAAAAAATTGCAGAAAAGATCAATACAGAAGCTAAAAAAGGAAACCTTGTTTTGGCAAGCAACAAAAAGATAATGTCTCATGGGAACAAATAAATTTAAGTTTCTGATTCTCTTTGTTATATGCAGTTTCTCATTAATAAGTTGTCAAAATAAAAGAATGGAAGAAAAATATAATTGGTTGGGAACCGTTTCAGCCCCGCAGGAATACCCGATGGAAGTGTACAAAGGAGCTATTATTGCTGATGATTTCAGTTACGGCTTTGATGCCATTTGGGGAACTCAAAATACAGGTTGGGGAAATGAAGGCGGAACAATGAGCGTAGAAACCAGATTAATGGAAATTCCTCACAAATTAGAATTTACATGGTATTCTTTAGTTGAAAGAAAATTTTACACCGGAAAATGGGATTTAGATAAAGAAAAAATCAATGATTTATTTAAAAAAGGTTTTATAGATCAAGATAATAATAAAAAAACCACTTACACCAATTTTATAGTTGGTTTGGCGCCAAAAGGAAGAGTTGTTTTATGGATCAACGGCCCCGGAAATCAGACGGAAGTTGGTGCTTTTCAGGCTCATGATACAATTATTACAAAGGAAAAAGCATACGAAAACGCAAAATATATGTTGAAAGAAGGTTTTGCAGACAGAATGCTGGATGATCCTTCTTATGAAACATTTAAACCTGAAATAAGAGCAAAAATAAAAGAACAGGGCTATCCAAATCCTGATGTTTATGAAGCTTACAGAGAGAAATTTAATTGGAAACCTTCTGTAATAGTGCCTGAAGGCGGAGAATGGATCGATTTCGGATTTAATAATTACAACGGAGAACAGGAAAATCTTTTCGCAGAAACCTTACATAATGATACGTATCAAAAAAGAGCTGTTCCAAAATTCTGCGGTTTTTATTGGAGAGATAAAAGCAAAAACAGATATGCCGTTTGGATAGATTCTTTCGACGAAAAAGAAATTTTTGATCTTTTTAAAAAATTAGGAAAAGAAGAAAATATAGAGTTGGTGATTAAAGTTAATCCAGAAAATACGAAAGCATCTCTGTTGTTAAAAACAGAAAAACAGGAGCTTCCAATTACCAAAGCCAAGATCAGATTATCTCGAAAAATAGAATAATTTATCCTTATTCATCAATTTTAAAATAAGAAAGATGCACAATAATAAATTTGGAGATTATACACCAGAAGAAACTAAAGAGGAGGTCTTAGACATTACTCTCGGGATGTTTTTTGACGGAACCCTGAATAACAAAACCAATACCATCGAAAGAAGGGAAAAAACTGATGCATACAAGAAAAAAGGAGGAAATCCTACTGATAACAACAGTTACAATAACGATTGGAGCAACGTAGCACGTCTGTGGGACAATTACGATAAAAATTTTGGAATTTACATTGAAGGAATCGGTACAGATGATAAGGAAAAAGATTCAATGTTGGGGTATGCCTTCGGAACCGGGCCTACCGGAATCCGCGGAAAAGTAAAAAAAGGCTGTGAAGAAATTGTGAAAAAAGTAAAAAATATCAAAAGCGCAAAAAAAGCAGATAAAATTGCGGTACTTACTTTTGATGTTTTTGGTTTCAGTCGTGGTGCAGCGGCGGCGAGAAATTTTGTTCATGAAATAGGAAAATCAAAATATAAAGCAACCTCAAGAACCTATTCAAGCGAAGGAATGAGTGTTACCGTTCTTTCCGACAGCGACGGCGACGGAGTAGAAGGTCAGGATCTTCCAAAGTGGGGACATTTAGGGCTCAAACTTCAGGAAGCCGGAATTGTAGTTGATGTTTTAAAAATCAGATTTTTAGGCATTTATGATACCGTTTCTTCTTATTCGAAAAGTTTTTCTGCTACACCGAATTTTCACAATGATGTGGAAGAATTAAGCTTAAATGATATCGGAAGAGCACAAACCGTGATTCATTTTGTGGCAGAAAACGAACACAGAGAAAATTTTGACCTTACCCATGTGCATGTAGGTACAGAAAGAACATTTCCCGGCGTACACTGTGATGTTGGCGGAGCTTACGAAGACGGAACCGAAACTTGGGAAGAAATTGAAACATCGTGGACAACCAGCACAAAATTAAAAGAATTAAGAAGTCAGCTTATCGCAGACGCTTGGTATAAAGAAGATCAGCTTAAAATTAACCCTGGCTTTTATTTGACATTATCGGGATCGCGCGATCTGGTAAAAAGATACAGCTATGTTCCATTGCATTTTATGGCAGAACATGGCGTTCAGAAAACGGTTCCTTTAACCATCAAAAAACTGACTGATGAAGTCTATTCTATTTCAGAAGATCCTTTGTTGGTGAGGGTAAAAGACCGTCTCAGATCTTATGCGATGGAAAACGGAAAACAATACACTTTCAAAAGATACAAAGATGTTGAAAATGCATACGGCGGAGCATCAATACCGGAACAGAAATATGCAGATTATCAGCGAGAAATGAAGGAGCAGGATGATTTAAGGATTCTTCGAAATAAATATTTGCACTGGTCGGCAAGAAGAGAAGGTATTGGAATGGATCCAACATCAGACAGAGTGAGAGTATTGCATTAATTTTTATTAAATGAAAAAACACCTTATTGTAAGAGTCGCATTATTGTTAATAGGCTTTTTGTCAATATATATTTATGCTAATTGGGATTCTTGGTTTAATCCTCAGCAGGTTAATATAGGAGGAAACAGCGGAATGTCAATTCCAATGGATCTTGTTTTGAATATCTGCTGGATGGCAATATGGTGTCTTTTGCTTTTTATAGAATTAATAGTGAGCTTTTTTACATCCAGAAATAAAGAAAATAGAGTTACAAATATAATATTGATTATGGTGGGCATCATTTTACTCGCTGTATATATTTTCAGTATTAAATAAAATCTGAGGATAAAATATTTATTTGCGAATCATTATATGCAGAAATTTAACAAACATATCGTCCAGAAAAGCGAAACTTTAAAAAGTGTTGCTTCTCTGTACAACATATCCGAAGATGCTTTAAAGTTATTTCACAATAACAATTGCGGCGTTAAGGAGATGATTTTAATTGAATTTACCGGTCAGAAAGAACTTTTTATTCCAAGAACTGCGGTAATTGATAAAAGTAGATTAGTAAAGTTCGATCATGGAAACAGATTGGTCTTTCAACCCGAAAATTCATTCAAAAAATATGGTGTTATCATCAATATTGAAAATGGAAACAACAAAAATGAACTGAAATATGAAGCCACAGTGCGTTGGTTAAGATCAGAAAAACAGTTACATTTTTTTGAAATAAACAGGATTTCGAATCTTTATTTAAATGAAGAAGAAGTCAATGAAATTGCCGATTTATTAGCCTATAAAACCTCAAAAGTTTTATATCCTCTACAGGTCAGTGTAGATCAGCAGGGTAAATTTAATGCCGTAGAAAATCTTTCCGTATTCAATGAAAGATGGAACGATGTTAAAGAAGAACTGTACAAAGAATTCGATGGAGAAACTGTAGACGAATATTGTCTTAAAATAGAAAAAACGATAAGCGAACCCGATGCTGTAAGCTTATTGATGAAAAATGATTATTTCCTGAGAACATTATTTCTCGGAGTATATCAAGGTTTTGGTCAGAATTTTAATGTCAATGGAAATGAAAGTTTCCCGATTGTAAATAATCCGGTAGAACCAAAATATCAGATTGAGCTGGAGATCGATCCGCTGAAAGACGAATATGACCTAATAAATATAGAAGGAAACGGAAGATTAAATGAAGACAGAAGTTCTTACGATTTTATCAACGGAGCCCCTTTTTCCTTTATTGTAGAAGAAAATCCTGTGATGAATAAAGACGGATCTTTTAGAATCCAATATTATTTAAACGGAAAAACTTCATTCCCAGAATCATTGTATTTAGAATGCGATATCATGCTGAAAGAGAGAAAAAAAATCTCGGTTGTTGTAGCAAGTATCGATGAGAATTAAAAAATATCACACAGATAAAAAGAGTAAAAAATTATGGCAGAAAAACATATTGTAGTACAAGGTGCTATGTGCAAATGCCAATTCGGGCAAATGCCTGATAAGTTAAAGGTGCTTTCGCACAAAAAAGAATATGCAAATGACAAAAGCGCTTCCAAAAAACTGATTGTCACCACAAAAGAAATCGGAGCCGCTACATTTGAGAAAAATACATTCGGGAACTGCCCAAAAATGGGAACTCCACCGCCACCATGCAAAATTATGGTCACCGAATGGCAGAAGTTTTATGATAAAGTACAGCTCAGTAATGGAGGATTTATCATTTTAGAAGACAGCAAGGCCGTTTGTGCCATTGCAGGAACGCCATGCATCGAGATTATTGATCATGGACAGAGAGCTGAAGCCAGTCAGCAGAATTTTAAAAATGCGGATCCGGATGTGCAACAGCAGATCAATCCGTTGGTAGATTCAGAAAGTATGTATAAAGAACAGCCATCTTTCAATGGTGGACAGGATGCTGTAAGATAAACAACAAAGAAATGGCAAAAGGTGTAAAGAAAATAAGAGTTATAAAAGGTACTTACTACCCAAAGATGTCCGTCTCTGGCCAGAGAGTTACGATACAGCCGGGTCAGTGGGTCACTTTTGATGTTGCAGAATGGCTTCCTGATACAACTGCTGAAGATAAAAAGAAACCCGTGATCTGGATGAGACAGAGTAATGACCGTAAAGTTATTATCAATCAGCTTCCGTCTTCTACAGGGTATAAATTTATGATCTCCAAACAATTGTGCGGAGCGTATAATTATTACATAGAAGCAAGTTTTTCAGGGACAAGAGATACTAAAAATAATGTTGGACTTTATGTGAAAGGCTGGTGCGAACCCAAAATTGTCACCAGTAAATGGACAACCCAAAGAGGAAGCAAAATCAGCATTAAAAATAAAGATAAAACAAATTATATCTCTTACGGACACATCGTTTACCTTAATATGACAACGGAAGGTCTCAACGGAACTAATCTTGTCGTAGAACTTTGGAATCAGCAATATGCAAGAAAAGATAAGCCTATTCATGTCTATACCGATGTTAGTGTAATCGATGGTGAGGTTAATTTAAAAATAGAAAATACATACGCTTGGATGGCGTATGTAAATAATATTCAAAATGTTGAAGAGTTTTATGTAAAAGTTAAAGATTCTTCAGGAAAATATATCAAAGACAGTTTAGGCGACGATCTTCATGCAATTTATCTGAATGTTAAAAATAAAGTCGTTACAACGAATACGAATGTAAGTAAGAATCAGACGCCGACAAAAGTATACAAGCCGGATGTTAACGCTGCCAGATACGAACCGTGTAAATTTGAAGTAATAAAATTCACGGAAGTAGAAGTAAAAGATGGCAAACCTAATAATACCACTGTCACCGTTTTTGATAACGGAAAAGGATTAAGAAAATTAAGCGGAACACCACTTCAGGAAACAATCCAAAGAACCATATTTTATAAATTTGATTCCACTGTAATCGATAAAGATGGGGAAGCAATCCTTAATAATGTGTTGAAATTTCTTTTGGAACATAAAGATTCCACGATGAACCTGAGCGGTTACGCCTGTGTTATCGGAAAGGAAAACTACAACAAAGGTTTGTCTCAAAGAAGAGCGGATGTTGTTAAAAAATTCTTTGCCGATGGCGGATTAGATCCAAAAAGAATAATCTCCGTCGGAAAAGGAGAAATAGATCCTACCGATGATAAATTAGGTCGAGACAACATCAAATATAAAAATGAAAAAGATTACGAGAACAACAGGAGAGTAGATATTTCTTTTGTTTTCAATGCTCACGATGCCCACACAATGAATTATGAAGTGGTAGCACCAAGTGTTTCCATGAAAAAAGATCTTACCATAGATATTCAGGGATTTGATACGAAAGCCTGTTTCAGAGGTAAGGATAAACATAAAAAACAAACTACAGTTGTTGATGTTGGTCAGGCTATAGACAATGGTGATACAAAACAGTCATTTGCAACGCCGTCGTTTAATTATAAAATATATTCGGACCTGTCGTATTTCACTGCGATGCCAATTCAGTATATCTGGCCGATGGCTACAAACCCGAATCAGTTTCATTTTCATATCCATACCTGCAGGTATTTTAGTAATGAAAAACGTACAACAGTATTATTAAAAGCATATCCTGATGTAAAATGGACGCTAACTTTTTTCATTAACCTTACCAATGATCTCAGCGTCAACTGGCAAAATCAACCTGCCGGAAAACACAAAGAATTGCAGAAAAAATCAGGTAAAGTAGGAGCTGAAAGAAGATGGCAGCAAAAAGATGCGTCTTTTGGTTTTGGTCTAAAAAGTGAATGGGAAAGAAATAACAGCGGAAATTACCAGAGAAGTAAGGAGCTTAAAGGTGAATACGAAACGAAATTTAAAAAATTATACGATCTTTTCTCTTCTGTTGGAGCGATGTCCGATGGGGTAACCCACAAAACCAAAGGGCAGGTTAGAAATATGGGATTCAAGGGAGTACCGATGACTTTTGCCGTTAAACCTCCCAACCTTAACCTTAAAGCTGAATGGAATTTAGAAAGAGCAAAACAAAAAGGTGCAGAAATTGAAAGATTAGGCACAAAAATAGATATCTCTTTTAATGCTGATCCGTTAATAGGATTGGAAATTACAATAGATCTTTTGTGTACTGCCGTAGGATTGATTGCAGGAGCTGTAAGTGGTGGAACTGCAGCGCCCGGAGCCGTAAGACTTTACGGATTCATCAAAGATAAAATGAATACAGGAGCCGAATTTGGAAATGACGATTTCGGAGCCAAAGTAAGTGCTGATGTTTTTATTGATCTTGTGATTACGAGTGTTATTAAAACTTCTATTGGCTTTTCTTTCAATACAGTGAGCGACGCAAGTGATACTCAGGGTAAACTGGAAGCAACAAATACGCTGAAAGTTGAATTAAAAGCAGGAGTCTGGATAAAAGCAGAAGCCACCCTTGTTATCGTAAAAATTGAAGGATATTTTGAAATGAGTGGAAAAGGTTATGCCTCAGTTACATTCGGTCATGGTCTGAAATACGATGATAAAGGTTTGAATTACCGACCGGCATTAGGTTTCGATGGTTTGAATGCAGAATACGTCATCAAAGGAAAAGTAGGAATGTCTGCTACGAAAAAAGTTCCTAGAGGAGGAAGCAAAAAACCAGGAGAATTAAAGGCAAGCAGTGAAGATGAAGGTATCATTTCAGAAGGAAAATATAACGAAGTAATTCCTAAATTTGATGTAATTAAAAGTTTGGAAGATTTGTTTGGAATCAGCGCCGATATTCCGTTAATTAGAAATTAATCATATGAAAAAAATAGTTTTAATCGTTTTGTGTTTTATAACATGTCTGTCATGTCAGTCACAGGAAAAAACCGATCTTGAAAAAGTAGATTTTGCAAAAAATTATAAAGAAATTCTGAAAAACACCAAAGTTCAGACCGACGCTCGTGAAATTGTGTCAACCCTGCCTGTGGCGCATACCAAAGATGTAAGCCAGTTCAGATTCGGGAGTGTGTCATTTGTAAATAGTAAAGAAAATGCTATAAAAAGCTCTACAGTTGGAATTTTAATTAATAACACTGCAGAACGTTTAACTAAAGGTATTAAAATCGAAGTAGAAGACACGGCTGTTGGTAATGAATTGTTAGCTTATTTGAAATCACAATATAAAGATCCAAAAGTACTTTCGGGCGTTCCCGGAAAAAACAGCGAAGGAAAAGTATTGGGAAATTCAGCTTATGCTTGGAGCTTGAAAGATAAAACAATAGTACTGGTTCAGTATTATGAATACACGGATAATAAACCCAACATTTCCTCTGCTCTTTATGTGGTAGACAATAAGGTTATGGCTCCGGAAGTTCAGGAAACTGTGGCTTCACGTATCATTAAAACATTTACTCCATAGAAAATATTTGATGGATAATTATGATTTCTATGCCGAGAAAGTAGTTACTTTTTTACCGTTAGTTATACTTTCGATCATTGCGGTTATTTTAATATGGCCGAATTCAAGGAAGAAATTTCTTAGGATTCAGGCGTCTTTGCCTACCTCCAAAATAAATTCTGTAGCAATGGGATTGGTGGAGATTCAGGGTAAACTGATCATGAAAGAACCTCTGATCTCACCCGTAGCCAAAGAACAGTGCATAGGATATTATTACACCATCGAAGATATTACAAGAGATAAGGATGGTAAAGATTCTTACACAACAATACATCGGGAAACAAAATGCAATGTTTTCGAGATGCAGGATGATTCCGGAATAATAGAAATACAGGCAGACGGTATAGAATTGATTTTATTAAAAGAAACCAACGTAGATTTTGGCGGACAGAAAAGATACACAGAAACCTTGCTCAAAGGCGGACAGGAAATGTTGCTCGTAGGTTCCGCAGATTCCAGAAACGGAAATTCTTATATCAGAAAAGATAATAGTAGCAAGATTTTAGGAATCACCTCAGTTGCCGGAATTTCTGTATGGAATAAATATCAACCTCTTCTGAGGTCGTTTCTGTTCACCTGTATTGTCATAGCAGTATTAATTATTTTAATCTTATCTCAATAATGAATCAAATTGTAGCGATCGTCATAGCTGTATTTCTTGTCATTTCAATATTGGCTTTTTTCATCAGGCTGTATAATCAGTTGGTTATGTTGAAATTTAATGTAGAAAAAGCTTATGCAAATATTGATGTTGTGTTGAAACAAAGAGCAGATGAGATTCCGAATCTTGTAAATGTGGCTAAACAATTCATGAATTATGAAAAGGATATTTTGAGCCATTTAACAGAACTCAGAACTTTTTATAACGATACAAACGACTCTAATAAAAAAACAGAACTGGCGAATGAAACCTCAAAAGCTTTGAAGTCATTTTTCGCCGTTTCAGAAAATTATCCGAATCTTCTTTCCAATAATAATTTTATGGAATTGCAGAGAAGAATTTCCGAGTTAGAGAATAAAATTGCAGATAGAAGAGAATTTTTCAACGACAGTGTCAATCTGTACAATATCGGAATACATGAATTTCCCAATGTAATATTGGCGAGTATTTTAGGGTATGAAGACAAGACTTTATTAGAAGTTTCAAATTCAGAAAAACATTATGAAGGAGTTAAGTTTTAATACATTTTTCGGGTATGAAAGAATGCTGACCGAAAAACCTGAAATTGTTCTGTTCGGAGCAATGTTGGTTCCCATCGGATTATTGATCGGGATCAGTATCATCGGGTGGGTTTTCAGAAAACTGAAATTAAACATGTATATCATTCATGCACTGTTGTATACATTGATGTTTACGTTCCTTTTCGGAGCAATTGCGATGCTTATTCTATTCTTCATCACAGATCGAAACGGAGTGAAACTTGCTTATTGCTGGCTGACTATTTTTATCGGAATGTTTTTTTTCAGCATTGTAAATACAAATACGATCAGTAAAATGTTTACCGATTGGTCTAAAATCATTAAAAACTAATATAGTATGACAAAACAACCTTATTATATGATCGATTTCAGCGCTTCGGCCTGTTTATTTGAGATCAGAGTTAATGACTATCCCGTTATTCACATGAACGTTGAAGGTCAGGTTGCTAGTAATATTCCTATCAATTATGCGATCTTAAAAAGTGGTGCGCAGTCTATTTCTGTCACTGTTTTACCTAATGTCGGTGATTTGGAATTACATCCTAAATCAGAAGTGAAATTCAATATAAAAATTTTCGATGTTACCAATGATTTTGTTTTTGATCAGCAGTTTGGCGATTATCAGTCGGAAACGGTAGGTGAGAAAAAAATACCTGTTATAAAGCATGTTGGAACTTTTAAAGCTGAGGTTCCGTATCAGTTAGAAGCTTGGCAGAAAGGTAAAAACCTTAAAGACGTCGATGACTGCAGAGAAAAACTGGAATCCGCCTACGGAAAAGTGACAAGAATGATTCGGGATGGAAGATTTGATGATTATAAAAAATCGATTTCCCAAAGAGAAGAAAATATGGCTGTTTCCATGTATTTATCAAAAGCGGAATCGGAAGGAAGATTTACAGATCTTGTTGATGATTTTAAATCTGGATTCAAAATTCAGCCTGTTTCCAAAGAGGCAATAATGTTTATTTGTGCAGATAATAAAGTTGCTTTTTTAAAGAAAGTGAACGGAGAATCTGCATTATATCTGGAAAATCTTGAAGCTGAGGAAGAATTAATGCTTGATATTTCATTTTACATTCCGGAAGGAAAAAACGAGTTTGAAATCATATAGAAAACTAAATAAAAATGAAAAACCTATTAATTATTTTCAGTTGTTTAATGGCTTTAAACTGCAGTTCGCAGAAAAATGAAGATCCAAAACTTATTGGCAAATGGGAAGGCATGCTTAAAGATTTGGAAACAACAAACACAATGGGAAAAATTGTTTTAGAATTTACAGCCGATGGAAAATTTATTCAGTACGTTGGCGAAGGAAAAATGCAAAATTCATTAGAATCAACCTATACAACTAAAAATCATAAAATAATCGCCGTCGACAAAGCAACCAATGAAAAAGACGAAACAGATTATGAGATTAAAAATGATACTTTAACAATTGTATATCAGGGTATTGAAAATAAATACACAAAACTTAAGTAATATAGAAGAAGAAAACTAAAGTTAAAAAGACTTCCCTTATCAAAGAGAAGTCTTTTTTTTGTCATTGCGAGGAGCGTAAGCGACGAAGCAATCTCAATCACAATTTTATCATTTATCCAGAATGGCAAAGATGAATTTAATTTTTTCTAAATTCTTAC
>Ga0302167_10000245_pt1 | contig 28043 bp, 22 predicted proteins | sample I_Fen_N1_1_FD_193496 | JGI IMG/M metagenome (GOLD analysis project Ga0302167, IMG submission 193496) | Peat permafrost microbial communities from Stordalen Mire near Abisko, Sweden - I_Fen_N1_1 | ecosystem: Environmental > Terrestrial > Soil > Wetlands > Permafrost | place: Sweden: Abisko... | reverse complement strand
CGGATAGTGGTTCTTTCATCATCAATGGTGCTGAAAGAGTTATTGTTACGCAGTTACACCGTTCACCTGGTGTATTCTTCGGACAGACTTATCACGCTAACGGAACTAAGCTTTACTATTCAAGAATTATCCCTTTCAAAGGATCTTGGATGGAATTTACTACGGATATCAACAGCGTAATGTATGCGTATATTGACCGTAAGAAAAAATTACCATTAACTACTTTATTAAGAGCTATCGGATTCGAATCTGATAAAGACATTCTTCAGATCTTCGACCTTGCGGAAGAAGTGAAGGTTTCTAAAGCTGCCCTTAAAAAAGTTGAAGGAAGAACATTGGCTGCGAGAGTATTGAACACTTGGTTCGAAGATTTCGTAGACGAAGATACAGGAGAGGTTGTTTCTATCGAAAGAAACGAAATCATCCTAGACAGAGAAACTATTCTTGAAAAAGAACACTTAGATCTTATTCTTGATGCAGGTGTGAAATCTATCTTGATTCACAAAGAAAATGCAAATGAATTCTCTATCATCCAGAATACATTACAGAAAGACCCTACGAACTCTGAAAAAGAAGCAGTAGAGTATATTTACCGTCAGTTAAGAAATGCAGATCCACCCGATGAGGAAACTGCAAGAGGAATTATTGAAAAATTATTCTTCTCTGAGCAAAGATATTCACTTGGTGAAGTAGGACGTTACAGACTAAACAAAAAGTTAGGTCTTAATATCCCAACTACAACTGAGGTTCTTACAAAAGAAGATATCATTGCGATTGTAAGACACTTGATCGAATTGGTAAACTCTAAAGCTGAGGTTGATGATATCGACCACCTTTCAAACAGAAGAATTAAAACTGTTGGAGAGCAATTAGCAGGACAGTTCGGTGTAGGTCTTTCAAGAATTGCTAGAACAATTAAGGAAAGAATGAACGTTAGAGATAACGAGATATTTACTCCACTAGATCTAGTAAATGCAAAGACATTAACATCAGTTATTAACTCATTCTTTGGTACCAACCAGCTTTCTCAGTTCATGGACCAAACCAACCCACTATCAGAGATCACGCACAAGCGTAGACTTTCTGCACTAGGGCCTGGTGGTTTATCAAGAGAAAGAGCAGGTTTCGAGGTGCGTGACGTTCACCATACTCACTACGGAAGAATTTGTCCTATTGAAACTCCGGAAGGACCAAACATTGGTTTGATCTCTTCTTTGGGTATCTATGCGAAAATTAATAACTTAGGTTTCATCGAAACTCCATATAGAAAAGTAAACGATAGTACAGTAGATCTTAATGCTGATCCTATTTATCTTAATGCAGAGGACGAAGAAGATAAAGTAATTGCTCAGGCAAACGTTGAGTTGAATGATCAGGGAGAATTCCAAACTGATAGAATTATTGCAAGACTAGATGGTGATTATCCAGTAGTTGAGCCTTCTCAAGTGAACCTTATCGACGTTGCACCAAACCAGATTTCTGGTATTTCAGCTTCATTGATTCCTTTCTTGGAACATGATGATGCGAACCGTGCGTTGATGGGATCAAACATGATGCGTCAGGCAGTTCCATTATTGAAGCCACAGGCACCGATCGTAGGTACAGGTCTTGAGCAGCAAGTTGCTAAAGATTCAAGAATCTTGATCAATGCTGAAGGTAACGGTACTGTTGAATATGTAGATGCAGACAAGATTACTATTAAATATGAAAGAAGCGATGACGAAGATCTAGTATCTTTTGAATCTGCTACTAAAACATATAACTTAACTAAGTTTAGAAAAACTAACCAGAGTACAACGATTACACTAAGACCAAACGTAAGAATTGGTGAAACAGTGCAAAAAGGACAAGTACTTTGCGACGGTTATGCTACTGAAAAAGGAGAATTAGCTCTTGGTAGAAACTTAGTCGTTGCGTTCATGCCTTGGAAGGGTTACAACTTTGAGGATGCGATCGTAATTAACGAAAAAGTTGTACGTGAAGACTGGTTTACTTCAATCCACGTGGATGAGTATTCTCTTGAAGTTCGTGATACCAAATTAGGTATGGAAGAACTTACAGCAGATATTCCAAACGTTTCTGAAGAAGCTACGAAAGATCTTGATGAGAACGGTATGATCAGAATTGGTGCTGAGGTGAAGCCTGGTGACATTATGATCGGTAAGATTACTCCAAAAGGAGAATCAGACCCAACTCCTGAAGAGAAACTTCTTAGAGCAATCTTTGGTGACAAAGCTGGTGATGTTAAGGATGCTTCATTGAAAGCAGACTCTTCACTAAGAGGTGTTGTTATAAACAAAAAATTGTTCTCTAGAAATATTAAAGACAAAAAGAAAAGAACTGAAGAAAAACTTAAACTTGAAGAGATTGAAAACACTTACAAGGCTAAGTTTGATGAGTTAAGAAATACTTTAATTGAAAAATTAAATACACTTGTAAGCGGGAAAACTTCTCAAGGGGTTCAAAATGACCTTGATGAAGAGATCATCGGTAAAGGTGTGAAATTTACTCACAGATTATTAACTTCAGTTGAAGATTACGTAAACGTAAGCGGTGCAGATTGGACTGTAGATAACGATAAGAATGAATTGATAAAACAATTAATTCACAATTATAAAATCAAGTTCAACGATATTCAAGGGGTTAAAAACCGTGAGAAATTCGCAATTTCTATCGGAGATGAGCTTCCTGCAGGTATCATGAAGTTGGCTAAAGTTTATATAGCTAAGAAACGTAAGTTGAATGTAGGGGATAAAATGGCAGGACGTCACGGTAACAAAGGTATCGTTTCAAGAATCGTTCGTGAAGAAGATATGCCATTCCTTGAAGACGGAACACCAGTAGATATCGTATTGAATCCACTTGGGGTACCTTCTCGTATGAACATCGGACAGATCTATGAAACAGTTCTTGGATGGGCTGGTCAGAAATTAGGAATGACGTTCGCTACACCAATCTTTGATGGAGCTACATTAGATCAAATTACTGAGTACACAGAAAAAGCAGGTCTTCCTAAATTTGGTAACACTCACCTTTATGATGGTGGTACCGGAGAAAGATTTACACAGCCGGCTACAGTAGGTATTATTTACATGCTGAAACTGGGTCACATGGTAGATGACAAGATGCACGCACGTTCTATCGGACCATACTCATTGATTACTCAACAGCCGTTAGGAGGTAAAGCTCAGTTCGGAGGTCAGAGATTCGGAGAGATGGAGGTTTGGGCTCTTGAAGCATTTGGAGCATCAAACATCTTGAGAGAAATCTTGACTGTGAAGTCGGATGACGTGATTGGTAGAGCAAAAACTTATGAAGCTATCGCGAAAGGGGAAGCAATGCCTGAACCAGGTATTCCAGAATCTTTCAACGTATTACTTCACGAGTTACAAGGACTTGGACTTGATGTAAGACTTGAGGAATAATTTTAAATTTTGACGAATGAATTTTGAATCAGTTCAGAATTTATAACCCAAAATTTATAATCCAAAATCTAAAATCTAAAAAATGTCAAATAAAAATAAATCAAGTAGATTTAATAAAATAACCATCGGTTTAGCTTCTCCGGAATCCATTTTACAGGATTCTAGAGGGGAGGTTTTAAAACCGGAAACTATTAATTACAGAACGCATAAGCCTGAAAGAGACGGTTTGTTCTGTGAAAAAATCTTCGGTCCTGTAAAGGATTACGAATGTGCTTGTGGTAAATACAAGAGAATTCGTTACAAAGGGATCGTTTGTGACCGTTGTGGAGTAGAAGTTACGGAGAAGAAAGTAAGAAGAGAGAGAATCGGACACATCAATTTGGTGGTTCCTATCGCTCACATCTGGTATTTCCGTTCTTTACCGAACAAAATCGGTTACCTTTTAGGTATTCCATCTAAGAAATTAGATATGATCATCTATTACGAGAGATATGTTGTTATTCAGCAAGGTATCGCTAAGAAATTAGATGGTTCTGATTTTGATGATAAAGAATTCCTTACAGAAGAAGAATACCTTGATATCATGGAAACTCTTCCTGTAGAAAATCAATATCTTGATGATTCTGATCCGAACAAATTCATCGCCAAAATGGGTGCTGAAGCGGTTGAAGAATTGTTAAAAAGAATTGATCTTGATGCTTTGTCTTTCGACTTGAGACACAAAGCTCACAACGAAGGTTCTAAGCAAAGAAGAACTGAAGCTCTAAAAAGATTGAACGTTGTAGAAGCATTGAGAGGTGCTAACACTAGAATGATCAACAGACCAGAGTGGATGATCATGCGTGTACTTCCTGTAATTCCACCAGAATTAAGACCATTAGTTCCATTGGATGGAGGACGTTTCGCGACTTCCGATTTGAATGACCTTTATAGAAGAGTTATTATCAGAAACAACCGTTTGAAGAGATTATTGGAGATCAAAGCTCCGGAAGTAATCTTGAGAAACGAGAAGCGTATGCTTCAGGAATCAGTAGATTCATTATTTGATAATACAAGAAAATCTTCTGCAGTAAAATCTGAATCAAACAGACCATTGAAATCACTTTCAGATTCATTGAAAGGTAAGCAAGGTCGTTTCCGTCAGAACTTACTAGGGAAAAGGGTAGATTACTCTGCTCGTTCGGTAATTGTTGTAGGTCCAAACTTACAGCTTCACGAATGTGGTATTCCTAAAGATATGGCAGCGGAACTTTACAAACCGTTTATCATTAGAAAACTAATTGAAAGAGGAATTGTAAAAACAGTAAAATCTGCAAAGAGAATTATTGACAGAAAAGAACCAGTAGTATATGATATCTTAGAAGGTGTAATGAAAGGTCACCCTGTTCTATTGAACAGAGCACCTACTTTGCACAGACTAGGTATTCAGGCTTTCCAACCTAAGATGATCGAAGGTAAGGCAATCCAACTACACCCGTTAGTAACAACGGCCTTCAATGCCGATTTCGATGGTGACCAGATGGCGGTACATTTACCGTTAGGACCTGAAGCGATCCTTGAAGCTCAGTTATTAATGCTAGGTTCTCAAAATATCTTGAACCCTGCAAACGGTTCTCCAATTACGGTACCTTCTCAGGACATGGTTCTTGGTCTATATTTCATGACTAAAGAATTGAGCTCTACAGAAGATATGAAAGTAAAAGGTGAAGGTCTTGCATTCTATTCTCCTGAAGAAGCGGAAATCGCTTACGCAGAAGGAAAAGTTTCTCTAAACGCTAAGGTTAGATGTAGACTGCCTGTTAAAGAAAACGGAGAGATTTCAACTAAATTAATTGAAACTTCTGTTGGTAGAATTTTATTCAACCAAATCGTTCCTAAACAGTCAGGATATATTAATGAACTTCTTACTAAGAAATCATTAAGAAACGTTATCGGTAGAGTCCTTGATGATACAGATTTCCCTACAACTGTGAAGTTCTTGGATGCAATGAAAGACTTAGGTTATTCAAATGCATTTAAAGGAGGTCTTTCATTCTCACTAGGTGACATCGTAGTTCCTGTTGAGAAGAAAGCAATGGTTGCTACAGCAATTTCTACTGTAGACGAAATTAGAGCCAACTATAACATGGGTCTAATTACAGATACAGAACGTTATAACCAGGTAATTGACGTTTGGACAAACACAAACGCAGGATTAACTGAAATGATCATGAGCAGAATGAAAACCGACCAAGGTGGGTTCAACTCTGTATATATGATGCTTGATTCTGGGGCGAGGGGTTCTAAAGAACAGATCCGTCAGTTATCAGGGATGAGAGGTTTGATGGCAAAACCGCAGAAAGCCGGTTCTACTGGTGCGGAGATCATTGAAAACCCGATTCTTGCAAACTTTAAGGAAGGTCTTTCGATCCTAGAATACTTTATCTCTACTCACGGTGCTCGTAAGGGTCTTGCGGATACCGCACTTAAGACTGCCGATGCGGGTTACTTAACGAGAAGATTGGTAGACGTTGCTCAGGATGTTATCATTACTGAAGCAGACTGTGGTACTTTAAGAGGTACTGAAGTTACTGCTTTGAAGAAAAATGATGAGATCGTTGAAAGAATTTCTGAAAGAATCTTAGGTAGAGTTTCTCTACATAATATCTATGACCCTGAAAGCGATGAGCTTATTGCTTCAGCAGATCAGGTGATCAACGAGCCATTAGCTAAGAGAATTGAAGAAGCTGGATTAGAAGCTGTTGAAGTTCGTTCACCATTAACTTGTGAAACTAAGAAAGGTATCTGTGCGAAATGTTACGGAAGAAACTTAGCAACAGGTAAAGTAATCCATATGGGTGAAGCAGTAGGTGTAATTGGTGCACAATCTATTGGGGAACCGGGTACTCAGTTAACATTGAGAACCTTCCACCAAGGGGGTACTGCAGGTAACGTATCAGAAAACCCATCAATCGTAGCTAGAAGAGACGGTATCGTTGAAATGGATGATGTAAGAACAATTACATCTGAAGACGAAAGCGGTAACACTGCTGAGGTAGTGGTTTCTCGTTCTACGGAATTTAGATTGGTTGCTGATAACGAAACTAAAACTCCATTGATGATCGCTAACGTACCTTATGGATCTATATTAGCTGTGAAACCAGGTGATAAAGTGAAGAAAGGGGATACTATCTGTAGATGGGATCCGTATAACGCGGTAATTATTGCAGAAACTGCCGGTAAGGTAGAGTATGAAGATATCATCCAAGGTATTTCATTCCAATTGGAAATTGACGAACAGACAGGATTTGAAGAGAAAGTAATCTCTGAATCTAGAAATAAGAAAGCCGTACCTACTCTTAAGGTAGTAGATTCTAAAGGTGTTGAGCAGAAAGCATACAACTTACCGGTAGGAGCCCACTTAATGGTAAACGATGGTGAAAAAATTAAGGCTGGTAAAGTCTTAATCAAGATCCCAAGAAAATCTGCAAAAGCAGGGGATATCACCGGAGGTCTTCCGAGAGTTACCGAATTATTCGAAGCAAGAAACCCTTCAAACCCAGCGGTTGTTACTGAAATCGATGGTGTAGTTTCTTACGGAAAAATCAAAAGAGGTAACCGTGAACTTATCGTTGAAGCAAAAACTGGTGAAAGAAAAATTTATTTAGTTAAATTATCTAACCAGATCTTGGTTCAGGAGAATGACTTCGTTAGAGCTGGTTCGCCACTTTCTGACGGTTCAATTACTCCAGACGATATCTTAAGAATTAAAGGTCCAACGGCGGTTCAGGAATATCTAGTAAATGAGATTCAGGAAGTTTACCGTCTACAAGGGGTGAAAATTGATGATAAACACTTCGAAATTATCGTAAGACAGATGATGACGAAAGTATCTATCGTTGATGGAGGTGATACTCAATTCCTTGAAGGAGCTCTTGAGCACAAATTTGATTTCTTGGAAGAAAACAACAGAGTATTCGGTCTTAAAGTAGTAACTGAAGCTGGTGATTCGAAAGAATTCAAGCCAGGTCAGATGATTACTGCAAGAGAATTAAGAGACGAAAACTCTAAATTGAAGCGTGAAGATCAGGCTTTAGTTGAAGTAAGAGAAGCTTTACCAGCTACAGCAACACCTGTATTGCAAGGTATTACAAGAGCAGCTCTTCAGACTAAGTCATTCATGTCTGCAGCATCATTCCAGGAAACAACTAAGGTTCTTAACGAAGCAGCAGTTGCTGGTAAGGTAGATTACTTAACAGGTCTTAAAGAAAATGTAATTGTAGGACACAGAATTCCTGCAGGTACAGGTCTTAAAGAGTATCAGAATGTTATCGTAGGTTCTAAAAAAGAATTCGAAGATATTAACTAAAAAGTAAAGAAAAGTTTCAGGATTCGAGTTTAAATTTTAAATTAGAGGCCTGAAACTTTTTAAACAAAAAAATATTTAAAGAAAACATGGACAATCAAAATCAAAATCAAGATCCAAACAACATCAACATCCAACTTAACGAAATGGTAGCTTCAGGGGTATATTGTAACCTTGCTCTAGTAAACCATTCTCCATCTGAGTTTGTTGTAGATTTTATCCAATTAATGCCGGGTGTTCAACAAGCGAACGTGCGTTCAAGAGTTATTCTTGCTCCACTTCACGCTAAGAGAGTATTAGCTGCTCTTCAACAAAACATCACTAACTACGAGCAACAATTCGGAGAGATCAAAGAAGTTGAGCCTTTCGTATTAGGTGGAAACAACGTACAAGCGTAAGATTTTTTCTTAACATACATAAGAATGCCCCAATTTATTGGGGCATTTTTTGTTTTAGATCATGATTAAAATTAACTCTTATAACTTCTTTGTCTGTTTATGAGTATCCTTTTCAGGGAGAATATTTAGCTTTTTTCGAATACTGTTGTTGAAAAGTATAGCAGTTCGTATTAGAAATGTTATACTGAGCCTGTTGAAGCATTATTAATTAATCGTTGAAAATCAATATTAAATAGATTCCTTGACCTTTATAAATTTTTAAACCAGATATAAATATCTTCTTCAGAGAGGATATTTAGTTTTTTCCGGATACTGTTTTTTCTGTTTTGAACTGTTTTCGGTGAAGTAAAAGTGAATTCTGCTATATCTTTGGTAGAAAAGTTAAGAAAAAGCAGAGCGCAGAATTTAAGCTCACTATTTACCAGATTAGGGTTTATCATTAAAAGCTTATTGCTGAACTCCTGATAAACTTCCTGAAAGCGGGTGAAAAATTCCGGACTGTTTGTTTTTGCCAATTGAACAACTTCCTCGAAAGAAGTATTTAATTTCATTGATAGCTCTTGGGCTTTCTCATCTTTTTTGATAATGATATTATCTTTTTCTGTTATTTCGAGTTCTTTCTTTCTTTTCATATTCTGATGAAACCAATATCCTAAGAAAGAAAACAAAATTGCTAAAAGAATAATTCCTGCAATAATCCAATAGAGTTTAGATTTTGTTTGTTCTTGGATGGTTTCTTCTTCATTTACAATTTTCTTAACTGCTGAATCTACTCCTTTTTTGTCAGATATTGTGACGCTGTCATTAATCCTAATAAATTCCTCCGAATATTCAATTGATTTTTCCCTATTTCCTATTAATCGATAAGCTTCTGCAATACCTTTGTAGGAGTTTTTATTACGTAAAAAATTCTTTGATTTCTTTGATAACTCAATTGCTTTTTCATAGCATTCTATGGCATCACGGTATTTTTTATTTTTAAGATAGAAATCGCCCATTTGATTGTAAACAAAGAAATTAGCAAAATAATTTTTGATACCCTTGTTAAATGTTAAAGATTGCTGAAAGTAAAATTGGGCAGAATCTACATTGTTTTTTTCATCCCAAAAAGCTCCTAAGTTAGATGTGATAATTGCGGCAAGACCGTACTTTTCAGCTTTTGTAAATTTTTCTGATTGGTCACCACTGTTTTTTATGTAATATAAAGCCTTTGTATATTTGCAATGAGCAGAATCTTGACTTCCCATTCGATCAAAAGCCACTCCCATATCAAGATAATTGGCAGCTTTCCGGATAGGTAAATTGGAACCGCCTTCTTTTTCCGCTAATTTTATTGCTTTATATTGTTTTTCTATCGCATTTTTATACAGTCCCAAATCTGTATAGCTGCCACCAATAAATCTGTTTATTTCAGATTGCATTGAGAGATTGGTTTGAGTATATTCTTGCTGCTCTGCTAACATAAAATGTTCGATGGCTTTTGAATAATTTCCCAAAGCATTCAGTACAATTCCTGCATTGTAGTGTGATTGTGCAATACCTTTTGAATAACTCAAACGCTCAGACTCTTTCAAATTAAGTAATTGCATTTGTAGCGATCTATCTAAATTACCTTTTATTCTTTCTGCATTTGCTGACCTAACTAGAGAATCTATCTGTTTTGTAGTGTAATTCTGCGCAAATACAAAGTTGCAAATACAAATTATCACAACTATAACTGAATATTTATTAATTTTAAGATTATGAATACACATAAGTTGTTGTTTTTATTTAAAATAAAACAATAATATTGTATTGATATTTTTATTATTTAAAATATAATTATTAAAATTAATTATATTTTAAACAATAATGACATTTTGATGGTTTATTGTACAAGAAATAATTTCCTCCATTTTGCAACAGTATTTCTGCTGAGCTTGAAATGGCTTGCCAATTGGCTATTGTTAAGCTTATGCTTTTTTTGATAATTTAAGATTTGGAAAATATCAGTGTTTTTATAAGATCGGTGCTTTTGATTAAAAATTTCCGTGTTTTTGTCTGACAATCCAAATATTTTTTGATTTAAGTGGAGTATGTCGAAAACGGATAATATTTCCTTATTAAGCAATGATTTGCATTCTTCTCTTTTGTGAGGGAATTTTCTGATAAGAATGTCGGAATATATACGTTTATAATTAGGTGTCATTAAATAATTTTAGAGAGTTCATAATTTTTTTGAGTCGCTAGCTTATTTTCCAGATAAGATATCTAGTCTGTAATAAGAGTTTTAAGAAGATGTTATTATATTACAGATTATTTCTTTTTACACTACCAAATATTGAAGCGTTCTTACCTTGAAATTGCATTTGTTTTCTAGTAAATTATTTCAAGGATATTGTTTAAAGTTGTTTGTTTCTACAACTTTTACCATTATTTTTTCTGATATTTATTTATCCATTTGTATAAAGTGGTTTTTGGAATTCTATATTCTTTAATAACTTGAAGTTTTGTTTTTTCTCCTGTATTAATGAGTTCAATTATAAAGTCAATGACTTCCTTGGTATAAATGTTCTTTCGGAATTGAGGGAGTTGTGATTTGTTTTGTTTTAGTTCATTTTCTGCTGAAGCAGGTGGTGCGTATAAAATCAAATGTTGCGTATAGATTCTGAAAAAATCGTATTCCAATAGTTTGCTCCACTTTAATAGGGTTTCTGTGTCAAGGCTTTTTGCCTGATACATCTTTTTAATTTCCTCTTCAGGGCACTTCAGAAAATTACAAATGCGCGAGCTTTCGATCTTTGAATCTTTTATGCGTTGGGAAATGAGATCCCCAATATGAATATCCTTAAAGTTCATTTCGTATGATTGATATTAAATAAAATCATCCGGTAGGATGATACAAATGATATAAAAAACATCCTTGCCAAAGTAAAAAGAGCTATAATCTTAAATTAACTTTTTATTGTAATGATAGTATCCGCCTTACCGTTCTCATCAAAATCAATCATCAGTTGCTTTCCTCTTCTGGTGTACCAAGGTTGTTTTATGGGATATACTAATAATTCTTGATTATCTGTGTTATAATTATGACCGATAAGAGAGATGATTTCATCTCTGGTTTTGCCTTTCAGTTTTTTAGGGTCTTCCAAATAGTTCTTAGTAAATTCTTGTTTTTTATTGGATTTTGACTTTTTCATTTCTGTTAAGTTTCAGTAAGAATGGATATAAAAATACCTAATGCCCTCTTTATGAAAATACAGCTGCATTTTTTGTAAATAAAGTGGCAAAGTGTGTGTTTTTAATAATCCTATAAGGATTTGATATACAACCCTTTCAGAATTTGAAAAACCTGAAAGGGATGTATTATAGAGTCTTCTTTAGAGATCAACAATTATCCCTCTTAATTTATTTGCTGAATCTGCACTGACAACAACTGAAACCGCCCTGTAGTAGTGCCCTGATTAAAAATACCCTCAAAATATAACTTAGTGCCGGCAGTAACTACCCATATATGGTGTGACTAATGGGGATGGCGAAGAGAAATAATTTGAAACAAGCGGAGGGCCATATGTATACAACATATTATTAGTAACACTTTTATCCCATAATTGAATTGAAGCAGCACCTGAAGGACTCCCACCTGCAGAACTCCATTCGTAAGTAAAATTAAAATCGATCTTATATGTACCAGCAACAGCAAAGGTTATATAACCGTCCGAGGATACAGTCACTTTGTTGGCATCAATCATTAAAATATTTGAAAGATCGAGTGGGTACACAGCCCGACCAGTTGCAGATTTATTGCCAGATGCTACCAGAACTGTTTTGGGAAATGTAGCCGCAGCTGCATTGCCATTTGCTACGTTCACCCAAATAGTTCCGTCGAAATAGTAGTAACCTGTGGCTGTTATATTAATTCTCTGCCCAATAGCGGTTCCACTGCTTATATCGGTAATGTACACCAAAGCCCCCTTCTGATCTGTGCCGTATGTTGCCGTGTTGTTGGTAAGTTCTGCTCTTGTAAGACGTGGAGCTTGTAGGCCAATAAGCTGAGTATTATCAGTAATGCTGCCACTGGTATCGCGTTTGGCATTTACGTCTAATGTTGTTTTGGGTGTTGCTGTGTTGAGTCCAACTTGACCGGTAACTGCATTTGCGGTAAGAATCACTGTAAATACGAACAATAGTTTTCTTTTCATCAATTTTTATTTTTTTGTTATTTAAAAATGCAATGGTATAAAAATCCTGGATTAAAAGCTTGAAACCAGATACCTATTACATACCTATTGTTTGTAACTAGTTGTTTTATATGTAATTATAAAATATGTTCTGTTTAGAGGTTTATTGAAGTATATCGTGTCTGTTTATAAAAAATAGATTGTTTTAAACAAATTTTTATTTGACAAGAAGGATGCTATTGTACTTTTTTATCAGAGAAATGCTTTATAATGATAGAATTTAAAAGGTCTCAATCAGGTTGCCATTAATCATAAATTGTAATTCTGAGAGATCAAAGAAGTTGAGCCTTTCGTATTAGGTGGAAACAACGTACAAGCGTAAGATTTTTTCTTAACATACATAAGAATGCCTCAATTTATTGGTGCATTTTTTTGTTGCAAATTTTTAAAATTTGATAACATAAATTGATTATTAAGTGTAAATAATTAAAAATATTCTAGGTTTATAATTTGTTTTAAAACTTTAATCATAACAGATCATATCAATACTACAATTTTATATATTTGTTTTAAATTAGATATAATGGATATGATAGATAATCAGTTTATTCTTAATAAATTTGGGTTTTTAGGTGCTGATTTTTTAACTGAACTGCAAAAACACGGGATTATAACGAATGTAAAGGCAAAGACAGAAATTGTAAGGGACGGACAAAAGAATAAATATGTTCCTTTCGTAATAAAAGGTTCTGTAAAAGTTTTTTCTTTAAACGACGGTCGAGAATTAATTTACTATTACATAAGGCCGAACGACAGTTGTTTGATGACCTTTTCCTCTATTTTTACCGATTACATAAGCCGGGTTTATGCTGTTGCGGAAGAAGAATCTGAAATTCTTTTGGTTCCGGTTTCTACCGTACATGAATGGCTGATCAGGTTTCCGGAGATCAATAGAATTTTTTATCACGAATATGACAAACGCTTTTCCGATGTAATGAATATGGTGAATGAAGCCGTTTTTCATAGATTGGACAGAAGAGTGTTAAGTTATATTAAACAACAGATTTCTTTAACAGGAAATAATCCCATAAAGTTAACACACCGCGAAATTGCCAATAATCTTGGGACTTCCAGAGAAGTTGTAAGCCGCGTTTTGAAAAAAATCGAAAACGAAGGTGAAATTACCCAAACGAAAGAGGGAATCAAAATACCTGTAAATGAAAATGTTAGTCAATTCTAAGAAATAATGTTTAATTGTTTTAATATTACGATTGATAAAAACTATTTACTCGGTGACTTTTATCACACACTTTTGAATTCATAACTCTATAAGTTTGTCTCATTAATATTTAATAAAAATCTTATATGACAAAAACTCTCTTATTTTTGTCGATGTTTTTATCAAGTCTTGCCTTTTCTCAGGAAGATTTGTTGAAAGATATTGACACCATCAAAACAAACACAGACACTTCACAGCCGGCTTTCAAAGGATTACAGGTTGTTACGGCACAATCTACCAAACTTACAGCAAAAAATGAATGGTATATTGTAGTTGCGCACCGTTTTGGAGACATCAGTACAGGTTTTAAAAATTTCTTCGGCCTTGATGATGCTTCTACCAAATTGGGAGCAATTTATGGCGTTACAGACAATATTTCATTAAGTCTTTCAAGAGAAACAAACGGGAAAACCTTTGAATTAGCTGCCAAATATGGTCTTTTGAAACAAAGCGACAAATTTCCTGTAGATATTGTAGGGTATAATGTTTTGGCGCTTAACACAGATCTTGATAAAGATAATTATCCACATCTACAGTTCAGTGATAGGCTTTCTTATCTTACACAGGCTCTGATTTCAAGAAGATTTAATGAGAATTTATCTTTGCAGTTAACACCTTCCTATGTGCACAAGAATCTTTATGAACCAAATATTGAAGATAAAAACCAGTTTTTAACAGGATTGGGAGGCAGATACAAAATTTCTAAAAGGATCTCTATCAACGCAGAATATTTTGTGAATTTCGACAATCACAGTGTCTATAAAAATCCTTTATCAGTAGGGATGGACATAGAAACCGGGGGACACGTTTTCCAGCTTGTATTCAGTAATTCTCAGTTAAATTCTGATATCGGATATCTTACAAATGCCGCAGGAAAATGGGAAAAAGGACAAATTTTCTTTGGGTTTAATCTTTATAGAGTTTTTTAATATGAAAAAGATACTATACATACTATCATCAGCAGTTTTATTAGTTGCTTGTGAAAGCAGAACCTATGAAGAGATTTCTGATAATACGCCGATCACAGAAACCGTAAGATATACACAAGATGTAAAATCTATTGTTGAAGCCAATTGTATTAGTTGTCATTCAGCTACAGGCTCAGCGTCTTACAAACCTTTTACTAGTTATGATCTGGTGAAAGCCAATATTGATGGTATTCTAAATCGTATACAAAGACAAAACGGCGATTCCCAAAAAATGCCTCAGGGCGGATCTTTATCACAATCACAAATCAATATTTTCATTAAATGGAAAGCTGATGGGCTTATTGAAAATTAAAAAAATAGAAAAATGAAAAATCTAGTATTAATTATTGTATCGTTACTATCTAGTAGCCTTGCATTGGCTCAAAAATACAGCTCAAAAACAGGACAGGTGAGTTTTGAAGCTTCTGTTCCGTTATTTGAAGATGTGAGCGCAAAAGATAATAACAACATTGTTATTCTAAATGCCGATACCGGAGAAATTGCTTCTGTTTCTGCTGTGAAGAATTATAAATTCACAGTAAAATTAATGGAAGAGCATTTCAATGAAAATTATGCCGAATCAGCAAAATATCCGAAAGCAACTTTTACGGGCAAGCTTGTAAATTTTGATAAAAATAAACTTTCTGCATCACCACAAAAATATACCGTACAAGGGAAACTTAATTTTCACGGGGTAGATAAGGCGGTTGCTTCATCAGCAACAGTATATGCAAAAGACGGGAAAATTTATATGCAGGGAGGTTTTGTAGCGAGACCTGCAGATCACAATGTAACAATTCCTAAAATGGTTTCTAAAAAAGTTGCCGAGAACGTGAATGTTAAGTATGATTATGTATTATCAAAACAATGAAAAAATTAATAGTAATTGTAAGTATTTTTCTGAGTTTTTCATTTGTATCGGCTCAGGAAAAAGCAAAATCAGTTTTTGATATTGCAAGAAGTGGCACAGTAGCTGAGCTCAAAGATTTGATGAAGAAAAATCCGAATATCATCAATGAAACCAATGAAGGGGGCTTTTCTACTCTCATTTTAGCATGCTACAGAGGCAATACAGAAGTGGCTAAGTTTTTGATGGATAATGTAAAAGATATCAATTATAAAAGTCAGGAAGGAACTGCTTTGGCGGGACTTTCTGTAAAATATAATAAAGATTTGGTTGAGTATTTGTTAAATAAAAATGCCGATCCAAATATTGCGGATGCCACAGGATCTACACCTCTTTTCTGGGCTGTGAAATTCGGAAATAAAGAACTTATAGAATTATTGCTGAAACATAAAGCAGATAAATCTAAAAAAGATTCAATGGGAATGACTCCTTTTGAATATGCACTACAAACAAACAACAAAGAAATTATCAACCTCTTAAAGAATTAACATATGAAAAAAGTTTTACTCACATTAAGTTTAGCTCTTGCAAGCGCTGTAGGAGCACAGTTTAGCTCTGGGACGGTGAGTCTTGGATCTACAGGAATGACTGTAAAGTTGGATACTTCTGCAACTTTAGCAACAATAACACTTACGGGTGCAGATACCTCTTATTTAGGAATCGGTTTCGGAAGTTCAGGGATGGCAACAGGTGCAGATGGATTTATTTATAATTCGACTGCTAATAGAGATTATACCTTTGGTGGAATTAATGTAACTCCTACAGCTGATGCCGCACAAGATTGGACACAAACATCTAACACAACAGCGGCAGGAATCAGAACAGTTGTTGCTACAAGATCATTAACGGGTGGATCTGGTGATACGGCGATTCCTAATACTGCAGGAACAGTCAATGTTTTCTTTGCTAAAGGACCAACAACAGCTTTATCAAGCGGATATCATGGTGGAGGAAACAGAGGATATGCAGCTTTAAATATGACTGCAACTTTAGGAACTAACGATTTGGCTCTGGAAAGTAAAAAAGTCGTTCTATATCCAAATCCAGCAAAGGAAACGGTAAATTTCAAAAATGCTGATAAAATCAAATCTATTGATATTTACGAGTCAACAGGAAGAAAAGTGAAATCTGTAAAAATAGACGGAGAAAATATCAACGTAGCTGATTTAAAAACAGGAAGTTATTATTTTGAAATTAAATTAAAAGATGGAACTTTATCTTACGAAAAGTTAATCAAAGAATAAATTTATAGTCAATATTATAAGTATCCTGGAAATCATACGGTTTTCAGGATTTTTAATTTATAAATGGAAAAAGGTTTTAAAAAAAAATATGACTTTGACTAATAAAAATTGATCAATTATTATATCAAAAAATAAGTACTCTTTAACGTCTGAAAATCATTCAGAAGTTTTTATGTTCAAAAGTATTTAAATAAATTTACTCACATTTTACAATGATAAAGCTATTGATTTTAATGAAGTTTGTAAGATGCAAATTAAAATTGGAATATGATAATCGACCATAAAAAATACGACTTATTTGGAAAACCTTTGTTGCACAAATTGGTTTTAAAATCGCCCTTTACATTTGATTTTCCTATTACAGATAATGCCTGTTTTTTATATATGCTGGAAGGCGAAATGCAGTACAAACTAGATGATGAAAAAATAAATCTTCCTGGAAAACATTCGTTATTCCAAAATTGTATCAACTCCGATAAACAAATTAGCAATGAAAATTTGGAAAATAATAATGAGATTTTAATTATTAATTTCCATCCGGATATACTCAAGAAAATTTATGATAAAGAATTGCCTTTATTGCTAAAATCACAAAAAAATATAGTTTCAAATAAGTCAATTGAAAAGATAAACAATGATTTTTTAATTCAAAAATACATTGAAGGATTATTATTTTATTTCGAAAATCCGTCGTTGGTAAATGAAGATATTTTAGTCCTGAAGTTAAAGGAAATTATACTTTTACTTTCACAAACAAGCAATGTAGAAGCGATACAAATTATATTATCACAACTTTTTTCACCCACCACGTATACCTTTAAACAAATAATTGAAGCTCATTTGTTTTCGCAATTGACGATCGAGGAACTGGCGCAACATCATAATTTAAGTGTTTCTTCTTTTAAGCGGGAATTCACGAAGCTATACAATGATACACCCGCCAATTATATCAAAACCAAAAAGCTTGAAAAAGCTGCCGAGCTACTTTCAATTTCTGATGAACGTATTTCTGAAATTGCCTTTGAATGCGGATTCAATGATCTTGCAAATTTCACCAGAAGCTTTAGTGAAAAATATAATATTTCGCCTACAAAATACCGTTTGAACCAAAATGATAAATAATTGAACTGATTCGCAAAGTTCTTTTCTTGAATTTGTTACAATTTTGCTGTGTCAATAATGACATTCAGTTTTAAAACAGTACAAATTCAAAAAAAATACTAAAATGGGATTATCAAACTTGGGAATTTTTCATACAATAATTGGCGTGGTTGCCATTGTATCAGCCTTAATATCATTTATCAGATTCGGTAAAATTAATTTGGAGCATATTACGGGCAAAATATACTTTTATTTTACCATTATCACTTCGCTTACAGCATTAGGAATTTCTAAACACGGTGGTTTTAATGCTGGACATGCATTATCACTAATAATTTTGATTCTTGTAACAGCTGCATTTTACCTTCACAGCAAAAGAGGGGGAAATAACAAAGCTCGTTATTTCGAAAACTTTCTTATGGCTTTCAGTTTTCTTCTTTCGATGCTTCCTACAGTAAACGAAATACTTACCAGAATTCCGATTGGGCATCCTTTAGCTAAAGATATAAATGATCCTCTTATTGGTAAAACTTTGCTCGTTATTTTTGTGCTTTTCATCACAGGCTCTGTTTATCAGATTATTAAACAGAGAAGAATTAATAAATTATAAACAACTTCATTTGAGTTCTAGAAAGAAAACATACTATTTTGTGTTTCTCTAGGTAACAAATTTAAATTTTTTTTAATCCATAAAACTTTTCTGTAAAAAATACAGGCTGTAACTTTGCCGAAAATTTTTATAATGAAGCGAGGATTACAATTTTTCATGCTTTTGATATCATTATCAATATTTGCTCAAAAAGCACCTGTTGATACTGCTCAAATAGTTATTCCGAATCGATATAATACGGTTGAGGCACAAACAAAGCCTTACGTAATCATGATTTCTACAGACGGTTTTCGATATGATTATGCTAAAAAATATAACGCAGAAAATCTTTTAAAATATTCAAACGACGGTGTTCAGGCAAAGGCAATGATTCCAAGTTATCCGAGTATCACTTTTCCGAACCACTGGAGTTTGATTACCGGATTATATCCTTCTCATCACGGTTTGATCGATAACTTTTTTTATGATTATAAAAGAAAAGAATCATACGCAATGAGTGATAAAAAAAATGCAGAAGATGGAAGTTGGTATGGTGGAACTCCTCTCTGGGGATTGGCGGAAAAGCAAGGAATGATTTCAGCTTCGTTAATGTGGGTTGGCTCTGCAAGTGATGCGGGTGGAAAAAGACCAACCTATTATTATCCTTATCACGAAAAATTTACTCCTTCTGAAAAGGTTGATAAAGTTATTAATTGGTTGAAGCTTCCGATGGATAAAAGACCACATTTTATTTCACTGTATTTTCCGGAAGTCGACGGAAGCGGACATCATTTTGGCCCAGAAGCTAAAGAAACGGAAGATGCTGTTCATTTAATTGATAAAGCAATTGGAGATTTGGTTCAAAAAGTAAATGATTTAGGATTGAAAAATGTCAACTTCATCTTTGTTTCAGATCATGGAATGATAAAGGTTGATGGTGGAACTCCTCTTGAAATTCCTGCCTTGCTTTTAGATAAAAATAGATTTGACTTCTATAATTCTCAGACCTTATTGAGAGTGGTAGTAAAAAATCCGTCCGAAGTTAAAGCTGTTTATAAAGAATTGAAAGCTAATAAAACGGATGATTACGAAGTTTATTTAGATAAAAAGTTGCCTAAATATCTACATTTTGGAACTAAAGATGATCAATATAACAGAATCGGACAAATTCTTCTGATTCCGAGAGCTCCGAAAATATTTTTAGAGAAAGGCAAGAAAACATCAGTAGGAAAGCATGGTTATAATCCAAGGCTCGTTCCTGAAATGAAAGCGACTTTCTTTGCTTGGGGATCTGAATTTAAAAGTAATGTTGTAATCGATGAATTTTCAAATGTGAATGTTTATCCTTTAGTTGCTGAAATTTTAGGGTTAAAAATTACTCAGCCGATTGATGGGAAATTTAAAGTGTTGAAAGAGACTTTGAAAGATAAAAAGTAGTTTCTGATTTGGATTAATATCAAAATTAGAATAAAGATAAAGTTTCGGCGAGCCAAAGGCTCGCCGAAACTTGTTTATAAAAATGAATCAAAGAAAAAAGGATTAAGAATTAAATTTTAAAGCAAACTCTTTAGCAAACTCCTCCAATTTACTTTCTCCATCAACAGGCGAACCATGCTCAATAAAATCTTTTTGAACAACACCCGTTCTTACACCTCTTCCCATTTCGGTATAGAGTTCAGCCATTTCCTGAGGAAGTCCGGCTTGTAGCATTCCGTTTAGAGAATCTTCGTCTTTAAATTCAACCCACGGCAATTCTGGTTTTCCGATGGCGGTTCCAAAAACTTTAGCAAAATCAGAGGCTGGACGAACATCACTTACAATATATCTTATATTTTTACCCTCAGAATTTTTTACTAATTCCTGTGCCGCAGCCTTCGCAATATCAACGGGATGAACTAATGGAACACTTGCATTTTCAGGATAATTCGCACCAATAATTCCAGCATTTTGAACTAATGGAATATCATTAAAAAAGTTAATATAAAAATATCCTGCTCTCAGGAAAGTTACATTCGTATTTTCCAATTCATTGTAGAATTTTTCAATAAAATGGAGACCTTTGATTGGCCCGTTTTCTACAGGAGATTCAACACCGATGCTGCTCAACATAACAACTTTTTTAACGCCTGTTTTTAAAATTGCTTCAGCATAATTCTTTCCTGCATTAATGGTATTTTCAACAATATTTGCTCCACCCATATTTGGAGGCGTCATTAAAAATGCTGCATCTGAGTTTTCGAAAGATTTAACTAAAAAATCTAAGTCTGTAATAGAACCAATGGCAGCTTTTGCCCCAAGAGATTCAATTTCGCTTTTTTTAGATTCGTTACTGCTGATTACGGTGATATCATGACCTTCCGCAATTAATTGTTGAGCTAATGGTTTTGCTACATTTCCTAATGAACCTGTGATTATAATTTTCATGTGTAAATATTTTTTTATTTCCTGGAACAAAGGTATATTTGTACTTACTTTTATACAAGTACTTACCCTAAAGTATGTAACATGACAGCCATTAAAGAAAGCTCAACTATTCAGCAAAATAAAAAATATGCACTCGATCTTTGTCCGGTGACCTATGTTATGGAAAAAATCGGTGGATTTTGGAAACCTATTATTTTATACCATCTTTCAAACGGAGATAAAAGATACAGCGAATTGAAACGTTGCATTCCAGCAGTTACCGAGAAGATGTTGATTCAACATTTAAAACAATTGGAAGCGGACGGATTGCTTATTAGAACTGCTAAACCAGTTATTCCACCTCATGTAACTTATGAATTGAGTGAGTCTGGAAAAGGATTAATTCCTGTCATCCATCAAATGGCAGAATGGGCTTTTAAAGATATGGATGGGAAATATAAATGTAAATAATTGTATTTCTTTCTTAAATGAAATGCCTTTGTTTTTCTTTAAAAAAACTTTGTCTGCCTTTGCGATAAAGAAAAACAAAAAAGACTCCCAAAAATGAGAGTCTTAATTAAATTATATAAGAAGATCTTACAAAGATTTCATATCAATCACGAAACGGTATCTCACATCGCTTTTCAACATTCTTTCGTATGCTCCGTTAATGTCTTGCATGTTGATCATTTCAATTTCAGAAACGATATTGTGTTCGCCACAGAAATCAAGCATTTCCTGAGTTTCAGCAATACCACCAATCACAGAACCAGCAACAGATTTTCTTCCTAAAATCATAGGAACTGTATTTAAAATAGGCTCTAAACCACCTAAATATCCAACTAAAACAAGTGTTCCGCTGATATTTAAAGTAGCAACATAAGGATTAACATCGTGTACATAAGGAACAGTATCGATAATCACATCAAATTTTCCTTTTACAGAATCCATTTGAGTATCATCGGTAGAAATTACAACGTGATCAGCTCCTAATTGTTTTGCATCTTCTGTTTTTCCCGGAGTTCTTGAGAATAAAGTAACTTCAGCACCTAAACCTTTAGCAAGTTTAATAGCCATGTGACCTAAACCTCCAAGACCAACAACCGCAACTTTAGAACCTGGACCAACGTTCCAGTGTTTCAAAGGTGACCAAGTAGTGATTCCTGCGCAAAGAAGTGGTGCAACTGCTGCAAGATCTAAGTTTTCAGGCACTTTTAAAACGTGATCAGCGTCTACAACCACTTTTTGAGAATATCCTCCGAAAGTATGACCTCCCAAATGCTTGTCTTTTCCGTTGTAAGTTCCTGTGAAACCGTTTAAACAATATTGTTCAAGATCTTGTTTACAACTGTCACAATGTCCGCAAGAATCTACGATACATCCAACACCTGCCAAATCTCCAACTTTAAATTTAGAAACATTGCTTCCTACTTTTGTAATTCTCCCTACAATTTCGTGTCCCGGAACTGCCGGATACATCGTTCCGCCCCAGTCGTTTCTTGCAGTATGAAGATCAGAGTGACAAACGCCACAATATAGAATATCAATTTCTACATCGTTGGGTGTTGTATCTCTTCTTTCAATATTCATTTCTTTTAAATCTGCCGTCGTAGACTCTGCTGCGAAAGCTTTTACTGTGAATGTGCTCATTTGATTTTTTATTTAAGTTTAGTTTATAAATTGTTGTATTCTTCATCAGTTACAGGCTCCATCCATTCTACAATACCATTTTGTGTATTAGGATTAATAGCAATGTGTGTGAATTCACTATCAGGAGCTGCACCATGCCAATGAACTATATTCGGAGGTATATTCACAACATCTCCCGCTTTTAAAACCTGAGCAGGCTTTCCTTTTTCCTGATAAAAACCTGTTCCTGAAGTTACAATTAAAATCTGTCCGCCTCCATGAATATGCCAGTTATTTCTGCAGCGTGGTTCGAAAATTACATTTCCGATCTGGCAGTTAAGTTCGTCTGCATTTGGTTTTAAAATCTGTACCCATGCAATACCGCCTGAAAAATATTCAGAAGGCGCTTTTTCTCCTTTAGGAAAAATAGTAGTATTAAATGTTTCCATAACAATGCAAAAGTCGATACTTTTAGATGAACTATACTTATATAATTTACTGAAATACTTACCATTTTTACAGACACGAGAAAAGGTACGAAAGAAAGTGGTAATTTTGAATAAGATTAAAATGGAATTAATGGAAAATCAGGAAGTTGAAATTTACAATAGTGTTTCGGAATATAATAAAATGGCCAATCAGGAAACCTTGCATCCGTTGGTAAGTGTAGTTGATTTTTCAAAATCTGATCCTATTAGTCAGCACAAAAGAACGTTTGGTTTTTATACCGTTTTTTTAAAGGATGTCATGTGTGGAGATATGTTCTACGGTAAAAACAGTTACGATTATCAGGAAGGAACGTTGGTTTTCATTGCGCCAGGCCAAACCTATGGAATTTACAATAAAGGAAAACAGATTCAGCCCGCAGGTTTTGCCCTAATATTCCATCCGGATCTTATTAAAGGAACCAATTTAGGAAAGAACATCAAAGAATATTCATTTTTTTCTTATGACGTTCATGAGGCATTGCATTTATCTGAAAAGGAGCGTGAAATCATTTTAGAATGTTTTAAAAATATTAAACTCGAGCTAGATCAGTCAATCGATAAACACAGTAAGTCTTTAATTGTCAATAATATTGAATTGTTTTTAAATTACTGTATGCGTTTTTATGATCGTCAGTTTATCACGAGAGATCATGTCAATCAGGGAGTCATCGGGAAGTTTGAAAATCTTTTAGATGAATATTTAAAATCTGATAAACCTAAAAACTTCGGTTTTCCGATGGTTAATTATTTTGCGGAACAGCTTAATCTTTCAGCAAACTATTTCGGAGATATTATTAAAAAAGAACTGGGAATTTCAGCGCAGGAATTCATCCATAATAAATTGATTGATGTTGCAAAAGAACAGATTTTCAATCCAGAAAAATCGATCAGCGAAATTTCTTATGATCTTGGATTTAAATATCCACAACATTTCACGCGACTATTCAAAACTAAAGTAGGAGTTTCTCCAAGTGAATATAAGATGTTGAACTAAGTTTTTTAAACACTAATTTCACTAATATTTTTCACAAATAACACAAATTCTATTAGTGAAAATTTGTGCGAAAAATCTGTGTCATTTGTGTTTAAACAAAAAACAAAATTTGTAAATTGTAGTTGAAATTCAGCTTAAAGTCTATTGCTTACTGCTTAAAGCCCAAATCAAATGACAACACAACAAAATATTGGAACCCACACTTTTCATTCCTCTTTCGGGAAAATTTTAGCCATAAAAGAAAACGGAATTTTAAAAGCCAAAAGTATTCGTTATGCGCATTCTGAAAGGTTTCAAAAACCTGTTCCTGAAAAACCATCAGATTTGGAAATTATCTTTCCTGAAAGAACTCCGGTTTGTCCGCAAAATATCAGTCCGTTGTTAGAAAAGATGATTGGGGAAATTGATCTTGACCTTTTTGATGTTGAAGAATCGACACAATATTTATCAATTTATCGTCCGGAAAATATCGATCAAAATGAAAAATTACCTGTTGTCGTTTGGATTCATGGTGGATCTTATGAAATTGGTTGTGGTGACTTGTCAACGGCTGATCCTACCGATTGGGTGAAAGAACAAAACATTATTGTGGTCACGGTTTCTTATCGATTAGGATTTTTCGGTTTCTTAGGTGGGAGTGAAAAAAGACCTGCTAATTTGGGATTGCTTGATATTATTGAAGCATTGAAATGGATCAAAACTTACATCAATGACTTCGGTGGATATGCTGGAAATATTACCCTTTTGGGGCAGTCTTCCGGTGGTGATGCGATTGCTCATCTGATGATTTCTGATGGTGTGGAAAATTTATTTCAACGAGTAATTATTCAAAGTGCACCTTTGGGACTTAGAAATCACCGTCAAAAAATGCTCACCGAATTTTTAGAAAAAACAGAAAGATTTACAGCCGATACCGATCTTTTAGAAATCGTAGAAAACTACAAAAATTTTGTGCCGTCTTTCTTTAAATATGGATTAAAAGCGGCCATGCCTTTTGGAGCTCAATACGGTTTTCCGCCTTTATGTAACGAGGATGAATCTATTCAAAAATGGAAAAAAAGTGCTGAAAAATATGATGTTTTGATTGGTTTAAATGACGACGAAACCTCATTTTATCTGAAAGCTTCCGACTCTATGAATAAATATCTTAATCAAGGTTTTGGAAAAAAGATTCTCAATAAAGCGATTCGGGCAACGACAGAAATTATTTATGGAAAACCCGCTCAGGCTTTTGCTGAAAACTATGCAGAAGCAGGAGGAAATATCTATCTATTCAGAATTCATTCAAAATTGATTAATAATTTTTTCGGAGCTGCTCACGCATTTGATCTCCCTTTGTTATTTGGAAATGAAAACGCTTGGAAATCTTCAGGATTATTAAAAGACGTTCCATGGAAATATATTCACGAAAACGGACAGAAATTAAGATCTCTTTGGGCAGAATTTGCCAGAAACGGAACTCTATCAGAATCATCTGAAAAGCCTTCTATACTGGAACTCCGAAAAATTTAGTTTTATTTTTAAACACGAATAACACAAATTCTTTTCACAAATGACACAGATTTTATTTGTGAATATTAGTGCTTAAAATATTGGTGTTATTCGTGTTTAAATATTTTATTCAGGAATCCAGACACTCACATTTCCCGCAGGAACAGGGAAATTTCCGAATCCATTTTCATCGAGGGTAACTTTCTCTTCAGACCTTCCCAGAAAGTCGTAAAAGATTTGTCCAATATATTTTTCGCCCATTTCCATCGGTTTGTTGTAAGCTTCTTTATTACTCAAAACTACTGCGCAACCTTGATGTTCATCATCCCCTTCACGAATCCAGCCCAAACAATTGGCATCTTCAAAATAATCTCTTTGAATGCCGTAAGCATGATCTTTTCTGACTTTCAATAATTCTTCAATACCATCAATTTTATTCAGAAATATTTCCTGATCATTTCCTTCCTTATCTTTATCGATGTAATGAGCGCCAAATAAATCGGGATAAAAAATGCATGGATAACCGTTTTCTCTCAATAAAATCAAAGCATAGGCAAGCGGTTTAAACCATTCATCAACCGGAGCTTCCAAATCCTGCAAAGGTTGTGTGTCATGATTATCAACAAGACTTACAGAATGCAGCGGATCAGCCTGAGTAAGGGTTTCATCAAAGATTCTTCTCAAGTCGTAATCGCCACCTTCTTTGGATGCGGTGTGGAAATTATTTTGTAATGAACTGTCGAATAAACTCATGGCACCTTCCGTAACTTCAATATATTTTTGAAGCAACGCCAAATATCCCGGAGCCCAATATTCGCCTACAGCAAAGATATTTTTCCCTGAATTGGAGCGGAGTAGTGTGAGCCATTCTTTATAAAAATCAAAAGAGATATGTTTCAAGGCATCGAGTCGCACACCATCGAAATCAGTTTGATCAAAATACCATTTTGCCCAGGTATTGAGTTCTTCGCGGACGTGCGGATTGCGATGTTCAACATCATTATACATCAGATAATCGTAGTTTCCTTTTTCATCATCTATCATTTCTTCCCAATCGTTTCCGTATTCAGACTGGATTTTGAAAATATGGGATTCCATCCCTTCGGCATAATCAACACCGCTGAAACATGTGAAATTCCATTCAAAATCAGAATATTTTTTTCCTCTTCCCGGAAATGTAAATTTGGTATACGATTCTATTTCAATGATATCAGAAATGACTTTTTCTCTGTTGTTTTCGTCAACTTTTACAGCTTTGAATTTTTCCAGTTCATCTCCACCGGCTTTATGACCCAACACAATATCAACAATAATCTGGATATTTTGTTTCTTTAAAGCTTTAATGGCTTTTGTGTAATCGTCTTTGGTACCGTATTTTGTTGGGGTTGTCCCTTTTTGATCGAACTCTCCTAAATCGAAAAGATCATAAGCATCATATCCGATAGAGTAGCCTCCATTCGTTCCCTTGTAAGCGGGAGGGAGCCAAACTGATGTAATTCCTACTTCTGATAAATATTTGGCCTGTTTTTCGGCTTCTTTCCATAATTTTCCGTCTCCTTCCGAGTACCAATGGAAAAACTGAATCATCGTTTGGTTCATGTATTGTAGATTTGGTCAATACAAGTTAGTGAAAATTATTCACTATTGATTTTCAAATTCCTGAAACGGGATTTTTAGTTGAACGGAAACCTGTTTTTTTTCTTCTGTATTGAGATGAGAAAGAGATAATCCTAACAGTCGCACCGCTTTATCAAACGGACGAAGTTCCCAAAGTTTTTTTGATGTTTTAAAATATTCTTCGGGTGAAGTAAAATATTCTTCTTTCGTAAAGCTTCTTGTGAACAATGAGAAATCTTTATATTTAATTTTTAAAGTTAAAGATCTTCCGAGAATATTATTTTTCTGTAGTCTCTGATGAAGTTCTGCACTTAAACTTTCTAGCTTTTCATTAATCTGTTGCTCATCAAATAGATCTTCAAAAAAGGTTCTTTCCACCGCAACGCTTTTCTGAATGCGATGAGGTTTTACCTCGGAAGTATGAATTCCGCGGACAACATTGTAGTAGTATCCGCCAGATTTACCGAACATTCTTGTAAGATCTTCGATGGATCTTTTCTTTAAATCTTTTCCTTTATAAATGCCTAAACTAAACATTTTGTTAGCTGTAACTTTCCCTACGCCGTAAAATTTTTCGACAGGTAATTCCTCAAGAAAAGCTTCAATTTTATCGGGATGAATGGTTTTTTGTCCGTTCGGTTTATTAATGTCGGAAGCAACTTTGGCTAAAAATTTATTGATGGAAATTCCTGCAGAAGCGGTGAGCCCTGTTTCTTCAAATATTTTCTGGCGGATTTCTTTCGCAATCTGATTGGCAGATTCTATCCCTTTTTTGTTTTCGGTAACGTCAAGATAGGCTTCATCCAAAGATAAAGGTTCTACCAAATCGGTATATTCATGAAAAATTTCCCGAATTTTTTTTGAAACTTCTTTATAACGCGCAAAATGAGGCGGAACAAAAATTAGATGCGGACATTTCTCTTTTGCTATTTTACTAGACATCGCAGAACGTACGCCAAATTTCCTTGCTTCGTAGCTGGCTGCAGAAACGACACCACGATGTTC
>Ga0302167_10000244_pt1 | contig 28085 bp, 24 predicted proteins | sample I_Fen_N1_1_FD_193496 | JGI IMG/M metagenome (GOLD analysis project Ga0302167, IMG submission 193496) | Peat permafrost microbial communities from Stordalen Mire near Abisko, Sweden - I_Fen_N1_1 | ecosystem: Environmental > Terrestrial > Soil > Wetlands > Permafrost | place: Sweden: Abisko... | reverse complement strand
ACATAGCTTCTAAGGTAATCATTATAACTTATCGCAGGAGAACCGTACACGGTTTCTTTATCATTAACGCTAGAATTCACACCACTTTGAGCCTGAATTTTCACCTGATCTCCTATTTTAATATGCCCTACGATTCCAACCTGACCTCCAATCTGGTTCCAGTTGCCAATAGTGGTAGAACCTGCAATTCCCGCCTGTGCGGCAATTACGTTATTCTGACCAATTTTCACATTGTGGGCAATTTGGATAAGGTTATCTATTTTAGTCCCCTTTCCAATAATGGTAGATCCGATGGTAGCTCTGTCGATACTACAGTTAGAACCAATTTCAACATCATCTTCGATAATCACATTACCTAGCTGAGGGATTTTTTTAAATCCGTCAGGAGTAGGTTGAAAACCAAATCCATCTCCGCCAATCACAGTATTGGAATGAATCACACAGTTATCTCCAACGATACAGTAGTCGTAAATTCTGGCACCACTGTCTATTTTACAGTTTTTACCAATTTTTACACCTTTACCAATGTAAACATGAGGATAAATTTGTGAACCTTCACCAATTTTTGCTTTATCTGAGATATAGGTAAACGCACCGATATAGGCTTTTTCGCCAATAACAGCTGTTTCATGAATAGAAGAGCCGTCTTCGATCCCTTCTTTTCTACCTCTCATCTCCTGATACAGGTTCATTAAAACCTGGAACGAAAGATAAGCATCTTTTACGGCAATGATGGTTGGATTATAATTATCTTTTGTAATAATGTTTTCCGAAACGATAAGAACGGAGCATTGTGAAGTATCTAAATAATGGGAAAATCTCTCTTGTGCTACAAAAGAAAGATGCCCTGATTCCCCATTTTCAATGGGTGAAACTCCAGTAATAAGTGCGTGTTCGTCACCTATTATTTTTCCGTCGATAAAACTTGCAATTTGCGAAGCTGTAAATTCCATATTCTGCAAAGATAAGAAATTCTATAATTCGCAAACATTTTTTAGTTTTAGGATAGTGAATTTTAATATTATTTAAGAAATTAATTAGAAATATCTCTTGGAAAAGTAAGGATATATCTTGTGGTTTTATTTATGATCAACCCCGATAAAAGCTGGTCTTCCGACTCGTCTAGCCTTAATTTCACCCCACTTTTCTGCAATAAATAAATTGGCTGCTTTTCTGTGTCATAAGGCAACAATTTTCTCTTAATCTCGTGTACCAGGTCTTCCCCGTTATCAATTCCGAAAAATTCGTTCGTGTTTTTTATTTTTTCTTCAATAAATTTCGGATCAAATGGATGAGAGGAGATAATTGTTTTAGGCAGGTTTCTCTGTATCACGCATTTACACCAATAAGAAAGAATAATATCATCCGAATTTTGCCAAGATTTCATCGCCTGAATAACGTCATTATCATCCATTTGGGTGAATCTTTCAACGTCTTCATCGGTTGCTGAGCTTTTTCCACGGTATAAAAAATATTTCAAATTTTCTGTCGCAGGCAGATCAATTCCCTGAGAAACCAAATATTTTGCTCTTTCTAAGATTTTAACCAAAAGAAACTCTGCCAAAGCCGAAGTTTTATGGTAATATACCTGCCAATACATGAACATTCTTGCTGTCAGAAAGTTTTCAATGGAGTAAATTCCTTTTGCATCTATGACCAATTCACCCTCTTCGCAGACGTTCATCATCGAAATAATCCTTTGTGTATTGATATTTCCTTCTGAAACTCCTGTAAAAAAGCTGTCTCTCTTCAAATAATCCAATCTGTCAACATCTAATTGAGAAGAAATAAGCTGATTGAAAAATTTTCTATGATATTTCCCTTGAAACATTTCAATAGCAACATTAAGTTGACCGTCAAACTCAACATTTAATCTATTCATCAATAATAATGAAAGATTTTCATGATGCCAATCATCCATCAACATGCTTTCCAATGCGTGAGAAAATGGACCATGACCAATATCATGCATTAAAATAGCCAACATCGCTCCTTTTTCCTCTTCATCCGAAATTTTAACTCCTTTCTGCTTTAAAGTTTCCAAAGCCGTAAACATCAAGTGCATCGCGCCCAAAGCATGATGAAACCCTGTATGTGTAGCACCGGGAAAAATTAAAGTTAAAAGTCCAGTCTGAGAAATTCTTCTCAGCCTTTGAAAGTATGGATGTTCGATGATGTCGAATAAAATTTCGTGAGGAATTTTGATAAATCCATGAACAGGATCATTGATGATTTTAAGCTTATTCTGCATTGAAATGTCAGTATTTGTACACAAATTTAGGTATTTTAAATTTTAGGGTTGATTAATTTTCTATTAAAAAATTATGGTGTAAACACAAATAACACAAGTTTTTCCACTAATAACACGAATTGAAAATTTAAGTTTTGGCTAAAGCCAATTGAAAAGACTTTTGTATTAAACGGGCTAAAGCCCATCTCTATTGATGCAAAGCTTGTGTCATTCGTGAAAAAATTTGTGCCATTTGTGTTTAAAAATTATCTTTGATACAAATTCCAATAACCTTTCATGAGAAAATTCTCAATTTTTGTCATCATCTTTTTAAGTATCAATTTTTCAGCGCAAAAATTATTTGAAACTCAAAAATTAGAGTCTCTTTGTAAAGTTTGGGGATTTTTAAAATATTATCATCCGAATGTTGCCAAAGGAAACCTCGATTGGGATAATCAGCTTTTCGAGAAACTGAATGAAATTGAAAAAATCAACGATAAAAATCAATTGAACGAATTTTATTCTAATTGGATTGACAGTCTGGGAAGAGTTGAAATGTGTGAACAATGTAAAAAAGAGGATAACAAACTCTATTTTTTGAAAAATTTTGATCTTAATTGGATCAATAATCAAACTATTTTTTCAGAAAATATAATTCAGAAATTGAGCTATATTCAGAGTAATAGAAATATTGTAGACAATTATTATTTCGGGATTGGTGGAAGAAAAGTATTTTTCAGAAATGAAAATTCTTATGGATCAAAATTTACTTCAAAAGAGATAAGCTTATTAGAATTATTCCGATATTGGAATTATGTAGAATATTTTTTTCCTTACAAATACAAAACAGATCAAAACTGGAATGATGTTTTAACAGAGATGATTCCGAAGTTTCTAATGATTAATAATGATGAATCTTATCATTTAACTTTAGCAGAATTGGTTACTAAAACAGATGATTCTCATGCTTTTCTGTTTTCGCCTTTTATTAGTTTGCACCAATACGGGAGAAGAAAAATTCCGGTGGAATACAGTTATGCAGAAGGAAAACTGATTGTTACTAAAATTAATTCCAATAAATTTAATGAAGAAAATCCATTGAAAATTGGTGATGTAATTTATGATATTAATGGCAAAACGATTCCACAAATGGTCAATAGTTTTGGAAAATACATTCCTGCTTCCAATTCTTGGGGGAAAATCAAGAAAGCAAAAAATCTTTTTCTTTTTACTAATAATGATTCAATCAATATTAAACTTGAACGGGATGGACAAAATTTTTCAATTAATGTAAAAGCATACTTACTCCGAGATATTATCAATGAAAAATCTGCGACACCTGAAAAATGGAAATTCATTGATGACGAAAGAAAAATCGGCTATGTAAACATGGGAATTATTGAAAGAAAAGATCTAGATGAGATGTATAAAAACCTGAAGGAAACAGAATCTATCATTTTTGACCTCAGAAATTATCCAAAACAAACCATTTTACCTTTAAGCAAATTGTTACTTCCTGAAAATACTATTTATTATCAATTCAATTTCCCTGAAACCAATTATTTGAGCAAATTTTACAGCCGCAAAAATAGCATTGGCCGAAAAAACTACGATTATTATAAAGGAAATGTGGTGGTTTTGGTTGATGAAAATACTCAAAGTCAAGCTGAAACTACGACGATGATGTTTAAACAACATCCAAGGGCTAAAATTATTGGCAGTAATACTTCCGGAGCGAATGGGGATATTATAAGATTCAATATTGCAGATCTGGAGACCAGTTTTACAGGATTGGGAGCCTATTATCCCGACGGCCGAGAAACTCAACGAATAGGAATTATTCCTGATATTTTGATAAAACCTACAATAAAAGGTATAAAAGAAGGAAAAGACGAAGTTTTGGACAGAGCTTTGGAATATATAAATACTGGGAAATAATTCATTCAAAAGAAAAATTCAATCAAAAATAAATACCTGTTTTTCAAACAATTACTTACTAGAACTAATATTTTTTACATTTTTTTGTCAGCAATTTAACTTGTTTACGTCTAAGTTATTAACAAATTAGCCTAAACAAATAAAATTATGAAAAATTGCGTTTCAGGAAAACAGACAAAATTAGGAGCTATTGCTTTATTAGCTTTACTGTCAATTTACTCTTGTAGTCACGACAACGAAATAACTGTCGACCAAAATGCCAAGACAGAAGAAAAAGTTGTCGTTGCAAACCGAGTTGGCAGTTCTGTTACTTTTATTGATGCTGTTACCAATACTGTTACGAAAACGCTCACTATTGCCAATTCGGATCCGATGTATGTTGTGTACGTTCCGAAAACTGATAGGTTGTATGTTGGCGACAGAGCAAATAAAAAAATCCATATCATCAATCCTCAAAATCAACAGATAGAAACCTCAGTTAACGTTGGAAACGGTGTTTTTCACATGTGGGCAGACGCTCAGGGCAAAGAACTTTGGGTTGTTAATGATATAGACAAGACAATTTCTGTGGTAAATCTGGCTACAAATTCCGTAACCAATACCATCAGCGTAGATATGACGCCTCACGATATATTTTTATCTCAAGATGGAACAACCGCTTATGTTTCCGTATTTACAAGTAGTTCTACATCAGATAAAATTTATAAATATTCTACCTCCACTTATGCTAAAACAGGTGAGAAAACAGTTGGAAAAGAACCTCATTTATTCTATGCCAACAATAAATTATATGTTCCCTGCCAATTAGAGAAAACATATATTTTGGATGGAAATACATTAAATACTTTATCTGAAAAAGTATTCACAGGCGCTCACGGAATTTTCATGCTGCCTTCTCAAAACATATTTTTTGTGAGTAATATTACTGGTAATCAATTATATTCAATAAATGCAACAACTGGAGATCAAATTGGAAGTCTGGTCTCATCTTCTGCTGCAACACCTCATAATATTGTCCTTAATGATAAAGGTGATAAAATGTTCGTAACCCATTCCGGAGGCACTGCAAATACGGTTTCGATCTATAATGTGAATTCGTCGGGTACTATTTCGCCATCAGCCACAGCAACTGTAGGAACCAATCCTTTTGGTTTGACGTGTTATAAAAGAGAATTAAAATAACCTTTAAAAATAGAAGTCATGATTGAAGCATATTGGAAAAAAGGTATTTCTTTCGAATCTTATCTTCATAATATCGAAAAGAAAATAGAAGCTCCCGAAAAACAGGGTCTTGATGAAGAAAAAATCCAAAAATGTAAACTTTCCCTCGAAAGAGCCGAACAGATCATGCAAAATTACTTTCCGGATAGCGATCATGAGAGTATTCTTAATGAAAAAAACTTCAACGGAAAGATTTTAATTATAGCTGAAGATTGGTGCGGAGACTGTAGTCAAGCCATTCCGGTAATAAAAAAATTCTTTAAGGACAAAAATGCCGTAAAAATACTATACAGGGATGAAAACCCTGATTTGATGAAATTATTCTTAACAAGTAGAAGCGAGTCCGTCCCTATTGTCATTATCCTCGATGAAAAGAGCGATATTATCAGTCATTGGGGACCGCGGACCGCGTTTGGATTTGAACTTTTAGCCCAATACAAAAGCAATCTCGAAAAATTCCCTAAAGAGATTTTCCTCTCCGAATTACAGGAATATTACGAAAGCAATAAAGGTTTTGATATTATTGATGAAATAGTTTCCCTTTTATGAGTTCAATTTAAAAAATTAGCTCCCAAAATTTCATAGAAAAGTATAAATCACTCTAATAAATTAATCAAAGAACCAATAATTGATTTTTCATTAAAAAACATACTATTTATCACACAAATGCGTTATCTTCATAATCAATTATTACAATGAAAACGCATCAAAATTTTTAACTAAGATTTAACTTTTAAAGTCTCTATTTTCGCAGATTTTACGAGCTTTTGGTCGCAATTTTGATATACTAACCCTGAAAAATTAAATTATTATGTCGGAAAAGATATTATGGATAGATGATGAGATAGATTTACTTAGACCTCATATTGTATTTTTAGAGAAAAAAGGTTACCACGTAACCCCTGTAAATAACGTAAATGAGGCATTAGAATTAATAGATTCAGAAAAATTTGCACTTACTTTAATAGATGAAAATATGCCTGGAATTTCCGGGCTTGAGGCTATTCCTATGATCAAACAAAGAGATAGCTCTCTGAAAATAGTGATGGTAACAAAAAGTGAAGAAGAACACATTATGGAAGAAGCCATTGGTTCTCAGATCGCGGATTATATTTTGAAGCCTGTAAATCCTAATCAGATCTTATTGTCATTAAAGAAAAATCTTCAGGAAGATAATCTTGTTGAGCAAAAGACAATTTTACAATATCAGCAGGAATTCAGAAACCTTTCTATGGAACTTTCTTATCTAAGAACGTATCAGGATTGGGCAGAATATTACAAAAAAATCGTTAGCTGGGAGATCAAATTTGATAAAGTTGCAGATAACGAGTTTGCAGATCTTTTACAATCTCAAAAAGAAGAAGCCAACATTCAGTTTGCTAAATTTATTGAAAACAATTACGAAGATTGGTTGAATGGAAATGAAAAACCATTAATGAGTCACACCCTTTTCAAAGAAAAAATAAAACCGGAAGTAGAAAAAGAAAAAGTTCTTTTATTGATGGTTGATAACCTTCGTTATGATCAATGGAAAGTAATTGAGCCTTTGTTTACTAAATATTATAATAAAGTTTCAGAAGATTATTATTACAGTATTCTTCCGACAGCTACGCAATATGCAAGAAACTCTTTCTTTGCAGGTTTAATGCCTTCTGAGATTGAAAAACGTTTCCCTGAAAAATGGTTCAATGATAATGAAGACGGAAACAAAAATGAATTTGAGCGTGATTTCTTAGAAGATCAAATGAAAAGAATTGGTTTAGGCTCTAAATCAATGAAATATTTAAAAGTTTTGAATGCCGATTTCGAAAGAAAAATCTACGACGATTTTAATCAGCACAAAAACAATGATCTTTTAGTTATCGTTTACAACTTTATTGATATTCTTTCTCACGCAAAAACAGATAATCACATTGTTGATCAATTGATTCGTGATGATAAGACTTTCCGTTCTTTAACATCGAATTGGTTTGAAAATTCATCTTTAATAAAGATCATTAAGTTAGCTGCTGAAAGCGGTTATAAATTAGTCATCACAACCGACCACGGAACGGTTTACGTTAAAAAACCAAGTAAAGTTGTTGGTGACAGAGAAACATCTACTAACATCCGTTATAAAACAGGTAAAAGTTTAACCTATGATGACAGAGATGTGTGGGCAATTACAAACCCTGAAAAGTTATTTTTACCAAAAGGAAATTTAAGCTCTAAATATATTTTCGCTAAGAATAATATTTTCCTAGCTTATCCTAAAAATTATAATCACTTTGTGAATTATTATAAAGAAACCTACCAACACGGTGGAATATCATTGGAAGAATGTATTATTCCAATAAGTATTTTAGAACCCAAGTAGTTTTTTTCATAGTTTATTTAACTTTGGGTAATAAGGGTGGCGGAAAAAATCAATTGATTTTTTCCGCTTCTTTTTTATATTTTTGAAACATGAGATTAATTACTTACAACGTAAACGGAATCAGAGCTGCTTTTACCAAAGATTTTCTTGGTTGGCTGAAGACGGCTGACCCGGATATTATCTGCATTCAGGAGAGTAAAGCAGGAAACGATCAGATAGACATCGAAAGCCTTGAAAAATTGGGTTATCATAGTTATTGGCATTCAGCCGTAAGAAAAGGCTACAGCGGTGTCGGAATAGCTTCAAAAATAAAACCCAATCATGTAGAATATGGCTGCGGTATTGAAAGCTATGATAATGAAGGAAGAATTATACGCGCAGACTTTGATGGCTTCTCAGCAATTTCTGTATATGTACCTTCTGCTTCGAATATTGAAAGACTTGATTTTAAAATGCAGTTTTGTCATGATTTTCTGGCTTACATTAAGGAATTAAAAAAAACTATCCCTAATCTTATTATTTCGGGGGATTTTAATATCTGTCATGAAGCAATTGATATCCACAATCCGATTGGTTTAAAAAATACTTCAGGCTTCTTACCAATGGAAAGAGAATGGATGACCAGTTTCATCGAAGAATGCGAATTGATAGACAGTTTCAGGTTTTTTAATAATGAGCCCGACAATTACACTTGGTGGAGCTACAGACAGAATTCCAGAGCCAATAATAAAGGCTGGAGATTGGATTATAACTTTGCATCCTATTCGTTAAAAGAAAAGCTTTCCAGAGCTGTTATTTTAAAGGAAGCCGTGCATTCAGATCACTGCCCTGCTTTAGTAGAAGTTAATATCTAAAAAAATAAAAGCCAGCTTATTCAGCTGGCTTTGTAATTTAATCATAAATGTTAATCGACAATTTCATATTCCACCGGAATTGTACCGTGATCGGTATCTCCGATTTCATCGAACGCGGCTTTAGACATATCTAATGCTCTTGATGAATGAAAAGGCCCTCTATCATTAATCTTCACTATTACCTCTTTTCCATTGTTCAGATTGGTTACTTTAATAGTTGTACCAAAAGGAAGCGTTCTGTTGGCTGCAGTAAGCTTTGAATTATCAAAGATTTCTCCGCTGGCCGTTTTTCTACCGTTAAATTTATCGTGGTAGTACGATGCATAACTTGTTTTCTTCGCATCTGTGGCATTATTCTTGAAAGAATAAACACCAAAGGTTGAAATCATCATTATGATTACGAGAATGAATCTTTTCATCATCTTGAAATTTTATTGGTTTTGACTCAGCAAAAGTATCATGAATATGGTAAAGTCCACAGTCGAAATGTTAAAAACTGTTAACAAAAACCCAATTCTATCCCAACGACCCTTGTAACTCCCTATTAACAGGCTTCTTAGAGTACATTGTTAAAAAGTGTTAAAAATAGCGTTAAAAAGTTAACGAAATTAACTAATTAGCGCATAATTTTAAAAAACACAAAATAAAAGTTACTGAAAATCAATATCTTAAAATTTTTAACAAGTTTTGACAAATCTGTCTAAAAAAATCAATTAAAAAATCCTATCTCATTTTTTAGTTAGAATACAGAAATGTTATCATTAATATATTCTACATAATCAAGAAAAGCTATGTAAAGAAAAAATGAAGCTATTGCCAACAATTTACTTTATTTAAATACTATAAAAACCTAAAATCAATTATAAATAATTAATAAAGTTTGAAAATAAAAAAAACCAATGAGAAAAATCTCATTGGTTTTATATTTAGAATGTAGTTATACCTTATTTAGTATATTCTACAACATAATCATATGTTCCAGCAGGATAAACTACAGACATACTTGGAGAACCTGTAATAAGGTTACCGTTAGTAATATCATAAGAATAAACTCCGTTAGCAAAAACAGAACCTGTACCAGCTTTGAAAACTGTTACTCTATAAACACCAGCAGTTGCAGTAGCAGGAATGCTAATCGCATTTGAATAACCTGTAGGTGCTGTTGAAGTACCATCAGTTGTGAAAGTACCTTTTCTACCAAAGATTTGAGCATTGTTTATAAATCTGTTTGTAGTAGTTTCGGTAGTTAAGATATTTTCTCTACCACCACTACCAACAATAGGTCTCCATGTTCCTCCAGTAACTGTAGTTGACTTATTGTCATAATACCAAAATCCTGCGAATAATGGCTCTGAAGTCGTACCTACACCAGCAGCTCCCGTAGTAGCTGTGTTATAAACAATCATTCCATCAAAACGAGTAGGGTAATTATTTGCAATACCTACACCACCAGGACCAGCAGGGTTAAAAGCAGTAAAAGCAGTAAGATCCACTCTAGGAAATATTAAACCTTTACCAATATTAGAAGTTGGGTTTGTAGTTGTATTTGAAGACGCATCAATAAATGCGGAACTATTAGCAATTGAAGGATTTGTAGAAGTATTTACAATTCTTACTTGAGCAAAAGAGTAACTTACTCCAGCTGTCATTAGTATAACAGCCAAAAATTTATTTGTGAAATTTTTCATAATTGAATTTTTAAAATGTTATATAATTAGTAACCAGATAAATATGACCATGATCCTGCACCAGTACCTCCTAAATAAATTAGTGTTGTAGCTTGCTGTGTTGGAATAGATGTATTAGCAGTTTCTCTAGGAGCAGGTATAATATCTATTGTTTGAGTCCCACTATTTGATATATACAACCTTTTACCCACAGGGATACCCGCGGTAGGTAATGTAACAGTCTGACCTACAATACTAACATTAAATAGAATAATATCTTCTGTAGTAGGAACTACATAAGTTGCAGTTTGAACTGCTGACACAACTAAAGCTGGATTCACAGGTGCTCCACCTCCAAAAGGTCTCCAAACATTGTTACCTACAGTTCCATCATAGTAATGGAATCCTGTAGCAATAACAAGCGCTGTTTTAGTAGTAGTACTACCATCTACAGCAGTTACATAAACAAGAGCTCCATTTTGAGCACTAGGTGTACCAGCGGTACCATCAACATAAGCAGTATTTTTTGCTGCCAATTGATCTTCTGTCATACGAGGGACTAATAGCGCATCAGGTCTTGTAGCGTCAGCTGTGTTTGCTGTAACGTCTAAAGTAGCGGCAGGTGTAGTTGTGTTAATACCTACACGCCCCTGTTGAGCTTTAGTAAGCGCTGTCATGCTAACAAGTACAGTCGCTGTTAATAAAATTTTTTTCATAAGTTTTTAAAGATTTTAAATTACATTTTTCATCAATGATATTTATTCAAAATGGGACAACTCATCCCAACTTGTGCCTTAACAAATGGAAACTAAAACAAATTATAAGAATTATTTTCTCAAAAACTGTTCCACTTTCGATTTAGTTTTAAATATCTAACGTTCAGTAAATAGCATTATAAAAATCTATTCATAGTGCAAAGTTAATACTTTATTATTTAACTGCAATAGTTAGATAAGAAAAGTTTTACATATTCATTTTAATTAAATTATAAAATATTGATTATAAATAAGTTACAAGATTTATTAAAATATAATAAAATATGTTAATTTTTATTAATGTTTAAAATAATTTTAGAGATATGACATTATCAATGAATTATATATTTAAAATTCACTAATAAATGAGATATTTTAAACCAACTCTCCATATAAGTCGAATTCTTCTGCAGAAGTGATCTTAACCTCAGCAAATTCGCCAATTGAAATATAAGTATTGTCTGCAGAAACCAGTACTGTATTGTCTACATCAGGAGAATCATATTCTGTTCTTCCTATAAAATAGTTCCCTTCTTTTCTATCAAATACACATTTGAAAACTTTTCCAATTTTCTCCTGATTCTTTTCCCAAGAAATTTGAGATTGCAATTCCATGATTTCTTCTACCCTAGCTTCTTTTACTTCCTGAGGAATATCATCCTCCAAAACATAAGCCGTAGTATTTTCCTCATGAGAATAAGTAAAACAACCCAATCTATCAAATTTCTGTTCTCTTACCCACTCTTTCATTTCCTGAAATCTTTCTTCAGTTTCTCCAGGATACCCAACGATTAAAGTTGTTCTAATTGCCATATCAGGAACTTTCTCTCTGAATTTCGCAAGAAGTGCATCTGTTTTTTCGTGAGTAGTACCTCTCTTCATCGATTTCAGTAAATCTGAATTGATGTGCTGAAGCGGAATGTCTATATAATTACAAACCTTAGGTTCTTCTCTGATGATATCTAAAACATCTTCAGGAAAACCGCTTGGGAAGGCATAATGAAGACGAATCCATTCTACACCTTCTACTTTTACAAGTTCTTTTAGTAAATCTCCAAGTGCACGTTTTTTATAAATGTCTAAACCGTAATAGGTAAGATCCTGAGCTATTAGAATTAATTCTTTAGTTCCTTTTTTTGCTAATTTCTGAGCTTCAGAAACTAATTTCTCAATCGGCGTAGAAGTATGACCACCACGCATTAAAGGAATTGCACAAAAAGAACAAGGTCTGTCGCAACCTTCAGATATTTTTAAGTAAGCATAGTGTCTTGGAGTAGTTGTTAATCTCTCACCAACAAGCTCATGCTTATAATCTGCACCTAAGTGCTTCAATAAAATAGGAAGATCTCTCGTTCCGAAGTATTGGTCTACATCCGGGATTTCTTTGATCAAGTCCGGTTTGTATCTTTCAGAAAGACAACCTGTAACAAAAACTTTTTCAACTTCACCTCTATTTTTTGCCTCAACATATTCTAGAATCGTATTGATGGATTCTTCCTTTGCATTATCTATAAATCCGCAGGTATTGATAACAACGATGTCACCCTTGTCTTCATGCACCACATCTTTTCCATTGGCTTTCAGCTGGCTCATCAACACTTCAGAGTCATATACATTCTTTGAGCAACCGAGTGTAACGATGTTAATTTTCTTCTTACCTATGGATTTTGTACGCATCTTTTTGATTTTGAGTTTGCAAAGATACGAAATATTGAAGAGTATGAATTAAAAAAAAGAGAACCACTTTAATAAAGTGATTCTCAATATGCTATTTAAAAGTTTTTATCTTTAAAGCTTGGTGAATTTTGATCTTTCTCTGAAAGAATCATATCATTTGGATCAACTTTCCAATCAATATTAAGTTCAGGATCATCAAATTTCACACTTCCTTCAGATTCTTTATTATAAAAATTATCACATTTATACGCAAACACAGCTGTTTCACTTATTACTGAAAATCCGTGTCCAAATCCTCTAGGTATATATAACTGTAGTTTATTTTCTTCGGTAAGTTCTATTCCGAACCATTTTCCAAATGTTGGAGAATCTTCTCTAAGATCAACAGCAACATCCCAGACCTTCCCTTCCAAACACGAAACAAGTTTAGCCTGAGCATGCTCTCCTTTCTGTAAGTGTAGTCCTCTTAAAACTCCATAAGAAGACTTTGAAATATTATCCTGAACGAAATGACCATTCATTGAAGTTAGTTCTTCAAATTTCTTTTCATTAAATTTCTCAAAGAAATAGCCTCTGTCGTCTTCAAAAATAGTAGGCTCTATTATATAACAGTCTTTAAGTGGTGTTTCTTTTATTTTCATGATTTAATTCTAAAGCGATTTTAAAGGTTATACTGTTTTTTTAAACTCCATTTTAAGCCCAAATAAATTCCACCAACCGGAATAAATATTATAGGGATAATAACCCAAATTGGAAGTTGCGAATTTATTAAAAACAAATTAATAATCAATTGTACAAAAGTATAAACAAAACTTATAATCAAATGTGAAACTTTTTTCTCATTGGCAAACAATTGATACAAGTGTCTTCTGTGTGCTTCAAAAATATTTTCTTTCAGTAATAATCTTTCAGTTATGGTGAGTACTACTTCTAATCCATAAATCGATAGTAATAAAATGTACTTATAATCTTGGGTTTTCATGATCAATAAAGTTATAAGACCAATCACCCAAAAACCAATTCCCATACTACCAACATCTCCTGCAAAACATTTTGCTTTTTTTCTGAAATTAAAAAATAAAAATACCAGAGAAGCCAAAATAGGATAAATTATAAAGTCATTATCTGTAAATGATATTATTTCTTTATTTATATAAAGCAATGATGATAAAGTAGCGAGACTGTAAATTCCGGTCATACCATTGATACCATCCATAAAATTATAGGCATTCAATGTTCCAATAATTAAGATAAATAATATTGGCCAAACCCAATACGGCATCAAAGTAAAAGCTCCTGTGAAATAAAGTAGCAAGATCACAGAAATTAAATGAACAGAAAGTCTTATTCTGCTCGATAGAGTTTTGATATCATCAATAAAACTGATCGTACAAATTGCAAGTAGCCCTAATCCAAAAGACCAGTAATAATCTATAACTTCATTCAAGTTAAACAAACAAAACATAATAAATGAAACAGGGAAAATAATTCCTCCTCCCCTTAATGTTATTTGTGAATGAGCACTTCTATGATTAGGCTTATCAATAATATTATATTTGTCGGCAATGTTGAAATAAACCAACATTGATATAAAAAGTAAAACTGTTACAATTACAAACTCCATAATTTATATTTGAAATTTTTCCATTACGTTTGATGGTTTAAACTTTAATTCTGTTCTCATTTTTTCATTAGAAAAAGTAAGAGAATCTGTAATTTTCTTTAATTTTAATGAATTAATAGGAGCTTTTTTTCCTAACATATCACCTACAACTGCCATTGTCTTTGCTATAAAAAAAGGTATGCTGGCAGGTGATTTTTTATTTAAAATTTTGGAAATTTTATCTGAAATCTCTTTAAAGCTAGGATTGCCACTATCACAAACATTATAAATTCCTCCATTTTTACCAATAGCTTTAGATGTAATTTCTGCAAAATCTTCTACCCAAAATACACTTTTTTGGGCTTTACCACCAGCAATGTTAAAATATTTCCCAGATTTAATAGCATTTATCATATCTCCTAAATTTCCCGGAGGTTTTGGTCCAGCAATCAAAGATGGTCTTAGAATAAATAATTTGACATTATTTTTCTCGCACCATTCTAAGAGAAAACTTTCAGCTAATATTTTACTTTTTGCATAGGGCGTATTTCCATCTAAAGGAAATTCTTCATTTATATTTTCTCCAAAATCCTTTCCATAGACAGCTACAGTACTAATGAAAATGAAAATGTCAGGAATATTTTTTTCTAAAGATCTACAAAGATTTTTTGTCCCTTCAAAATTAACATCAAAGAATTTTTTCTCTTCTTCTGGATTTTGAGGTACAGAATGCGCCTTTCCTGCAGCGTGAAAAACTATGTCAAATTTTTCTTGAAATAAAGGAATCTCTTCCGTAATATTATAGATATAATCTCCATTATGAGTTCCAAATGTCTTTACTTCAAAAAGTTTTTTTCTTAGTAGAGGAATAACATTTTTTCCTAAAAAACCATTAGCTCCTGTAAATAATACTTTCATTTAAATAGTTTGATAAAATTTATTTAAAATTATTTCCTCAGAAAAATCTTGTTCTGCTATTTTTCTGGCATTTTGTTTTTTAATGTGTAAATCCAAAACAGAATTTTCATTAAATGAATTAAAAAAACTGAGAAGTTCTTCTTTATGATTCTGCTGAAAAGAATAGCCTATATTTTTTTCTTTTACAAGTAGGTCTATTTCACTATTTTTTTCTCCTAAATATAAAATAGGTTTTCCTGCAGAGAGAATATTATATGTTTTTGAAGGAACTCCCAATCCAAACATTCCTTCTGCCAGACTCACGAAAGCGACATCTGCTTTATTCAGAACAGAAAGTTGTTCTTCCCTTGAATAAGCATCTCCGAAATAAACATTTTGCATTTTATTCAACTCAACATATTCTTTCATTTTTTGCTTCACAGCACCTTCGCCTACAAAATAAAAAGCCAATTTATTGTTAGTTACCTTTTTAATGATCTCTAATAATTCTAAAAGTCCCTGTACTCTGCCAATATTTCCTGCATATTGAAAAATAACTTTATCTTTCAAAGAAGAATTGTTTTCAAAAACTTCATCTTTAGAAAGCGGACGAATATTTTGTGTATCTCCCCAATTTTCAATAATGTCAATCTTTGGATGATTTTTAAATCTTTGGGTTTTATTTTCAATCACTTTCTGCATATCTCTTCCCAAAACAATTAATTTATCTGCTTTAGAATATGCTTTATCAAAAATGCTTCTTAAAATTTTATATAAAAAAGAACTTTCAGATTTTATTATTCCAGCCGGTATTGTGTTTTCGGGAAAAACATCGTGTACCAATATAATTAATTCAATTTTTTTCAACCTTTTAAGAATCGAAATCAATAAAATCAATGGTGCAGGATTGGTAACTATAAAAACTTTCTCACCTTTCTTTACATTTTTAAAGAGATAAAAAAAGATAGAAAGACTTAAAAATATAAATCTTAAGCTTCTGCTTATTAAACTGTCTTTATTTCCTGCAAATCCTTTAATTCTATGAACCAAGACATTAGAATTTAAAGTAAATGATTCACTGTTATTATTCTTATCATACACAGGATCTCCACACACAACTTTCACTGAGTATTTATCGGAAAGTTTGTTGGCGATCTTTGTAAGTATAAAAGAAGTTGATGTTTCTTCAGGATAAAATAGTTCGGTTGCGATCCAAAGATTTTTCATTATTTCTTACTCCAGACTACTCTGTTAATATAATCTGTATAACTTAAAATGATTCTTACTACTTTTTCAGAAACATTTGGCATAGAATAATCAGCTACGGGTCTGTAGTTTCTTTCTTTACCTACTTTTTGCTGCTGAAGTTGTACCAATCCCTGTAAAATTCTTTCAGGAGACATTCCTACCATCATTACGGAGGCTTCTTCCATTGCTTCAGGTCTTTCGTGGGCATCTCTGATGTTAAGGGCTCTGAAATTCAAAATAGAAGATTCTTCAGAAATTGTTCCGGAATCAGATAAAACGGCATAACTTCTCATCTGAAGAGCGTTATAATCATGGAAACCTAGTGGCTTTAAAAACTGAATTTCCGGTCTCATTTCTATTTGTTTCTTATCAATCATATTTCTTGTTCTAGGGTGAGTAGAAACAATAATAGGATAACCAAATTTTTCAGCAATAGCATTAAGACTTTCCATTAAGCCATTAAAATTCTTTTCCGAATTAATATTTTCTTCTCTGTGAGATGATACTACAAAATATTTTCCTTCTTCTAAATTCAATCTGCTTAAAACATCTGCACTTTCAATCTGAGGTAAATAATGATTTAAAACCTCAAACATAGGAGAACCTGTTTTAATGATTCTGTCTGCAGGAAGTCCTTCTCTTAATAAATATTCTCTTGCAATATCCGAATATGTTAAATTAACATCTGATGTATGATCTACGATTTTGCGGTTGGTTTCTTCAGGAACTCTTTGATCAAAACATCTGTTTCCTGCTTCCATATGGAAAATAGGAATCTGTCTTTTCTTAGCCGGAATTGCACAAAGACAAGAATTGGTGTCTCCTAAAACAAGAAACGCATCAGGCTGTAATTCTTCAAGAAGTGGATCTATTTTAATTAAAATATTTCCTACCGTTTCTGTAGCTGTTTTTCCTGCAGCTTCCAAAAAGTAATCAGGTTTACGCAACCCTAAATCTTCAAAAAAGATCTGGTTAAGCTCGTAATCATAGTTTTGCCCTGTATGGACGATAATATGTTCTACAGCCTCAGAAGCATCTAAAGCTGATAATACTCTTGATAATCTAATGATCTCCGGTCGCGTACCCACGACTGTCATTACTTTTAATTTCTTCATTTGTTAAATTTATATATCCTAAACCAATTATTGCAGCACCAAAATACCAAAATTCAAAAGATGAATATGTATTTCCCGATGTCTGAGTTAAAATAAAATATTGAAAGAAAAAAAAAGCTAAAATTCCACTTTCTTTATACTTATAAATATTTTTTAAAACTTTTATAAAACTCTTTACTACAAATTTAAAATAAATTATAAATACAATCATACCCAAGACACCTGTTGACATCAGAATGTCAACAAATAAATTGTGAGGATACATGCCATCTTCAAAAAGAATACGACCTCCTATTAATGGATTATTAATAAATATGTCTATACCTTTATTTAAATAATAAGACCTCCCTGAAGCATTTCTTTCAAAAATAGCAGCATTTATTCTTTTAAAAAAAATAATATTATCTCCTATTCCACTTTTATAAATAATAAAAAAAGATACTGCAAATAAAACTGCTGCAATACCTGAATAAATCCAATATTTTCTCTTATTCTTTAAAAGAATAAATAACAAAATGATAAGAAAAAATGCTAATACAGGACTTCTAGCCGCTGAAATAAACATAGGTATAAAACCTAATATCAATCCTATCAAATAAATTTTACTTTTTTCCTTTAGAAATAAATAACTAAATAAGCTCATTACAACCAAACTTAATCCGTAATATCCTGTTATAATATAATACGCATTGAAAATACCATTCCTATTTCCATTCTCTTTTCCTATAAAAAGAAAATTGATTGTTAAAATGACGAATAAAAATGAAAAAACAGTTCTATAAAACCTTTTAAAATCAATCTTTTTGTAATCTAGGCTCAAAATTGCAACTACAGGCAAAGGAACTATTATCAATACAAAATAATAAAGAACATTTCGTAAGGCCGGAAGAACGTTATTATTGAAAGGAAAATTCTGTAATGTATAATTTACCTTCATTATGTAAAACGAAAAAAACAACAGAAAAGAAGCAATAACAATTTTTCTTTTCTTTATAATTTCAAAATTTTTAATAATAAAGCATATCGATAATATAAAAACAAACCCTCTTAATAAAAGGTTTGCAGCTAGTGATAATTTCTTTAATTCAAAAGGATTAATATCTGAAAGAATATAACCAAACAAAGTAATAAAAAGGAAATAGGTTTCCTGATTATTAACAATTGAGGATTTTAAACGATTTATTCTTTCCATCAAAATTATACTTCCACAAAATAGGTATCTGAGTCTTCTGGATTAAAAGGCTCATTAATCCAGAAAATTGTATACAATTCCTCTTCTCCAATGTTTTTAATATTATGAGTGTACCAAATCGGCATATCTACATATGCAGGTTCATTACCATCCAAGTAGAAATCTAATACCTCGTCAGTATCTATTTTTCTTAACTGTATTAAAGCTTTTCCTTTAATTACAGCAAATCTTTCTATTTTTCTTGTGTGAAAATGGTTTCCTCTTGTAATTCCCGGAACTGTTGTTGAGAAAGAACATTGTCCTCCAATTCCAAGTCTGATCACTTCAACAAAAGCTCCTCTAGGATCTGTATGTTGAGTGAATTTTACAGGATAATGATCCTTAATCTCAAAATAGCAACGAAAAGTATTGAAAAGATTAAGATCAAACCTTGTACTCAATTCCGGAATTTCTCCGTTGTCGAAATATAAGTTTTTATAATTTTCTAATTTATTGAGAACTTCAGAAACTTTATTCACTGAAGTATGTGGAATTTCATATAAATCTTTTGTCTCAGCAGTTTCTATTTGATCAATAATTTCCTGAACCAATTCTCCTACATAAATAAGTTTCACTTCGCCATCATTATCAATCACAGGATTTTCTCCATGCGTAAGTTTATGACAAAAAGTAGCAACAAAGGAATTATAATTAGGCTTTCCGAACGGTCCAAAAACATTTGGAATAATCATTCCTGTGAACTTTCCGCCAGATCTTTTTGCCCAATCTGCAAAAATTTCGCGGCCTTCTTTTTTAGATTTTCCGTATAAATTATCTTTTTCTTCCTGTGAAGAAGATGAAAAAAGAACATGGGCTTTAGAATTTGTTTTATCTAAAGAGGCAACCAATTTTTTAACTAATTCAATATTATTATTGAAAATAACTTCGGGATCCGGATGGCGGTTCATTGCTGCAAGATGCACAATGACGTCACATTGCTGCACAAATTCATCAAGCTGTTCCGAGTTATCAAAAAAAGATCTTTCAAAATCTACTCTTTCAAACTCCCCAGGTTTTAAACCTAAAGTATTGTATAAATGTGATCCAACAAAACCATTTTGTCCTGTAATTCCAATTTTCTTCATCATTTTAAATTTTCAAAATAATCTATAGGAAAGCGAAAATCATCGTTTATCTCTCCTAAAAAATAATCTGCCATCACCAATAATCTTGACCCTTTTTCTTTAGACTGAATTGCACTTACGAATCCTTTAGGAACATGTAATACATTTAAATTTTCAAAAGAAAGTTCAAAATCTAAGATCTCAGAATTATTTGATGGGGTTTCCCAGTTATCTATTTTTATAAGTTTAATTGTAAAACTTCCCTGCAAAGCTGAAAACCAGCGTTGCTCTACTTGATGCCCAGTCCAGCCTCTAACAAAATCTACATCCGCATTTTCAATACAGTACATTCTTTTAATTTCTGATAGATTAAAATCATTATTAAAAAGAAGACTCCCTCTTTCATCAGAATATTTTCCTCCTTCAAAAATTTTGGGCATTTCCATAAAAATATTTTTTAGTCGGGATATTGCATTACATCTTCACCTAAAACTTCCTTTCTGATTAATGGAAGTTTTAATAGTAAATCTTTCATACCCTCAACATTCTGTTGTTGCGTATTATGAGAGTGATAATCTTCAATTTTTGAGATATCTTGTACACCTTCAGAAAAATATTGAGCATAGTTCAAATCTCTGTTATCAGCAGGAATTCTATAGAAATCTCCCATATCTTCTGCCTTTAACATTTCTTCACGAGTACATAACGTCTCATATAGTTTTTCACCATGTCTTGTTCCAATAACTTTTATAGGATTATCAGCTTTAAACATTTCTTTTAACGCTTGAGCTAAATCTCCAATTGTACCTGCCGGAGCTTTATTAACGAATAGATCACCCGAATTTCCGTGTTCAAAAGCAAATAATACCAAATCTACAGCTTCTTCTAATGACATTAAAAAACGCGTCATATTGGGATCTGTGATGGTAATCTCGCCACCTGCTTTAATTTGTTTAATAAATAATGGAATCACAGAGCCTCTGGAAGCCATTACATTGCCATATCTTGTAAGACAAACAACTGTTTCCTCCAAATTTCTTGAAGCAGCAACAGCTACTTTTTCCATCATTGCTTTGGAAATCCCCATTGCATTGATTGGATATGCGGCTTTATCTGTGCTTAAGCATATTACTTTCTTTACTTTATTTCTTCCAGCTGCATCGATGACATTCTGTGTACCTTCAACATTGGTTTTCACAGCCTGCATAGGGAAAAATTCGCAAGACGGAACCTGTTTTAAAGCTGCAGCATGAAAGACATAATCTACCCCTCTCATTGCCGGTTCTATACTATTATAATCTCTTACATCTCCTATATAGAATTTCAGTTTATCACTTTTAAACTGATTTCTCATATCATCCTGCTTCTTCTCGTCACGAGAAAAAATACGGATCTCTTTAAAATGTTCTGTATTTATAAATTTTCTTAAAACAGCTGTTCCAAATGAGCCAGTTCCTCCTGTAATAAGAAGTATTTTATCTTTAATCTGCATATGCGTTTTTATTTTTTACTGTCTAATTTCATATTATAAAGTTTTTCCCAGATCGCTATGTTATAAAGCCTCCATTCTAAATCTCTATCTGCTATAAAATTAAATTTCTTTTTCGAAATTTCCTGTATGATTTTAGAATTGTTAATAATTTCATATATCTTCTCTGATCTTGGCCACCAAGAATCTACAGGGGCATTAAATCCTATTTTCTGTTTATTATAGGTAATTTCATCCGGTAAAAATTTCTCTAAATTCCTTCTTAATAAATATTTAGACCAGCCTTTTCTTATTTTATAATGGTTGTTTATTGAAAGACATGTTTCAACAAAATTATAATCTAAATAAGGAAGTCGGGATTCTACAGAATAACTCATTGAGTTTTTGTCTTCCCATTTTAAAAGTTCCGGTAACTGACACCAAAAAATTTCGTTTTTCTGAAGTTCAAATATCTTTTTATATGATTTTGTTAATTTTTTTGTATTTGAAAAATCAATTGAATTAAGATACTTATTTTTCAGTATTTGCCCTCTCTTTCTTAGCCAGAATTTTCTAACAAAAAAATTGGAAAAATAATAATATACTTTTATACCTTCCAGTATAGAAATATTATAGTGGTTTTTAATATTACTCAAAAACTTTATATTGCTAAGAATATCATGATTTCTAAGATATGCAGCTGTATATCTGTTATATCCCAATAAAATTTCATCTGCACCCTGACCGTCCAATAAAACTTTAATTCCTAATTTATGAGTTTCCTTCATTAGGAACTTTTGCATGTATATCGCAATTCCTCCAAAAGGCTCTTCATGTTTAAAAATAACCTCTTCAAAGGTATCTTTGAACTCATCCTGTCTAGGTGTAATGATATCATGCTTTATCCCAAGTGTTTTTGTTGTAAGTGAGGCCTTTTCACTTTCATCAATTTTTTTATCAATGGAACCGACTGTTATTGCTGTAAACTTCTCTACTTCATTTGAATTTGCAAGAATCTTTGATGCTATTGATACAACATATGAACTATCGATCCCACCACTTAGTGCTGATCCTATTCTCACATCCGAACGAAGTCTTAATTTTATTGATGATTCAAATTCTTTTTCAAAAAGCTCAATTGATTCTTCTAGATTTAATTTATTGATCTTACTTTTAAAATGAATATCGTAATATCTATAAATATTATACTCATTAGTACCTAAATCATATATAAGATTATGTGCACCTGGCAGTTTTACAATATTTTCAAAGAAAGTATCATTTGTCTGATCTGAAATATTAACGATCAAGTATTCTAACAACACTTGAAGGTTTACTTTTTCAACCTTTTCGATTTCTAGAATAGGCTTTATTTCAGAAGCAAAAATAAATTTATCCTTGTCTGTATAATAATAAAAAGGTTTTACTCCAAAACGATCTCTGGAGCAAAAGAGTATATTTTTCTTAGAATCAAAAATTGCAAAAGACCACATTCCATTAAATCTTTTAACACATTCTTCACCCCAAAAATCATAAGAAGCAAGTAAAACTTCTGTATCTGAAGTAGTTTTAAAAGAGTAGCCGTTTTCTTTCAGCTCTTCTTTTATTTCGAGGTAATTATATATAGCTCCATTAAAAACCAGTACATGTCTATCTTCTAAAAAAAACGGCTGGTTTGCAGATTCACTGATATCAATGATTGATAATCTTCTATGCCCAAGTCCTAAATTTTGATTTACGAAGAATCCTTCCGCATCAGGGCCTCTGTGTGACATTTTATCTGTCATCTTTCTCAGAGTTCCTTCTTCTACAGATGTTTTATTTTTATAGATTATACCAGCGATGCCACACATTAAAAATATTTTTTAATCAGACTTTCTTTATCTGTAAAATTAGGGTAACTAATTAAAACAGCTTTCAGTTTTCCTTTATAAACGAATAAACTTCCTGCTGCAGCACCAATAATTCCAAATTTATTTATAAGTTCTCCTATATCTTCTATTTTACCTGCTCCACCAATTGCGGTAAGCGGTAAAGTTGTTTCTTTTCTGGCTGCTTCCACTAATTTCATGTCATAGCCTTTCATCTCTCCATCTTTGTCGATAGAATTGATGACAATTTCTCCAGCTCCCAGATCTTCGAATTTTTTTATTAAATCAAATGGTGATTTCCCGGTTGCTTTTTTACCATTATGAGTATAAACTTCGTATCCTCCGAACAGTTTCTTTTTAACATCTAAAACTACAACAATACTTTGGCTTCCTACTTTCTCGGATATTTCTTTGATAAGATCTGGATTGTTGATTGCTCCGGCACTGAACGCAATTTTTTCTACTCCCAATGAAAATATTCTTTGAGCTTGTTCTACTGTAGTTACCCCACCTCCATAACATAGAGGCATTCTGCATTCTTCAGCCCAATTTTCGATTAATTTAAAATCAGGACCTCTTCCTTCAACTGTAGCATCAATATCTAGAATAATGAGTTCGTCAACTTCTTTTTCATTAAAAATTCTTACTGCATTCATGGGATCTCCCAAATATCTGGGATTTTTAAAATGTTCAGTTTTCACTAAACCTCTATCATGAACCAAAAGGCATGGTATAATTCTGGGTCTTAACATTTTTCAGCAAAGTTCTTTAATAATTGAATTCCAAAATGGTGGCTTTTTTCGGGATGGAACTGTGCTCCGAAAATATTGTTATGGTTAACTGCACTTGTAAAATTGATTCCGTAATCTGTTTCTGCAATAGAATCCTCAGCATTATTACATTTGAAATAATAACTGTGTAGGAAATAATATCTTGGATTTTCTTCAAGATCTTTTAACAAAGGGGTATCTTTTACTATTTTAATGTCATTCCAGCCCATATGTGGTAACGGAAGTCTGGCAGAAACCTGTGAAGCATCAAATTTATGTACATAGGCATCAATCCATCCTAATCCAGGAAGACTGCCTTCATCACTGCCTTTTGCCATCATCTGCATACCAACACATACCCCAACAACAGGAATCTTTTGATTGATAACCAAATCGTTGACCTTATCTTTCATTCCTGAACCGTTAAATCTCTGCATAGCATAATCAAAATGCCCTACACCGGGAAGAATAAGCTTTGTGGCACCCTCTAATTGTTCAACAGTGCTAGCCGTTTTTGCAGGAATATTAAGCTGTTTAAAAATATTTAAAAAAGCATTAATATTTCCTACGCCATAATCTATAATCGTAACCATATTTATTTAAATGCTCTTTTTTCAAGACCTAACAGTTGCATTACCTTAGTGCCCAACTGTATTAATTTATAATTATTCTTGTAATCGTTAAATGACTTATTTGGACCATTAAAATATCCCCAAAGTTCATCTACTGTAAAGTCTAATTTTTTAGCAACATATTCGAATTCCTTCATCAATTCGTCCTCAGGAAGCTCTGATCTTGAAACTCTATCTAAAGCTGCTTCTCTCGTCAACTGCCCTGTAAGAACTAAACTTGAAAGGTGATTTTTTCTTTTGTCGAATCCGAATTTTCTTGGTAACCAGAATGCTTCATAGAATCTTGTAAACCTAGACTCATGGTGCTTATGCTGGTATCTTTGCCAACCGAATTTTTCTTCTAGTAGATCTTCAGCTTCTTTTTTGATAAATCTTGTCTGATCGAGAGGTTTAACAACTCTTACACCATTGATTAATCTATACTGAATCTTATATTTAAAGATATCACATCTCGGAAATGTCGTTAGTTTTCTTTCACCAAACTTTTTATGAATATCATTTACGTATTTCATATCAGTTTGATAATACGCTCCCCAATGAAGAGGTTCACGAACACATTCTGTAGAGAAATTACCTCCAGTTAAAATATATTTAATGCCATTTTTGGCACAATAGTTATAAAGTGATGAGAAAAATACTAAATCCTGAGGGGTATCAATATCTGGAACCTGAGATTTAATGAAGGCTCTCTGAAGATCTTTCATTTCTTCCCAATTGATAACATCTGTGTAAAGGTCTAATCCTAAACCGTCTACAATATTTTTAATATTATTGGTAGAAACATCTGAATTCCAACCCGCATCTACGTGGTAAAGCATTGGTCTCAATCCCCACTTTTCTACCGCCAAGTAGACAAGATATGAGCTATCCAGACCTCCGGAAATTCCTATGATACAGTCATAATCCTTTCCTTGTCCTTCAGCTTTTATTTTATCAATTACTTTTTGAATTTCTTTTTCTCCCTGCTCGTTAGGATGCCAGTTTGGCAAAATGTTGTCATAATAATTACTACAATAATCGCATACTCCTTTATCGTCGAATATAATAGTCTCATCTGTGGTATCCATGATACAATTTACACAGATTTGAACAGGTTTTTTCGAATTATCCATCTTTGAATTTTAATTTGCTAATATACAAAAGTTAAACCACACGTTTAATCGTTTCTTATTTTCGATATTAAAAAATATCTATCTTTTATCTTTATTAAGACCATATCATTAGTACGATCTTTTAATCAAGAATTATTTCTTATAAATTTTTATATAATTGATTCATTAGTTTAATAACAAACATCAATTTTAGAAAAGTTATTTTAATAAAAATAATACTTACCAAACACTATCTTATTATTCTATTTTTCTGAATAAGATTAATAGCTGGTGTTTCCTGTCTAAAATGAATAAGCTGATCCTGTGTTTTGGAATTACCTATAATTTCATTATTCTGGACAGTATTATTTTTAAGTTTATTTCCTATATATTTTTTTGACAAATCTTTATCAGTAGCTACAAAATAAAGAATGTCTTTGTCTGAATAAAATTTATTATTAGATACTGTGAAATTATTTCCTGTATCTATATTTCTATATTTATCACCTCGAAGCTGATCTTTGATATATTGTAAAGAAGTATTCTCGAAGTATCCTTTAATAACAACTTCTCCGATATTTCTAAAAGTATTATCAGAGATTTTCACATCATTCATATTGATAAAATAAGCTCCCGATTTTTTTATATTTTGGATAGTGTTGTTTACAAACTTTGAGCCAAAACTGTAATCACTTATGATTCCATACATACCTGAGCCATCAATATAATTATTAGAAACTGTAGCGCCTGGTGATAGGCTTACAGAAATAGCTCCAGGGCTTAATGTTTCCGATCTATCTGAATTTCTTAAGGTATTATATAATTTATTATCCGAAATTGCAGCATTGTTTGAAGTCATAAGGTATATTCCCATGCCTTTAACAGTTACATTATTACCTACCTCCCCAATATTTCGTATTTCATTTCCTATAATTTGTGTGTTATTCATGGTTGTCCCATCAATATCGGATTCATAGGTAATGATACCATAAGCAATACAATTAGATATTTTATTATTTCTGATTATATTATTATTACCATGCGAGATGAAACCTATTCCTACTTTCAATACATCATTTCCACTAATCGTATTATTTTCAATCAAATTATTGTCATGCATGTAGTTTTTACCTGAGTATCCTAGCATTATCGCAGATTCATCACCATTTTTAGAAATGTTAAAAACATGATTGATGAATTTATTTCCCCTCACTACATTATTAGAAGATCCTTTATTTGCCGAAGTGGGCATAAAAAGAACACCATTTCCACTTATAGCATCAAATGTATTATTGGATATGTTGCAATTGGCTACTCCGTTCAACAAAACGGCATATCCTGTATAAAAATCTACAGCACTTTTCCCATTTCCTTTTATATAAGCATTTTGTAATGTAAAATTATCGTGACGAACAAAAAATCCTGTATTCCTATTATTCGTGAAATTAACAATACTTCCCTTGTCGAAAACTACAGAGGTATGAGATCTTTTTGTGGTAAGCGTATTACTTATAAAATAGTCTCCCTTTTTTACTATAATCTTTAAAAATTTTCCAGTGTTATTATTCAGTGCATCCTGAAAAATATTAGTGTCATCATTTGCTTTCGACTTCATGATCGTTACAACAACTGTATCACGAGACTGCCCAAACAGATAATTTGAAAAGATAAATATTAAAAATATAATTACATTTTTCATTACGATCTTTCATTAAATATTTTCATAATCTTTTGCTGATAAATGGAGGTTCTGTATTTTTCCAAAGCTTCATTTCTGTTATGAAAAGCAATACTTTTAAGATTTTCCTTTTCAGAAATCAATTTTTTAAGTGCACCTACCAAAGATGGAACAGACTTTTTCTCAACCATAAATCCATTCTCATTATCTTTAGAAATAAAGGGTATTCCGCTGTGATTACTTGTAATGACAACACATCCTGTGGCATATCCTTCCAAAATGCTTATAGGCTGGCCTTCAAAAGGATAGTATGTTGGCAAACAGAATACATGACTTTTACAGTAAAGCTTTCTTTTTTCATCGCCATCAATAAATTTTCCTAAATACTTAAATCCAGCATTTTTACTTATTTTTTCTAAAAATGTTTTTTCACTCTCTTCATTTTCAAAACCGCCTACAAAACTTATTTTTATTTGTTTTTGCTCTTCTTTTGTAAGTTCCAAATAAGCATCAGCTAATTCATTATATCCTTTTCCTGGAATAAGATTGCTCAAGTATAATAATTGAATCGGTTCTGTATTCGCAAATTTATGTTCTATTTCTTCATCCGAAACAAAAAGAAAATCCTCTGCAAAGTTAGGAACTATATGAATTTTATTTTCAGGGATAACTCTTTTAAAGCTTTCATAATTAATAGGTCCTTCTACAATTACTCCAGC
>Ga0302167_10000235_pt1 | contig 28783 bp, 28 predicted proteins | sample I_Fen_N1_1_FD_193496 | JGI IMG/M metagenome (GOLD analysis project Ga0302167, IMG submission 193496) | Peat permafrost microbial communities from Stordalen Mire near Abisko, Sweden - I_Fen_N1_1 | ecosystem: Environmental > Terrestrial > Soil > Wetlands > Permafrost | place: Sweden: Abisko... | reverse complement strand
AATAAGCTTCTAAGAATATGTTTTGGAGTGGTAAAGAATAAAATAAATTATCAACCGGATTATCAAAAAAAACTTTAAAATTTTAACCTGAATAATTTGCATTTTAACATAGAACATCGGGGCTAGGTTTTTGGTCTGTTAGTTTAAACCTTAGAAAAAATATAAAGTTGGTTATTGAGGTTCTCTAAATCATAAATGTTACTTTCATCAATAGGAACGGGCTTTAGCCCGTTTTCAATATCAAAAACTCCAAAAAAGGCTTTAGCCAAAACTTAAATTTAAATACACTTTTTTTTACTCATAATCATAACATATGACTAGTAACTCACCATCATTTATCAATTATGATTTATTATTTATAACATAAATTCGTATATTTGGTAAGTTTGTGTAAAATCAAAAATTATCTTTAATGAAAAAGCTAAATATTGGGATACTTGCTCTTTCGGGTATTGTATTTTTAAACTCGTGTGGTGCGACAAAAACTGCCGAAACAAGTACAAAAACAGAACCTAAAGTGGTTGCTGTAGAACCGGTGAAAGAACAAGCAAAAGAAGAGGGGATCAACTTATCTTATATGGATAAAAGTGTGCGTCCACAGGATGATTTTTTTAGCTATGTTAACGGAAATTGGGTAAAAACTACTCAGATTCCTTCTGATAAAGCGAGCTGGGGATCTTTCAATGCGTTGAGAGAAAATGTAGATGATGCTTCTTTGGATATTTTAAACAAAATCTTATCTGAGAAATATGAAACAGGTTCAGAGGGTCAAAAGATCCAGAATTTGTATGCATCTTTCATGGATACAGCGAAAAGAAATGCTGACGGTCTGGCTCCAATCAAAGGAGATTTAGCAAAAATTGATGCTATTAAAAACGTCAATGATCTTCAGAAATATTTGTTGGATGCTACAAAATTAGGCGACAATTCTTTCTACGGATGGAGAGTGGGCGCAGATATGAAGAATTCTGTTATGAATGCAGTATATCTTGGCGGTCCTGATCTTGGTTTAGGAAGAGATTATTATCAAAAAGTAAACGAAGCCAACACAAAAACGTTAGCTGAATATCAAGTGTATGTTGGAAAATTATTCGGAGTTTTAGGATATAAAAATTCTGATGCAGCTGCAAAAAATGTGGTTGATTTCGAAAAGCAGTTGGCCAATTATTTATTGACTCTTGAGCAAAACAGAGATGCCAATTTAAGATACAACCCTAAAAATGTATCTGAATTATCTGGGTTGGTTAAAAATGTAAATCTTGCAAAATATTTAACCGATGCAGGAGTAAAAACCGATAAAGTAATCGTTGGTGAGTTGAAATATTACCAAAATATGGATCAGTTCATCACGCAGAAAAATCTTCCATTATTGAAAGATTATCTAAAATATCATTTAGTAAACGGAAATGCTTCCAATTTAGATGAAAATTTAGAGCAGATCAGATTTGATTTCTATTCAAAATATCTTCAAGGCCAAAAAGAGCAACGTCCAATGAATAAAAGAGGACTAACTCTTGTAAATGGAGTTCTTGGTGAAGCTTTTGGTAAATTATATGTTGAAAAATACTTCACTCCGGAAGCAAAAGCTCAGATGGAGACGTATATTCAGTATATTTTAAAATCATTCAAAACACATATCAATGATATGGATTGGATGTCTCCTGAAACAAAAGTAAAAGCTCAGGAAAAATTATCAAAATTCACGGTAAAAATCGCTTATCCCGACAAATGGAAAGATTATTCGCTGTTAAAAGTAGAATCTCCAAAAGCGGGTGGAACTTTATATTCTAATCTTCAAAATGTGTCTGAATGGCAATATCAGAAAAGCTTAGACAAAGTAGGGAAGCCTGTTGATAAAACAGAATGGGGAATGACTCCGCAGACGGTAAATGCTTACTACAACGGCTCAAACAACGAAATTGTTTTCCCGGCAGCGATCCTTCAGCCACCTTTCTACAATCCTAATGCAGACGCAGCAGTAAATTTTGGAGGAATTGGTGCGGTTATCGGTCACGAGATCTCTCATGGATTTGATGACAGCGGTTCTCGTTTTGATGGTGATGGAAACCTTAATAATTGGTGGACAGATGCCGACCGTAAAAACTTTGACGCTAAAGTTGGCCAGTTAGCTTCACAATACAACGCTTACGAACCCGTAAAGGGAAGTTTTGTAAACGGAAAATTCACAAGCGGAGAAAATATTGGTGATTTGGGTGGAGTAGCAGTAGCTTATGATGCACTTCAAATGTACCTTAAAGATAAAGGAAATCCGGGATTAATCAGAGGATTTACACAAGATCAGAGATTCTTTATGAGCTGGGCAACAGTTTGGAGAACGAAATCTACAGATCAGTATATGACGAATCAGGTTAAGACAGATCCGCACTCGCCTGGAGTTTTCAGAGCATTCGGGCCTTTGGTTAATCAGGATTCTTTCATCAAAGCTTTCGATATTAAGCCTGGAGACAAAATGTATAAAGCTCCTCAGGACAGAATAAAAATTTGGTAATAGAGCCAAAAATTGTTAGAAAAGAAAAACGCATCAGAAATGATGCGTTTTTTTATTTATTTTTCATAGTTTAGTGACATCATAAAATCGTAACTTTAAGTTATTAATAATACGTATAATTAAATATTTCAAGAAAAATCTTAACAAAATTTTGTATGTTACAGTTTTTTTTTAAATTTAAACATTGGATTGGTAAGTTATTTGATGATGATAAAACCAATTCACACCAAAATCTAAAATCTCAAAATAATAATAATATGGCAATGTTTAATTATGGTGTTGGCGGAAACGAGGTAAAAGTAGACGCTAATGAAGCTATTCAGGAAATACAGGAGAATAAGTCGCTCATTGTGAGCCAGCTTACGACCGATGAAACCTATGTTCCTGAAATTGTAACAGGATTAAAGACTGTGGACGACGTCTTCAAACATTTCCAACCTTCTGTGTCTGTACAGCACGAAACAGAGGACGGCGGTGTAGTAGAAGAGGAATTCCGTTTTCAAAATCTTGCGGACTTCACTCCCAAAAATCTTACTCAGAAATCAAATTACTTACAAGAACTTAGCATGGAGCAAGAGCAATACAATAAAATTGTTCGCCAGCTGAAAACGAATAAGATTCTGCGTAATATGCTGGAAAACGATCAGACAAGAGCTGCGTTTGTGGAAGTATTGAAAGAAGTGGCACAAGAACTTGAAAAATAATCTAAAGACTTTACATTAATCATGGATAGTAAATTACAAGCGGCAGAAAACCAACAACAAGGTCAACAGCAACAACAGGGAGGTCAGCCGAAAGGTAACCCGATCGCCGAACTCAATAAAATTGGAGGTTTCGGATTTGTTGAATCTGTTGTGGATGGTATCGCCAACATGAACCCTACAAGAAAAGCCAGGAAAGAAATTTTCCTTACCGATAATAATAAGACAGATGAAAGAAAAGAGTTGCTTCAAAAAATTAATCTTTGGGTTAATCTTTTAGAAGGTAACGAATCTGCTGATAAAATGGCTGATACCTGCAAAACGAAAGCGCAGCAGGCAGACCAAAGCTTAAAAACAAACTTAAAAAATACACTGGATGCAGTTCGTCAGCTGGAAGTAAGCTACAGAACAGTCGCTCAGTTTTACAAAAATACCGAACTTGACAAAGTTGATAACGTAAGTATCGTTAATGCAACTCTAGAGCAGGTTTCAGACCTTGATAATCCGCTTTTCATTGATGCGGTTTCTGATGAATTTAAGAATTACTATGATCGTTTGGATCTTAGGGATAACTATTCTATTTTGGCGATTCCAGGATATTTAGGATCAAATAAAGTGATCGAAAAATGGGCAAAGATCTGTAATGAAAACAAAGTAATGTTGGTTACGGATTTTGCTAACCTTGATAAGCCTGATGATGTTGTAGATTTATTCCATTCCGCGAATCTTACAGGTGGCGAATTACACAGAAGTAATGTAATTATGACGTGTAACTGGCTTGTTGGCCGTGGAAGAGCGGAAGAAGTAGGAGAAGAGGAAAACGTAGAACTTCCGCCTTCAACTTCATTAGCCGGAAAAATCCATAAAACATTGATGTCTCAGGTTGCGGCCGGTAAAAAACACGGTAATATTAACGAGGTTGATGCCGTAAAATTCGAATTGAAGAAAAGCGAAATTTCTCAGTTGGAAAAAATGGGATTGGTTCCTATGGTTAACGAATATGGTAAAATCATGGCTTTCTCTGCTAAAACATTGTTTACAGGAGATAACATTGGACTTCAGACGTATTCAGTTGTTCGTGTATTCGATTATGTAACTAAAGTTTTATTAGATTTCTTAAATAGAAGAGCCTTCGAAAACTGGAATTCTAAAAATGAAGATGATCTAAGAAGACAGATCGTTACGTTCTTAGACGGTATCAAAGGTGCTGATAAACTGATCGAAAAGTTCAAGATCGTGCGTTTTGAGCAGGATAAAGTAAACAAAGACAGAGTATGGCTTGATATTCGTTTAACGCCTTATTTCCCTACAAAAAGTTTCGTTATTAAATTAGACGGACACAAAGGAGATGACGGTAACGAATGGGAGTCTCAATACACTCAGGACTAGACTAAATCAAATTTTTATACTAAAAAACCGATGCATTTTTTTACATCGGTTTTTTTCTACCAAATCTCAAAATAAGTAATATGAAAGGCAGGTCAATATATCTTTTGCCGATTTTTTTTATGGTTTTTGCACTAAGCTGTGAAGACAAAAAACTTCAGGGTCCGGAGCATACAATAGATCTATTTAAAGATCAGCGTCAGGAGGGCAAGGCATATGTAATGAGTGCAGAAGAATCTAGCCAAGCGAGTGCAATGGTAATTGCAAGTTCAAATGTAAAACTTGTTGATAGCTATTCCGGACGTGGAAGACCTATTTTTATTTATAAAGTGAATGCTGGGGAAGTCGTGAAAACAACAAGAGATTCTATCGTTAGTTTTCCTTTTCAGTTTCTTTCTAACCAAAAACTGGATTTTAAAAAAGATGCGATGTATATCTATCTTCAAAAACTTGAAGGTTACCGCTTTATCGCAAAAGATAAGAATCTTAAATATCAATGGTTAAAAGACGCTCCGGTCTATTCTGTAAAAAAAGAAAATTAAATTATCTTTGTATTATATTTTAACAATTCAAACCTAACAGGTTTTTAAAACCTGTTAGGTTTAGATAAAAAGTACCCAAGAGAAACGATTTTTCTCAAAATTAAAGCAAAAATTTTTGAAACATCCAGAAAGCCAAGACTTCAAACACATCGGAAACAAACTCCTCAATTGGTATAAACAAAACGCCAGAGATTTACCTTTCAGACAGACAAAAGATCCTTATAAAATCTGGATCTGCGAGATTGTTTTTCAGCAGACAAGGATCAATCAGGGACTTAATCATTACAATAATTTTATCAAACGATTTCCGGATGTGAAAACTTTGGCCAATGCTGAAGAAGATGAGGTTTTGCTGTATTGGAAGGGCTTAGGATATTATTCCAGAGCGATAAATATTCATAAAGCTGCTCAACAAATCATGAATGATTATCAAGGAGCTTTTCCTTCCGATTATGATGAGGTTTTAAAACTGAAAGGTGTCGGAAAATATACTGCTGCTGCGGTTTCAAGTATCTGTTTTAATGGAAAAATGCCTGCCGTTGACGGTAACTTTTATCGTGTTTTAAGCCGAATTTTTGCGGATGATTTTGATATTTCTAATTCCAGAGCTTTTAATTATTTCTCTGAATTGGCAACTTTAGTCTTGCCTGAAAATGTAGGAGATTTCAACCAGGCAATGATGGATTTAGGCTCTGAAATTTGTAAACCTAAAAATCCACTTTGTGGAGAATGTCCTTTAAATGAAGACTGTTTAGCTTTTTCATTAAATAAAATCTCTGAATTTCCCGTTAAAACGAAAAAAGTAAAAGCTGCAGATTTAGGTTTAAAATATTATTTTGTTCACAGAAACGGACAGTTTTTAATTCAACAAAGAAAAGACGATTTCATTTGGAAAAAATTATTTGAATTTCCACCAGAGATTTCTGAAGAATTAATGGCTTTTATTAAAAGTGCAAAAACAGTTAATCACAAACTGACACACAAGAATTTAAGCATAGAAATTTTCAACGTAGAAGTCGATTCTGAAACTGTCTGGACAGATTTCATTGCTGAAAATAATTATATCATTACAGATTTTGAAGGTTCTCACGAAAGATCTTTCCCAAAACCTTTGGAAACTTATATCCAAAATTATCATACTGCGTATAGAATTCTGTAATGTCATTGCGAGGAGCGAAGCGACGAAGCAATCTCTAAAAATTAAGTTGAGATTCTTTCACTCCGCTTACGCTTCATTCAGAATGACAGACGTGATGTTCTTTGCTGAGTGAAACGCCTTTGCGCTCTTAAAAACAGTTAGTAATTTAAAAAAAATCTTAGCGCCCTTTGCGTTAAAAACAAATAAAGTTTAAATAAAATCTATAATTAAATAAAATTCAATTTCAAAACTCATTGAAATCCTGAAATTTGTCTTCCTATATCTGAAATCTAATTTGTACTTTTGCAAAATGATTAAAAAGGTCATTTTTATATTTGCTTCATTGCTTTTAATATCATGTGGAAAAGATCCCGTTCTCAAACCTTATGGAGAACTGAGATTAGAGTATCCCACACCAACATATCAGAAATTTGAGAACAACTGTGCTTACACATTTGAATACTCAGATTTTGCAAAAATTACCGATGCTAAAAAGCCATGTTGGTATTATTTGAATTATCCTAAAATGAAGGCAAAACTGTTCGTGACGTATTATCCGATTAATAATGACTTTGCTGAACATATCAAAGAAGCTGAGAAAATGGTGTACGAACATACCATTAAAGCAAGTTCAATAGATACAAAATCTTTCGAATACCCTGAAAAAAAGGTATATGGAAATTTTTATGAATTGAAAGGACAGAGTGCTTCCAATCTTCAATTTTACATTACAGACAGCACAAAACATTTTGTGACTGCTTATTTATACTTTAATACAAGACCGAAACCGGATTCATTGGCTCCCGCTGTGGATTATATCAAAAAAGATATGAAACATTTGCTGGATACTTTCGAATGGAAAAAATAATTACTTTAAAAAATACATTGAAAAATATATGAAACTTTTAGTTGTTGGAAGCGTTGCGTTTGATGCAATCGAAACACCATTTGGTAAAACTGATAAAATTTTAGGAGGTGCTGCTACTTATATCGCAATCACTTCATCTGTTTTGGGCGTAAAATCTGGAATTGTTTCTGTAGTAGGAGGAGATTTCCCGCAAGAACATCTTGATATGTTTACAAAAAGAGACATCAATATCGAGGGACTTGAGATCGTAAAAGAAGGAAAAACTTTTTTCTGGTCAGGAAAATACCACAACGATTTAAATACAAGAGATACTTTAGCAACTGAAGTAAATGTTTTGGAAAATTTTGATCCAAAAATTCCTGCTTCTATGCAAGATTCTGAGATCTTATTACTTGGAAACCTTCACCCAGGCGTTCAGTTGTCTGTTCTTGAAAAAATGAACCAACGTCCTAAATTGGTTATTTTAGATACAATGAATTTCTGGATGGATTCTGCTTTGGATATCTTAATGGAAATGATTGCTAAAACTGATGTAATCACGATTAATGATGAAGAAGCAAGACAACTTTCAGGAGAATATTCTCTTGTAAAAGCGGCTAAAAAGATCCACACAATGGGTCCTAAATATGTTATCATTAAAAAAGGGGAACACGGAGCGTTACTTTTCCACGATGGTAAAGTGTTTGCTATTCCGGCTCTTCCATTAGAAGATGTATTCGATCCAACTGGAGCTGGAGATACTTTTGCAGGAGGTTTTGCAGCATATTTAGCTAAAAAAGGAAAGATAGATTTCGAAACAATGAAGTCTGCTTTAATCGTTGGTTCTGCAATGGCATCGTTCACGGTTGAAAAATTCGGAACGGAGAGAATTGAGGAAGTAACCGAAGCTGATATGTTCAGTAGATTAAGACAATTCAAGGAATTGACGACATTTGATGTAGAACTACAATAAATACGTCTTTTTAAGAAATATTTATAATAAAAAATTTAGCATAATTCATTAAGAATTCTAAATTTGCAACTTGTTTAAAATAGTAAAATGACAAATAAACTAAAGATCACTTTTCTTTTTGGAATTTTCATGATTTTGTTCTCAGCAAATATGATGAAAGCTCAACTAAAACCTGGAGAACTAGTGGATGGGATTGCTGCGGTAATTGGAGATGAAATTGTTCTCGAGTCTGATGTGAACGAACAAATGAATTATGCAAAACAGCAGGGAGCTTCTAATACAGATAAATGTGAGTTTTTGGAGAACTTGATCAACAATAAACTTCTTGTTTACGAAGCAAAAAAAGATACTTTAATTGAAAACCGTTCTGCTGCAATCAAAGAACAGGCAAATGGGAAATATGCTCAGCTACTTTCTCAGTTTCCGGACGAAAAATCGATGTTAGCAGCGTATAAATTCAGAACGGGATACGAAATGAAGAATGCTATCGAAAAGATCGATACAGATACTTATTACGGTCAGGCAAAATACCAGAGAATTACAGAGAAGGCAGACGTTACTCCTAACGAGGTTACGGATTTCTTTAATCTGTATAAAATGCAGTTGCCGGAGATCAAAGACGAAGTTTCTTTGGCTCAGATTGTTATGAATCCTAAATTGACAGAAGCTCACAAGCAGGAAATTATTGACAGACTTACTAAAATTAAAAAGGATATTTTAGGAGGAGAAAGTTTTGAAAGTCAGGCAAGAATTTATTCTGAAGACCCAGGTTCTGCGCCTAATGGCGGTTTAATGAAGAATATTACTAAAGGACAGATGGTAAAACCATTCGAAGCTGCTGCTTTGAACCTTCAGGAAGGAGATATCTCAGATCCTATTGAATCTGAATTCGGATATCACATCATTCAGTTGGTAAGAAAAGCCGGAAAAGTTTACGATGCAAGACACATTCTTTTAATGGCAACACCTACTGAAGCTGAAGTTAAAACTGCGAAAGTAAAATTAGACAGCATCAGAACGCTAATCATCGATGGAAAAACTACTTTTAAAGATGCTTCTTTTAGATTTTCAGATGACAAAAGAACTAAATTTAATGCAGGTATCATTCCTGGAGCAGATGGTTCAAACAAAATTGAAAGAGAAAGTATTCCCGGATCAATCAGCTACGAATTGGCAGGTTTAAATAAAGGAGATATTACAAGTGCTTTTGACGATGAGGATGAAAGAAAGAGAAAGGTTGTAAAGATCGTGAAAATGGAAGATGTAATTCCTGCTCACAAAATTACAATGGAGACAGATTACGACAGAATAAAGCAGATGGCGCTTAACAAAAAGAAAAATGAACTGATTGAGAAGTTTGTAAATTCAAAATTACCGACGACATTCATATCAATAAACGGACGTTATGATTCTTGTAACTTCAAAGGAGCTTGGAAGAAACAAACAACCAAAAAATAAAATCAAAACCTTCAGAATTTCTGAAGGTTTTTTTTGTGTCTTAATTCCCGAAAAGTTTTTAATTTTAATTCAGAAACAATACAAATGGATTATAATTTTTATCAAAAAAAATTTCAAGAAGCACTTGACCAGGTTTCTCAAAAAGAATTTAATGATTTAGGTTTAAAAATTTCAGTTGAAACAATTCTGGAATCCGTTGCATTAAAGATCTACAAACCCGAATGGTCAAGCGATCCTCAATCTCCATTGGATGCCTCAAGCAGAATATTCTTTTCAATTTGGATAAGTGATAAGACAATTGAAGAGGAAAAATTATACTATAACATTCATGCTTTGAAACTAAGGGAATTAAAAGGTTATAAAATACAAAGCAGAAATTTTGCAGAAGATTTTAGAAATAGATTTACAAAATATCAAAAAGATTGGGATAATGTAAGTGTAAAATATGGTCCGCTAACATTAATGCAAGGTTGGCGCGAATTAAAAATTGAAAACCTTCAACAAGATATTATTAAATTAAGCCAAAGATTTTTAGAAATTAGTCCAATTATTGAAGAAACTTTACAGTCTTTTAAATCTAAATAATTACTGAATTTAAGCTAATTTTAAAGCTTTTTATTCACTGAAAACCTTTGTTTTTATTATTTTTACAGCATGAGCAATTTTATAGATTTTAATTCAGCTAAAAAACTTCACGAGATGCAGCAAAGTCAGAATAGAATTTCAGAACTTTTTAATATACAATATCCAATTATTCAGGCGGGAATGATTTGGCATTCCGGATGGAAATTGGCTTCCGCTGTTTCTAATTGTGGTGGATTAGGCTTAATTGGCGCAGGAAGTATGTATCCTGACGTTTTAAGAGAGAATATTCAAAAATGTAAGTTGGCTACCAACAAACCTTTTGGAGTGAATGTTCCTATGTTATATCCAAATTTGGATGAAGTGATCCAGATTATCTTGGAAGAAGGCGTAAAAATAGTTTTCACTTCTGCCGGAAATCCTAAAACATACACAGAAACTCTTCAAAAAGAAGGATTAAAAGTTGCTCACGTAGTTTCCTCTACAAAATTTGCAGTAAAATGTGAAGATGCAGGAGTTGATGCAATCGTAGCAGAAGGCTTTGAAGCTGGCGGTCACAACGGAAGAGACGAAACGACAACATTTTGCTTGATTCCGAATGTAAAACAACATATTTCTAAACCTTTGATCGCAGCCGGTGGAATCGCATTAGGTTCCCAAATGAAAGCAGCCATGATTCTTGGCGCAGACGGAGTTCAGATTGGTTCTCGTTTTGCAGCAACGATCGAAGCCAGCGCACACGAAAACTGGAAAAAGAAGATCACAGAACTTAATGAAGGTGACACTCATCTTACTTTGAAGGAATTGGCACCCGTAAGAATGGTCAAAAACAAGTTTTTTAACGAATTGGAGGGGATTTATCAAACCGGAAGAAATACGGAAGCTTTGGTTGCTTCACTAGGCCGCGCAAGAGCCAAGCGTGGAATGTTTGAAGGCGATATGGAAGATGGCGAATTGGAAATCGGTCAGGTTTCAGCGTTGATTCATGATATTTTACCTGTAGAAACTGTTTTCAGCAATTTGTTGAGAGAATTTGAAGAAGCAAAAGCTCCGAGCTTTTAATTAAAGTTGATCAGAATGGAAGGTAGGATAATAGATGTACACGGTAAAAAACTTTATATAGAACACGATAATTCATTTGAAAATAAACCAACAATTGTCTTTTTACACGATTCTTTAGGCTGTACACAGCTTTGGCGAGATTTCCCGAGTAAAATTGCTGGAGAAAAATGTAATACTTTAGTTTATGATCGTTTGGGTTACGGAAAATCTTTTCCGATGCTTTCTCACGAAAGGGAAAACAATTACATGGAGCTTGAAGCAGATGTATTGAATGAATTATTACAAGAATTAAATATCAATAATGCAATTCTTTTCGGTCACAGCGACGGCGGAACGATTGCGTTAATCGCAGCTTCAAAATATCCTGAAAATGTAAAAGCTGTAATTTGTGAAGCCGGACATATTTTTGTTGAAGATATTACGGTTAAAGGAGTTTCAGACGCTTTTGAAGCGTATCAAACAACTGATTTACCGGAACGATTAGCAAAATATCACGGCGATAAAGTTCCAATGATTGTTAAAGCGTGGACGGAAATTTGGCTAAGCGAAAGATTCAAAAGCTGGAATATTGAATATCTTTTAAAAAATATCACAAGTCCATTACTTTTTATTCAGGGAGAGGCGGATGAATACGGAACGTTGGATCAGGTTGAGAAAACTATCAATCAGATAAGTGGAAAATCAGAAAAATATATTATTCCGAATATCGGGCATACACCACATAAAGAAGTTCCTGATTTAGTTTTAAATAAATCAATTGAATTTATCAATAAAATAGTGGAAAATTAAGATTATTAAACAGTAATTTTATCAATAGGAGCGGACTTTAGTCCGCTTTTCAATTTTAATGTGTTGAATTGGCTTTAGCCAAAACTTATAAAAGGCTAATTTCAAACTCAATATTTTCTCTCGCCTGAACTTCATATTTTTCTTGGAAATAATCAGTTTTAAAAATATTTTCCAATTCTAAAAAATGTTGTAGTACTTTTTTTCTTCCGGGTTTGTAAAGAAAATCTGGATAAATAGAATATTCTTTTCTGATCTTTTTGGTGTACTCAAGATAGGTTTCAACATCTTTTCCAAGGATTGAAAGATCTGCATCCAAAAGATAATTGGTGTCTTGATCATCAGATTTTTGATGTGCTTTTGTAGCAATAATTTGGTTGAAAATTGTATCAATCGATTGTTTATCAATGTTCAATTTTTCAAGTCTAATCTTCCCAAACTCTGCACTTTTTTCCTCATTGGATTTTGATGAAGCATCATAAATCACATCATGATAAAAAACTGAAAAAGAAATAATATTAAAGTCTGAAATTTTATCTTTCACAGATTCAAGTTCAGAAAACATATTTCCTAAATGCTCCAGATTGTGATAATGTCTGCCTTTTTCAGAATATTTCTTTTCAATTTCTTTCCAAAAATTTTCAATCAGGTTTTGACCTTGGTTGAATTGTAAACAAAGCTGATTGAATCTGTCTTTAAGTTCCATTCGAAGATATTTTAGATAAAAAAAGGAACTTAAAAAGTTCCTTGATTTGCTTGGATAGTTGCCTTTAGGTCTGCCCAGCCACCGCCGTTGTAACCGTCTTTTAAGCCTTGAGAATTAAGATATTCCAATGCTTTTCCGCTTCTGTTTCCACTTCTGCAGAAGATAATGACAGGCTTTTCAATAGATAAAAATTCTTCTTTTCTATCTTCTACTTCACCTAACGGGATATTTTTTGCACCTTCTATATTTCCGTCCATTTCCAATTCCATTGGCTCACGAACGTCGATTAATTCATAGTTTCCTGATTTTAATACTTCTGTTAAAGACATAATTGTTGATAATTAAATTAAACTTATAACGAAAATACGTAAAATTTTAGTGATAAGTTATGATTGAAGAAAGGTTTTTTTTCATTCCTAAAACAAAGTATATCCTAATATCAGAGAAGTTGTCTGATAATTTGAATCCCAATTTTGATAGCTGTGCAAAACATCTCTTTTGGTAGCAAGACGTATTTCTGCCAAGAATTTGTCATTATATTTATATCCAACACCAAATGCAAAATTATGACCGGTATAGATTTCCAAATCTCGAGAATCATAATGTATATTTGAGTTAAGCTTAAGATCAACAACATAAGCTACATTGACGAAAATTTTTGATTTATCATTCAGGAAAAGATAATGTCTTACCCCAAACGGAATTTCAATAGATTTGTAATCAACGCTTCTTGTGAATTTTGCTTCAAAAAGTTGTCCGGGAAATATAACAGATTCTGTTTCTGATTTGTAATACTGATAAGTAGGCTCAAAAAACAATGCCCATTTGTTTTTATTAAATGGTAATATAAATTCAAATTCAAGCCCGATTCTGAAACTACTTTTTCTGTCGAATTTAGTAGTCTCACTCTGCGAAGAATACGTATCTGTAATTTCAAGTGTCGAAGAATTAAATCCCGGTCTGATATTTAAATTAAAAAGATCTTTTTTCTCTGCTTTTTCATAATAATTTACAGAATTACCATTGGAGCAATTATTATATTTCATAAAAATCTTTGAAAGGTCTTTTGATTTGTAACTTGCATTTTCAATTTCTTTGATATCAATTCCACATTTCAGATTTTCAGAAATTTGCTTTTTATATTCGTTATTACGACCGATCTGCGATTCATTGATGTAGTAAGATTTATAGACAAGTTGTTTTAAATCAGAGTTTTCAGTATTGAAAAAAAACTTTTGAACATTTTTTTCCTCATACGAGTAAAGATTTGCCTTACCTTCTATCAATGACTTTAGGAACAACGTTTGTTCCTTGAAACTAGGTTGTCTGTTTTCGGACATATTATTTAATTGGTCGGAAGAACGGTCAATCATAACAGTTTTTCTCACATACTTAGTTTCATTATCGATCCCAAATTCCTGGATATTTTTAATATCTTCTTTTTTAATGTCAGAAGAGTTTTCGGTTTGATATTCAAATTCTTTAGGAGTATTTTTCCAGTCAAGATTTTTGATCAAAACTTCGCTTCTTTTTCCTGAGTTGTCAATAAAGTAACCTTTTTCAAACTTGATTTGAGCATTGAACAGACAAGCACAAATAAGTCCGGTAAACAGACTGATTTTTTTCATGGTATAATTTTTCAGATGTATAAGATTCAGAGCTTTTTAAATGAAGCCCCTTAAACGACGGCAAAATTATAAATTTATATTAATTTTGCAATGTAAAAATCATGAATTCGAATGCCGAAAAATATTCACAATTAATTAAATCTAAAGCCGAGCGTTTTGGGTTTCAAAGTTGTGGTATTTCTAAGGCTGATTTTTTGGAAGAAGATGCCAGAAATCTGGAAAATTGGTTGAAGAATAATTTTCATGGCGAAATGAAATACATGGAAAATTATTTTGATAAAAGACTTGATCCAAGATTGTTGGTTGAAGGCTCAAAATCTGTGATTTCACTTTCCTATAATTATTTCCCCAAAGAAAAAATTTCAACATTAGAAAATTATAAGATCTCCAAATATGCTTACGCAGAAGATTATCATGAAGTGGTAAAAGAAATTCTTCGTGAAATGGTTGATGAATTAAGAGAAGAAATCGGAGATTTTGATTGTCGGGTTTTTGTGGATTCTGCGCCTGTTTTAGAAAGAAGCTGGGCGAGAAAATCAGGAATTGGCTGGGTTGGAAAAAATGCAAACCTGATCACGAAACAAAATGGTTCCTTTTATTTTTTAGCAGAGATTATCTGTGATTTAGAATTAATTTCGGATCATGAAACCACCGATCACTGTGGAACTTGCAGAAAATGCATTGATGCCTGTCCTACAGATGCCATCGTTTCTGAGAAACTTATCGATGGGAGCAAGTGTATTTCTTATGCGACAATAGAATTGAAAAACGAAATTCCCGATTCTTTTAAAGATAAAATGGAAGATTGGATGTTCGGTTGTGATATCTGTCAGGATGTTTGTCCGTGGAATAGGTTTTCTGCACCGAATCTTCAAACCAAATTTGCACCAAACGAATCATTGAAAAAGTTTAAAAAAGGAGAGTGGAAAGAGCTTACTCAGGAATTATTCTCAGAAATTTTCAGAAAATCTCCTGTCAAGAGAACAAAATTTGCAGGTTTGAAAAGGAATATTGAGTTTTTAGATAAGACTTCAGATAAAAAATAGTTCAGATTTTTGGTGATAAATCCTCGTCTGAAATTTTTCGGTTCCAAAACAAAAGCGGTTAATTGACCATTCCTTATACTTTTTGTGGTAAAGGAGGGTAAGATATATTTAAGTAAAACTCAATAAAAGCCTTTCCTAAAAAGAAAAAATGACTTTCAAAAAGATAAAATCTCTTAGAAAATCAACGTTTTTTTTGTACTCTTTTTGGAGCAGTTTTTACTCTTACTTTCAATCTTTTTTGGGATTTGATGTTTTTACGCATATTTGTGTATATTTCGTAACTAAATTTAATCATTTTTCCGATTAAAACAAATACTTTTACGAAAAATTATTAATTAAATTTTATTCAAATACATGAGTGTGAAGATGGTATTATTGTCTATCCTTAAAATTTTGGGTGTCATTGTCGGGATTATTGTTCTGTACGGTTTAATGGCTTATTTGCTGCCGTTTATTGAAGTTTCAGCAAAGGATGACGGAGAGAAAAAAGAAATTCCGATTTATATTTACACCAACGGGGTGCATACAGATATTGTAATGCCTGTGAGAAACGATATGCAGGATTGGAGCACGAAAATTCCTTTTGCCAATACAAAATCAAAGAAAACAGATTATAATTATATTGGAGTCGGGTGGGGCGACAAAGGTTTTTATCTGGATACGCCGACTTGGGCAGACCTAAAATTCTCAACGGCTTTTAAGGCGGCATTTTGGTTAGGAGAATCTGCGATGCACTGTACGTATTATAAAACAATGAAGGAAGCGGACGATTGTAAAATAATTATGATCAGCAGATCTCAATACAAGAATCTTACAAAGTTTGTTGAAGATAAATTCGATAAAGATCAAAACGGGAATTTCATTTTGATTCCTACCAATGCGGTTTACAGCGATAATGATGCATTTTATGATGCTCAGGGAAAATATAGTTTTCTATATACCTGCAACACTTGGTCGAATAATGCCTTAAAAGCAGCCGGACAAAAAGCAGCGTTCTGGACGCCTACAGATTCCGGAATTTTTCAGCATTATAAATAATTTTTTGAAATAAAATATAGACAATTAGCAAAATCTATAAATTAAAAGTAAAGGAGCTGCGAGGGATGCAGCTCCTTAATTTTTACATGTTTGTGTTTTTAGAATCGTATTAATCTATTCTTACAATATTAATTACATAATCAGTGGTATTACCTCCTGAAGATCCATAATTACTAGCATTAAATGTAAGTTTATCACCTGCTGTCATTTTCACCAAAGCATTTGTAGTTGCCGTTTGATAACTAGGAGTTCCACTAATCTCAGGATTAACTACTTTAACTGCCGCCTGTGAATATGTAGATCCATTCAAATTGATATAGGCATACCCCATATATCCGTCCCCACTGTCATTAGAAGAAGTTCTCTGATCAAAATTAATTGATAAATCTACCTTATATAATCCTGTTGCCGCCGCAGTAAATGTAGCACCACTAAACTCGTTAAGATTATCAAATGTTTCTGTTGGGGTATTACCAGAATTAGTTAAAGTTGTAGTATTATTTGTACTAAGTGTTAGATTTCCTATTACTCTCACTGCACTTACATCAGTCGAGGTTTGAGTCTGCACTACTCCGGTGCTGTTTACAACCAAAGTACCAACTTTACCAGATGAAGTCTGTAAACCTTCTAATCTCAAAGGATTTGTTCCGTTTACATGTAGCATGTTAGTTGGAGTAGTTGTACCAATTCCAACAAACCCTGTATTAGGTCTTATCGTAAAAAACTTACCGTATGCCCCTCCTGAGCTATATAGAATGTGAAAATTATTATCTGTTGGAGTAGTACTATTTTGAGTAGAACCTATTCCCCAACTGGCTCCTCCTGCATTATAAGAATTAAAACCAATGTATGCTGTGTTATTTGCAGCTACAGGTGAAGTATTAAGAATACGTAACTGAGTAGCTTCAGATGTTCCAATAGGCTGCGCAACATCTAATTTTACACCCGGAGCAGTAGTTCCTATCCCAACTCTATCGTTTGCCGCATTTACAGAAAATGTACTTCCGTCTACTGAAAATGCATTAGCGGCAGTTCCGGTGAAAGCTAATGTATTTGCATTTTGCTGTACCAATCTGTTTCCGGTAAGAGAACCGTCTGTGTTATAAATATTCAGAGAAGAGAAGATAGAATTGGTTGGGTTGTGTAATTTCACCCATGCAGAGCCGTCAAAATAATAATATCCTACAGTATCTACATTGGCTGTGGTACCAGTTTGTGTTCCTGTAACAGCATTATTTATGTAAATCATTGTTGAGGTAGGAACAGAGGCCATGCTTTGAGCTCTTTGCCTGTCTACCCGAGGGACTAGAAGTCCGTCTACATTGTTAGATGCTCCTGTTGCATTTTTTGCTGTTACATCCAAAGTGGATCCAGGTAAAGGGGTGTTGATCCCAACTTGCGAATACGCAGAAATAGAAGCAAATAATGCTAATAGAAATAATGAATTTTTCATTGCTTAGTGTGTATTTATATTAAAAAAATAGTATGTAAAGTAAAAAAAAACTAATTGATAAATCTTAAATTGAATTTTTTAAAACTTTCTTTTAGTTTTCTTAAATTTCAGGTGCAAATCTAATTACAAACCAATTTCAAAAAAAAATAATCGCATATTACATAGATATTACATGGGTGTAACTATTTGATTATCAAATTAATTTGTTGGTTTTAGGTTTAGCGATTATTTTTGTTAAAATAAATGGTCAATAAAAATTTTTCTAGTTAATAAGCCTCTAAAGAGATATATTTTATTGATTTTTTAGAGAAAAAGACCTTATAAATTTCGAAAAATACAAACACGAATTATTCACCAATGAAAATTGAATTTCAACGGAAAATTATAATTGAATTATAGAAATTTTATCTAAAAATAAGGTTGAGTTTCATAGTTAGAAGACAATAATTAGATACTGTTTTTAATCATCTTCCCTAATTTCTCAAGATCATTTTCTACACGATCTGTCCATTCCAATCCGTAATTTAAACGCATGCAATTCGTGTATTGATTATGTTGAGAAAACATTCTTCCCGGAGCAAAACTTATTTTCTTGCTGAAAGCTTCGTCATAAAGATCTTCTGTACAGATTCTTTTGTCGAGTTCCAGCCACAGCATAAAACCACCTTTAGGTTCGGAAACTTTAGTATTATCAGGAAAATAGGTTGCAACCGCCTTTTGAATTTGAAGATAATTGGAATACAGTTTATTTCTAAACATTCTTAAATGATGATCATATCGTCCGTGTTCAAGAAAATCGGCAATAACATCAGAATAAAATGACGGACTGCATACGGTTTGAACCAATTTCTGACGAATAATTTTATCTTTAAACTGCCCCGGAGCTACCCAGCCCACACGATATCCCGGAGCTAATGCTTTGGAAACAGAACCTACCCACATCACAAGACCAGCTTCATCGTAAAATTTGCAGGGTTTTGGCCTTTCTGAACCGAAATATAAATTCCCGTAAATATCATCCTCTATCAAAGAAACATTGTATTCGGTGATAAGTCTTACCAATTCTTTTTTATTCTCATCAGACATTTGAAAACCCAGCGGATTATTAAAATTAGTCACAAAACAACACGCTGATATTTTGGGTAAAACTTTTTTTAAAGCATCCAAATCCAAACCATCAATAGGATGAGTCGGAATTTCTACAGCTTTTAATCCTAATAAATGAATCGCCTGCAATATCCCAAAATACACCGGACTTTCAACAGCAACGGAATCTCCCGGTTTTGTAACTGCCATAAGACAGTGATAAATGGCGTTCATTGCTCCGGAAGTGATGACCAGATCATCTTCAGTTATTTTTCCTTCCAAAATCAATGACCATTTTGCAATTTCTCGACGCAGATGTTCGTTACCTTGTACCGGCTCGTAATTTGTTCCGCTGTCATTTTTATTCTTTACAACATTCAGCATCGATTTCTTTAATTTGGCTAAAGGAAGAAAGCTTTTCCCGGGAATTCCCAACGCAAATTGAGTAAGATCTGGATGAGAAATACTTCCGAAAACCTTATCTATTAAATCCTGATGCGGTTTTTCTAATCCTGATTCTTTAATTTTTACCACAGAAGGAAGTGCCAATTTCCGCTTTGAAGTTTGACTCACAAAATATCCAAATTTTGGTCTGGATTCAACAAGGGAACGGCTTTCCAATTCCATGTAGGCCAGTTTTATGGTATTCAGACTTACATTATATAATTTCTGAGCGCTGCGAAGTGAGGGTAATCTGTCGCCAAACTGTAAAGTCTCACTTTGTATTTGTTCGGTAATTATTTTTGCTATTTTAAGATATAAGACCTCTTTAGCCATAAAAAAGTAGGATTTTAAGTAAATGTATGGAATTCTTAGTCTGATTTGATCAAATATTCAACCAATTGATCGTTCTTTCAATACTGCTTTTAAGTTGTAAAGGATTGCTATAATTTGCGGAATTATTTCTTTTAAAATAGCTCTTAACATGAGTGAAAAAGTTATCTTTTTCTTCTGTGTTTAAGCTTGATTTTTCATAAATCACAAAATCAGTTTCTCCTTTTTGATTGATAATAAGACTTGCAAAAGCGATGATATTATTTTTTTGTCTGATCATAAGAAAAGGAATACCAAAATTTTCAGTGACAATTTCAAGGTTTGAAATTTGAAGAAAAATATTCTTTAATTCTACGATATCTGCAATATAAACTTCCGAGATTTGAAGTTGTTTTTGAGGTTGAAAGGCAGTTTCCATAATACTTTGCTTTATATAGTACAAAGCTATGGAGTATTAAATTATGGTTACAGATACAGAAGTGTATATTATTGTGGGTACAGATTTTTATTTTTAAAATATTAATTGAATTTCGAGTTTTAAAGAAAATTGTAAACAAAAGAAAACCTCTGAAATGGGTTGATCTCAAAGGTTTTATAGTGAAAAGATTATTATTAATTTGAAATATTCAGTTCATAAATAGAGGAAGCTATTCCAAAAGGTTCGGAAGCTGATTCTTTAACGAACTCAAATCCGTTATCTTTAAAAAATTCAAGTTGAGGATGATTTTGATTGATATTAATCCAAATACTATCTGTGAATTTAATTGCAGATTTTACCTTATTCCAAAGCGAAATTCTCACTTCTGATGAATTGTATTCTGAAAGTATTCCAAAATCTATAATCTCTGTCATTTTTTTATCTACAGAAGCATCAGAATAGCCGGAACCACTTTTAAATAAACAATATCCTGCAGGCTGCTCATCCACAAAAACCATAATAAGCTGATTCGAAAGATCATTCAAAATATTGATCATTTTTCTGTGATCCAAATGTTCTTTGATGTAATTTTCTATTGCCTCAGAAGAAACAATTTCTTTATAAGTATCTCTAATAAACGCTTTTTTCACATCAAAAAGATCATCAACTCCTTTGTCGGATCCTACTGCGAATTTTGAAAATATTTCCATTGGATTCTTTTTTATTCGAAGGTAAGAGATTATTGAGCTTAGATTTAGGTACAGTTGTATAAAATTGAATCGGTACAGTTGTAGATTTTGTAATTTTGTTCAGGACAGTTAGATTCGAGATGTATGCAGACCTATAAATATGAAATATTTACTTCTATTTTAGAAGATCAGATAAAAAGTGGAGCAGTAAAGCTGGGAAGCCGTTTGCCTTCTGTTAGGGAGATTAAAGAGAAATATCATTTAAGTATAAGTTCTGTTCAGAGCGGATATGATTATCTTATAATGAAAGGTTTGGTTGAAAATATTCCGCGTTCTGGTTATTTTGTAGCTTTTAGTCAAAAGGATAATATTCCGGAAAATGCATTAAAACAATTACCAATTTCAAAAAATTCTGTATTTAATAAAAACCTTGAACTCACATCAACAAAGAGTAAAGCCTTTGAATATAATTCGTTCAATTCTACATCGCCAACAGATATTTTAATCCCTCAAAAACTGATTTTAAGAAAGATGCAGGAAGTAATTCGGGAAAAAGGAGCCTCACTTCTTCGTTATTATCCTCTAAATGGTTCATTAACATTGAGAGAAAAAATTACAGAACGTTCTGCAAAGTACGGATGTATGATGAATGCAGAAGAATTGATCATCACAGATGGTGCGTTGCAGGCTCTTTATATCGCCTTGGCGTCTGTAACTAAGGCCGGCGATTTGATTGCTGTTGAAAGTCCGTGTGTTTTTTCTATTCTGGAGGTTATTTCTAATTTGAAGTTGAAAACGATTGAAATTCCTGTACATTATAAAGATGGTTTTGATATAAATTATTTCAGAAATATTTGTGATGAAAATCCTATTCGGGCAGTTGTCGTTACTCCTAATTTTCATAATCCTACAGGGATTCTTATGACAGATGATAGTAAAAAAGAACTGCTTTCCATTGCAGAAATTCATCAAATTCCAATCATTGAAAACGATATTTACGGAGATCTTTATTTTGATGGAACAAGACCGTCCAATATTCGGAATTTTGACCAAACAGGTTTAGTCATGACTTTTTCCTCATTTTCTAAAACCTTAGCGCCGGGAATTCGTTTAGGATGGTTAAATCCGGGTAAATTTTATGCTGAAACCGAAAGATTGAAGTTTTCTCTCGGCAGATCTGTTACTCCAATTTATCAGGAATTAATGATAAAATTTTTGGAAAGCAATAGTTATGACAGGCATTTGCGCTCATTTCGAAAACAATTGGAAAAACAGTCAATAGAATTATTAGATGCTTTGCGAAAGTATTTTCCTGAAAACAGCTATTTTCACAGACCTCAAGGTGGATATAGTATTTGGGGAGAATTGCCGCAAGATGTTGATATGGAAACTTTTTATGAATATTGTGAAAGTCAAAAAATCTTATTCACTCCAGGAAATACTTTTTCGTTTACAGATGAATATGACCATTATTTCCGAGCAGTTTTTGCGGATCGTATAACTTCAGAAAGTATTCTTTCGCTGGAAAATCTTGGTAGAAAAGTTCAGGGATTTTTAGAATAATTTCCTTTTTAATTTAAAGCAGAATTAGGTATTTAATTAAATTCCAACGCATTATTTTTATTGATATATTCCGATGGCGTTATACCTTCTATCTGCTTGAAAACCCTGTTGAAAGTGGATTGATTAGAAAATCCTGAAGCCGTATAAATGTACATCAACGTGATTTTATTGATGTCATTTTCTTGAATCAGTTTTTTTACATTTTCAATTCTGCAAGTATTAAGATAGTGATTGAAATTAGAATATCCATTTGCTTTGATGGATTTTGCAATGTATAAATTATTGGTTTTTAAAATATTAGATAATTGTGAAATAGAAAAATCAACATCTTTAAAAAGCGCCTTTTCTTCTACAACATTTTTTACCTGATCAAATAGGAGGATGTATTTTTCAAGGTTTTCATTATTTTCAACAGAATTATTTTCTTTAAACTTAGCAGATTCAGTAAAAATAGGGTCTGTATTTTCACTTTCTAAACTAGCTGTGCTTTCGGCAATATGTGTGTTTTTCATAAAGCTTTCCATAACCTCTACTTTTTTTATTTTTTCATTATAATAGAGTAGAAGAGCGAATACAATACTGTTTACGATTCCCACAAAAGTATCAGAAATCACCATGTACTGCACGTTTCGGAAGCTAAAATAATTAAATGAATAAAATTTCGTCAGAATACTTACACCTACAATTATACTTAATATATAGGCCGAATAGATATAAACATACTTTTTGCCCAACAGAATATAAGCACCAAGCGGTAAAGGTAAAAGCCACATGCAGGTTGCGGCAGAATATTTCCAAAATCCAAGCATAACAAATGCAGCAAACAAGGAGGCATAGGTTAAATAAAGATGAACTAATGTTTTGATGTTATAGTTCTTACGAATGATCAAAAAAGTATAAAATAAAATAATTGAATAGGCAAAAGTGCAGGTAGCAAAGAATACATCACCGATAATAAAATAAAATGCCAAAGCATATCCGAGCAATATACCGGACATCAAATACACATACTGAGCGATAAGCTTCCTTTTTAATGTATCAGCAGATTCTATAATAAAATTTTTATCAGTTGCCATCTTAGTGTTTTTCAAAAAATGATTTATGTAAATTATTGATTTTTAAATATTTGTAAAATGATAATGAAATTTAAAATTTTACTTATACTTGAAAATTTTGATTGCTTTTACCAACTAATTTTGCAAAATCAAGTTACAAATTTAAGGATATATAACGATATCCGGAATAATGGAAAGAATTTATCGGTTTTCATTTTGTTATAAGTATTTCTTTATCCAAAGAAATAGATACTATAGAATTGTGTTTAGTTAAAATTAAAAAAATCAAAAATTAAAAGGATGAAAAAGCAACTATTATCTGCCTTGGCAATGTTCTCATTTTGTTGTATTGCGTTTGCGCAAGTGGGCATTAACACTCCAAATCCACATGCAAAATCTGTATTGGATATTGTTTCTAAAAATAACAATACAGGGGTTTTGTTTCCCAGATTAACAACAGCTCAGCGAAACGCGATCGCTCCCGGAACAACGGACGCTTCTGTTGACGGATTATGGATCTATAACACAGACACTAAATGTTATGAATTCTGGAACCGTACAAAGTGGGTTTCTTTATGTGACGGCAATGGTACAACCGATGTACCTCCACTTTCAGGGGTAAAATTACTATCTTATGAGCAGGATGCTACATTCACATTTGCGACACCGGTTTTTACAGATTTTTTCAATTCATTTGACAATTTTGGACCGTTTCCTTCATCTACCATTCAGACGGATGGATCTTCATTAGTTCCAGATAAGATATCTTACACGAATTTTGCTTCAATTAATTTTCAGAGTTATGATATTATTGGTGTTTCTTTTCGCCCGGGTGTTGATTTAACTCCTGCTGAAATTACCGCATTGGTAACTTTTGCCAATACTTCAGGAAAACATCTTTATTTTTTTACAGAAGGTTACACACAAGCCGGGAAATTATCTTTATTGAGTCAGCTTATCGGGGATATAACATTAACGACGAGCGATATTGTTGCAAGCATTGGGGCTAATGGAGATTCAAATTCTACGGCGCCATGCTATTATATAACTGGGGATGCACTTAACGATCCATTTGTTAATGGCCCGTTTGGTAAGTTACAGGCTAATGTTGATAGATTTGTTGATCATGCCGGTTCATCCAATTCGTTTTCGTATGCTAAATTAAGTACAAGCTCTAATGTACAGATCATTGCTGCGGATGGTTTGGTAGGAGGGGTTCCTCAGCCGACTTCAAAGGTTGGAGTATTTAAAGTAAAAAATAAAAATGTATTTGTAATTGCTGATGGTGCCCCATTTTTTGGAGGAACTAATAATAGCGGACCTGCCTGTATGACAGCTTCTTCTGTAGGCGGAACTAGAGGAAGAAAGCCTCTTAAGTGTGATGCTGTTTCTGCAAACGGAACAAATTCAGGAGTTGGTATTTTGATGGCGAACATTGTTGCCTGGTCACTAAAGAGTTTATAAACGATTAAGTATAGATTCAAAAAACACAAATTTTAATATTTAAAGATTTTCAGAGGACTGTTTTTAACAGATCCCAATAAATACGGTTCTCTGTGATCTTTTTTAGTTCCTCATTACACAAATAAAAATTATAATAACAAATGATTTAATGCATATGATCAATGTATTAAAGAAATTTCGTACGATTCTCTGAGTACAAACGATGAAAAAAAATTGAATATAAATGATGAAATATTCTTAAGATAATAAAGCCTACACAAGGGATTCCCACTAGATTTTTCAGACAATTTTTTTAATGTATTGATGTGCATTAGAACATACTTTGTGTAGTCTTTTATCTTGTTATGAAAATAATTAAAAATATGAATTTCAAAGATATACATATTGGCTCATTGGTCAGCCAGCGGGTTTTAGAATGCGGAATTGATGTGTCCCGACTTTGTAAATATTTTAATGACACGGAAGAATATATTTCAAAAATGTATACCTACAAAAGTATGGACAGTGAAATTCTGTTGAAGTGGTGCCGCATTTTAGAGTATGATTTTTTCAGGGTGTATTCTCAAAACCTGATTCTTTATTCTCCGCCTTCAGCAATTATTGCAGGGTCAAAATCTGAAAATCTCTCACAAATGCCACAATTTCGTAAAAGTATTTACACAAAAGAGGTGATTAATTTTATCCTTGAAATGATTGAAAACGGAGAAAAAACAAAAAACCAAATTATTACAGAATACAATATCCCGAAAACAACTTTATATAAATGGATAGAAAAACACAGAAAATAAATCTTCCGAATTACAAAAAGATATATGCAGATATTTTGGCTAAAAAATTTCCGCACAAGGTCAAAGACTGTACATCTATTTTATTGAAAGAAGAACTAAGTTTTTTAGATATCATTAAACTTAATCAACGAATTTTTGGGTATAACGAAATATCCTCAATCAATCAACGGCTTCGGTCTTATGATAATCAGACTATCATTGAAATATTAAATTATCAAAAAACACACAAATTAAATAATAGTCAATTATCACTTCATTTTAAATTGAGTCGTAATACGATCGCAAAATGGAAAATGCATTTTGCTGTTAATGAGATTTAATTAAAAACATATTTAAACACTATACTAATGATTAAAATTATTTCGACAGTACTGCTCCTCGGTACTATCATTCTAACGCATGCCCAAAAGGCAGGATATGTTGGGATCAATACAACTGTACCTGAAAAAGAACTCTCTGTAAACGGGACTATGAAAACATCAGGAATGACCTTAAAAGATCCTATAGAAAAATTGGGAGCAGATGAAAACTATTCTTTTTTGATCAAATCTCCGGCTCCGCAGAACAAAATCACGTCTTACAATGATTCTTTTGTACCTACAACTCCGGCACCAATTAATCTTATTCAGTTTAAAATTACTTGTAACAAAAACGATAAAGACTGGGTGGATGAATATGATACTAAAATCAATTCGGATAAGTTTTTAGTTATCATTGCCTCGCATGGATTTACACAGCCTGTATTCACTTTCAATGCAGATTGGATCACACCTATGCCTTCTATTTTCGCTTATAACTCAAACGGTACATGGAAGCTTAGGGCAGATTATGTAGGATTTTCAACCGATGATTCTCTCCCGAAAGGTATCTGGACGCTCAACTTATTGGTTTTTGACAAAGCGTATGCGAAAGAATTCAATTTCTCAAAGACAATTAACACCACAGGAATAGGTGTTGCTACAGCTCCTTTAATTCAATAATTTTAAAATATATTATGAAAAAAATAACCACACTTTTATTTGTTACCTGTACTTGTTTGGGTATTAGCGCGCAGATTGGAATAAATACAACAAACCCTCAAGGAACATTGGATGTTAATGGTGGAACTTTAATAGAATCTTATGTAATTGATACTGTTAACTCAAACGCAACAGGAAACTATTATCTTCTCACGCGCTCAAAAGATACAACACCAGTAGGAAAAGTAAAACTGCTTGATATTGCTCTCCGAAATGTCGCTCCTGTTAACACATATACTATTATTCTGAAAAACGTTAGTCAGGACGATGTTTTGAACCTAAATACAGGACTGGAAAAATCAAAATACGTTGTTGCCATAACGGGTGCAGTTTTTACAGATGCTACACCTGGTGTAATTACATCCACATCTTACAAATCGTTTGGTGCTTATTCTACAGAAGTAACTTCCATAGTAAACGGAGGAAAAACTTATAATGCTGTTAATTTAAGTTTTCAGGGAGCTGGTACAACCTCTGCTCAAAACGGAACCTGGTCACTTACTCTTTGTGTTTATGAAAAAGCACTCGTAAAAGACTGGGGAACTTATACAGGAAACGTAAACAGCTCATATATAGGAGTTTCAACTAATACACCAATAGGTCTTCAATAAAAAATTATGAAAAGAATAACATACACTATAATAATGGCTTTTCTGGGATTGTTTTTGAACGCTCAGAATGGAAAAGTTGGAATTAAAACGGCAAATCCAACAGAAACATTAGATGTAAATGGCTCAAGCTATACAAACTCTTTATACCTTAGAAATCCCGGCGAGCCGGATAAAACAGGCGGGCATTTTCTTGCCACTTCTAGCAACTCATTACAGCTTTATGATCCAACGCTGGAAAGCAGTGGATTATTTAATTATTTAAAACTTACCATTTCAGGAGTTCCTGCAAAGGGAATCACAGATTATGACACAAAAATAGATGCTACAAAATTTTTAGTAGTTGTGCATAATTATTCTTTTCAGCTTAATGACGGTTCTACGGAGGTTGCTCTTGATTATGGAAGTAACGGAATAAATGATAATAAGCAGGGATCTCCCAATGTAAATACATTTAAAAGTAACGGAACCTGGCACATCAGAGCAAATTTTACGAATAGTAAACTATTGGATTATACTTCTGCAGATCCGGATGGCGTTTATAATAATTTTAAAGTCGATTTATATTTAATGGCTTATAAATATCTTATCACTAAACAAAATATTAATGATACGACTAAAGATCTCGGTGGTACAAATGGTTCTACCCAGACTTTGAGTAAACCTTCTGGATTTTAATTAAGAATTAAAATTTTTGTTCTAATCAATAAGTGTCTGCAATAATGTTGACACTTATTTTTTAATATTAAAAGCTAAATTTTATCATTAAAAATAAAAACCTTCGAAATCATTGATTCCGAAGGTTTTAGTACCCAGTACCAGAATCGAACTGGTACATCTTTCGATACTAGAGTTTGAGTCTAGCGCGTCTACCAATTCCGCCAACTGGGCTTGATGTTTGTTTTAAATTGGTGTGCAAATATAGAAACTTTTTTTAATGTTCAAAAGTTTTTACAGAAAAAATTTTAAAAATTTATCTCCAAACCATCGTAGGCAAGGTGCATTCCGAGCGGAAGTTGTTTATCTTCAACATCATGTAAACCTAAATGATGGCTGATGTGAGTTAAAAATAATTCCTTAGGTTTTAGCTCTTCGAACAGTTTTATAACGTCTGGAAGAATAAAATGTGCCGGATGCGGATCAAATTTCCGAATACAGTTCAACACTAAGACATCCAAATTCTTCAGTTTTTCCTTTTCCGTGTCAGAAATAAAGCCGGCATCTGTGATGTAAGCCATATTTTTAAACTTATATCCAAAAACAGTAATCTTAAAATGGATTACTTCAATAGGAGTGATTTCCGTATCTAAAACGGTGAATGGTTCATTTTCAATTTCATGGAGATCAAAAGCGGGTGCGCCGGGATATCTTTCATCCGCAAAAGCATAAGGAAACCGATTTTTTATTTCGTGTCCAACTCTTGGGTAGCAATAAATAGGCATATTTTTTCCGCTTTTAAAAATA
>Ga0302167_10000233_pt1 | contig 28897 bp, 33 predicted proteins | sample I_Fen_N1_1_FD_193496 | JGI IMG/M metagenome (GOLD analysis project Ga0302167, IMG submission 193496) | Peat permafrost microbial communities from Stordalen Mire near Abisko, Sweden - I_Fen_N1_1 | ecosystem: Environmental > Terrestrial > Soil > Wetlands > Permafrost | place: Sweden: Abisko... | reverse complement strand
AGAGCTTATCTCCCCCGGTATCTACAACCTGATCATCTTCGTGCTGGCGATTTATGTCGGTTACCACGTGGTCTGGAACGTTACACCTGCACTGCACACGCCATTGATGGCCGTGACCAACGCCATCTCGGCCATCGTTATCGTCGGCGCCATGCTGGCGGCGGCGCTGACCGTCACGCCACTGGGCAAAACCATGGGCACCCTCGCGGTGGCCCTGGCAGCGGTGAACGTGTTCGGTGGCTTCCTGGTCACCCGCAGGATGCTTGAGATGTTCAAGAAAAAAGCCCCGAAAGTCGTAAAAGAAGAGGCGCCCAAGTAATGAGCATGAACCTTGTCACGACGCTCTACTTGATCGCGTCGATCTGCTTTATCCAGGCCCTCAAAGGCCTGTCGCACCCCACCACGTCCCGACGCGGCAATGTCTACGGCATGCTCGGCATGGCGTTGGCGATTCTCACCACCGTAGGCCTGATCTATAAGCTGGGCGCTGAGCTGGCGACTGCTGGCATCGGCTACGTCATCGTCGGTCTGCTGGTTGGCGGCACCGCCGGTTCGATCATGGCCAAGCGCGTCGAGATGACCAAGATGCCGGAACTGGTCGCCTTCATGCACAGCATGATTGGTATGGCCGCCGTGTTCATCGCCATCGCTGCGGTTGTTGAGCCGCAATCGCTGGGCATCGTCAAGCAACTGGGCGACGCGATTCCGGCCGGTAACCGTCTGGAATTGTTCCTCGGCGCAGCCATCGGTGCAATTACCTTCTCCGGTTCAGTGATCGCCTTCGGCAAGCTGTCGGGCAAGTACAAGTTCCGCCTGTTCCAGGGCGCACCGGTACAGTTCGGCGGTCAGCACAAGTTGAACCTGCTACTGGGCGTTGCAACCCTGGCGCTGGGTATCACCTTCATGCTGACTGGCAATCTGAGTGCCTTCGCCTTGATGCTGGCCTTGGCCTTCGTGCTCGGCGTGCTGATCATCATCCCGATTGGCGGCGCGGACATGCCGGTTGTCGTGTCGATGCTCAACAGCTACTCCGGCTGGGCGGCGGCGGGTATCGGCTTCTCGCTGAACAACTCGATGCTGATCATTGCCGGTTCGCTGGTGGGCTCCAGCGGTGCGATCCTCTCGTACATCATGTGCAAGGCGATGAACCGTTCCTTCTTTAATGTGCTGCTTGGCGGTTTCGGCAACACAACCGACGCAGGCCCGGCCGGCGCCAAGGAAGCCCGCCCGGTGAAATCCGGTTCGGCTGACGACGCGACGTTCCTACTGACCAACGCCGACACCGTGATCATCGTTCCGGGCTACGGCCTGGCAGTGGCAAGGGCACAGCACGCCCTGAAAGAACTGACCGAGAAGCTGACCCATCGCGGCGTGACCGTGAAGTACGCGATCCACCCGGTTGCCGGTCGGATGCCTGGCCACATGAACGTATTGCTGGCCGAGGCCGAAGTGCCTTACGACCAGGTATTCGAGATGGAAGACATCAACTCCGAGTTCGGCCAGGCCGACGTGGTGCTGGTGTTGGGCGCCAACGACGTGGTCAACCCGGCCGCGAAGAACGATCCGAAATCGCCAATTGCCGGCATGCCGATTCTGGAAGCGTTCAAGGCCAAGACCATCATCGTCAACAAGCGTTCGATGGCCAGCGGCTATGCCGGTCTGGACAACGAACTGTTTTACCTGGACAAGACCATGATGGTTTTTGGCGACGCCAAGAAAGTCATCGAAGACATGGTCAAAGCCGTCGAGTAACCCTCATCGGCACACAGAACGCCCCGACTCGTCGGGGCGTTTTTGTTTGCGCAAATCGTCCGACAAAACTACGCTTTTGTTACCGATCCAGTAAGGGTGTTTTACTCAAAATGCCCGGAATAGACGCCTCGTTTGCGACCTTGGTAGCGGGACAGGAGTCGGTGTAATTCACTAGACTGCGCATCCTGCTACCCGTTGCCCGAGATAACAATCCATGTACCGTGACCGTATTCGCCTGCCTTCCTTGTTGGATAAAGTGATGAGCGCCGCCGACGCCGCCGCTCTGATTAAGGACGGCATGACCGTCGGCATGAGTGGCTTCACCCGCGCCGGCGAAGCCAAAGCCGTCCCCCAGGCTCTGGCCGAGCGCGCCAAGGTATCTCCACTGAAAATCACCCTGATGACCGGCGCCAGCCTGGGCAACGACCTCGATAAACAGCTCACCGAAGCCGGCGTACTGTCGCGACGCATGCCGTTCCAGGTCGACAGCACCCTGCGCAAGGCTATTAATGCCGGCGAGGTGATGTTCATCGACCAGCACCTCTCGGAAACCGTGGAGCAACTGCGCAACCAGCAACTCAAGCTGCCGGACATCGCCGTGATTGAAGCGGTGGCGATCACCGAGCACGGCCATATCGTGCCAACCACGTCGGTTGGCAACTCGGCCAGCTTCGCAATTTTCGCCAAACACGTGATCGTCGAGATCAACATGGCGCACAACCCGAATCTCGAAGGCCTGCACGACATCTATATCCCGACTTATCGCCCGACCCGTACGCCGATTCCGCTGGTGAAAGTCGATGACCGTATCGGCAGCACCGCCATCCCGATCCCGCCGGAGAAAATCGTCGCGATCGTGATCACCAATCAACCGGACTCGCCGTCCACCGTATTGCCACCTGACGCCGATACCCAAGCCATCGCGGACCACTTGATCAACTTCTTCAAGCAAGAGGTCGCTGCCGGGCGCATGACCAACAAACTCGGCCCGCTGCAGGCCGGTATCGGTACCATTGCCAACTCGGTGATGTGCGGCCTGATTGATTCGCCGTTCGACGACCTGACCATGTATTCCGAGGTGCTGCAGGATTCGACCTTCGACTTGATCGATGCTGGCAAACTGAGCTTTGCGTCGGGCAGCTCGATCACCTTGTCGAGTCGCCGCAACGCTGATGTGTTTGGCAACCTCGAGCGCTACAAGGACAAACTGGTCCTGCGCCCACAGGAAATCTCCAACCACCCTGAAGTGGTGCGCCGACTGGGCATCATTGGCGTCAACACGGCGCTGGAGTTCGACCTCTACGGCAACGTCAACTCCACCCATGTCTGCGGCACACGGATGATGAACGGCATTGGCGGCTCGGGTGACTTTGCGCGCAATGCGCATTTGTCCATCTTCGTCACCAAATCGATCGCCAAGGGCGGCGCGATCTCCAGTGTCGTGCCGATGGTCAGCCACGTTGACCACACAGAGCATGACGTCGACATCCTCGTCACCGAAATCGGCCTCGCAGACTTGCGCGGGCTGGCACCCCGGGAACGGGCGCGGGTCATCATCAACAACTGCGTGCATCCGGACTATCGCCAGGCCCTGGATGACTACTTCACCGCCGCTTGCGCGATTGGCGGGCACACGCCGCATATCCTGCGAGATGCACTGAGCTGGCACATCAACCTTGAAGAAACGGGGCGCATGCTCAAGGCGTAATTGGTACAGATGGCGGCTGACGCAAACACAATTTCGTCAGCCTGCCGCAGCCAGCTAAAAATTTGTTTAAAACTGTACTGCTGTACTGGTCATTTCCTACCGTAATTACCTATCCTTTCAGACAAAAAGAGCAGAAATGCACAATATCGGTGCAGACAGGTACAGTTGCCTCAATTTTGACCAGCACACCCACTATTAACAGTTAACTGGTCCCTCACAATACAGGTGAACTGTATCTACAGAGACTAGGCAAACGAGAGGATCATGGGCACCAGTTAAACCACTACCTAATCCCGCCACAAGCGGAAGGATGTCAATCATGGAACGTACACTCAGTTCCGATCTGTTCTTCGAAGACACTGCTGCAAAAACCCAGGCTTCCATGCCTCTGCGCGTTATCGCCAACCTGATGCTGTGGCAGCGCCGCATCTCCAGCCGCCACCAACTGGCTCGTCTGGATTCGCGTCTGCTGGCTGACGCCGGGATTAGCGAAGCACAACGCTACGAAGAGCTGAGCAAGCCGTTCTGGCGCTAACTTAGCGTCGCTGGCCCTGACCCACCGGGTCCACTGCCAGCATCCCAGATTGAAAAAACAGAGCCCGTCGTGGGAAACCACGACGGGTTTTGTCGTTTTGAGGCCGTGAAACCCGAAAAACAAAGAGACCTCTATAAGACCAGTACAGTTAGTCAATTATTTAAACTGTACAAGTACAATTTCGGCGCGGTGTCTCTGTTTCACAACGACAGAGCGGATCACCATGGAATCTCATTTCCATGCACAAGGATCGCGCCATGAATCACTTATTAGATGCTTCCACTCCCGCGCCGCAATCGCACCTTCGTTTCCCCAGGCTCCAGCGAGCGTGGACAGCGCTCTCCCGGTGCCTGGAACGGGCCAGAACCCGGCGCCTGTTGGGGCAACTCGACGCGCAGCAACTGTCAGACTTGGGCATCAGTCACGCCGATCGCCTCAACGAACTGGATAAACCGTTCTGGCGTTAATGTCCTGCCAGCACAGTCGGGACTGTTCTAACGGGTAAAAGCGCCTAATATCCAATCAGAACGTGGCGAGCGCTGTAGGGTAGACGTCTGATCCGCAGATACATCGCCACCTCTCAATCGGTTATTCAAAGGAGTTACACCATGTCCCGTCTTCGTCTGCTCAGCGCTGCAGCCCTGCTTGCCGTGGCGGCCAATTCCCACGCCACCAGCTTTATCGTGACCACCGATGCGGTCGTCAATGCCCTTAAGGCCACGTCCGACGCAACCACCAATGTCGTTTCCTCTTCTTTCAAGGACAACAAGATTGTGCGTGAAGCGCGCGATGATGCGGCCAGCTTCGTCGCCAGCGAAGGTGCGATCCGCGGCGTAAAACTGGAAAGTGCACTCGATTACATTCGCCACCAGGCGCCACAGCTGAGCGCAACCGATGCACAACTGGCACAAGCCATTTTGACCATCTAAGCGAAAACCTTCCCGGGACACGCTCAACGTGTCCCCATGTTTCGCTGCTGGCTCTAGTTCGGACGTTGCGCTAGCCTTGGGACTCGCTTTCAGCTATCGAGTCTCATGCGTTTTCATTCAAAATTGTTGCTCACTCCACTGTTGCTTTGGGCCTGCTGGTTGGGTCCGGCACGTGCTTTCGATGCCTTCAACCTTTCCACACAAGGCACTGTCGCCAGTGGTTATGGCACCAGTCTGGTGACCACCGCGCCCTTCGACCGTAAACTGCTGCTCGCCGCGCACGATGATGCCGCAGCCTTCATCGCCAGTGACGGCCAATTACGCGGAGCACAGCTGGAATCGGCCCTGACTTACCTGCGCCATACCCGACCAAAACTTCATGCAAGCGACCTTGAACTGGCACAAGCAATTCTCGTCCAATAGTTATCCTTGTTTCTCCGGAGTTGTTCCATGCGTAACCCGCTGATTGCCGCCACCCTTGGTCTGCTGTTGTTGGCTGACGTGGCCCAGGCCCATACCCTGGTTGCCACCAGTAACATGCTCATTCGTGCCACTCAGCGCACGCTCGATTTCACCTCTGATACCACCACCTCCATCCGTGACTCGAAGATCATTCGCGAAGCCCAGGATGACGCCGCCAGTTTCGTGGCCAGCGATGGCGATATCCGCGGCGCGCACCTAGAAGCGGCTTTCAATACCCTGCGCATTCGCGTACCAGAAGCCCGGGATGCCAGTGATCAGGTACTCGCCGAAGCCATCCTCGCACTGTGAGGCCGTCAGCCGCCTGGCTGTTGGCCGGGGTCATGATGCTGCTCGGCAGCGCGGCCCATGCGAGCCTGCAATTACAGCTCAAGACTGAAGGCCTTAGCCCCGCACAACAGCAAGCCAGCCAGGCTCTGCTCGATGAAGCCATGCAGGCGCTGCCGCCGCAGTTCATCGAGCAACTGGACCGGCGCATCGATGTCGGCTGGACCGATGACATGCCGAGCAACGCCTACGGCCAGGCGACGCTGGTGTCCGAACTTGACTTGAATCGCAACCTGCTCGCCAGCCTCACCGACGGCAGCGCCGCGACCCGCAAAACCAATCGCCCCCACGGCACCGTCCGCCGCGAAATGCTCGCCACGGTGCTGCACGAACTGACTCACATCTATGACCGTTCGCGCCTTTGGCCAGATGCCGAGCGCAAACTGATTCAACACTGCACCCGACGTAGCAACAGCGCCGGACTGGTGGGAATTCCCGATCAGTGCCGTGGCCAGAATGATCGGCGCTTCACCCTCAGCGACGATCCGCGCCTGCTCGACCTCGCTGGCTGGCAACAATACGTCGGCCGTCGCGGTGAACGTGAACAGCACAACCGGCAGATCGCGCGCAGCCCGGACATTTACGAAACGGACAGCCCAAAAGAGTTCGTTGCGGTCAACATGGAGTACTTCCTCCTCGACCCGAGCTACACCTGTCGCCGTCCGGCACTGTATCGCTACTACCAGGAACACTTCGGCTGGGCGCCAGCGGCGAAAGACACCTGCGCCAAGACCTTTGCCTTCCTCAATGCCGGCAATGACTTTGCCAAAACACCCCTCGGGCAGGTTGATCCGGAACGTGTCTATGCCATTGACTACCTGCTGGCCGAAGCCAATCAGAACTGGGTCAGTCGTTGGGGTCACAGCATGTTGCGGCTGGTGATCTGTGCACCGGGACGACCACGAGGCCCCGACTGCCGTCTCGATCTGGACCAAAGCCTGGTCTTGTCCTACCGCGCCTTCGTCGGTGACGTACAGCTCTCGAGTTGGGACGGACTGGTCGGTAAATACCCGTCGCGCCTGTTCGTCCTGCCGCTCTCCCAAGTCATCGACGAATACACCAAGACCGAACTGCGCAGCCTGGCTTCGGTGCCGCTGAACCTGTCGCGCAGCGAGATCGAAGATGTGGTGGAACGTGCCGCCGAGATGCACTGGAGTTACGACGGCAACTACTTCTTCCTCTCCAACAATTGCGCGGTGGAAGAGCTCAAACTACTGCGAGGCGGCACCAACAACCCAAAACTGGTCGGGCTCGACAACATCATGCCCAACGGTTTGCTGGCGGTGCTGAAGGGCCGGGGACTCGCCGACACCAGCGTGCTGGATGATCCACGCGAAGCGCTACGACTGGGCTATCGCTTCGACTCCTTCCGCGACCGCTATCAAGCCATGTTCGACGTCCTGAAGAAGCGCTTGCCGATCAAGCAGGACAACGTCGAAGACTGGTTGGCACTGAAAGCGGTAGAGCGCCGGCAATGGTTCGAACAAGCGGACCTGCGCACCAGCGCGGCACTGCTGTTGTTGGAACAAGCCGCCTTGCGTCAACAACTGCTGCTGGCCCAGGACGAAGTGAAGCAGCGCTACCTCGGCGCGCGGAACCTGGAAAACGGCGGCATGGACAAGGCCAATGCGACCTTGAAAGATCTACTTGCCAACAGCGGCTACCTCAGTCGCCCGGCGGAACTGCTCGGTAGTGGCGGTTATGGGTTGCCCCAGCCGAGTGAATCGCAACGCCTGGAATCGGAAAGCAGCCTGCGCCAAAAGCAATTGCTGGTGCTGACGGGCGATCTGGACAAGGAAGTGCGAGCGCTGCTCGAGCCGGAACGCGCCGCGGAAATGGCCGCCAATGAAGCCAACCTGAAGCAGGTGGGGGAGCACCTGAGAAAGCTGCACAAAGCAGCCGGCGGGTTGGAACTGCCGTAAGAAAAAAGGGCTTCGCGGATAATCCACGAAGCCCTTTTTTATCTGCCCGTTAAATCAAAGCACTCCTTCCAGCACCTCGTAAACAACCCCACTGCCCAAGGCGATCAGCACGATGTCGCCACCTGCCCGGCGCCATTCGTACCCCGGGTAATACGGCAGGCGACTCAGCGCGCGATTGTCCAGGCGCTCACCATAATAGCCGTGAGGCAACGGCCGGCCGCGCTCCAGATGAATACCCGGAGGTGGTGGCGCGCCGCGCACGAAATACTCGTGGTGTTCGTGGATCGTCTGACGCACCGGACCGAAGTCGCGCGGCGGAGGGCCACCGCGATGGTTGTCCTGATGATCGCGGTGATCATCACCATGATTGTCGCCATGGTTATCGTACTGGCCCTGTTGCGGTCCGCCGTGGTCGTGATCGTCGCGCTGATCGGCGCTCGCGTGCAGCAACGGGGTCGCGCTCAGCATCAGCACGCCCAGGCTGGCGATCAGACGTTTCGGCATTTTCATCGGGTCTTTCCTCACGGCACATACAACAAAAAGGGCTGCAGAACGTAAGTCCTGAAGCCCTCGGTCTTGCTGTTTAGTCTGTGCCGCGAGGCGCTAATTCCTCTGTATCAGGAACTTTACCTTCAGCTGACGCGGGCCTTACGCACGCCTTCTGCCAGCGCCGCGCAAAGGCTCAGCACGCCATCAATCGCCTGATCCGGCGTCGAAGCATTGGCGATGTGATCGATCAATGCCGAGCCCACCACAACCCCGTCGGCCAGGCGCGCAATGGAAGCGGCTTGCTCTGGAGTCCGAATGCCAAAACCGATGCTGATCGGCAAATCCGTGTGGCGACGCAGACGGGCAACCGCCTCTTCAACGTGTTCCAGCGTTGCCGCGCCTGCGCCGGTCACACCGGCAACCGACACGTAGTAGACGAAACCGGAGCTGCCGTTCAGCACAGTCGGCAAACGCACGTCATCGGTGGTTGGCGTGGTCAAACGAATGAAGTCCAGACCGGCTGCCTGAGCCGGGTCGCACAACTCGCCGTTATGTTCCGGCGGCAAGTCGACCACGATCAGGCCATCAACGCCGGCCTCCTTGGCATCAGCAATGAAACGCGGCACGCCGTACATGTGGATCGGGTTGAAGTAACCCATCAACACCAGCGGCGTCTCGCTATTGCCTTCACGGAACTCGCGAACCATTTGCAGGGTTTTCGCCAGGTTCTGCTTGGCGCCCAAGGCGCGGATGTTGGCCAGTTGGATCGCCGGGCCATCGGCCATTGGATCGGTGAAGGGCATGCCCAACTCGATCACGTCGGCGCCAGCCGCAGGCAAGCCTTTAAGGATCGCCAGGGAAGTGTCATAGCTCGGGTCGCCAGCGGTGACGAAGGTCACCAGGGCGGCACGATTCTGTTCCTTGAGTTCGGCAAAGCGCGTTTGCAGGCGGCTCATCAGTGTTTCTCCTGCTTTGATTGTTCCATGTGGTGCATCACGGTTTGCATGTCTTTGTCGCCACGGCCGGACAGGTTGACCACCATCAGGTGATCTTTGGGCAAGGTCGGTGCGCGTTTGAACACTTCGGCCAACGCGTGGGCGCTTTCCAGTGCAGGAATGATCCCTTCCAGGCGGCAGCATTTGTGGAACGCATCGAGGGCTTCGTCGTCGGTCACCGAGGTGTACTGAACGCGGCCGATGTCATGCAACCACGCATGTTCCGGGCCGATACCCGGGTAGTCGAGGCCGGCGGAAATCGAGTGGGCGTCGATGATCTGACCATCGTCGTCCTGCAACAGGAAAGTACGGTTGCCGTGCAGCACGCCCGGTACGCCGCCGTTCAGGCTCGCCGCGTGTTTGCCGGTTTCGATGCCGTAACCGGCGGCTTCTACGCCGATGATCTCGACGCTCTTGTCATCAAGGAACGGGTGGAACAGGCCCATGGCGTTGGAACCACCGCCGATGCACGCCACCAGGCTGTCCGGCAGACGACCTTCCTGATCCTGCAATTGGGTACGGGTTTCCTTGCCGATCACGGACTGGAAGTCGCGAACCATGGCTGGATAAGGGTGTGGACCGGCCACAGTGCCGATCAGATAGAAGGTGCTGTCAACATTGGTTACCCAGTCACGCAGCGCTTCGTTCATTGCGTCTTTCAGGGTGCCTGTGCCGGCCACGACCGGGATCACTTCAGCGCCCAGCAGTTTCATGCGGAACACGTTGGCTTGCTGACGCTCGATGTCGGTGGTGCCCATGTAGATCACGCAGTCGAGACCGAAACGCGCGGCCACGGTGGCAGTCGCCACGCCGTGCATGCCCGCGCCGGTTTCGGCGATGATGCGTTTCTTGCCCATGCGCCGTGCCAGCAGGATCTGGCCGATGCAGTTGTTGATCTTGTGCGCGCCGGTGTGGTTCAGCTCTTCGCGCTTGAGGTAAATCTTCGCGCCGCCGCAGAACTCGGTGAGGCGTTCGGCATAGTAAAGAGGGCTTGGACGTCCGACATAGTCACGCTGGAAGTAGGCCAATTCTTCTTTGAATGCCGGATCTTCCTTGGCCGCTTCGTATTCGCGGGCCAGGTCGAGGATCAACGGCATCAGGGTTTCGGCGACGTAGCGGCCGCCGAACGCGCCAAACAGGCCGTTGGCATCGGGGCCGTTGCGCAGATTAGTCTGGGTCATGGGTCGCTCCAGTGAATGCGTGATATGACGATGGGCTTAACTCTACCTCTGACGCCTCGACCTGAAAACCGATAAGATCGCCACAACCTGTCAGGAAAACTCACAGATCTCATGAGCCACGACCTTCCCCCGCTCAACGCCCTTCGCGCCTTCGAAGCCACTGCCCGCCTGAACAGCGTCAGTCAGGCTGCCGAACAGCTGCACGTCACACATGGCGCGGTCAGCCGGCAACTCAAGGTGCTGGAAGAACACCTCGGGGTCAGCCTGTTCGTCAAGGACGGTCGCGGCCTTAAACTCACAGATGCCGGCATTCGATTGTGCGATGCCAGCGGCGAAGCGTTCGAACGGTTGCGCACGGTGTGTGCAGAGCTGACGCAAAGTACCGCCGACGCGCCATTCGTCCTCGGTTGCTCGGGAAGCTTGCTCGCACGCTGGTTTATTCCACGCCTGGGACGGCTGAATGCGGACCTGCCAGACCTGCGTCTGCACCTGTCCGCCGGCGAAGGCGATCTCGATCCGCGCCGGCCGGGACTGGACGCGTTGCTGGTGTTTGCAGAACCGCCATGGCCTGCGGACATGCAAGTCTATGAATTGACCAGCGAACGAATCGGCCCGGTCATGAGCCCGCGATTCGCCAACTTCGACCAGTATCAAGGCGCGCCGGCCACAGCGTTGCTGAACGAGCCGTTGCTACACACCACCTCGCGACCTCAGGCGTGGCCTAGTTGGGCGCAGCAAAGCGGCCTCGACGCCAAGGCGTTGAAGTACGGTCAGGGATTTGAGCATTTGTACTACTTGCTGGAAGCCGCAGTGGCCGGCCTTGGAGTGGCGATTGCGCCGGAACCGCTGGTGGCCGAAGACGTGAAGGCCGGTCGCCTGGTTGCGCCATGGGGCTTCAGTGAAACCCCGGCGCAACTGGCATTGTGGTTACCCAAGCGCGCCGCGGACGGGCGGGCTCGGCAACTGGCGCAGTGGCTCAAGAACGAACTGCACCCAGCGGATCAATCCCCGCGTTTGCACAGCAGGTAAGCCGCGAGAAGACCCAGCGCCCCCACGGCAACACCGGCCGTCGTCCAAGGGTGTTCCTGGGCGTAGTCTCGAGTGGCGATCCCGGTTTCACGGGTTTTGACTTTGACGTCTTCGTACGCATCGCTGAGCAGATGACGCGAATGCTTCAGCGCACTTTCGGCGTTGGCTTTCAGGGTTTTGAGGGTTCTACGCGACTCGTCCGACGCATCGTCTTTCAGGCTTTCCAACGATTTCAGCAGACTCTCGATTTCGGCTTCCATGCTTTGCAATGAGGCTTTACGTAATGAAGTGTTGGCCATGGTGGCTCTCCTGCATTGATTGAGTTGCGTGTGTTGGTTGGGACTTCAGGGGTTGGAGAAAGTGCAGAAAATCTGAACATCTCCTTCAGGTTGGCCGTCGCAAGTAAGACGAAAAATCACTGCTAGGCTGTAATTCACACCCTGAGGAGAACGCTATGACTGACCACCACACCTACAAAAAAGTCGAACTGGTCGGCTCGTCCACCAGCAGCATTGAAGACGCCATCAATAACGCACTGGCCGAAGCCAGCAAAAGCCTCAAGCACATGGAATGGTTTGAAGTGACCGAAACCCGAGGCCACATCAAGGACGGCAAGGCGGCGCACTTTCAAGTGACGCTCAAAGTCGGGTTCCGGATTGCCAGCAGCTGAGTTTGAGCTAGTCTTCTGAACTTGCGCGCTGGCCGAGTGCCATAGGGAATGGCAAAGCGCTACATGTGTGCATCCGGCAAATTGCTGGATGCCCCTATTGATCCGACCAGGGAATGCGACCGATGAAGAAATTTATATTGGCAGTAGGTTTGTTGAGCCTTGCGAGTACAGCGTTTGCTGACGGCAAGTCTTGCGAAGAGCTTAAAGCTGAAATCGCCGCAAAAATCGATGCCAAAGGCGCATCGAATTACACACTGGAAATTGTTGATAAAGGCGCCGCTGCCGGCGGAAAAGTCGTTGGTAAGTGCGAAAAAGGATCCAAGGAAATCGTTTATAAACGTGGCTGATTTCCCTCAATAATGAAAAAGCCGACGCAGAGCGTCGGCTTTTTTATGCGCGTCATTGCAGTTTCAGCCCTTCATGACCTGCGCCAGCAATTCGTAGGAATGGACACGATCAGCGTGTTCATACAAATCGCAGGTGAAGATCAGCTCATCGGCCTGCGTCTGCTCAACCAGCACGTCCAGTTTGGCGCGGATCTTCTGCGGGCTGCCCACCATGGCCAACCCGAGGAAATCACTGACCGCTTCGCGCTCATGCGGCAGCCACAACCCGTCCATGGTTTTCACCGGCGGACGCTGGACCAGGCTCTGGCCACGCATCAACGCGAGAATCCGCTGATAGACCGACGTCGCCAGGTAATCCGCCTGTTCATCGGTATCCGCCGCCACCAGCGGCACGCCGAGCATCACGTAGGGTTTATCCAATACCGCTGAAGGCTTGAAGTGATTGCGATAGACACGAATCGCCTCATGCATGAAACGCGGTGCGAAATGGGAGGCGAAGGCGTAGGGCAAACCGCGCTCACCGGCCAGTTGCGCACTGAACAGGCTGGAGCCCAACAACCAGACCGGGACGTTGGTGCCGGTCCCGGGCATGGCGATGATCCGCTGGTCCGGAGTGCGTGGGCCGAGGTAACGCATCAGTTCGGCCACGTCTTCCGGGAAATCGTCGGCGCTGCCGGAACGTTCGCGGCGCAGCGCGCGGGCGGTCATTTGATCGGAGCCAGGCGCACGGCCCAGGCCCAGGTCGATACGCCACGGGTACAGACTTTCCAGGGTGCCGAACTGCTCGGCGATCACCAGCGGCGCATGGTTAGGCAGCATCACGCCACCCGAACCGACCCGAATGGTCGAGGTGCCCCCCGCCAGATAACCCAGCAACACAGACGTCGCCGAGCTGGCGATGCCGTCCATGTTGTGGTGTTCGGCGACCCAGAAGCGGTTGTAGCCGAATTTTTCGACGTGTTGCGCCAGGTCCAGGGAGTTGCGCAGCGACTGGGCCGCGCTGCCGTTTTCACGCACGGGCACCAGATCAAGGGTCGAGAACTTGATGTCGGACAGTCGTTTCATAAACCTGCTTCTCCAATTGAGGCCGCAGGTTTTTTCTCGTAAACGAAAACCTGCCGAATCCATAAGCGTGTTTCATCAGTAAGGGCATATACCCGAGTTTCAATAGCCAAGGCAAAAAAACCTACGAAAATAGTAGGACTTAACCAGATCGGGTGAACTTTGCAGCGCCGGCTATCCTCAGAACCCTTAGCAACCGAAAACCACGAAGGCGCGACGCTCGTGCCGGGAACTTGAGGAGGCAGATATGGCTATTACGAAGAAAGCATCGGCTCATTGGGAAGGTGACCTGAAAACCGGCATCGGCTCGATCTCCACTGAAACCGGCGTACTCAGAGAAGCACCTTATGGCTTCAAGGCGCGCTTCGAAGGCGGCAAAGGCACCAATCCGGAAGAGCTGATCGGCGCAGCGCATGCGGGGTGCTTCTCCATGGCGTTTTCGATGATTCTCGGCGATGCCGGTCTCAAGGCTGACAGCATTGATACCAATGCCGAAGTCACCCTGGACCAGGTGGACGGCGGTTTTGCGATCACGGCCGTGAAATTGATCCTGAAGGCGAAAATCCCAGGGGCGACTCAGGCGCAATTCGAGGAATTGAGCAATAAAGCCAAAGAAGGCTGCCCGGTTTCCAAAGTGTTGAATGCGAAAATCAGTCTGGATGCGACATTGCTCAACTGAGCACGGCTTTTCGCAGTTACGGATAAAAGATCGCCGCCTCAAAGCAGGCTGCGGTCTTTTTTTGCGCCCGGACAAAACCTGACCCGCGAAATTGTGGTCGAATAAATGACAGCAGTGAAAGCGCATTACCCTGCGCGCTGCTTCAAAGGAGCTTCAACCATGAAACGTTTTGCCTTGGCGGTTATCTGTTGCGCACTGGCCACATCGGCCCTTGCCGCAACGAAATCCTGTGAAGAATTGAAGGCCGAAATCGAAGCCAAGATTCAGGCCAATAACGTCTCGTCCTATACCCTGGAAATCGTCACCAACGATGAAGTGCACGATCAGAACATGGTCGTGGGCTCATGCGAAAACGGCACCAAGAAAATCATTTATCAGAAAAACGACCGCTGATTCGCCTCACATCAGGCAATAGGACTCACTGTCCTCAGCGACGATCTCGCGCTTGGCGTTGTACAACCGGGCACCAGGCGTGAACACTATCGACTGGCCGACCAGCACATAACGCTGACCGGCTTCAAAATGATCGTACTTGATGGTCAGGTAGCACAGCCGTTCCGTTGGGCCGTCCATTACGCCCAAACCGCCCCCACCGGGGATTTCAAAGTCGAATCGAACGAGCAGCACATGGCTGCCGGGCATCACCTGAAAAAATCGTCCGTCGTTCAACCGCTGGTTGTCCAGTCGCTCGGCCATTAACAACTTGTCATTGGGGAATGGCACAGAGAAATCGACCCAGGCCATCTGCGGATTAACCGCTGGCAACGGGCTCTGACAGCCAGCAATCACACTGGCGGCGAGCAACAGCATCAACCTGCGCATGATGAATGTCCCACTGATTCGGACATTCAGCATAACGCTGATCAGGTGTGTTGGCAGCCTGCCGGTGTGCCATGACCAATCACTTGTCGCTGTTGGTTATAGAGTTTTGCCCACGGCCGAAAGCCGATGTTCCCCGCTTGCAGCTGATAGCGTTCACCGGCGTTGAAGTCATTGAATTTCACGTTCAGCTGGCAGTCACGCCACAGCGGCTCGGCATCCGGGCCGATATTGGTCGGCTGAACCGCGAACTGATAGCGCACCGTCAGCTCATGGCTACCGGGCTGCACCTGGAAATAGCGCTTGTCGCTGGAGGCTTTAGCGTCGACTCCCACCGCTTGCAGTGCCGTGTCTTGCTGTTTTGATTCCAGGTCAATCCACGCTTGCGTTGGATCGTGGTGAGGGAATCCGAATCCAGCACAGCCCGTCAGCAGCAACAGGCCCCCCGTCAGCATCAACTTGTGCATAGCGCAGCTCCTGTCAGGCGGGATAGTCTTGCGGGCAGACTTTCCAGGGATGATTTTATTTTGATCAGGCCATTTCCAAGCCTTGGGGTACTTGATCGCGTTTTGCGCGTTTTGTTTCCGGGTGTGATGCTTTTGTTGCTCAACGGTTGCGCCAGCGTCAGCTATTACGGTCAATTGGCCAGTGGTCAGCTGCAACTGTTGCGGGCCCGCGAGCCGGTCACCGAGGTAATTGCCGACCCCTCCCGCGATCAGAAACTGCGCGCGCATCTGGCCCAGTCGCAAAAAGCCCGCACGTTCGCCAGCCAACACCTTCATCTGCCGGATAACCAAAGCTATCGCCTGTATGCCGACATCGGCCGGCCGTACGTGGTCTGGAATGTCTTCGTCACCCCGGAATTTTCCCTGAAGCCGCAAAACCATTGCTTCCCGATCGCCGGCTGCGTCGCCTATCGCGGCTACTACAGCCAGAGCGCCGCCCGAGGCGAGGCCGCCGTTCAGCGACTGCAAGGTATGGACGTTTCAATCGGTGGTGTCGAGGCGTACTCGACGCTCGGCTGGTTCAACGATCCGATCATCAGCTCAATGATGGGCTGGGGCGACGAGCGGCTGGCGACCCTGATTTTCCATGAGCTGGCGCATCAACGTGTTTATGTGAAGGACGACACTGAGTTCAACGAGTCTTTCGCCAGCTTCGTCGAGCAGGAAGGCACGCGCCAATGGCGTGCATCCCGCGGCCTGGCGCCGGACAACGGCGCACAGGTGCAGCGCCGGGATCAATTCACCCAACTGGTGCTGGACACTCGCACGCGCCTTGAAACGCTTTACGCCCTGCCCTTGCCGGTGGACCAGATGCGCCAGCGCAAGGCAGCCGAGTTCGAGCGACTGCGCAGCGAATACCGGCAGTTGCGAGACAGCCAATGGGCGGGGGACAGGCGCTATGACGCCTGGGTCAACGCGCCGATGAACAACGCCCGACTGTTGCCGTTTGGATTGTATGACCAATGGGTGCCGGGGTTTGCGGCATTGTTTCGGCAGGAGGGAGGGGATTGGGTGAAGTTTTATGCGGCGGTCGACAAGCTGGGGGCGTTGCCGGTTGGGGAGCGTAAGGCGGCATTGAAGGCTTTGGCAGAATCGAAAAATTTCAGCGGCTGAATAGGCCTCTTCACGAGCAAGCCTAGCCCCTACAGTAGGATTGACGCATATCCTGTAGGAGCAAGGCTTGCCCGCGATGGCGTCCCGCCAGGTTCACACCCAAATAGCATCCCACAGCGGATAATCCCCCACCCTCTCGACCAATCCCGCTCGCAACGGATTGGCAACGATGTATCGGGCAACCGCCTGCAGATCTTCTTCTTTGCGAATGGCACGATCATGGAATCCCGGCTGCCAAATCGGACCTTCTCTCTGAAGCATTCGGTTCAATGTGACTGTTGTGCGTGATTTCGTACGGGCCATCAGGGTCGGCAAGGGAATGTTTTGAAGTTCAATAAGCCAATGAAAATGATCGGGCATGACGACCCAGGCTAATGAGTTGGCAAATTGCTCTTGCTCGGCTTTTTTAAAGGCATCGACTACTAATCGACCCGTTTGAAAGCTGGAGAGAACAGGCTGGCGGTTTCGGACGACGGCTGTCAGTAAGTAGATTTGCCCCTCCTGCGAGTAACGTCCGCAACGCAGGCGATGGGCATGGTGCTGGCTTGGCATTGATGATCCTCCTTGATCTATCTTCTTTTGAGGCTAGATCATGGAGATAAATTGGAGTCGCAACAGTTACTCAGGATGTGTCTGGGAGAACGCCATCGCGGGCAAGCCTTGCTCCTACAGATGTCGAAACAGCGCAAAGACGCATGTTGTGCAATTACGTAGGAGCAAAGCTTGCTCGCGATGGCGATCTGACTAGCGCTGCAAAAACGCCTGATGCATCTCATCCAGCGTTTCAAAGTGATAAGTCGGGGCTTCAGCACTCAACTCTTCGTGGCTACCAAACCCGTAACCCACGGCCGCTGCATCCAGCCCATTACTGCGCGCACCGATCAGATCATGCTTACGATCACCGATCATCAGGGTATTGGCAGGATCCAGCCCCTCTTCAGCCATCAGATGCGCAATCAACTCGACCTTGTTCGTGCGCGTTCCGTCCAGTTCACTGCCGTAAATCACTTTGAAGTGCTTGGCGAAATCAAAGTGCCGGGCGATTTCCCGAGCGAATACCCATGGCTTGGAGGTGGCGATGTACAACTGACGCCCTTGCCCACCCAAGGTTTCCAGCAGCGGCGTGACGCCGTCGAACACGCGGTTCTCGTACAGACCGGTGACCTTGAAGCGTTCGCGGTAGAAGTTCACCGCTTCCCAGGCCTTGGGCTCATCGAAGCTGTAAAACTGCATGAACGCCTGCAACAACGGTGGGCCGATGAAGTGTTCCAGCCTGGTCAGGTCGGGCTCATCGATGCCCAATTTGCTCAGGGCAAACTGGATCGAACGCGTGATGCCCTCACGCGGGTCGGTCAGGGTGCCATCGAGGTCGAATAAAACGGTTTGGTAATGCATGAGTAATCCTGGGCAATAACGGGGCGGAGTCAGAGCTGGTCGTAACCTTCAGCCAGATGCAGATCCTTGAGCTTCGCGTAATTCGCCGCGCTGTAGGTGAAAAAGGCCTTTTCCTTGTCGGTCAGCGGGCGGATCTGTTTCACCGGGCTGCCCACATACAGGAAACCGCTTTCCAGGCGTTTGCCCGGCGGCACCAGACTGCCAGCGCCGATGATCACTTCATCCTCGACCACCGCACCGTCCATGACGATGCTGCCCATGCCGATCAGAACCCGGCTGCCCACGCTGCAACCATGAAGCATGACTTTATGCGCGATGGTCACGTCGTCGCCGATCAGCAACGGAAAGCCATCGGGATTGAACGGGCCGGCATGGGTGATGTGCAGCACGCAGCCGTCCTGAACACTGGTACGCGCGCCGATGCGGATGCGGTGCATGTCGCCGCGAATCACTGTCAGCGGCCAGACAGAGCTGTCTTCGCCGATTTCAACGTCGCCGATGACCACCGCCGATCCGTCGACAAAAGCGCCTTTGCCCAGCAGCGGCGTGTGGTTCTGGTACTTGCGAAGGTTCACGATAGAGTTTCTCTCTGTTGCTGATAGCTGCGGTGAGCGTCGATTGTAATTAAGATGGCCGCATGTTTCTTCCAGCCAAGGTGCCAACCGTGAGCGTGAACAACCCTCTTTTGCAGTCCTACGACCTGCCGCCGTTCTCGGCGATCCGTGCCGAACACGTGCAACCGGCCATTGAACAGATCCTGGCTGACAACCGCGCCGCCATTATCGAGATCCTCAAGACCCAGGGCAAACAACCGACCTGGGCCGGCCTGGTGCTGGCGATGGACGAGCTCAATGATCGCCTGGGCGCCGCCTGGAGCCCGGTCAGCCACTTGAATGCCGTGTGCAACAGCGCCGAATTGCGTGAAGCCTACGAGTCCTGCCTCCCGGCCTTGAGCGCCTACTCCACCGAGCTGGGCCAGAACCGCGAGCTGTTCGAAGCGTTTGAAGCCCTGGCCAACAGCCCGCAAGCCGCCGGTTTCGACGTGGCGCAGAAAACTATCCTAGAACACTCCCTGCGCGACTTCCGTCTGTCGGGTATTGACCTGCCAGAGGCCGAGCAAAAGCGTTACGCCGAAGTCCAGAGCAAGCTCTCGGAACTGGGCAGCCGTTTCTCCAACCAGCTGCTTGACGCCACTCAAGCCTGGACCAAGCACGTCACCGATGAAGCCACCCTCGCTGGCCTGACCGATTCGTCCAAGGCGCAAATGGCAGCCGCCGCACAGGCAAAAGGCCTGGAAGGTTTTCTGATCACCCTGGAATTCCCCAGCTACTACGCGGTGATGACCTACGCCCACGACCGTGCCCTGCGCGAAGAAGTCTACGCCGCCTACTGCACCCGCGCGTCGGACCAAGGCCCGAATGCCGGTCAGAACGACAACGGCCCGGTCATGGAAGAAATCCTCGATCTGCGTCAGGAATTGGCCAAACTGCTCGGCTTCGCCAGTTTCTCCGAACTGAGCCTGGCCACCAAAATGGCCGAATCCAGCGATCAGGTACTGAGCTTCCTGCGCGACCTGGCCAAGCGCAGCAAGCCGTTTGCCGCGCAGGACCTGGAACAGCTCAAAGCCTACGCTGCCGAACAAGGCTGCGCGGACCTGCAAAGCTGGGACAGTGGTTTCTACGGCGAAAAACTTCGCGAGCAGCGTTACAGCGTTGCCCAGGAAGCCCTTCGCGCCTACTTCCCGATCGATAAAGTGTTGGGCGGCCTGTTCGCCATCGTGCAGCGTCTGTACGGCATCGAGATTGCCGAACAGAAAGGCTTCGACACCTGGCACCCGGACGTTCGCCTGTTCGAAATCAAGGAAAACGGCCAGCACGTCGGCCGCTTCTTCTTCGACCTCTATGCCCGCGCCAACAAGCGCGGCGGTGCATGGATGGACGGCGCCCGTGACCGTCGCCGCACCGCTGAAGGCGTGTTGCAAAATCCGGTGGCCAATCTGGTATGCAACTTCACCCCGGCCGACAGCGGCAAGCCTGCGCTGCTGACCCACGATGAAGTCACCACCCTGTTCCACGAGTTCGGTCACGGCCTGCATCACCTGCTGACCCGCGTCGAACACGCCGGTGTCTCCGGCATCAACGGCGTGGACTGGGATGCGGTCGAGTTGCCGAGCCAGTTCATGGAAAACTGGTGCTGGGAGCCGGAAGGCCTGGCGCTGATCTCCGGTCACTACGAAACCGGCGAGCCACTGCCTCAGGACCTGCTGGAGAAAATGCTCGCGGCGAAAAACTTTCAGTCCGGCCTGATGATGGTGCGTCAACTGGAGTTCTCGCTGTTCGACTTCGAACTGCACGCCACCCACGGTGATGGCCGCAGCGTGGCACAGGTGCTCGAAGGCGTGCGTGACGAGGTGTCGGTCATGCGTCCACCGGCCTACAACCGTTTCCCGAACAGCTTTGCGCATATCTTCGCCGGTGGTTACGCGGCGGGTTACTACAGCTACAAATGGGCGGAAGTGCTGTCGGCCGATGCATTCTCGAAATTTGAAGAAGATGGCGTGCTCAATGCCGAGACCGGTCGCGCGTTCCGCGAAGCCATCCTGGCGCGCGGTGGTTCCCAGGAGCCGATGGTGCTGTTCGTCGACTTCCGTGGCCGTGCCCCTTCGATTGACGCACTCTTGCGCCACAGCGGCCTGAGTGAGGACGCCGCAGCATGAGCGAGGGACCTGTGATTACCAAAAAACGCTTTATCGCCGGGGCGGTCTGCCCCGCATGCAGCGAGCCGGACAAGCTGATGATGTGGAATGAAGACGAGGTCCCTCACCGCGAGTGCGTGGCCTGCGGTTATTCCGACACGTTGAATGAACAAGGTCTGTCCGTGCCCAAGGAATTGGGCACGCGGGTCAATACGTCGGCGCTGAAAGTGCCGGACGCCAAGGTTCAGGCCGTGCAATTTTTCCCGAACCCCAAGCTGAAGAAAAAGCCTGACGAGCCACACTGATCGACCAACAACTTGCGCCTTTCAGGGGGCGCAAGTGGATATCCTTCCCGAGCTTGCCGTTATTCGACGTGAGCGGACTTGAACCAACTCTTCATCGAACACGTGGCGAACGGGCTGGTGCTGCAATCACCATTGGCCAACGCGGTACGAAGCTTGTCGACGTCAGCCTGCATCATGTAACGCACGCCATCCTTGAAATGGGTACTGTCACCAAAGCCGCCCTGAGTCATTTCGTTCAGGGCGTCTTCCTTGCTCCAGCCCTGGATCACGACCCGATACATGGCCGCCATCAACCCCGTACGATCCGAACCGTGCTTGCAATGCATCAGCACCGGGCCATGGGACTCGGCTGTCTGAATGGCACGAAGGGCTGCGAGTACATCCGCGTCATCCACGTGATTGGTGCGGTAGGGCAACTGGACCTGGGTGATGCCGGGTGTCGACAGCCAGTTTTTATCCGATTCGGGCAGGAAATTGATCACGGTTCCTACCTTCAGCTTTTCCAGCAGTGGAAGGGCGCCGCGGTCAGGCAATGCGCTGCGGTAGAGCGTCGGGGACATTTGAAAGAGGTTGTATTGCACCTCGACCGATTGAGCCCACTCCGCCGGGCGGGGTGAAGCGCTGCCATCCGCATGGGCCAGGGTCAGGTTGAAAAGTGCAGCCATTGACAGCAGAAACGTCGCAGGCAAGAGGCGCAGTCGGGACATGCTCGGACAACCCTGTTGAATAAGTACTGCATAGCTTCTGCTGTGAGCAGTCAAAGGCCTGTGAGCCACCCGTCAAAGAATCGTGAATTGAACGGCGGCCCCGGCTTTTTCTTATTGCCTATACATGTCACTAATAAAAAACGACACGGACAAGTTCCGTGTCGTTTTAGAAGAAATCACTGATCCATTGGACTTCAATAGCCATCGGTTGCAGAAGCCAAATTTCAGTCAAGGGTTGATAATCTTTGCATACGCTTTCGCCAACGCAATCAAAACAACTTTGTCTTGCGCATCGATTGCACCGTCCCCGTTGACATCAGGCGTGCTGCCCATGGTAAAGGTAACGCCACCATCATTCGACACGGCCTCGCGGGTGCGGGTATCCAGCAGAGAGTAGGTCAGCGCACGGTTTTCAGGATCATAACCCTCTTCCTTTAACGCAAATTGCATGGAAACCCGAACTTCTTTTGGACTAACGATAGAGGGCGCCTGTAATTGTAAAAACACGCCGCGTTGGTTGTAGCCAGACATTTATTAAATCCTTTTAATAGTGATAACACGACAACTTCGTGTGAAGCGAAGAATACTGACAACATAGACAAAAGTGCCACGCGCATTATGTTTCTCATAATGACGAAACTCGAAAGTTGTCAGGTGCCGAACGGCACTGGTCGATTCCGCCAAGCCCGTATACTGTATGTACATACAGCTAAAGGATCTTGTCGATGGCTACCCCTTTGCCACCTCGCGGTCGCGGCACCGCCACCAATCCGCACAACCGCTTCGCGCCGAATCGCTCGGTGGTCGAGGATGACGGCTGGTATCAGGAAGCGCCGGTCACCCAAGGCACCGAGGTGCGCATCGAAACGGCAAAAACCATCATTACCCGCAACAACTCACCGGACTTGCCCTTCGATCGCTCGATCAACCCCTATCGCGGCTGCGAGCATGGCTGCATCTATTGCTATGCGCGGCCCAGCCACGCCTATTGGGACCTGTCGCCGGGGCTGGATTTCGAAACCAAGTTGATCGCCAAGACCAACGCCGCCGATGTGCTGGAAGAACAGCTGAGTAAACGCGGCTATCAATGTGCGCCGATCAACCTGGGCTCCAACACCGATCCGTATCAGCCCATCGAGCGCGAGCACAAAATCACCCGTAGAACCCTCGAAGTTCTGCTGCGTTACCGTCATCCGGTAACCATCATCACCAAAGGCTCGCTGATTCTTCGTGACCTGGACTTGCTGGCCGAACTCGCCGAGCAACGGTTGGTGGCGGTGATGATCAGCCTCACCACCCTGGACGATGAGCTCAAACGCATCCTCGAACCGCGAGCTGCCGCACCCAAGGCCCGGTTACGGGCGATCCGAGTAATGCGTGAAGCGGGTATTCCGGTTGGCGTGTTGTGCTCGCCGATGATTCCGATGATCAACGACAGCGAACTCGAGAGTCTGCTGACCGAGGCCCATGCGGCCGGTGCGCAAAGTGCGGCCTATATGATGTTGCGACTGCCACTGGAAGTAGCGCCACTGTTTGAAGAATGGCTCGAGGCCCACTATCCGCAGCGTGCCGCCCATGTGTTGAGCCTGATCCGCCAGAGCCGTGGCGGGGAACTCTACGACAGCCGGTTTGGTGCCCGGATGCGCGGCGAAGGGCCATTTGCCGACCTGTTGGCGCAACGTTTCGCCAAAACCATCAAACGCCTGGGACTCAATCGCCGGGAAGGTTTCGATCTGGACTGTGAAGCCTTCTGTCCGCCGGGTCGCCAGATGTCGTTGATTTGAGGACAATTGGCCTAAGGTGAGTAGTGGGAAACGTACAGCCCATTCAGGCTGGTCACGTTTTTTGTGACCTGGAACACACGTTCTAGAGCGTTTCATTCAGTTTGAGTTAAGTTTCAGCCGCTACCTTGTTCATCGAGTGACTGATGGGTCGCATTTTTTGACCTGGATGTTTTTTAAACAGCCACTGGCTTCACACCGGACAAAACGGGACACTTCCCTGACTCCGCCATTGAGGATGAATTCATGAGTGACAAGGATAAACAGCCGTTGGCTGCGTCGGCTTCCGCCCAACCCGAGACGGAAACCGCCGATGCAGCGTTGAAGCATATTGTTGACGGCTTTTTGCATTTTCATCATGAGATCTTTCCGCAGCAGGAAGAACTCTTCAAAAAACTCGCTACGGCTCAACAACCACGGGCGATGTTCATTACCTGTGCCGACTCGCGCATCGTGCCCGAACTGATAACCCACAGTTCACCGGGCGATCTGTTCGTGACCCGTAACGTTGGCAATGTCGTACCGCCTTACGGCCAAATGAACGGTGGCGTTTCCACGGCCATCGAGTACGCGGTCCTGGCGCTGGGCGTGCAGCACATCATCATCTGCGGCCACTCCGATTGCGGCGCGATGCGCGCGGTGCTTAACCCCGACAGTCTGGAAAAAATGCCCACGGTCAAAGCCTGGCTACGGCATGCGGAAGTCGCGAAAACCATGGTGCACGACAACTGCAACTGCACCGACGAAAACGAGACGATGCATATCCTCACCGAGGAAAATGTCATCGCCCAATTGCAGCACTTGCGTACCCATCCCTCGGTAGCCTCACGCATGGCGAACGGTCATCTGTTCATCCATGGCTGGGTCTACGACATCGAAACCAGTGCAATCAAAGCGTACGACGCGGACCAAGGGTGTTTCCTGCCGCTCGATGGCAGCCATCCGGTTCCGGTGGCAACGCCCAAAGCGCGTTTCTAAAACCTCCTAAATCCCTGTGTGGTTGAGTCGAGGCTGCTGATCCAGCAGCCCGGCTTCGCCATGCCTGAAAAAAGTCGGGAGCTTCAACATGCGTGCTGCGCAACTCAAAGCTGTTTTGCCACGGGAGCTGCTGGCCTCGGTGGTTGTGTTTCTGGTCGCCCTGCCCTTGTGCATGGGCATCGCCATCGCTTCAGGATTGCCGCCCGCCAAGGGCTTGATCACCGGGATCATCGGCGGCCTGGTCGTGGGCTGGCTGGCCGGTTCACCGCTGCAAGTCAGCGGCCCTGCGGCGGGATTGGCGGTTCTGGTGTTCGAACTGGTGCGCCAGCACGGCATCGCCATGCTCGGGCCCATCTTGCTGCTGGCGGGATTCCTGCAACTGGTGGCCGGGCGCTTGAAGCTCGGCTGCTGGTTTCGGGTCACGGCGCCAGCGGTGGTCTACGGCATGCTCGCCGGGATTGGCGTGCTGATCGTACTGTCGCAGGTGCACGTCATGCTCGACGGGGTGCCCAAGCCTTCCGGGCTGGATAACCTGGCCGCCTTTCCAGCCGCGGTGATGCAAGCCCTGCCGTCGCTCGGCTGGCAAGCCGGGTTGCTCGGGTTGTCGACGATGGCGGTGATGTGGCTGTGGGAAAAATTGCGGCCTCATTCGTTGCGCTTCGTTCCGGGTGCGCTGCTGGGCGTAGGGCTGGCGACGGTCGCCAGTCTGATGCTCGCGCTGCAGGTCAAACGTGTGGAAGTCCCCGCCAACCTGGCCGAGGCCATCGATTGGCTGAAACCCGCGGACTTGCTCAATCTGGCGGACCCGACGTTGCTGGTCGCCGCGTTCGCCGTGGCGTTTATCGCCAGCGCCGAAACCCTGCTGTCGGCCGCTGCGGTAGACCGCATGCACAGTGGCCAGCGATCCGACTTCGACCGGGAATTGTCGGCGCAAGGCGTGGGCAACATGCTCTGCGGTCTATTGGGCGCCTTGCCGATGACGGGCGTGATCGTGCGCAGTTCGGCCAACGTCCAGGCCGGTGCTACCACGCGACTGTCGGCGATCTTCCACGGTCTGTGGCTGCTGGCGTTCGTGTTGTTGCTATCGAGCGTGCTGCAAAGCATCCCGGTAGCAAGCCTGGCGGGTGTGCTGGTTTACACCGGCTTCAAACTGGTCGACCTCAAGGCGTTTCGCGGACTGGGCCGATATGGCCGGATGCCGATGTTCACCTACGCAGCGACTGCTCTGGCGATCATCTTCACGGACCTGCTGACGGGGGTGTTGATTGGCTTCGGCCTGACACTGGCCAAACTGGCGTGGAAAGCTTCGCGGCTGAAAATCAGTCTGATCGACCTGCCGGCGAACGGGGAAATGGAGTTGCGGCTGACCGGCGCAGCGACCTTTCTCAAGGTGCCGGCGCTGACCCAGGTGCTGGGCACCATTCCCGCCGGTGCAACGGTGCATGTGCCGCTCAATAACCTGAGCTACATCGATCACTCATGCCTGGAGTTGCTGGAGGAATGGGGTCGGGCGAATGCGGCCAAGGGGTCGACGTTGCTGATTGAAGCGCGGGGGTTGAAGCGCAGGTTGGAGGGGCGGTTGCGTACTACATCCAGAGTGGGTTCCACCGGTTAAATCACCTTGTAGGAGCCGAGCTTGCTCCGGGCGGCGTTCCGACGATGACGGATTTACATTCGACATTGACGTCGACTGATACACCGCATCGCGAGCAAGCTCAGCTCCTACAGGGGGATTGTGTTGATCAATGGATCAAGCCGCCGGCTGATCCAGTTCCAGGCCGACGCCCAAACGGCGCGACATACACGGCCAGCGTTTCCACGCAGCACCGGTGTCCGGACTGCTGAGTTTCTCGCGGTAGGCTTCTACCGACTCCAGTGCAAAGCTCTGCTCGTCGAGCATCTTGTCCAGGGCGTGATGCACCACTTCGTCCAGTTGGTTGGCAAACTCCTCACCGATCAATTGGTGGGCAATCAGGTTGGCGACAGTCATGTCCAAGGGGATCAATGGCTGACCCAGATGCTTGATGTACAGGTCGTTGACCTCTTCGACAAAACGGTGCGCCAAGTAGGCTTCGTCCAACAGGCTGTCGAGCCCGACATGCCCCGCCATGATCGTCGGCGGCTGAAGGAAGTACTGTTCGGCAATTTTCAGCACCGGTTTGATCTGTGACTCGATACCGGCTTCCCTGGCCACTTCATTGGCTGCTTCCAGCAGATCAGGTACTTCGTCGATGTAGGCAGCGACAAAACGTGTCAGCACGCCATTGGCATCCGCCTCCGGCAATTGGATCGAAGGGTGTAGATGAGGCAGTTTGCTTTCCAGCTGACGTGTCAGCAGGCCGGTCTCGGCTTCGTGTGTTTGGGCTTTTTGGATCTGCTCGCGCAATGCGGCGGTGTTCATGAAAACTCCAGGAAACAAAGGCAATGAAATAGGGAAGACATAACTTAGCTGCCTTATGAAAAATGCTAAGACGCATTTGTCATAATTGTTTCATCCTTGAGACGCCTCCGTTATATCGATTTGCCACCACTCGTCTGCATCCTTCTCCATTCGGGACCTTGAACGCAAGTCCCAGCTGTTTCAGATCATTTACGCCATCACATTGCGAGGTGGCAGTCGCTGTCTATACTCGGGTTGGAAATGGAGTTAGCTGATGACGCCCGACTGCACACGCAGCAAGGCCCGGCGATTCAAGTTCGTAGTCTGAAAAAGCCGCTCCCTTGCCGCAGGTGAAAGCCGGCGGGATAACAAGAACGATAAGGGGAACCCGCAATGATGCGACATCCACACGTCTGGATGGGCCTCCTGTTGTGGTCGATTTTCAGTCAGGCGCAAGCGGCCTGGACTGTGAATATGGCGCCGGGAGCGACTGAAATCAGTCACGCAGTATTTGACCTGCACATGACCATTTTCTGGATCTGTGTAGTGATCGGCATCATCGTCTTCGGCGCCATGTTCTGGTCGATGATGGTCCACCGCCGCTCGACCGGGCAGGTGGCAGCAAAATTTCATGAAAGCACTACCGTCGAAATTCTCTGGACCATCGTGCCCTTCCTGATCCTGGTGGCCATGGCGGTTCCTGCGACGGCCACCCTGATCAAGATGTATGACGCCAGTGAGCCGGATATCGATATCCAGGTCACCGGCTATCAGTGGAAGTGGCACTACAAGTACCTGGGCCAGGACGTCGAGTTCTTCAGCAACCTGACCACTCCCCAGGATCAAATCCACAACAAGGAAACCAAGGGCGAGCACTACTTGCTCGAGGTCGACAAGCCGCTGGTGTTGCCGATTGGCGCGAAAGTGCGCTTCCTGGTGACCTCCGCCGACGTCATCCACTCCTGGTGGGTCCCGGCCTTCGCGGTCAAGCGCGATGCGATCCCGGGGTTCGTCAACGAAGCCTGGACCCGTATCGACAAGCCCGGCATCTACCGCGGCCAATGCGCCGAGTTGTGCGGCAAGGACCACGGCTTCATGCCGATTGTGGTCGAGGTCAAGGAAAAGGCCGATTACGAAAAATGGCTCGCTGACCGCAAGGCTGAAGCCCTGCAACTCAAGGAGCTGACCAGCAAGGAATGGACCCTCGACGAGCTCAAGGAACGCGGCGACAAGATCTATCACACCACCTGCGTCGCCTGTCACCAGGCCGAAGGTCAGGGTCTGCCGCCGATGTTCCCGGCACTCAAGGGTTCACCGATTGCCACCGGGCCGAAAGCCGATCACCTGCACCGCGTTTACTTCGGCAAACCCGGCACCGCCATGGCGGCGTTCGGCAAGCAGCTCTCGGAAGTCGATATCGCGGCGGTCGTGACCTACGAACGTAACGCCTGGGGCAACAACAAAGGCGACATGGTCACTCCTAAAGAAGTGTTGGAGCTGAAACAGGCGGAAAGCAAATGACCCGGTCTATTGCGCGTGTAAGGAACCGGTCGGGGCTGCGCGCCCCGGCCTGCCCAGCCCATCTGTTTGCAGGAGACAGGCCATGAGCGCTGTTATCGATGACCACGGTCACGCCGACCACGCCCACGGCCCCGCCAAAGGCCTGATGCGCTGGGTGCTGACCACCAACCACAAAGACATCGGCACGTTGTACCTGTGGTTTGCGTTCTCCATGTTCCTGCTCGGCGGTTCGTTCGCGATGGTGATTCGCGCCGAGCTGTTCCAGCCGGGGCTGCAAATCGTCGAGCCGGCGTTCTTCAACCAGATGACCACCATGCACGGCCTGGTGATGGTGTTCGGTGCGGTGATGCCGGCCTTCGTCGGCCTCGCCAACTGGATGATCCCGTTGATGATCGGCGCGCCGGACATGGCCCTGCCACGGATGAACAACTTCAGCTTCTGGCTGCTGCCAGCGGCGTTCATCCTGTTGGTGTCGACCCTGTTCACCCCCGGTGGCGGTCCGAACTTCGGCTGGACGTTCTACGCCCCGCTGTCCACGACCTACGCGCCGGAAAGCGTGACGTTCTTCATCTTCGCCATCCACTTGATGGGG
>Ga0302167_10000229_pt1 | contig 28990 bp, 27 predicted proteins | sample I_Fen_N1_1_FD_193496 | JGI IMG/M metagenome (GOLD analysis project Ga0302167, IMG submission 193496) | Peat permafrost microbial communities from Stordalen Mire near Abisko, Sweden - I_Fen_N1_1 | ecosystem: Environmental > Terrestrial > Soil > Wetlands > Permafrost | place: Sweden: Abisko... | reverse complement strand
AATGGTTTTTGCTACCCAACTTAGACAATTAAGTCCTGACGAGACAATGCCTGCTCATCTAGACGGAAAAGCAAAAACCATTTACGCCACGACACAGTGGCAACGAACCAAACCGCCGGGCCGTTAGTGTCCATGCCCTTAAAAAAATGGGGATCATCGTTAACATGACAGTTTTCTACTTATACCAGGACTTGTTACTAGTTTCAAGCTAAAGCATCAGATTCTACTCTATATTTAAAAAGCACGAAACACTAACTCGGACGGTTTAGTTCATTGCCTTCGGCCACCCGGACAACTCCATAATGCATGAGAAAGTCTCTGAGAAAAGATTTATGCGACTTATTAAATTTTGGGCACCAGGACTACTCCTTCAGCCGAGGCAAGGTCAATGGGGTGGCCGGCCAACGCGCAAGCTCCAATGGTTTTTGCTACCCAACTTAGAGAATTAAATCTTGACAAGACAACACGTACTCATCTAGACGGAAAAGCAAAAACCATTTATGCCGCGACGCAGGGGCAACGAACCAAACCGCCGGGCCGTTAGTGGCAAGCCTCGACAAATCTGTCACATCAACGAATGTTTACGGTTTCATGATTACCTTTGCAAGGCAAATCAAGTAAATGTCATAGAGATGAATTTTGATCAATTATTTAAACAAATTTCTCCGGAAGAAATATTCGACAATGTATTTACATTTGTGGGAGAAGGTTTTCCAATTAAAGGTTTTCCTGTTATTACTGCGGGCAAGGAAAATCATTATAATTCCATGACAGCCAGTGGAGGAGGTTTGGGACTTTTTTTCAAGAAACCCACAACTTGGAGTCTTCTTCGAACAGACCGTTATACACTTGAATTAATTCAAAAGGAACAAACTTATACAATGTCTTACTTCCCAAATGAATATAAGGAACAAGTACTCTTTTTGGGAAGTAAATCCGGAAGAGATAGTGAGAAAATGAAAGAAGTTGATTTGACAAGTATTCAAACTCCTTCTAGGGATATATCTTTCAAAGAGGCCGGACTAATTATAGAATGTAAATTAACGGCGCTTACTACCGCCAATCCCAGTGATTTTCACTCACAAGAATCGAAAGACTATATAAACGAAGCTTACAAAGAAGAAAGAGATTATCGCAAATATTTATTTGGGGAAATCACCCATGTTTGGGTAAAGAAATAAGAATAAACCAGAATTATTACTCTACCGGACAAATAAATAAAAGCCAGCCACTAACTCGGACGGTTTAATTAATTGCCTTTTGCAACCCGGACTACTTCTCGATCAGCCCCAAAAGTCTATGCGAATAGATTCATTTCAATTTATCAAACTTTGTTGCACCCGGACTGATCCTGCTGCCGAGACAAAGTCAATAGGGTTGCAAGCCGACGCGCTAGTTGTCATGGTTTTTGCATCGCCACTAAGACAATTTTATCGTGACCTGACAACTTTCGGCCATCTATCAGGACTTGGTACCATCAAGACAAATTACCGTGACCCGTAACTTTGCGGCCACTTACCGGGAGTTGCAAAAACGCATGCCAACCCTTCTATGTCGTAAAACAAAGTTTCAGGCCATTATTTTTTATTAAAGTACATTATCTATAAAAACAACCTTCTATAAGCAGATTCAATTATTGAACTGCATCGCCTTGTTTAATCTTTACAGAAAGTGAGCTGTAGCCTGACACTAGCAGTTTCTGATACAGAACTGCAGGGTTGGCAAAACAGTCCCACTTAATTATGTGATTTTTATAGAGTTAATTAATTATGCCATTGAGCATATATATGGTTTGTTATTGTTTAATACATATCTTATTCTGCTTAAGAGTTTTTTTGCTATCTTAATTATTGCTTTGTTTTGGTCCATCCTTTTACAGTAAGAAATATAACTCTTCATTAATGATGGGTCATTACTTTTTGCTATCCATGAACTTTCGATAATCGCAGTTCGCAATACACTATGCCCTCGTGGAGTCATATCTCCAGTTTTTTCTTTATCTCCTGAGGACTTTGTTGATGGAACCAGTCCTATGTAACCACACATCTTATCAAGGTTATTAAAGCGATTTATCGTCTCAAGTTCAGTTAATATGATCATTGCTGTAAGTATTCCTATTCCTGGTACACTTTTTAATAAAGCTACTTTATCTCGATAACTTTCTGTCTGTGATAATTGTCTTACCTGTTTGGTTACATTCAAAATAGAAGCTCGGAAATTTTTACATTCTGAGATTAACACAGATAGTGATTCTTTCCCACCTTCATCTTTCATATCCAGACTCTCAAGCCATTTCATAAATCTGTTTGACCAATGGCTTTTAGAATTTTTAAAAGCATCATCTATACATATACCATAAAAAAATAAAAATGATTTTATTCGATTTTTATACCGTGTTGAGTCTTTCACCAACATTGCCCTGGTGCGCAATAGACTCCTGTCTCTTTGGTTTTTTAATGAAGGTATGTAAATAGGCACTAAATTACCACTACTTAAAGAACGAGCTATTTTGCGACTGTCTCTTTTATCTTCTTTATTCACTCGTTCTTTATCTGTTGTTGGAATATCCGCCGGATTAACCACTATTGATTTTATCCCAAAAGAAGTTAATGCATAGTGGATCCAATAGCCACAAAATCCTGCTTCATATGCAGAATGATAAGTTCCTCCCGGGAAATGTTCTATCAGATATTTATGTAAAATATCAGGTTTGGGGGGTTGAGTAAAGGTCTTATAAACAAAGTCCTCGGCCATTATTGTAACTTTCCAGCTCTTTAAATGCGCGTCAAAACCCACATAGATGTTTTGACCAGTAAAATCAATTTTCTTAACTTGTGCTTTCATAAGTTTCAGATTTTATTGGTTTAATAATTCGTAACTATTCAAACTTAATAACTATTCTGAAACTTATGTTTTACAAACATAGGGCCTGACACGGACGGCAACTAATCAAACCGCCGGGCCGTTAGGTTTCATGGCGTACACTACTTGTCAACTAATATCTAATTATTCACAAATGGGAGAGAAAAATATGGCTAGTATACTAAGGATACTTAACATAGCATTGTTTTCTTTGCTATTAATAAGTTTAAATAGCTGCAAAAAAAACAGTGATGGGGATATAAAAAAACCTTCCGAGCAAGTTTTCTCCGGTAAATATTCAAATATCTATGATAATTGGAGATTAATTTCAATTGAGAATGGATTTGGAAAAACAAAAAAAGCCCCAGATTTTGATTATTTAAAAATTAGACAGCCAGCAATTTATGAAATAGTAAAAAATGGGATTAGCGTTGAGAAAGGTACTATTTCAAAAGATGCTGCTTACAGCACTGATAATTTATTATATGCTACTTTTATACCTGATGGATCATTATCATTAAAATATATAAATCCAGATAACCGATATTTCGTTTTACAAACTGACACCCTCTTCATTTTTTCTTCCCTTGATACTGTTTATAGTTATCTTTTTGTAAGGCAAAGCAACTGGATTCCCAAATCGGCTATAGGATTCCATATGAACACGGGGAACTTGATTATTTTAGAACAAAATGAAATAGATTACTATGATTTTTCTGCACATTTGATTTATTTAAAGGACGAACACTCGCTGATAAAAAGTATTAGTGGAGCTTTAATCGATATTTATGTTGATAGCACTTTAATTTATCCATTAGTATTATATCCAATGATTACAAGTAGTTATTCCCCTTATGGAGCAAATATTTTGAGCTGGCCTTCTTTATATCCAGATAACGTAGTTTTTATTGACTATGCTGATTTTAGTGGCTTGACCGATAAAAGGAATGATGATAGAATAATTGACGTCTTGAAGAAATATGGTAGATTTCATGAAGGATTAAGTTGTGATATTCAATCCATACAGGTTACAACGGATAACAAAGTAAAACTTGATTTAACATTAAGCAATAATGACACTTTTGATTATTATTACCTCGACCCTGTTAAAATGGGGTTGAAATTATTCCATTATTTCACTGATGGATTGATTCTTACAGATAACCAAGAAAATAAATATATGCAAAGAATTGGTAGCATACCACCCGTACCATGGAATTCATGGAACATGGGATGGTTAAGTCTGATTAAAATGGGAGGAAAAATAGACATTTCAATACTCTATGATCAATTTGATACAATTCCTCCTGGACAATACCAAGCTTCATTTCAGTTTCCTGGACTCACTTATCAGATTAAAAAGAGTGATATTCAACAAGAAGAAGGACGAATTTGGTTAGGAGAAATGACAATAACTAAAGATATAACTATTGAATAAAAACCACGAAAACCTAACTCGGACGGTTTAATTAATTGGCTTCCGCAGCCCGGACTACTTCGTAATTAGCCCCCAAAGTCTATGCAAGAAAACTCACTCCAACTTATTAAAATTTGTGGCACCCGGACTGTTCTTGCTGCCTAGACAAAGTCAATAGGGCTGCCGGCCGACGCACTGGTGCCTTGTTTTTTGCTCGCCACCTAGACTGTTCCATCGTGACCCAAAACTCACAATCATTACCCGGACTTGGTACCGTCAAGACAGTTTAATCGTGACCAGTGGGTGCTCGTCCGTCTACCGGGACTGGCAAAAAACGCGGCACCCCGACCCTTCGCTACCGCTCTGGGCAGGCTCCGACGGCACCTAATTAAACCGCCGGGCCGTTGGGTGTAATATCCAGCTGCCGAGACAGATAAAGAACCCTGTAAAATACAAGTTGATATGATAGACGTAGATTCTCTTATTAAAAAGATAATCCCTTATCCAGCTGACTATTCACACCGGGACGGATTAAATATTGAATTAATCATCGACAATCTAGAAAGTGATGAAAAAGAAAGTGTTGAAGTAGCTTTGATAAATCTCTTAGATAAACATCCAGAAGATACTCTTATTGTTGAGACATTAGCCTATTTGAAATCGGTGAAATCAATTCCTATCCTTTATGACTTATTAAAAAAATGCTCAAAAGGAGTGCGTAAGTTGAAAATTGCAACATCAATATTTCAGATAAATCAAGATACCGATTTGATGGATATTGCCATTTCAGAAACAAAACAAATGGATGACAAAAAAGACCCGTATTATATTTATAAACTTACTTCTGCCTTTTACAGTCTAGCAAAGTTTCAAAATGAAAATGCTAATAACTTTATAGAAAGCTATGTGACTCATGATGAGCCTTTAATCTCTTATAATGCTAAACGAGCTCTTACAATTTATTCCAAAAAATAAAACTACACCCAACTCGGACGGTTTAATTAATTGCCTTTTGCAACCCGGACTACTTCTCAATCAGCCCCTAAAGTCTATGCGAGCAAGTTCATTTCAACTTATCAAATTTTGTTGCACCCGGACTATTCCTGCTGCCGAGACAAAGTCAATAGGGTTGCAAGCCGACGCACTGGTGCCTTGTTTTTTGCTCGCCACCTAGACTATTTCATCATGACCCAAAATTCACAATCCCTACCCGGACTTGGTACCATCTAGACAATTTCATCGTGACCCGAAGCTCACAGCCGTCTACCGGGACTGGCAAAAAACGTGGCACCGCGACGCAGGGGCAACGAACCAAACCGCCGGGCCGTTATAGGGCATTTTTGCTCGGGATGAGACTTTGCTTATTTTTCTAGATATTCTGAAAATCTTTGATCAAAATGCTGGTTGAACCATTTATCGATAACCGATTTCTTAAACCTCCACTCCTTCCCCAATTTTGCAGCGGGAATATTTCCATTTTGTGCCCACGTATATATGGTCTGAGGTTTTAGTTTTAAGTATTTAGCTACTTCTTCTATGTTCATTATTTCATCCACCCCCTATTTCCTCTTAATGGTTAATGTTATTGTTGTGTCAGTATTTGCCTTAACTCCTTTAGATACCTTATTTATGAGTTTTAATAATGCTGTATCGGTAAATTCTGATTTTATATTAGCCTGTTTGTGGTTTTCAGATTTGACTTCGCTATCCAGATCTGAATTTACTGGATTGACAAGTTGTTGAACAGAATAAATTATAGCAGTATAAAAATTACCTTCATATTTCCTGAACAGCTTAAATTCCTCAGTTTTGTTGCACAAAAAGGGACGAAGGTTCCAAGCTATCTGAATTCCAACAAATGCTAGTATTATCATCCATATTCTGAAAACATTAACTCCAATATGAGGGTATATATCTTTCTTCTCACAAGCAAATTTTAACGCTTCGACCATGAGTCTCATTCCGAAGATTCCTGAGAAAATAAATATTGCTACATGTAAAAGTTGCAGGAAATGATAATTTCCACCAGTCACCTGAAACAATATTACAATAGGTGCAAATGAAATAGCAATTGCAGAGGTAAGTACAAATCCGCTTAAAATAATAAAAACCATCTGTCTCAACGTCATTTTGGATCCCAAGACTTGTTGAATTACATAAAATGATGGGAAACAGATTAGAATTGCACTAAAAAACAAGAATGTCACTTTTAATCCGGCGACAATTGATTGAAGGAAGCTATGATAACTCCCCATGACAATTCCATAAAGAAATGTAAAGGCACAAATAATTAGCAACTGATTCAAGATTAATCTTCTCGATTGATCCTTATTTCGTTCCTCAAAATATGACTCTGCGTTCTGAAATATTTTGAAAACTTCAATTAATCCACTTACCTTTTCCATGGTTAAAGAAATTGGTTAGACTATAAAATTACTACATATTTTAATAATTATCAATGTTTATTACTGTTTATTGCTGTTTTTTATTATTTAACCCTACGATATGAAGATTTTAAAAAAATAACGCCCTATAACACGGACGGTTTAATTAATTGCCTTTTGCAACCCGGACTATTTTATCTCAGCATCCAAAAGTCTATGAGAGAAGAATTTAACCCATTTAGTAAATCTTGTGCTACCCGGACTGTTCCTGCTACCAAACCGCCGGGCCGTTAGCATTCATGCATAAAAGACATGGAGGACAATTCACTTATAGCGAGACAAATACGTAATATCTAAATTGGCACGAATGCTAACTCAAAAGAGCAAGATTTTCTATTGACCATTTGGATTCACAATATTTTGATAACTTTAAAATATGCTTAATGGAATAAACGAGTTATGGCTCATAAAAAGATACATTATGACAAAACATTTCTCAAAATTCATTTTTTTGGTTCTTTTAACAATCCTTTTATTTTCATGTAAAAAAGAGCCAGTTAAAGTTACAATCCCAATAACTGATTTAACCGTATCCCCAGTATTATTTTCATTGAACGTTGATAGTACTTATATAATAAAAGTTACAATAAGTCCACCAGATGCGACCAACAAAAGCTTAATCTGGAAATCAAGCAATTCAGATATTGCTATAGTAGATTCATCAGGTTTAGTTAGAGGGATTAAACCTGGTACTGATACGATAAAAGTGACAACTGAAGAAGGAAATAAAACATCAATTTGTATCGTAATAGTAACAAAATGGATCACCTATACTAACAGTCAATTATCTACTGGAGTTAATACTATTGCCATTGATGGACAGGGGAATAAGTGGTTTGGAACGACAGGAGGTGGGGTATCAAAATTTGATGGAACTAGGTGGACAACGTATAATTCTGACAATAGTAGTTTGCTCAATAATTTGGTTACAACAATAGCGATAGATCCTCTAGGAAATAATTGGTTTGGAACTGTATCTGGGGTATCGAAATTTGATGGTGCAAATTGGACCAACTACAATACGACAAATAGCAGTTTAGCAGATAATCAAGTTAATTCCATTGCCATAGATGGTCAGGGGAATAAATGGTTTGGAACTTTAAATGGTATTTCAAAATTTGATGATAATAATTGGACAACATATAATACGTCCAATAGTAGTTTAGCTGATAATTATATCTCTTATATAGCTATTGATGTTCAAGGGAATAAATGGATTGCAACTGCAACTGGCATATCAAAATTTGATGGTATGAATTGGACCACTTATACTGGTTTAGCTCAAAAGTCTGTAGCAAATATTGTCTTTGATTTGCAAGAGCATATATGGCTTGGAACTATTGGAAATGGAGTATCAACTTTTGATGGCATAAATTGGACCACCTACAATACATCTAATAGTATGTTGTCGCGTAATTCGGTTTATACCATAGAGATAGATTCACAAGGGAATAAATGGTTTGGAACTGAAGGAGGTGGAGTATCTAGATATGATGACACTAATTGGATTACTTTCACTAAAAATAATGGTCTAGGTTGGGATTATATTTATTCTATGGCCATAGATGCCGAAGGCAATAAATGGTTTGGATACTATAACGGAGTTACAAAATTAATAGATCATTAATTGTAAATCATTTACGAGCCGTGACAACAACAACATTAATGTAAATAAGCTTGTCATGATTTTTACTTTTGCCCCTGCTCATAATACAGATTTGTAACTGGTGATAAACCTTTGCCGCACCGCTGCCTTTAACTAAATCATTAACCGGGGATAAAAACTGGGTTCTCATTCAACTTTGTAGGCGACACTCAAATAGACAACCAGATTCACACCAGAGACTTAGTGATAATAGATAGTTTTATTATTTGCACGAAATGCTAACACGGACGGTTTAATTAATTGGCTTCCCGCTTCGCCTCATTACACGAGCCAAATTCATTATATCATGACAAAGGCTTCGCGGGACACGGTCGGCAGCCCGGACTACTTCTCGGTCAGCCCCCAAAGTCTATGCGAGTAAACATTAATCAACTTATAAAATTTTATTGCACCAGGACTATTCCTGCTGCCGAGACAAAGTCAATAGGGCTGCCGGCTGACGCGCTGGTGCCTTGTTTTTTGCTCGCTACCTAGACTATTTTATCGCGACCCAAAATTCACAGCCGTCACCCGGACTTGGTACCGTTTAGACAAATTATCGTGACCAGACAACTTTCGTCAGTCAACCGGGACTGGCAAAAAACGCGGCACCTCGACACAGACGTCAACTAATTAAACCGCCGGGCCGTTAGCTTGCACTCGCGGCCAGTATAACAGCCCGACAATTGTGGACTTGGTTTTTGCTGTATCATCTAGACAATTTCGTCATGACACATAACTCGTTCATTTATCAGGACTTGGTCCGTCTAACAACTTCATCTTGACACGAAACTTTTCAACCATACACCAGTACTGGCAAAAACCAAACTAATACCTCCAATATTTTGAATTACAGAATAAAGTACGTATATTTGTACTTAATTAAACACTCAAACAAACTCAAATGATTGCAGCAAATTACACAGAATTCAGGACCGGACTTAAAAACTATCTTGATGACGTCGAAAATAACAATGAGACTTTGATTATCAAGAGAGGGTCTGGAAAGGGGACAGTCATGATATCCCTTGATGAATATAATTCTATCATGGAAACTTTGCATTTATTAAGTTCTAAGAAAAATGCAAAAAGACTCTTTGAATCTATAGAGCAAATGAAAACCGGAAAGAAGGTTAAACATAGCTTGATTGAGGAATGATGAAAATTACTTTTTCAAAAAATGCATGGGAAGATTATGTCTACTGGCAAACAGAGGACAAAAAGACTCTCAAGAAGATTAACGCATTAATCAAGGACATTCAGAGAACTCCATATGAGGGTATTGGAAAACCAGAGCCATTAAAATTTGACTTGGCTGGATACTGGTCCAGACGAATAGACTTGGAACATAGATTAGTTTACCAGGTTGAGAATTCCGATATCTTGATCTATGCATGTCGGTTTCACTATGACAAAAAATAAGAGCGCAAAGCTAACTCGGACGGTTTAATTAATTGCCTTTTGCAACCCGGACAATTTCGTAATCGGCCCCCAAAGTCTATACGAGTAAACTTTAACATACTTATAAAATCTTGTGCCACCCGGACTGTTCCAGCTGCCTAGACAAAGTCAATCGGGTTGCAAGCCGACGCGCTGGTGCCTTGTTTTTTGCTCATCACCTAGACTATTTCATCGTGACACGAAACTGCTCAGCCATCTACCAGGACTTGGTACCATCTAACAGCTTCATCGTGATACAAAACTTATCGTCCATCTACCAGGACTGGCAAAAAACACGGCATCGCGACCCTTCGCTACCGCTCTGGGCAGGCTCCGACGGCACCTAATTAAACCGCCGGGCCGTTATGTTTAAGCGTCGACCGATCACAGAGCTGATTCCTAGACAAATTCGTTATGTAAATAAAATCTGTTCCACCAAGACAAAAGTTAAAACGGTACTCTCCGAAAAAAATAACATGATTAAGTTTCGTTATAAAGAAACATTTCGTATCTTTACATCATGGTTAAAGACAAATTCGAAATTGAGTTTCTGGCCGAAGCCCGAGAATTCCTCAGGACCATTGAGGACAAAGCTCGTTACAAACTCATTTTCAATATTGACAAATCAAAAAAATATAATGATCCAAATGTATTTAAGAAATTAGATAACGAGATTTGGGAATTTAGAACCAAATACAAAAATCTACATCATAGACTTTTAGCCTTTTGGGATAAAAGAAACAATAAAAATACTCTTGTGATTTGCACACACGGATTTATAAAGAAAACTGATAAGGTTCCAAAACAGGAGATTGAGAAAGCGAGAAATTTGATGAAACAGTATTTTGAAACTTATTAATTCAGAAATCATGGAAAAGAAACTTAAGAAATATTCTCTTGACGAGATAAAAGATGAGTTCATTGGGAAAAAAGGCACCACTGACAGAGAACAATATGAATATGATTTACAAATGGATGTCTTAGGAGAACTTATTAAGCAAACCAGAATAGAGCGAAAATTAACTCAGGAACAATTAGGAGATCTCATTGGTGTTCAGAAAGCTCAAATATCAAGACTAGAGAATCATACTGGCAACGTGACACTTTCAACCATATTAAAGGTTTTTTCCGCGCTAAAAGCCAAAATTAAAATGCAGGTTGAATTAGAGGGTAACAGCATCCAGATCGCCTAGACAAAAACATCTGGCACATCATGACAATTTTAAAAAGCCTAAACATAACTCGGACGGTTTAATTAATTGGCTTCGGCAGCCCGGAAAGTCTCCGTGCGGGGACCTGAAGGTCACCTTACGAAGACTCTCGGTAATTTATGGGCCCGAACGCTCTTTTTTCTTTTGATTAGATCATCATAATGACATGATGTTTCACACTTGTCAAATTTCGACGCCTACCCTACTCCCCACCTACCGGGACTCAATCGGGCTGCCGACTAACACGCTGGTGCCTTGTTTTTTGCTCGCCATCTAGACTATTTTATCGTGACCCAAAACTCACACCCATCACCCGGACTTGATACCGTTTGGACGAATTATCGTGATCCAAAACTTATTGTCCACTTACCGGGACTGGCAAAAAACGCGGCACCGCGACGCTGACGCCAACTCATTAAACCGCCGGGCCGTTATAGGGCATGAAAATCCCTGCCTATTAGAGAATTACCATGAAAGAAATCTACGCCAAATACGCTGAAAGTGCAATCAAGCTGACAGCAGTAATCATTGAAAAACATGGACCTCGAGTTAGTGGTACACAAGGTAACTTAAACGCCAGTTCTGATTTACAGACTATGTTATCTAAACATTGCACAAGTACTAAACGAGAGTCCTTTGGGATACATCCTAATTCTCTTTTTGCTATAGGCAAGATATTCACTGTGATCTATTTGATTGGACTTATTGCCGTTATGATAGATAGTAAAATCAGTCTTGGAATAGGATTGCTTTGCATGGTTATTGGTACAGTTTATTTCATTACTCAATTCATCCTCTACTTAGATACATTTGATGGATTATTTAAGAAAGTTTTAGGTAACAATATTAGTGGTATTGTTGAACCAAAAAATACTTTTGACCAGCAAGTAATAATAGTTAGTCATCATGATAGTTCGCCTGTTTATCCCTTTTATGAAAAAGCTCCCATGTTGTTCACTTTAAGATTATTTGTTCCGGTTCTACTTTTTCTAGTATGCTTATTAGTCGTAATAGTTAGCTATTGGTTTAGTGTTCTGGATCTGGGCAATCAAAAAATTCCAGTCTGGATAAAGTACATCTTACTTTTTGGAGTCATTTCTGTTTTGCCAATGTTTGGATACATCTCAAATAGAGAGTCACCAGGTGCAGGTGATAATTTAATCGGATGCGCAATCGGCATAAAACTTGCTGAGATATTCCAAAATCCTGATAATGTACTTCAGAACACTAGAATTATAGTCTTACTTACTGATGGAGAAGAGGTTGGTCAGAAGGGTGCAAAATTCTTTATCAAAAACAATCAAGACTTACTTAAAAAAACTAAGACCATTGTGATAAATATCGATAGCATTTATGAATATGAGGATATTGCAGTTGTGAGACGTAACAGAAATGGATTCACCAGATTATCAAGCGATTTATTAATAGACATCAAGACAGTTGCAATAGATCTAGGACATGCTTTTAAGACTATCTCGATACCTTTTGGCGGCGGTGGAACTGACGGTGGTCAGTTCGCCCGAGACAAAATAAAAACGATCAACATAATTGGGACTCCGACTAGTGCTTTCCGCAAAGAAATAATATTTCATTCAATGAAAGACAGTCCTGACAAAATCTCGAAAAAAGCAGTTAGTGCAGTCATCAAGGTTGTAAGCGAATATTTAAAAAAAATAGATATTACCGAGACAAATTCATAAGTGTGACCGGACTTTTAAAAAACGCCCTATAACTCGGACGGTTTAATTAATTGGCTTCCGCAGCCCGGACTACTTCTCAATCAGTCCCCAAAGTCTATGTGAGTAGACTCATTTCAACTTATAAAATCTTGTACCACCCGGACTGATCCTGCAACCGAGACAAAGTCAATAGGGCTGCAGGCCGACGCTCTGGTGCCTTGTTTTTTGCTCCCCATCTGGACTATTTCATCGTGACCCAAAACTCACAGCCGTTACCCGGACTTGGTACCCTTTAGACAAATTATCATGACCCAAAACTTATCTTCCACCTACCGGGACTGGCAAAAAACGCGGCACCTCGACACGGACGCCAACTCATTAAACCGCCGGGCCGTTAGCGTTCATCTGCAGCCACTTACGAGTTAGATTGAGAGTATTTTCTAAAGTCCTCTTAAGACCCGACAAATTCATTTTACTTGGACAGATTAATTGTGAACAAACGAACGCTAACTAAAATGAACAAGCAGATATATTGAGATTTGTAAGCCATCGAACTCCCGCAAACCAAATTATTTGATATGAAAAAAAGAAAACAATTCTACTTTATAATTTTATTGAACTTGGTTTCAATTTCAACTTTTGGACAAGATATTAATTGGATCAAAAAATCCGATACCCCAATACCAATTAGTAAAGCGAAAGCCGCAATTGTAGATGGGAAAATATATGTAATCGGAGGAATCTCGCCTCAATCACAGGGATTTAGTACAGCAAATTATGAATATGATCCAAAAACAGATTCTTGGACAAGGAAGAAAGATATACCAACTGGAAGAATAAATTATGCAATAGCGGTTGTGCTTGGAAAAATATATGTGATTGGGGGAGACCCATTCATGAACAAGGTTGAAGTATATGACCCAAAGACTAATACTTGGGATTCAGTCAGCAGTATGCCCACACCAAGGCAACATGTTAGTTGTGCAGTGGTAGCTGATAAAGTATACGTAATTGGTGGATTGGAAAATGTCTGTTGTCCCCCTTTTCCTGAAAGATGTAATTGGGAAAAATGTACTAAAATCTCAGATAAAAATCAAGTATTTGATCCTAAGACAGGAAATTGGGAAACTCTAAAATCCATGCCATCCCCAAGACATGGACATGATATAATATCAGTAAATGGTAAGATTTATGCAATAGGAGGAATGGGAAATAAAGCGTCAATGTGGACTCCACTAAACACAGTAGAAGAATATGATCCACTTGCAGACACCTGGACAAAGAAGAAAGAAATGCCAACTGCTAGAGACGGTTTTGGATATTCTGTTCAAAACAATAAAATTTATTTATTTGGTGGCTGGGTCACTGAACAACTTCAGACAAATAAAACTATTGTTTATGATACAAATACAAATATTTGGACAGTTTCAACTAATATTCCTGTAAAGACCGGAGCATTTGCATATGCAACGATTGGGGATAAAGTATACTTTTTTGGAGGAGATAAAGAAGATTACAGCGAGATCTATTCCTATAATTATGAGGGAATGGTACTAAACCGAGAAAAATAGGTCTGGCAAGACAAAAAAACGAAACGCTAACTCGGTCGGTTTAATTAATTGCCTTCGCCAGCGCCAGGACAGATTTGTAATCAATCCCCAATTCTATGCCCTTAAACTCTTTACCATTTATTAAATCCTTTGGCACCCGGACAGTTTCGTCTACCGGGACAGCATCATTGGCGCTGTCGGCCGATGCGCTGGTGTCTTGTTTTTTGCTCGTCACCGAGACTATTTCATCGTGACACGTAACTTCACCGCCGTCTATCTGGACTTGGTACCGTTTACCAGCTTCACCGTGACCCGAAGCTTACTGCCCTCTAACGGGACTGGCAAAAAACAAGTCACCGCGACGCAGACGCCAACTAATTAAACCGCCGGGCCGTTATTGGTAATGTCCTGAGTATCTTGGGATTGTAACCTGACTCGAAAATTATCTTCCTACCCGGACTAAAAACAAAATAACTGGCTAAAGCTTATAAATGGGACTGGAGAGTTAAAAAGACAACTAACCAATAACTCGGACGGTTTAGTTCATTGCCTTCGGCCACCCGGACAACTCCGTAATGCATGAGAAAGTCTATGAGAACAGATTTATGCCACTTATTAAACTTTGGGCACCTAGATTATTCCTGCAGCCAAGACAATGTCAATAGGGTGGCCAGCCGACGCTCATGCTCCAATGGTTTTTGCTACCCAACTTAGACAATTATATCTTGACAAGACAGTACCTGCTCATCAAGACGGAAAAGCAAAAACCATTTACGCCTCGACGCAGGGGCAACGAACCAAACCGCCGGGCCGTTGGTGGTAACGACTCCTGCCACAGCAGAAGCCACCTTGACAGTTTTATCTTGACGAGAAAATACATTCTCATCTATCGGGACTTAATGCCATCTTGACTACTTCATCAGGACTCGAAAGTTCGCTTCCATTTATGAGGACTTATAAAATATCACTCAAATAAATTTTGATAATGTTATCTAATTAGGTAACTTTGCAACCAATGACCAAAATGACAATTCGTGACTGAGCGATTTTTACGAGACACCTTCGTGTATAAAAATTACTTCTGGGATTTCTACAAATCACAGAGTTTAAAAGTTCAGAACAAAGTTGATTTTGTTATTGGTTTAGTGAGGACACTCCGTTTTGTACCTGAAAAATTTCTTAAACATCTTGAGGGTACTGACGGGCTATATGAAATGAGAATCAAAGCAGGCAGTAATATTTTCAGAGTATTCTGCTTCTTTGAAGAAGGTAACTTGGTAATTCTACTTGGTGGATTCCAGAAAAAGAGTGAAAAGACTCCACCAAAAGAGATTGCAAAGGCAGAAAAACAAAAAATGGAGTATTATTATGAAAAATCAAAAGAATAAAAATCTGACATCCTGGGACGATCACCTTGATCAGAAATATGGGAAAATCGGAACCCAGACTAGGGAAAAATTCGAACAAGAATTTGAATCATTCAAACTTGGAGTTCTGATTCAAGAAGCCCGCAAAAAGAGACATCTTACGCAAGAAGAACTTGCACTTAAAGTCGGGACTACTAAAAATTACATTTCAAGGGTTGAAAATGATGCAAGTGATATCAGACTCTCGACATTGATGAGAATAATCACTGATGGACTAGGAGGGCATCTGACACTTACCCTTGATTTAAAATAAAGCTACCACCAACTCGGACGGTTTAATTAATTGGCTTCCGCAGCCCAGACTGCTCAGTAATGAGCCCCCAAAGTCTATGAGATAAAACTCATCTCAACTTATAAAACCCTGTGGCACCTTGACTGCTTCGTCTCCCGGGACATAGTCAATAGGGCTGCGGGCCGACGCGCTGGTGCCTTGTTTTTTGCTCTCCATCTGGACTGTTTCATCGTGACCCAAAATTCACAATCCTTACCCGGACTTGGTACCATTTAGACAATTTCATCGTGACAAGACAACTCTCGTCCATCTACCGGGACTGGCAAAAAACGCGGCACCTCGACACGGACGCCAACTCATCAAACCGCCGGGCCGTTATGCTTAATGCCTCACAACCTGCACGTTATACAGCTTTAATACACTAACCATAACAGATAAAGCGATGTTATTTTACCGAGATTATACCAGCCCATCTACCAGGACTCTTTATCTGGACAGATTTCTTTTGACGAGACAACTATCGGATAATAGATCGTTTTCTTAAATTTCCTATCTTTGCAATACATATTTGAAGCCATGACAGCGATACAATTAAAGACATTATTAATCCACAGGATATCGGAAATTAACGATATTTCTTTTCTCAAAGCATTAAAAACAATTCTTGACACCAAAACTGAAACTGGAGTAATCCAATTGACTCAAGAACAACTTGATGATATAATCGCTTCAAAAAAAGAAATAGAGCAAGGATTATTCATCGAAAGTATTGCTTTTGAAAAAGAAGTAAAACAATGGCTAAACGCAAGATAGTCTGGTCAAATAGAGCCAAGATTAGACTCTTTGCCATCCTTGATTTCTACATCGTAAGAAATAACAGTAAGACCTATTCAATCAAACTTCAAAAATTAATTTCAAAAGAGGTCAATCTTCTTTTAAAACAACCCGATCTTGGATTGAAAACATCTGAGGATACAACCCGGGGACTTATAATTGAAAACTACATTGTCTATTATGAGATAACTGATGATAGGATCATTATTCATACAATCTGGGACAGTAGACAAAATCCTGATAACAAGATAATTAAATAACTAACCATAACTCGGACAGTTTGCTGAATTGCCTACGCCAGCCCGGACAACTTGCTAAACGACCCCCAAAGTCTATGAGATTAAACTTAAACCCACTTATAAAATTTCGTGGCACCCGGACTGATACTGCTGCCAAGACAAAGTCTATGGGGCTGGCGGCCAACGCTCGAGGTGTCATGGTTTTTGCTATTCCATCTTGACAACTTTATCGTGACCAGACAGATTTCGTCCACTTATTGGGACTTGGTACCGTCAAAACAATTTATCGTGACCCAAAACTTATCGTCCACTTACCGGGACTGGCAAAAAAACAAGTCACCGCGACCCTTCGCTACCGCTCTGGGCAGGCTCCGACGGCACCTAATTAAACCGCCGGGCCGTTATAGCAAATGAACAAAATACCCCGATTAGTGATTGTATTTTGATACTTTTTTCTAATGAATTAAGCGAGAATGGGAAAATATAGGTTCATAAATATTTTTATAGTTGTTTTAATGGTAAATGCCTGTATGCATAAACCAGATATTGTTCCATGTAAAGCTGGGACTGGTGGAAATTTATCAATTGTGGCTTATGCTACCCATGGGAATATTTCCATACCAAATTATTATACACATTTGGATACCGCATTTGTAAAATTCGGGACTTTAAGTTTTCCAAGTACTAATCCTTTAAATTACGACACTTATTATGTCAGTGATCCTGGTGAAGATCATATTCATTGTTATGGATTAAAATGTGGTGATTACTTTATTTATCGCACTGCTTGGGATTCAGTTGCTAATGTAAGACGGTACGGAGGTTATGGAGTTAGTATCACTGATGCTGAAGGAGGAAAAAGCATTATTGTGGCAGTAAATTAAGAAAGATTATTCCAATTGACAGTATAACCAGTGACCAAAAACTCTAATATCCTGACAATCTAAAAAACACTTGCTATAACTCGGACGGTTTAATTAATTGGCTTCGGCAGCCCGGACTACTTCTTAATCAGCCCCAAAAGTCTATGCGAGTAAAATCATCTCAACTTATTAAATCTTGTGGTACCCGGACTGTTCCTGCTGCCAAGACAAAGTCAATAGGGCTGCCGGCCGACGCGCTGGTGCCTTGCTTTTTGCTCGCCATCCAGCCTATTTCGTGGTGACTCAAAACGCACTTCCGTCACCCGGACTTGGTACCGTCAAGACAGTTTCATCGTGACCAGACAACCTACGTCCGTCAACCGGGACTGGCAAAAAACGTGGCACCTCGACACGGACGGCACCTAATTAAACCGCCGGGCCGTTAGGTTGCATACTTAGCTACTTCACCGGACGCAAAATGCTGGAAACGAATAAAACTTTATAAATTGACTCATCATGGAAGAAATTCAAAGAATAAATCAGAATTTATTTAATATTTATCTCTTATTTACAAGAGAACCTTTTGTAAAGTACTTTACAAGGGAATTAGAATTTTATGCAAATGCGGATAGAAGACTACTTGGTCTAATAACCCTAGATTTAACTGATAATGATTATAGTGCAATTGTATTTTCGAGGGATAAGACAATGCAATATAGAGCAGAAAGAATCCAAGTAAGTATGAAAACTATTGACGAAGCTAGAGACTGGATTCACAAAAAAATGAATGAAGATACTATCATTATGCATGAGGAAAAGTTAGAATTTTTTGATCTATTCAAAATACAAGTCACAGATGACAAACTACATCATCACTTCAAAATACTAAATGAATTAGAAGGATATCAATCGGCAAAAGAGGTGATAAAGGAGATTTCATATCATTATAAGGATATTGATGGCAACTTTATTGAGCAATTTCAATCTCTGAATGGTTTCGATTCTAGGTTGTGGGAATTATATTTATTTTGTTTTTGCAGAGAAGAGATGTTTTCTTTTAAAAGAGTTTCTAATGTTCCGGATTTTATAATAGATAAACTTGGTCAAGAAATCGCTATTGAAGCTGTTACGGTAGGACGGGCTGGAGATAATCTAGATGAACTAACTAAAAAATTTGATAAATTAATATCAATAGAAGAAATAGAAGAAAAATTGAAAGATGAGATGCCATTAAAATTTGGAAGCTCAATATTTGATAAAATGAAAAAAGAATATTGGAAATTGTCCCATGTAAAAGGTAAACCATTTTTGATTGCAATTGCTGATTTTCACGAAGGTATGTCAATGACCTGGTCATTCCCTGCAATAATTGATTATTTATATGGAACTAGGTACTCATTTCATCATGAGAAAACTGGGAAATTAGTAATAGAACCTCATGAGATAAAAGAGTTTAAGAAGAAAAGTGGCACTAGAATTCCAGCAGGATTCTTTTTCCAACCAAACTCAGAAAATGTTAGTGCAGTAATTTTTTCCTCAACCGCTACACTATCGAAGTTCAGTAGAATGGGAAAACAAGCTGGATTGGGATCTCCAAGATATATTATCATTAGGGAAGGATTTTGTTATAATCACGATGAAGATGCTTCAAAACCAAACTATTTTAAATATGAAGTGACAGAAGACTGCAAAGAACTTTGGTCAGAAGGAATTTCAATCTTTCATAATCCAAACGCAAATATTCCTCTAGATAAAGACTTGTTTCCATCAGTAGCTCATCATGAGTTCCGAGATGGATTAATTCATTCAGACAATCCTGATTTTTTACCGTATAATTCGATGAACTATATAGTAAAAAACGCAACCTAACTCGGCCGTTTTAATTAAGTGCCTTAGCCAGCATCAGGACAGATTTGTAATAAACCCCCAATTTTATGCCCTTAAACTCTTTCCCATTTATAAAATGCTGTGGCACCCGGACAGTTTCGTCTACCTGGACAGCATCTTTGGCGCTGTCGGCCGACGCGCTGGCGCTTTGTTTTTTCCTCTTCACCGAGACTATTCCATCGTGACACGAAAGTTCACTGCCATCTATCTGGACTTGGTACCGTTTAATAGTTTCACCGTGACCCGAAGTTCGCTACCCTCTACCGGGACTGGCAAAAAACGCAGCACCGCGACCCTTCGCTACCGCTCTGGGCAGGCTCCGACGGCACCTAATTAAACCGCCGGGCTGTTAGCACACATTCATGCCAAGCCGGACACCTGTAAGGTACATAAAACTAAATACTTTGATAGTATTTTGACTCAAGTGAAATAGCATTTACAATTTGATAAAATTTTAACCACATTATGAGCAAAATATGTTTGGTATTTTTTGGAATCCTATTGACTATTATCTCATATGGACAAGCCAAACTCAGGTATCAGGATCTGGTAAATGACGCCCATCAATTTTACGAGAATAAGGAGTATTTAAAATCCGCTCAACAGTATTCCAAGGCATTTAATGTTGAGGGAAATGGATCTTTAACTTTCGACAGGATTGCTGCTGCTTCGGCATGGACTCAAGCTGAATTGCATGACTCAGCCTTTGTTCAGCTATTCAGAGTGGCTCAGGATAGTACTTTTACTAATTATGTCTGGATGATTATACACCAGCCAGGATTAAATCCTCTTCATTCCGATAATAGGTGGAACATGGTTATTGAAACCATCAAGATTAATTTCTTTAAAAAGGAAAGAAATCTCGACATGAATCTTGTTGCTGTTCTTGATTCAGTTTACATAGAAGATCAACTATGCCAGCAACTATACGTTGAGATAGCATCCAAAAATGGCCGACAATCAGAGGAATTAAAATCATTCAGCACATTAATGAAAGATAAGTATTCTCTCAATCAGATAATCGTGAAAAAGATACTTGATGAACGCGGCTGGCTTGGAGAAGAAATTATTGGACATTACGGCAATAGGGCGTTGTTCCTGGTAATTCAGCATTCAGACCTTGAAACACAGGAAAAATACCTCTCAATGATTAGAGAAGCTGTTAAAAAAGGAAATGCAGATCCGGCTAATTTAGCTTTATTGGAAGACAGAGTTGCATTAAGACAAGGGAAAAAGCAGATATATGGTACCCAACTAGCTTACGACGAGACAACAGGAGAATCTTATGTTCAACCCCTTGAAGATCCTGATAATGTTGACAATAGACGTGCAGCAATTGGACTTGAAAAGCTTCAGGATTATCTCTCAGGAGTTGGTATGAAATGGGATCCAGAAGAATACAAAAAGAAGCTACCCGAACTTGAAGCAAAACAAAAAAAATAAAAAAAACGAGTGCTAACTCGGACGGTTTAATTAATTGCCTTTTGCAACCCGGACTATTTTATCTCAACATCCTAAAGTCTATGAGAGAAGAATTTAACCCACTTATGAAATTTTGTGCCACCTGGACAGATCCTGCTACCAAGACAAAGTCAATAGGGTTGCAAGCCGACGCACTGGTGCCTTGTTTTTTGCTCGTCACCGAGACTATTTCATCGTGACACGAAAATTCACTGCCATCTATCTGGACTTGGTACCATCTTCTAGTTTCACCGTGACCCTTGGCTTAGCGGCCACTTACCGGGACTGGCAAAAAACAAGTCACCGCGACCCTTCGCTACCGCTCTGGGCAGGCTCCGACGGCACCTAATTAAACCGCCGGGCCGTTAGGCTTAACGATCAGTCTTCTAGACAATTTGTGATTCTCGAAAAATTGTAACTTTAGACTTTGAATTGTAACTGCAAAATATTGGTACTTATATGAAACGAAATGAAATTAAAATAGATATGGATGATATCCAAGTAATTTTCGGTGATGATATCGAATATTTCAATTCGACGCTTAATAACGTTTATTGCACTAATTGTGGAGGATCCTATGATAAGACTATTGTCAACTATACAGCTTACCTGAACAATCTTAATGATATCGTTTTAAAAGGAGAATGTAAAACGTGTTCTGGGAAGGTAGGAAGATATTTGGAAACTGGTGAATCAAAAGAGCGATTCCCAGCTGCTGATCATGTCAGGATTATTAAGAAAAATTTCAAGAAGATATAGAATAAAAGCTTAGCCTAACTCGGACGGTTTAATTAATTGCCTTCCGCAGCCCGGACAGTTTCGTAATCAGCTCCCAATGTCTATTCGAGAAAACTCATCACAACTTATTAAAATTTGTGCCACCCGGACAAATCCTGCTGTCGAGACAACGTCAATAGGGCTGCGGGCCAACGCTCTGGTGCCGTGTTTTTTGCTCTTCACCGAGACTATTTCATCGTGACACGAAACTTCACTGCCATCTATCTGGACTTGTTACCGTTTAACAGTTTCATCGTGACTCGAAACTCACTGCCGTCTACCATGACTGGCAAAAAACGCGGCACCGCGAGGCAGGCGGTACCTAATTAAACCGCCGGGCCGTTAGCATTAAGTATTGCGGAAAAACCCGATGTTCTTTCAACCTTATTTTCTGTCTCGAACAAAAAAATAAATGAATTGTTATCCTTTAAGAACTAATCGAATTGAGAAAAGATGACAACGAACAACAAACCTTCTTTTGCTCCACAGCTATTTATCCCAAGCGGTGTGAGGGACATATCTTTTTACTCGAAAGCATTTGGAGCAACTGAAATCCTCAATTTGAAAAATGATGACGGATCCGTTCATGTAGCTGAACTTTCTATAAATGGAACCATTTTTCATCTGCATGAGGAAGGACCTCAAAAGGGAAGGTTAGAACCTACTAAAATAAAAGGAATTACTACTCTCATTGGACTTTTTGTTGAAGATGTTGATTTGTATATGAATAATGCTCTTAAAGCTGGAGCAACCCTCATAAGCCCAACTCAGGACTATGATTATGGATATCGACAAGGGGATATCCTAGACCCCTTTGGACATCAGTGGATGATCGAGAAGAAGATCTAGTTTGTGCTCACTCAAATAAAAACACCTAAATGCTAACTCGGACGGTTTAATTAAGTGCCTTCCGCCAACCCATGACAGCTTTGTAACCAGCCCAAAAAATCTATGCGCTTAAACTCTGTTCAATTTATAAAATACTGTGGCAGCCGGACAGTTTCATCTCCCGGGACAGCATCTTTGAGTTGGCGGGCCGACGCGCTGGTGCCTTGTTTTTTGCTCGCCATCTGGACTATTTTATCGTGACCCAAAACTCACATCCGTCACCCGGACTTGGTACCGTCAAGACAGTTTCATCGTGACCAGTCAGTTCTCGTCCATCTACCGGGACTGGCAAAAAACGCGTCACCGCGACCCTTCGCTACCACTCTGGGCAGGCTCCGACGGCACCTAATTAAACCGCCGGGCCGTTAGCGGGCCTGACTCACAACCTCAGGACCAATGATTACCAGATTGTTGCACCTTGACAATAACCTTTTTTCTAGACAAATTTGATTTACTTGAGAAACCTTATATTAACATAAAAACACACCCGCTAACTCTCCTAGAAGTATTTGTATTCATAAATTTGAATATAATTCGTGAAACAAATGAAAAAGTCATTAACAGTTTTACTGATCTTATTTTTTAGTTTAAGTAATGTCTTTGCTCAAACTAAATTTAGTGCTGAGCTATTAAAGAACGATATAGATTTTCTCTTTAATAAGATGGAATACATCCATCCCAACTTATACGCTTATACATCAAAGGATGAAATAGGCAAAGAGATATCTTTAATCAAGACAGAATTTAAGGATTCATTAAATTCAGTTGATTTTTGGTTAATGGTATGTCCCATCGTCAACAACCTGCATCAGGGGCATACAAGTATAACTCCTCAAAATACAGAGATGAACAAATACATGATTAACCTTCAATCGACTGGATTCAAATATATTCCGTTTTCAATAATAATTTTGGATTCAAGTATTTATATTCATGACATTTATACAGACGCAAAGGAGATACAACCTGGTAATAGAGTCATTTCAATAAACAGCATCAAATCATCCGAGATACTTTCAAAATTAATTAAATACGAAAGTGGAGAACGAAAGGAATATAGATTACATTATGTTGAGAAAAGGTTTATTTGGAATTACCTATTATTCTATCCAAGTTCAAAATACGAAGTCAAGTATTTGGACAAAGGTGTTGAGAAAACTGTACGCTTAAATGGGATTAGTGAGCAGGAGACTGAAAAATATTTTACAAAAGCCTTTCCAGAAGCTGATAGCAACTATAGAAACTACAAATTCAGATTGGAAGGTAAAAGTATAGCATGTATAGAATACAATGCTTGTGTTGATTATGATAAATTCAAATTATTCCTTGATAGTTCTTTTACAAAAATAAAACAGAATAAAATTACGGATCTGATTATTGATATCAGAAAAAATGGAGGTGGAGATGCAAGCTTAAATTCGTTATTAGTAACCTATTTGACAGACAAGCCTTTTTACGAGTATAGTAAACATATCGAGAAACTTACCTCTGATATCAGGACTTCGAATGAGTATTATTCTCAATTTAAAAAAGACACAATTATTGAACGCAGGACTTATGTTGAGAATAACATTAAAAATCCTTTACAATTTAATGGTCACCTATATGTATTGACTAGTATTGAGACATTCTCAAGTGGCACGCAGTTAGCAGCTTTAATAAAAGACTACCACCTGGGAAAAATAATTGGTCAAGAAACCGGAGGAATACCGACCTGTTATGGTGATCATTTCGATTTTGTACTTCCAAATACCAAGACAAATTGTAGGGTTTCATACAAATGGTCTTTACGACCAAGTGGTGTTGATGATAATCGAGGAGTAATACCTGACATTATACTAATTCCGTCATTGGCTGATATATTGTTAGACAAGGATAAAGAGATGGATTTTGCACATAACTTTATTAAAAAAACGCTCCGCTAACTCGGACGGTTTAATTAATTGGCTTCGCCGAGCTCGGACCGTATAAGCATTTCATGTTGCTTCGCAAAGCAAATTGTGATCGGTCCTCGGTTGCCTTTTGCAACCCGGACTATTTTATCTTCGAATTCAAAGGTCTATGAGAGAAGAATTTAATCCACTTATAAGATTTTGTGCCACCCGGACAGTTCCTGCTGCCGAGAAAGAGTCAATAGGGTTGCAAGCCGACGCGCTGGTGCCTTGTTTTTTGCTCGCTATCTGGACAATTTCATCATGACACCAAACGCTAGTCCGTTTATCGGGATTTAGTACCGTCAAGACAGTTTCATCGTGACCAGACAATTTACGTCCATCAACCGGGACTGGCAAAAAACACGGCACCGCGACCCTTCGCTGCCGCTCTGGGCAGGCTCCGACGGCACCTAATTAAACCGCCGGGCCGTTATGCACAATGCGAGTTTTTTTCTCCTTGGTTTTATAGCCTAGAATTGATACTTTGTTCCTAGCGTTGGATAAAATTGAATTTGATTATCTTCGCTTAATAAGTGATAATAGACATTTATTCTTGAACCTACTGAAAAGCCTTTTTTAATCTTGATCCAAATTTGAGGATCCCCAAAGAAGGCAAATTTTTTACCTTTTAAATTTTTTGTAAGATCATTCCCCTGATTTCTATTTTCTGTCCAGAAGGTAAAACTACCCGCAGCGAAAAATTTATAATTAAGAAATCCCTTTCCAAAATAGATTGTAAACTGGGGATCATAGCTTGGTTTATCAAAAGTATTTATTCGTAAACATAAACTTGGAGCAATCCATGCTCCCTTCCAAACTAACAGACATGATATCCCAGAACCGAAAGAATTGGGAAGATAATATCCAAATGCAGATGGTGTGAGTCCTAGGCCTCCACTATATGTGAAATATAAGTACACTTTTGGTTTCCAAAATTTTAATGACTGTGAAATTTGATTATAACACTGACCAACATTATTATTCTTCCCGTTGAGATCAGTCTGAAGCTTTAACAGAAAGGAGCCAGTGCCAAGGGTATCAATATTCTTGAAATATTCAAAGCTAAATGTAGGATAGTTACTGGAATTTAATTTTGGGTCGATAGTGTGCCTAAAGTCGTAATGCACTTGCAAGTTTTGAGAACCCACTTTCAATGAAAGGAATAAGAAAGCTGAAAAAAGTAAATATTTCATAATTTTGATTTTTAATAATTTATTCGTTAAAAATATTTCGGAAAGATTTTGGAAACTGGAATTCTGGCGGAAAGCTTTGGAATTAACATGGAAATCTTGGGAAATGAATTAAACGTTTGAGATAAGAGGATAAATGAAGAATTTGGATAGGCCAATTTTTATAAATCTTTTTAAGGAAGCTTGTGAAAAGTGTTTTGGTTCTCCTTTAATATCACCTCTTTCTGAATCAGACAGTAAACTGCTTTCCAATAAAATATTTGAGTGTGCAGGACTCGTTATTGGTGCGAAGAGTATCAAGAACTATTCATTATTTGTATACGACGGCAATAGTAAAGAGTCAAGACAGGAAAATCCATCTATTGCCACATTGGATACTTTTGCCAGATATGTCCTTGATGCACCTTATACTGATGAAGTCCAAAGGAAAAATAATGAAAGTCATTACCCTTACTGGTTTCAATATCGAAATAGATTTTCATCTACCGTATCAAAACCAAAAACGATTCAGATAAACTGGAAAAGGATTGCCATTATTTCCTTTATTACATTGATAATAATGATTGGATTATATGAGATTAAAACTTTAACTCTAAAAAATAAGAACGAATACTTTACCGATAATTTCAATTCCGTATCAAATGATTCCCTAGCCAAAAAGGGATGGATAATAAAATCCGTGGATAGTACATGGTGGAACAAAAGAAACGAAAAGCCTGGGCACCTAACATTATACACCCTTATAGGTGATAATTGGGCTCTTGGTAGGAATCCGGCTAGGATTAAAAACTTACTGTTGAGGAAAGTTATATCGAATTGTTTTATGGTTGAAATCCATTTGACGAATTTCATTCCAAAACAGAACTGGCAACAAGCCGGACTCCTTCTCTCTGAGGATTCAACTTTTACTGGTAAAATGCTTCGATTATCGATCTCCTATAATGACTTTTTTGGAGGATTTGTTAAGCCTCCGGAAATAATTATTCAAGCCATTAGTTCTTCAGAAAGTGGATTGCAGAGTAAGCCTGAAGAAATTGCCCACTTTTCGCTTTTTAATATTGAACAAGGAAAGAGAAATCTTGTTGAAAATAATTTAGCAGAATCTGCACTAAAAGTAGAAAAGAAGGGTAATCATTTTCGATTCTTATACTCAACTTCAGCCATGGAAAGCTTTACATTCAAGGAAGTCGTAAGTGGTGATTTTAATATACAACCTAAGTACATAAGCATATTTTCTATTCAAGGTTGGGCTGCTAATGGAGGTTATATTCCGGTATATTTCGATTCATTTAAATTAGCAAGCATTGATTGTAATAAATGAAAATTTAAGTGATTTATATGATCACTTGACATGGTATATATCTCTTAACGCTCTTATAAATATATTAATACCAACTTAATCCTGATCTTAAAATTCTTCTTAATTCACTCACATAAGAAATTTTTAAATAAAACACTGTGCATAACTCGGACGGTGCTATGAAAAGCACAATCGGAGGTTCAGTAAAATTAAATAATAATCTTAAAAACTTCTTCTTATAAATTCTATAAAATCAGGCTGTTATAAGCGGTCAAGTATTATCTGCCGCAATCACATGTCATTTTTTATAGATAAGGGTGCGAAGGCTTTAATTTGTAATCTTTGCTACATGCCGAGTTTTGCGCTATCCCTAACTGATTAAGATCTTATAGATTTATGTTTTCTTTTAAGCTACTCTTGTTACATAAGGTTGTCTGTTTTTCATTACATATCGTACTCGATTTAAAAGTTTATGGGCTACTTTGACAATTACTTTTTGCCCTTTATTATTGATTACATGCTGTTGATAATATTGCATTAATGCCGGATCCTGCCGGATAGCCTGCCAGGATGATTCAATTAACAATGTCCTGAGGTATTCGTTGCAGCGAAAGGTCATTCCTGCATTATAAGATGTCTCACCACTTTGCTTTACCCTGGGGATCAGTCCAACAAAACTGCTTAAATGATTGATATGAGGAAACCGGTTAATATCACCAAGTTCGGTTATTAATGCACTGGAAGTCAAAGGACCAATACCGGAAACAGTTTTTAATAAATTATATAATTCCTTATCATATTCCCGCATTCTTATTCTGATCTGCCGGCTTAGTATCAATATTTGCTCTCTGTGATATTCAAAGGAACGAATCAGATTGGAGAAAGCATCCTGACCACTTGATGTTTTCATTTGAATCTGTTTTAACCATGCAATATATTTTAGTGTCCAAAGATTATTATCATACTCAAGGGGGATTTGAATTCCATAATATTGAAGAAAGCTTTTTATTCTGTTCTTGCTCCTTCTTAAGTCACGCATTAAATAGAACCTTGTCCTGTTTAAACTTCGCAGCTCTTCCTTATCCCTGTCAAAAATGTGGATGGCGCGCAGTAACCCTTTTTCAAGCGCCCTGGCGATCTTACGGCTGTCGACAGGATCAAGCTTATGTATCTGATCTTTTTGACTTGTTGGGATGTCTGCGGCGTTAATAACAATATTCTTTATTCCAAGATCGTTAAGCGCCCGATGAGTTCCGTAACCACAAAAGCCTGCTTCGTAGGCACTGTAATAAGTTCCGCCCGGAAACATCTTTTGAAGATAATTATACAAAGTCCTGGGATCAGGAGGTTGAGTAAATGTCCGGTGTTCCATTCCTTCAACTAGTATAGTAACACTCCAGCTCTTCTTATGAACGTCTAAACCAATAAAAAGGTCTTTGCCTTTGAAATCGATTTTTTTTGTAACTTGTGTTTGCATAGTCTCTCGTATTTTGTTTTCGTACAATAATTTACAAGAATTATTGATAACGCACCTGAGACTATGCTTTTATCATATGTGCTTTAATTAATTGCCTTCCCGCTTCGCCTGTTTTCTCGAGACAAATTCGTTATAACTTGATAAAGGCTTCGCGGGACACGGTCGGCAGCTCTGACTACTTCGTAATGCATGAGAAAGTCTATAAGATCAATTTAAGCCACTTATTTAACTTT
>Ga0302167_10000223_pt1 | contig 29194 bp, 27 predicted proteins | sample I_Fen_N1_1_FD_193496 | JGI IMG/M metagenome (GOLD analysis project Ga0302167, IMG submission 193496) | Peat permafrost microbial communities from Stordalen Mire near Abisko, Sweden - I_Fen_N1_1 | ecosystem: Environmental > Terrestrial > Soil > Wetlands > Permafrost | place: Sweden: Abisko... | reverse complement strand
AGACACCATTTTGCCATGATGGAACCACCTCTAGAAACAATTCCTGTTACTCGGTTGGCTGTTAAATGAATATATCTCAACAAAACTCCAGCATGAATCGTAAAGTAAGAAACGCCTTGCTCTGCCTGCTCGATTAACGTATCTTTAAAAATTTCCCAAGTAAGATCTTCAGGAACTCCTTTTACTTTTTCTAATGCCTGATAAATTGGAACCGTTCCAATCGGAACCGGACTATTTCTGATGATCCATTCTCTTGTTTCGTGAATGTTTTTTCCTGTAGATAAATCCATGATCGTATCAGCACCCCATCTACAAGCCCAAACCGCCTTTTCAACTTCTTCGTCAATACTCGATGAAACGGCACTATTTCCGATGTTGGCATTAATTTTAACCAAGAAATTTCTTCCGATAATCATCGGTTCACTTTCCGGGTGATTGATGTTATTTGGAATGATTGCTCTTCCTGCCGCAATTTCTTCTCTTACAAATTCCGGAGTAATTTTACTTTTTGGCGTTCTTGCTCCGAAACTATTTCCGGGATGTTGAAAAGCCATATCTTTTGAAACCGTGTCCAATTGCTCGATGCGCTGGTTTTCTCTGATAGCGATATATTCCATTTCTGGAGTAATAATTCCCTGTCTTGCATAATACAATTGGGTAACTTCTTTTCCTTCTTTGGCAACTTTTGGTTTGTGATTGTACGAAAATCGTAAGTCAGCCAATTTTGGATCAGCCAAACGTTTTTTACCGTATTCTGAAGTGATATTATCTAAAACATCAACATCTTCACGATCCAAAATCCATTGTTCTCTGATTCTTGGAAGACCTTTTTCAATATCAATCTCTGAACTTTCATCCGTATAAGGTCCTGACGTATCGTAAATAGTAACAGGAGGATTTTCTTCTAAAGTCCCGTTGGTTAGCTTCGTCGGACTTAAATGTATTTCTCGCATTGCTACATTGATCGGGTGAATTTTCCCTTCAACATAAATTTTCTTTGAGTTCGGAAACGGCGAACGTGTGATTTTATGAGCCATAAAATGATTGGGTTTTTATGAGAATTAACCGCCTTGAGTAGCAGTAATGATTAAAATAGAATCGTTGTCTTTGAGAAATGTTTCCAGCCAGGCCGACTGCGGAATGATACGATTGTTGAGCGCTACGGCAATACCTTTCTTTTTTCCAGGAATTTCCATAGCTAAAAGTGCTTCCAGATTTTCGGGAAGTTCAGCAAAAGTTTTTCGGGTGTGGTTGATTGTGAGTTCCATTCCAAAGTTTTAATTAAACATTTCACTTTAGGAATGGCCATAATTGTACATAGAAAGCACAACAAAAAGTCATCTCACTTTTCCCTACGCTGGTATGATCCAGATCAGGTTCAAAGGGTAAAGTCTCAGTCTGTTTGTCAACAGACACCCCTAAAGTATAGGACGAAGGTAGTTATTTTTTTGAAATACGCAAAATTGATTTTTGCCTGGAATGAAAAAAGACCATCTCGATTTTGAAATGGTCTTTGTAATTTTATTTAAAATTTATTTCAATTAAATCAATCTTAAACACTTCATTTATAATAAGGTTAGCAACCGCACATTCCTTTTTTGGTATAGAAATAAGCTTTCTTTTTATAAATAATTTTTATTGAATATTGATTTTCCTCTATACAAGAATCTTCAACTTTTGTTGATTTAATTACTTTTATATAGATTTTGTACGTTTTATTTCCAAAAGCCTCAGGATATTCTTTTGTTCCTTTTATACTTGGGAAAGTTTCATCTTTTCCTTTAAAATTAAAAAGAGCTCCACCCTCTTCAGATAAATTAGCAACCGGATTTTTCTTTCCGTCGATATAACATCCTGCGTGCATTTTAGGATCTTTCAAATCGTGAAGAACAGGTTTTTGTGCTAAAAAACTGCATGACACGAAAAATGCGATGAATAAAGGTAAATATTTCATGGTAAGATTATTTTTAGAATTAAAGAAAATAACTTAAACCGGCTTTGTATCTATTCAGTCTGTCTGGCAAACCATTATATCCGCCATTAATAGTTTTTGTGATTTTTTTAAAGACAACAAGATTATTTCCGGTATCAATATTTTTGGTGATATCAATTTGATCTGCCAATGCATTCAGTTTTCTGCTATTCCAGAACCAGGCTGCGCTTTCTGCTGCGTTTTTCAGTTGTACATTGCTACATTTGGTAACGTTTTTGCCCCCTAAAAATGTTGGATTTACGATAAAATCAGTTCCTAAGGCAATTGAAACTGCCTTGTAATTCGCTCTGCCTGTAATTTGAATTAATCCCCGTCCTTTAAACTTTACACCATCTCCTTTTTGGGTATTTCCCAGATCTTGTCTTCCTTCGTAAGCACTTCCGCTTGCCAGTTCTTCTGTATAAAATAATCCACCACTTTCATGCCCGACCTGTGCCAAAAAATTAAGCATTCTGGAAGGTGTATTAATAGAAAAATGATTACAGGTTTCTATAATATAAGGTAGAAATTGGGAGGCGTACGTTGATTTGGAGCAAGTAGCTTCTTTAAGTTGTCCGAGTGTAAGCATGATATTGATCTTTAAAATTGATAGCATAAAGCTATTTCTTAAAAATCAGATCAAATACAGTGAAACCACTATTTTAAAGTAAGTATTTCTACGGAATTTAATTTTTAAAGAATAATTTTCTATTCTTCACAAGCTCTCCAGATCGCGTCATTTTGCGGAACAGGAGCTATGATTTCAATATTTTCTTTGGTAACAGGATGAATAAATTCTAATTTTCTAGCATGAAGATTTATTCCACCATCCGGATTGGAACGAGGTGCACCATATTTCAGATCACCTTTAATAGGAACACCACTTTTAGATAATTGAGCTCTGATTTGATGATGTCTTCCAGTTTCAAGATCGATTTCAAGCAAAAGATAATTATCTAACTTTTTAATAACGTGATAGGTAAGAATTGCTTCTTTTGCTCCATCTGTTACTTTTGTGAAGACAATGGCTTTATTATTTTTTTCGTTTTTCTGTAAATAATGAACCAAACGCTGACTTTGCGGAATCATTTCTTTAGCAACAACTGCCCAATATGTTTTTTTAACTTCCCTGTTTTTAACCATTTGGGTTAAACGGGAAAGCGCTTTGGAAGTTTTAGCATAAATCACCAAACCCGAAGTCGGACGATCTATACGATGAACCAAACCGAGAAAAACATTTCCCGGTTTAGCATCTCTTATTTTTATAAAATTCTTGATTGAGTCTAATAAAGATTCATCGCCGGTTTTGTCGCCCTGTACAAGCTGTCCGACTTTTTTATTAATAACCAAAAGATGGTTGTCTTCATATACAATCTGCTCCTCCATGTATTATTTGCGGAAATTTGGTCTGTTGGAAAACGAAATAATAACTCCAGCTAAAAGTCCCAAAGTCTTCATCCCGGAAACTCTAGAATCATAAGGCAGAAAAGCACCAATGATACAAAGCGCTGCGGCAATATACATTGGATAAACAAAATTTCTGTTTACCAATAATGGGGCTTGCAAAATAAAACTTACACCAACAACGATATAAAATATTCTTTTGGAAAGAATTGCGTTAACTTCAGGAGAAAATAAATTGAACCATCCGATTGCAAGACAAACAACGGCCAAAATTGAAATCGCTCCCTGAGCAGTTTGAAGATTTTGATTCATTAATAACTTTCTGTTTCGTTAGGGAAATCCACATTTTTCACATCTTTTACATATTGAGCAACTGCTCCTGTAATTTCAGTGTAAAGGTCAAGATACCTTCTTAAGAATTTTGGACTAAAACCTTGATTCATTCCAACCATATCGTGATATACCAAAACTTGTCCGTCACAATCTGGACCAGCACCGATTCCGATTGTTGGAATCGTAATGCTTTCTGATACTTTTTTAGCCAGATCAGCTGGAATTTTCTCTAAAACAATAGCAAAACATCCTAATTCTTCTAAAAGTTGAGCATCAGCGATTAACTTCTCAGCTTCTGCTTCATCTTTTGCTCTTACTTTATAGGTTCCGAATTTATAAATTGACTGAGGCGTCAACCCTAAATGTCCCATCACAGGAATTCCTGCGTTGATAATTTTTTTGATAGATTTTGAAATCTCTTTTCCTCCTTCAATTTTTACAGCATGAGCACCACCTTCTTTCATCATTCTCACCGCAGATTCCAATGCTTTTTCAGGATTACTCTGATAGGTTCCGAAAGGTAAGTCTGCCACCACCAAAGCTCTGTTTGTTCCACGAACAACACTTTGGGCATGGTAAATCATCTGATCTAAAGTAATCGGCAACGTCGTTTCAAAACCCGCCATCACATTCGCTGCAGAATCTCCTATCAAAACAGCATCAATTCCGCCTGCATCTACCATTTTAGCTGTGGTAAAATCATATGCAGTAAGCATCGTTATTTTCTCCTTGTCGAATTTCATTTTACGCAAGGTTTCAGTCGTAACTTTTTTAATTTCAGAGTGAACAGACATAATTTATCTATTTTTTAAAAGTTAAAAAGTCGGCTTTCGCCGACTTAAGTTTTTTGTATGATTTATAAAACTACGTGTCCTAGTTTCATTAATTTATCGTGATTCAGAATTTTGATATTTCTTCCGTCTACTTCGATGAGACTGTCTCCTTTAAATTCAGAGATGAGACGGATCGCGCTTTCAGTAGCAGTTCCGATAATGTTTGCTATTTCTTCTCTCGTCAAAGAAATCTTGATGAATCCCTCAGGATCAACACCTAATTTCTGTTCCAATAGAATCAGAATTTCAGCCAATCTCTCTCTTACCGTTTTTTGCGCTAAGAAAGTAATGGTATTAGAAGATTCTCCTAATTCGTAAGAAATTTTTTGAAGCATTACGAAAGACAATTGAGGATCTACCTCCAGAAGATACATAAAAACTTCGGCAGGAAGAAAAATACACTCAATATCTGTCATTGCTTCTGCTTTGGCTTGAAAATTTTCTCCACAAAGCAAAGATCGGTAGCCGATGATATCGCCTTCTTTAATAAATCTCAAAATCTGGTCTTTCCCGAAAGCTCCCGATTTGGATAGCTTAGCAGCACCTTTTTCTAAAAAGTACACTCCTTTTGGAGTTTCCCCGTCTTCGAAAATGGTATCGTGCTTTTGAAAACTCAACCTCTTTTTGGCGTTGATATACTTCTCAAAATCTACACTAGTAAGTCTTTCCTTGAATGATTTATCATTAAAAACTCTGGCGAACCTCTCTTCAATTGCAATCTGTTGTTCCTGCGACATTTTATATGACATTTATCACAAAAATAGCACATTTTAAAACGATAAACAAAAAAAAATGTTATAATTTTGTAAGTCAATAATTTATGGAGGTGAGCGAGAACTGTTTTCATTGCGGACAAGGTATAGAAAAGGAAAGAATTCTTTTTGATGAAAGAATCTTCTGTTGCAACGGTTGTAAATCTGTCTACGAAATTCTGAATACCAATAATTTAAGTAATTTTTACGAATTAAATAAAACGGCGGGAATTCGTCCAAGTGATGAGAATTCTTCGCAGTTTGATTATTTAGATACTCCGGAAATCTTTGATAAAGTAACAGATTTTTCAGAGGGAAACACCAGCTTGATCACATTCAAAGTTCCTGTAATCCACTGTTCTTCTTGTATTTGGCTATTGGAAAGTCTTCATACTTTAAATGAAAATATTAAATATTCTCAGGTTAATTTTACAAGGAAGACCTTACAGGTCTCATTCAACCATAACGATCTAAAATTAAGCGAACTAGCTAAATTTTTAACCAATCTAGGATACAAACCGGTTATCAGTCTTGAAACGGCTGATAAAAATGAAGATCATCTCGACAAATCTTTATTGGTGAAATTTGCCATTGCCGCCTTTGCTTTTGGTAACGGAATGTTCCTTGCCTTTCCTGAATATATTGGAGGGGAAGATTATTGGATGGAACATTACAAAGGTTTATTCAGAACTTTGATATTCCTTCTGGCGACTCCTGTTGTATTTTACTCAGCATCTGATTATTATAAATCTGCATGGTACGGATTAAAAAACAAAATCGTCAACATTGACGTCCCAATCGTTTTAGGAATCTTTGTTCTATACGGAAGAAGTATTTATGAAGTGGTAACAGATTATGGTCCAGGATATTTCGATACGCTTTGTGGACTTCTATTCTTCATGCTTCTTGGAAAAATTTTCCAAAAAAGGACGTACAGTGCTCTTTCATACGATAGAGATTACAAATCTTTCTACCCGATTGCCGTAACGAAAGTTGATTTTGAAGGGAAACAGGATAATATTTTACTATCTGAAATAAAAGTTGGTGATAGAATTTTAGTTAGAAATCAAGAAATCATCCCTGTCGACGGAATTTTGATCAACGGAGAAGGAAATATCGACAACAGTTTCATTACCGGAGAAAGTGAAAGTATCAGCAAACAACCCGGAGACAAAATTTTCGCAGGAGGGAAGCAGGTTGGATCTTCTTTAGAGCTGGAAGTTATCAAAAATGTTGATCAAAGTTATTTAACTCAACTTTGGAATAAAGAAGCTTTTAAAAAGCATGAAACAGGACTTGACACACTGACAAATAACGTTAGTAAATATTTCACATTCATCATTTTAGGGATTGCTTTAGTTGCAGGAACTTATTGGTATTTTATTGATTTAAATACTATGTTTCAGGTTGTTTCTGCTATTTTAATTATTGCTTGTCCATGTGCACTTGCACTGTCTGCCCCGTTTACTTTTGGGCACATTATGAGGATTTTAGGTAGAAATAAGTTCTATGTAAAAGATACTTTAACGATTGAAAAAATTGCTAAGATTAATACGATTGTTTTTGATAAAACTGGAACAATCACGCACAGAAAAAAATCAAATATTAAATATGATGGTCCTGAAATTCAGGAATTTGATTTATTAAATATCAAAACTTTATTAAAAAACTCAAACCATCCACTTTCAAAATCTTTATATGAATTCATTGAGTCTAAGGATGAATATTTCCCAGTTGAAAGTTTTCAGGAGATCTCAGGAAAAGGTTACGAAGCTAATGTAAGAGGGAATATTTATAAAATTGGTTCCGCACGTTATAATAATCAAGAGTCTAAAAATCTTGAAACTGCTGTTTATATTAGTAAAAATGATGAGTTTTTAGGAAAATTCATCTTTAAAAATGAGTATCGTGCCAAACTTAAAGACTTATTTAAAAAACTAACGAACTATAAAATTTATATTCTGAGTGGAGACAACTCTTCAGAAGAAAATCAGTTAAAAGAATTAATTCCAAATTGTCAGGCAATGGCTTTCAATCAAAGCCCGGAAGACAAACTTAATTATATCAAAAACCTTCAAGACAAAAACTTAAAAGTTGCCATGCTTGGAGATGGTTTAAATGACGCCGGAGCCCTTAAACAAAGCAATGTAGGAATCGCAATTGCCGATGATACCAATAGCTTTACTCCGTCTTCAGATGTAATTATGAATGGAGATAAAGTGGTAACTCTAGACAACTACTTAAACGTTTGTAAAGGCTCGATCACTATTGTAAAAATGACATTCATAATTAGTTTTTTATACAATATTGTAGGATTAAGCTATGCCGTTACAGGTCACATGCACCCACTTTTTGCAGCATTAATAATGCCTGCAAGCTCCATCACTGTAGTTACATTCACAACCGTTTCGACATGGATACTTGGACGAAAGTATTTCAAAAAACACGCTTAAAAGCCCTTATTTAGACTGATTTTAAATTAGCAAGTGCAGCTATTTCGTGATTAATATCATTATTTTTCACTAAATTTGAGCCCTGAAAATAGGTTAATTTTGTTGTCAAATGGATATTCTATATTTAATGATCCTCTGCAGTGTTTCTTTGGCTGCAATTTTCTTGGTCGTTTTTATAGTCAATGCAAGGAAAGGACAGTTCGAAGATGATGAATCTCCGGCAGTACGAATCCTCTTTGACTCAGGCGAAATCAAGGAAAAAGAAGATGATGGCAATAAACCCAACAAGAAAGAAATAGGAGAAAATAATAAAATTGAAGAAAAAAGTGAATAGTTGATATGGAGACACAAAAGTTTAGTTATGACAACAGTATTGTTCGGGCATTCCTTTACGCGACCATAGTTTTTGGGCTTATTGGGTTCTTGTTTGGGCTTACGGCAGCGTTAATGCTTTTCTACCCGGAACTTCCTGAATTTTTATTCGGAACAGATGATACTACGATTCAGAGTTTGAAGAGTGGGAACATCCAAGGCTTAATAAACACACATGGGGCGTTTGGTTTTGGTAGAATCAGGATGTTGCACACCAACACCGTAATCTTTGCATTCGTATGTAATATCGTTTATACCGGTATTTATTACTCATTACAAAGACTATTAAAAACAAGAATGTACAGCGATACATTGTCTTGGTTACATTTCTGGACTTGGCAATTTATGATTGTTGCTACGTTCGTTACTTTCTTTATGGGAATCAATACCTCTAAAGAGTACGCAGAACATGAATGGCCAATTGACATATTAATTGCATTCTCATGGATCATTTTCGGAGCAAACATGTTCTTAACAATTGCGAAGAGAAGAGTAAGACACCTTTATGTAGCCATCTGGTTCTATATCGGTACTTGGATCGCAGTGGCAATGCTTCACATTTTTAACAACTTAGAAGTTCCATTATCTTTCACAGGTTGGAAATCTTATTCAGCATATGCTGGGGTAAAAGATGCTATCGTACAATGGTGGTATGGTCACAATGCAGTAGCATTCGTATTGACAACTCCGGTTTTAGGTTTGATGTATTACTTCTTACCAAAAGCTGCTGACAGACCGGTTTTCTCATACAAACTGTCTATTATTCACTTCTGGTCATTAATTTTCGTATATATCTGGGCTGGTCCTCACCACCTTCAGTATACAGCACTTCCGGCTTGGGCTCAGGCAGTGGGAACAGGTTTCTCAATCATGCTTATTGCACCATCTTGGGGAGGAATGCTGAACGGGCTTCTTACATTAAGAGGAGCTTGGGATAAGGTAAGAGAAAATCCTATCTTGAAATTCTTCGTAGTTGCAGTTACTTGTTATGGTATGGCAACATTTGAAGGACCGCTTTTAGCAACAAAAAACATCAACAAAATTGGTCACTTTACAGACTGGGTTATCGGTCACGTACACTTAGGAGCTCTTGGATGGAATGGTTTCATGGCATTCGGGGTTATCTATTATTTAGTACCAATCTTGTGGAGAACAAAAATATACTCAATAAAATTAGCTAACTGGCATTTCTGGTTAGGTACATTAGGAATCATTTTCTATGCTGTACCAATGTATATCTCAGGATTTACTCAAGGATTAATGTGGAAACAATTTAATCCGGACGGAACTTTGATGTATAAAAACTGGTTGGATACAGTAACAGCGATCATTCCTTACTTCAAAATGAGATTCGTAGGAGGATTATTCTACATCTCTGGAGCAATTTTAATGATCGTTAACGTTGTAGCTACTGTAAGAAAAGGATCATTCCAAAAAGAAGTTCCTGCAGAAGCACCTGCTTTGGCAAACATCGGAAAAAACAGAAAAGAAGGAGAAGGTACTCACCTTTGGTTAGAAAGAACTCCTGTATTATTAGGAATCTTATCTTTCTTAACAATATCTATCGGTAGTTCTGTGGAAATCATCCCTACACTATCTCTTAAGAAAAGTGTACCAACTATTTCAGCAGTAAAACCATATTCACCACTTGAATTGGAAGGTAGAGATCTTTATATCCGTGAAGGATGTAATGCTTGTCACTCTCAGATGGTAAGACCATTCAGAGATGAGATCACGAGATTCAACGGTAAAAACGGACAGTATTCAAAAGCTGGAGAGTTCGTATATGACAGACCATTTTTATGGGGATCAAAAAGAACAGGACCAGATTTACATAGAGAAGGAGGTAAAAACCCAAGTTCTTGGCACTACAAACACATGTATAACCCAAGATCTACATCTGCCGGTTCTATCATGCCTCGTTACCCTTGGTTAATTGCAACAAACTTAGACAGATCTAAAATGGTTGATAAAATGTTACTAATGAAAAATACTTTCGATGTACCATATACAAAACCTCAGATAGATTCTGCTAATGCATGGGCAGACAACCAGGCTTCGAAAATTGTAAAAGATATCTTCTCTGAAGCAGCTGACTTAAAAGACGCGTATGCTAAGAGACCTAAAGGAGAATTAGAGAAAAAAGAGATTGTAGCTCTTATCTCTTACCTACAAAGATTAGGAACAGATATCAAAACAACGGAAATAAAAACAGCAAGTAATAACTAAACATTAAAAGCTTCAAAAATGATTCCTCAGAACTTTAAAGATATATTATCCAATACCGAAAATGCAGGCTTGTATCAAACATTGGCACTGATATTCTTTATGATGTTCTTCGTAGCCTTAATCATATATGTTTTTAGCAGACCTAAAAAATATTATAAGGAAGAAGAAGAAGCTCCACTGGGGGACGATGGAGACGATTTTAATTTAAAAAATTAAACTATTTATTATGAAACAAAGGACACCGGTTGTTGTAAACATTTTAATAATAATTGGACTTCTAATAGTTTTTTATTATTTGTTTGTACAGAGCTACACGTTTTTAGCTTCACCATATTTCTGGGGTACTGTTGTGATAGGCGCTATTTTGGCTTATATCCACAGTTCGATCGGAGATTTAATTGAAAATAATAAATTCAAAAAATTATCTGCAGAAGAAAAAGCAGCATATTTAGCAGAAAAGAAAGTTCCTTTCTTAAAGAGAATGTATGAAAGTGCATTCAAAAAACAATCTGCTACAGAAGAAAAAGATATCCTTATTGACCACGGTTTCGACGGAATCATGGAGTTGGATAACCAATTACCAAAATGGTGGGTAGGTTTATTCTATTTTGGGACTGCTTTTTGTATTGTTTATATATGCGCATTCTCTTTCACAGATTTTGCTCACCCATTAAGTGAGTACGAAAAAGAATATAAAGAGCAGATTGCAAGTATTGCAGAATACGAAAAAAGTCAGCCTCCTGTAACTATTGAAACAGCAAAATATTCTGCTGATAATATTGCAGACGGTAAAGAGCTTTTCAAAACCAACTGTGCATCATGTCACAAGGAAGATGGTAGTGGTGGTATCGGTCCAAACTTGACGGATAACTACTGGATCAACCAGCCAGAGAAAACTTTATTTAAAAACGTTTTCCATATGGACTGGAATGGTTCTCCTACTAACCCTGCGATGAGAGCATTCGGTAAAAACGGTGAAGTTTCCGGAGCCGAGATTGAGAAGATTGCAGCATATGTATATCACATCAATCAAGAGCAACCACCAGTGACACCAGCTCAGGGTGGAGCCGCTCCTCAGGGAACAGAAGCTCATTGGGAAAAAGAATAATTTAAAATTAAATTTTAAAACATATGAAAAAACATAATTTGTTATTAGATTAAAAAATAGTAACGAATTATGTTTTTCTTTTTTTAAACACATTACAAAAATGTCAGAAATAGAAGAAACAGAAGTACGCGGTGGACAGGGACAGGTTCTGGACCCTGAGACTTACAGAGATTCTATAGGGACAATGGAGCGATCCGGAAAAAGAAAATGGGTATTTCCGAGAAAGCCTAAAGGTAAATTTACCAACTATAGAGATATTGTAAGCTATACCCTATTGGTTATTTATTTTGCAGTGCCATTCATCAAGATCAATGGCAACCCATTCTTTTTATTCAATGTTATTGATAGAGAGTTTTACATTATTGGACAGCCTTTCTATCCACAAGACTTTTTCATTCTTACAATGGGTGCCATCGCATCTTTAATATTTATCATCATTTTTACGATTGCGTTCGGAAGAATTTTCTGCGGGTGGATATGCCCTCAGACAATTTTTATGGAATCGATTTTCCGTAAAATTGAATATCTTATTGAAGGTGACCGAAACAGCCAAATGAGACTCGACAGACAAGAGTGGAACAGCGAAAAGATCTGGAAAAGAAGCTTAAAATGGACAGTGTATATGATTATTTCTTTAATCATCACTCACTTTATGCTGATGTATATTGTTGGTTATCAGGAAATATTTAAAATCATATCAGAAGGGCCATTTGCACATCCTACCAATTTCATTGTAATGGTGCTTTTTACTTCAGCATTTTACTTTGTATTTGCGTGGTTCAGAGAGCAGGTTTGTACATTGGTTTGTCCTTACGGAAGGTTGCAGGGAGTTTTAATTGATAAAGATACGATCAACGTTTTCTACGATTTTAATCGTGGAGAAAACAGATCAAAATGGAGAAAAGGTGAAGACAGAAAAGCTGCCGGAAAAGGAGATTGTATTGACTGTCATCAATGTGTAGTAGTTTGTCCTACAGGAATCGACATCAGAGACGGGCAACAGTTGGAATGTATCAACTGTACGGCTTGTATCGATGCATGTGATGAAGTAATGGAGAAAGTTGGTCTTCCAAAAGGATTGATCAGATATGCTTCTGAAAACGAAATTGAGCAAGGAACTGAATTTAAGTTCACAGGAAGAATGAAAGGCTTTGCGGTCGTTCTTGCTTTATTGGTTGCGTTCTTAGGGTTTTTACTTTACAATCGTGGAGAAATGGAAGCTAAGTTCATCAAACCTGCAGGAAGCACATTTTTCGTAAGAGACGGAAAAATTACCAATACCTACAATTATACATTCTTAAACAAGACAAACGACAAGAAGGTTGTAACGATAAAAGTAATTGAGCCAAAACATGGTGAAATCATCTACAGCGCATCAAGCAAAATTACTGTAGACAGAGATAAAATGTCAAAAGGAACCATCAATATCAGCTTCCCTGAGGATGATATGAAACTTTCAAAACAAAACATCTCGATCGGAGTATATGATATGAAAGGAAAATTAATCGATTCTTATCAAACCTATTTTGAAGGACCATTTAAATTACAGTTTTAAATTTTAGCAATGAAACTGTCCTGATTTTGAAACACAAAACCAAAATGAGAACTTGATTTCAGATGACCTTTAAAAAATAATAAAATTTACATAATGAAAAACTTTAGTTGGGGACACGGTGTTGTAATTGCATTATTTGCATTCATAGTTTTTATTTTATCGATGTTATTTCTTTTCCCAAACGGGCAGAAAAACTCTGAAATGGTAACCGATAATTATTATGAAGAAGAATTAAAATACCAAGATGTAATTGATGCTAAGAAGAAAGCAGACGACTTACAGGAAAAACCTACATACAAACAAGATACAAACGGAATTAAAGTAATCTTTCCTAAAGGATATGATAATTCTAATACAACGGTAAAATTTGTTTTAAACAGAACCGATGACCAGAATTTAGATATTAAAAAATCTGAACAACTGGATGCAAATCAATCTATTCTAATTCCGGGAAAAGTATTAAAACCGGGAAATTATACGTTAAGATTGATGTGGACGAAAGATAAAACAGACTACAGAATGGATTATGATGTGATATGGAAATAGCACTTATTTTATCGGCTATCGGCTTGGGTTTCGCTTCCGGATTTCACTGTATCGGAATGTGCGGACCTATTGCCTTATCGATGGGATTGACAAAAAAACAAGCTACCAATTATTATCTTCAAAATTTAACGTACCAATTCGGAAGAATTTCCACCTATGCGCTTCTAGGAGCAGTTTTGGGAATTATTGGACAAGGTTTTGAAATGGCAGGTTTTCAGAAATATTTAACAATAGCTGTCGGAATTTTATTGATTATAATGGCTGTATTTTCTTTTGGAGGAAAAGATTTTGCTTCGAAAATTCCTTTCTTTTCTAAATTTTTATTTAAAGTTAAATCGAATTTAGGAAGGCTTCTTCAAAAAGCAGACTACCGTTCAAGATTTACAACAGGTATTCTTAACGGATTTTTACCATGTGGAATGGTTTACATGGCTTTAACGGCAAGTTTAGCAAGCGGAGGAATATGGCAGGGAGCTGCATATATGGCTTTATTTGGATTGGGAACACTTCCATTCATGTTTGCGGTAGTTCTTGTCGGAAACTTGATGAATCAGGCTTTTAGAGTAAAAGTTTTAAAAGTAATTCCTGTAGTGATGATCGTTTTAGGAGGATTATTCATCGTAAGAGGTCTGGAACTCGGAATTCCTTACATTTCTCCAAGAGCTGAAGCAATGACTATTTCTAAAGATAATCAAGGAGATTGCCATTTACCGGGAGATCACAGCACTCATCAGCACAGCACAGTCAATTGTCATTAATTATAACTAAAACCATGAAAAAAACTCTACTTTTACTTTTAATCAGCCTTTTTGTGCTACAATCCTGCGTGATTAATTCTGAAATTGTTTATCATAAAGACGCTGCATCAACCATGCTGACCGATATTGACATGAAGGAATTCATTAAAGAAATGAAAGCCATGACTCCCGATTCTCTACAAAACAAAAAAGAGTTTGGAGATATGGATAAACTTCCTACAACTTGGACTAGCATTTATGAATTGGAAAAAAAGGAGGGAAAAACTACAAAAGATCCCGATTCTTTAAGAATCATGAAGAAAATTTTCATGAAATCTTCCAAAGAAAATAATGATCCTGTTGGTTTTTCATTAAAATTAGATCATTTCACTCAAACTGATTATAAAGCTTTAAATAACTTCACAAAACAGGAAATACTTCCTTTAGAGCAAAATATCTATAACCTTTGGGACGGTAAAACGTTAACAATTGATACAGATAATTTTAATCTAAAAAGCCTTAAGGAAGCATTATCAAAACAATCTCCAGACGGACAATCTGAAGCCGGAGACGATGGAAAAACAGAAGGAATGATGATGATGTTTTTCAAGAAAATTGAAACTACATTAAAATTTGAAGGTAAAATAAAATCCCTCACCGGAAAACACGATTGGCTAAAGCAAGTTGACGACCATTCTGTAAAAATAGAATATGATATAAAATCGATGTTTAATAAAGATGCAAAACTTCAAAATGCAGACAAAAAAATAATCATCGTTACCGAATAAAACAATGCCTGCCCTGCAACTTTATAACTGTTTTACTCATTCAATAAAATATTATTTTGTTTTGAACAGAAATAGGAGCTGATAAATATAGAAAGGCCACTTCATAAGCTATGAAGTGGCCTTTATTATTATCTAAGGATTAAGCTTACATCCTTCAGGATCATTTCCTAGTCTAATACAACACTGGTATTGGAACATACAAATCCCATTTGGGAAGCCGGGAAGATAACATTTTATAACTGCTGGATCATCCAGACATGGAGCGCTTCCACTTCCGTTAATTAATTTTAAATTTTCTCTAGAAATTTTTTCTAACTTTCTCATAAAAATGATTTGATATTTGGTATTTCCTACTCTATTTTAAGCTTTTCGGATCCCGCTTTTTAAAAATTATTGATTTTTTGAAAATTCATATCCATATTAATTCAAAATTTGACTTTTATCTAAAAAATAATTACAGATTGAAAATTTTCAATTCATATAAATCACTTAAATCTGCCTTTATATCAACAAGGACAATCGTGAAATAATCTGGATAAGATTGAATTGAGTAATAGAATTTTTCTGATTGAGCTTTGATGCAATCAGTTATGTGATAAAATTAATATTTTACACTGGTACAATTAACATTGATGAAGATAATCATTTTTTAATAAATTAGAGAATAAAATAAATTCAATTTCGAAAAGTACAATATAAAATCTATACTTAACAAAGAGGCCAAATGTAAAATGCAGGCAAATATCATCGTTACCGAATAAAACAAAACCACCGAAAATTTCGGTGGTTTTTTATTTTAGTTTAAACTTTTTCAGTTTAATTAATTACATCAAATCTCGCATATTCAGCAACCTTTTTAGGAAGCTTAATTCCCTCTTCTGTCTGGTTATTCTCAAGCAAAGCAGCCATAATTCTTGGTAAAGCCATTGCAGAACCATTTAAAGTATGAACTAATTGAGATTTACCATCCGTTTTGTAACGGCACTTCAAACGATTTGCCTGGAAAGTTTCAAAGTTAGAAACTGAACTTACTTCTAACCACATTTCCTGAGCAGCGCTCCAAACTTCAAAATCGTAAGTCATTGCAGAAGCAAAACCTGTATCTCCACCACAAAGTCTCAAAACTCTGTAAGGAAGTTCAAGATCAGTTAAGATTTCTTTGATATGCTCTACCATTTCTTCCAAAACAGCGTAAGAATTTTCAGGTTTTTCAAGTCTTACAATTTCTACTTTCTCGAATTGGTGAAGACGGTTCAAACCTCTCACATGAGCCCCATAACTTCCCGCTTCTCTTCTGTAACATTGAGAAAATGCTGTATTTTTAATCGGAAGATCTTTTTCCTCCAACAAAACATCACGGTATAAATTCGTAACCGGAACCTCCGCTGTTGGAATTAAATATAAATCATCTGCCTGAATATAATACATCTGCCCTTCCTTATCCGGCAACTGACCTGTTCCGTATCCTGAAGCTTCATTCACAACGTGAGGAGGATTAACTTCCATATATCCTTTCTCAACATTTTTATCTAAGAAATATTGAACCAAAGCTCTCTGCAATCTCGCTCCTTTTCCTAAATAAACAGGGAAACCGGCACCGGCAATTTTTACTCCTAATTCAAAATCAATCAAATTATATTTTTTAGCCAGTTCCCAGTGAGGAATTGCTCCTTCACCAAGACCTTCAACATCATGAGACTGATAAATAATTTCGTTATCATCTGCAGACGATCCGCTTTTTACCAATTCATATGGAATGTTCGGAAGCTGATATAAAACATCTAATAAAGCTTTTTCTTTAATTTCTAACTGAGATTTCAATTCTGAGCTCGACTCTTTGTATTGTGCTGTTTTAGATTTTGCAGATTCTGCTTCTTCTTTTTTACCTTCTTTCATCAACAATCCAATCTCTTTGGAGATCTTGTTGATTTCTGAAAGTTGAGAATCTAATTCAAATTGGATTTTTTTTCTTTCGTCGTCAGTAGCAATAGCATCATCTACCAACTCAAGATTTTTGAATTGTCTTTTTTTCAGACCTTCTAAAACGCGTTCTTTATTGTCGCGCAAAAAATTGACTTGTAACATTGTATTTAGATGTTAGTTATTAGAATGTTAGACATAAATTATCTAACAGTTGTGCAAATTTAAAAATTATTTTATGATCGTAACTACATTTGGCCCGCCAGGTTGTTTTGTAAACCTTAATGTGTCATTATAATATACTTTGGATACTTCAAAAACTGTAGGAGTCCGGCGATACTGAATCTCCAATTTTTCCTGAATCGTATCTATCGCTACATTATTTATCGCTTTTCTTAGCGAAACCGTAATAACCGAATGATAGGTTTTATTATTTGGATCCAAAGTGTCCAGCCCTATTCTTTTTGCTCCTGCAATATATTCAATATAAAAAAGAGAATCGGAAGTCACTTTTAATGAACTGGTTACGGGTGCAATATTTGTATCTCCTAAATCATCATTTAACGAATATGTATAGAAAGTACTGTCTTTCTTTTTATGAAATAAGTCCCTGCCGGAGCTATTTTTCATGTAAATATTTAATATCTGATCTATTTTTTGAATATCATCTTCGTCACCTCCACAGCTTAGAAGTGCAAAAAATACGACCAATATTCCGAAAATAACATTTTTCATTCCAACAAAGATAACAAAGATTTATAATTAAGAAAGTTTCCGCAGGTATAATAAGAAAAAAACCATGTAGGAAAATCCTGAAATCAGTAAGGTAGAAGTCATCGCAATTCCCATCCCAACAACTCCATATGTCGGAATTAAAAAAGATGATATTCCGTATAAAATAAGAAGTGAAGCAATGCTAATCCATGTATTGATCTCAATTTTCCCTACTGCCGGTAATAGATTTCCGTAAAGATTTCTGGTCAACATTCCAACATTAAAACCAATCAATAAAATCATTAATAAAGTTCCGTTCTCAACATAGGTTTTCCCGAAAAAAAACTGCAAAATATATTCATCAAAAAAGAAAAAGAAAACAAATATTCCTGCACAGATCGGTAAAAATATTTTATGAAAATTAACAACATATGAGCTGAGAAATTTCTTATTCTGATAATTTTTTGAAAGTATCGGAAAATCACTCTGTAAAAAGCTTACGGCTAAAAAAGTGATATTTGAAGGTATTAAAATCGCCACTCTGTAATTGGCAACGGCAGTTTCATTCATTAAAAATCCGAGCAATAAAATGTCTAAAGAAAACAAAGTCTCAGAAATAAGTGAGGTTGCAGCCGTAAATGCTCCATAACGCCACATTTCTTTATAATTCTCTGGGATAAATTTTCGGGATAAATAAATGTCTTTTTTAAGCCAGAATAGAGCTAAATATGGTGTAATAGCAATCGCAATAAGATATCCGTAGAATTTGAAAAAGTACGTACAGATAAATATTAAGATTAATCCGCCAATATTCACAACATTATTAATCCTTGCAAACGTTTGATTCTTTCCTGTAATACGGTAAAAAGCCTGAATATGATTGACAAAATAATATCCTCCAAGTCTTATTGCGCAAAAAATAAAAATGATCAAAATATCTTCATATTTATTGAAATAAAATATTGAAGCTCCTAAAAACAGGATGATCAAAATAATTTCAAATAAAATTCCTTTGAAAAAAAAATAAGATGATATTTTGAGTTTTTCGTCTTCATCAGAAGAAATAGAACCGAATCTCATTAAACTCTGGCCGCTTCCAAAACCTGTAAATGGCAAAAAAATTGTCAGAACCGAGAGAACGATACTCAATACTCCGAATTCATTTTCAGGAAGCAATCTGATAATCAATAAAGAACCAATAAAACCACAGATTTTGGCTATCAGAAAAGATAAGAAAACGTAATGTCCACTATTATTAAAAAAACTTCTTAAAAAATCTTTAAGACTTTTCACGACAGTTTGTTTTTAGCAATAACTTCATTATAGATTTCTGTAAATTGTTTTGCAATTGACTCCTTTGAATAGCCGTTTACACAGAATTGTCGGATCTCAAATTCATTTTTAAAAGAATATTCCTGCTTACAGATTTTTTCTAAAACATTATAAAGCTGATCTGTATTATCTTTTTCAATTCCGATTCCCAAACCATCAATGATAAATTCTGCTGCACCGCCAACTTTTGTTGAGATTACAGGTTTTCCACACGCATAAGATTCCAAAATTACACAACCTTGAGTCTCATTTTCACTGAATAAAATGAAATAATCTGAGTTCTGCATTTTTCCGGCAACTTCGGCATAACTTATTGCATCAAAAACTTTTATATAATTTTCAGCTTGTAAATCCGTAACCAAATTGATTAAAGATTCAGTTTCACCGTCTCCCCCAATTTCCAAACTAACCTGAAATCCGTTTTGATGTAACAAATGAACAACATTAATGATATCTTTCGGCCTTTTACGAGGAATTAAGCTTGATACATGAAGAAATTTGATTTCTGATTGTTCAGTTTTAGGTTTAACAGTAAAAAGCTCAGTATCAACAACATTTGAAATCACCTTCATCGGAGCTGTAATTCCTAATTGTTTTAAACTGTCTTTTAAATTATAACTTACAGGCAGAATATAGCCCGCGTTTTTGGCGATATATTTTGCGATTCGTTTAATATTATTGGATGTTTTGGAAAGGTTTTGCTCCTGTAAAGCCGTCCAATGTTCTGTAACAACGAATGGAATTTTATATTTTTTCTTCAAATATACCGCAAACAGCATATTGTTATGAAGAACGCTGGCATGAACTAAGTCTGGCTTTTGCATCTTGGCAAATCCCATTTTGTAGGCTTTCATTCGCCTGAAAAAATTTAGAGCCGGATTGTTGGAGTTTTTATAATAAATAATAAGCGTTTTGATTCCGCTTATTATTTTATCATCAAAAATAAATTCTTCTTTTTGGTTGATATCTCCAATTGTATGTAATATTTCCACATCATGTAACAATGCAGCCGCTTCCGCATGGCGCTGCACAAAATTACCGTTAGTAGGCTCCAGTTTGTTCGGGAACCATGAGGAAATAAAAAGTATTTTCAAGAGAAATTATTTTATAGAAGCAGCCCAGCTTTTATCGATTGGTAAAAGAAAATGGCCTAGGAAATCAAGATAAGTGTTCTTTGAAAAATCAAAAACCTCGATGTCTCTTGATAATTCTCCGTTTCTCAATTTTGTTTTAAAATCAATTAGTTTTAAGGTTTTAATTTCACCATTTTCCACAAAACTCGCCTTCATTCTATCGAATAATCCTAATTGATATTCTTCATCGATTTCTCTCATAATCTTGCCTAGCGCATCGATACTACATCCGGAAGCCATTTCTTTCTCCTCATCCACGCAAACCACTATAAACTGATTTTTCTCGATCTTAAAAGATGATGAAAGCGGTTTTCCGTGTGCAGCCCAAGTTGCCAGAAAATCATACAATTTTTCAGTAACTGTCTTAGCTTCTTTCGTTGTGAAAGGTCTTGATGCCGGATATATAATGACTCTGTAGTCGTTTGCTTCTACGATACTTGATTCTTCAATCTTCATTTTAGATGATTTTTAAAGTATAAAATTAAGAATTATAATTAACATATTTTTTAAATAACAAAACCCAAGAATATCTTGAGTTCTATCATTATATTTTAAGGTTGTAATATTTTATAAATCTTCCGCCTCTGCTAAAAGTTCTACAATATCTTTAACAACAACTTCTTCATTTTTATTAAAGTGCTTCACTCCATCCGTCATCATTGTGTTACAGAATGGGCAACCTGTAGCAATTACTTTCGGCTCTAAAGCTAAAGCTTCTTCTGTTCTTTCGATGTTGATGTCTTTCTTCCCTTTTTCAGGCTCTTTAAACATCTGTGCACCTCCTGCTCCACAGCAAAGACCGTTTGTCTTGCAACGCTTCATTTCTACAAGCTCGGCATCTAACTTTTCAAGCAACATTCTTGGCGCTTCATACTCACCATTTGCTCTTCCCAAATAACAAGGATCATGGAAAGTGATTTTTTTACCCCTAAAAGCTCCACCTTCAATTTTCAATCTACCCTCTTCCATTAGTTTTCTAAGGAATTGAGTATGATGTATCACTTCAAAATTCCCTCCTAAACTTGGATATTCGTTTTTAAGTGTATTGAAACAGTGCGGACAAGCCGTTACGATTTTTTTAACATCGTAAGCATTCAGAACTTCAATATTCGTTAATGCCATCATCTGGAAAACGAATTCGTTTCCGGCACGTTTTGCAGGATCTCCTGTACAGCTTTCTTCCTGTCCGAGAACAGCAAATTCAACGCCTATTTTGTTAAGTATTTTGCAAAATGCTTTCGTAATTTTTTTGGCACGGTCGTCAAAACTTCCTGCACAGCCAACCCAAAATAAAACTTCGGGTGATTTTCCTTCGGCAGCGTATTCTGCCATTGTTTTTATATGTAAATCCATTTATTGTAAAATGTATTTTATATTAATGTAAAGTGTATTTAAAATTTTCAAGCTCACTCAATCGTTGAGCTAAAATTTTTATACTGAAAAATTAATCATTCGCCCAATTCAAACGATCTGCTTGGTTATATTGCCAAGGAGCAGCGTTGTTTTCCACATTCGTCATCATTAGATTCAATTCCTGAGGAGCAGCAGACTGTTCCATTACCAAGAATCTTCTCATTTCAAAAATGATAGAAAGCGGATCTAATAATATAGGACAGGCTTCTGTACAAGCGTTACAAGTAGTACATGCCCAAAGTTCTTCTTTGGTAACATAATCATTCAACAGCTTTTTACCGTCATCAACGAATGATCCGTTTTTATCGATATTTCTTCCGACTTCTTCCAATCTGTCTCTTGTTTTCATCAAGATCAATCTTGGAGAAAGTTTTTTACCTGTAATATTCGCAGGGCAAACAGAAGTACATCTTCCGCATTCCGTACAAGAATATGCATTTAATAACTGAACCTGATTTAAATCAAAGATATCTTCAGCACCAAATTTAGACGGAACATCAGCTTCCGCACCTTCTGCCGGAGCGGCGTAAGGATCTGCATTGGGATCCATCATCAATTTAATTTCTTTAGTAACAGAATCTAAATTGTTGAATTTTCCTTTCTTATCTAAATTGGCAAACCAAGTACTTGGGAATGCTAAAATTATGTGTAAATGCTTTGAATAGTAAAGATAATTCATAAAGAAAAGGATTCCCACAAAGTGAAACCACCAAGCAGCCTTTTCTGTGAATATCAAAAATCCGTTATCAAAACTGAAAATTTCCAAAAACGGAACAAAAATCATTTCACTGATCGGGAAAGATCCAAGATGATGAAAACCTTCCACACCTCTTGTTTGTAGAATAAGATCTGAGGCATTCATTTTAAAGAAAGCCATCATTAGAGCAAACTCAATGATCAAAATCCAGTTGGCATCATTTTTTGGCCATCCGAAAAGTTCTTTCATCGTTAATCTCTTAACTCCGTAAAAATTTCTACGAATAAAGAAAGTAACAACTCCTATTACCACTAAAAGGGCCAAAATTTCTAATGTTGCAGTAAAGAAACCATAAAAAGTATCTCCGAAAATTGTTGCTAAAAATCTATGAGTTCCAAAGATTCCGTCAACGATGATTTCTATTAATTCAATATTAATGATAACAAAACCAACGTACACGAAAAGGTGTAAAATTCCAGCAACAGGGCGTGCTGACATTTTACTTTGTCCCATCGCAACTCGTGCCATGGTTTCCCAGCGTTCTAGTTTATTATCACTTCGGTTGATTTCTCTTCCTAGTCTGATATTTCTATATATCTTTTGCAGACTTTTTGCAAATAGTCCAAACCCTGCAACTAATAAAATCAGAAAAATAATATTATCGATATATTGCATATGGTGTATTAGTCTTTATTGTTCTTACCAAAAACAGAGAAATTGATGTATCTCTTAGGATTGGCTTTCATATCTTCAATTAACGAGTTCAGGTTGGTAGATGCTGAGTTTAGATTGTTGTATAACTGTTCATCCTTCATCAGTTTCCCTAAACTTCCCTGTCCATTATTGATTCCCGCAACAACATCATTTAGTTTACCAACAGTAGCATCTAGATTAGCAATAGTTGCATTCAATTTTTTAGTATCGATGCTTTCTGCCAAGTTTCCGTATTTATCTAAAGTAACTTTACCTGTCTGCATTGTTACACTTGCGTCATCCAATACTTTTTGAAGTTTCGGATCGTTATTACCAACCAAAGTATTCACACTTCCTGCCGTAGTTTGTAACGCTCCAACAGTTTTGTTAAGATTCGCAAGCAATAATCTGATCTCTTCTCTATTTTGTGCGTTGACAACCTGATTGGCACTCGACATTAAAGAGTCTACTCTGTACAAAACAGTTTGTAATTGATCTTTAACAGGCCCTACCTGAGAAGAAAGACTTCCCAAAGTACCCAATTTGAAAGCTCCCTGTAAAGTATCGCCATCTTTTGCAGATGCTCCACCATACGACAAATTAACCCTCATTTCTTTACCAGACATTAATCCAGGTTCAAAAATTTCAAGAGTTGATTGTTTTGAGAATTCAAAATTATTGTCAACAGTAACTTTTACAATAAAATGAATCTTTCCATCTTTTGTTCTTTGAGGAACAATTTTGTCAACCTGTCCTACCTTCAATCCATTGATCGAAACAGGGGAAGATTGTGCTAATCCCTCAACGTTATCATATTTTGCGTAAAATATATTATCGGTAGTAAAAAGGCTTCTGCCTTTCATAAATTGGAATAATATCACAAAGCCAACAATGGCTAAAATTGCTATTACACCAGCTTTTAATTCTTTACTGAACTTCACTTGCTAAATTTTTTCTATGAGCAAATATAACACATTTTAAATTAATGTTTTCTTTTATTGCTCTGCGTTAAATACAAAAAATGCGGCAAAAACTTTGCCGCATTTTATCTGAATGAAATTAAATTTCTTATTGTTGTTGAGCTCCTACTTTATTCCAGATCTCGATTCTGTAGTCATCGATATCAGAATTGTCTTGTAAGCTCTTTAACCAAGCCTGACCGAACATTCCTGAGTTTCTCTGAGTAACAGACTCTGTGAACTGCTTAAGATCTCCAGGTTGTTTGTTGGTAGTTTCGTTCTTTTTGATTAAAACATAAACTCCTGTTCCACCTTCAACCGGATTAGAAACTTTTCCTTTTGCAACACCAAATGCAGCACCAGCTACTTTAGGCTCCATAGAACCTGCAACTGATGGGTTTAATAAATTAACCTGTGCAGATTGTTTTGTGGTTGCAAATAATTTAGCAATTTGATCTAAACTTGTCGCTTTAGCAGCAGCAATTTTATCAGAAATTTGTTTTGCAGCTAATTTATTTTTAACAATTGTTTCAATTTGATCTCTTACAGATTCAGGATCTGCAAGACCTTTTTCTTGTTTTCCGTTTAGGTAAACTATAATTTTATCTCCAGTTCCTTCTACAGTAAAGAATTCTGTATCACCTTTCTCTCTTTTCTTATCAAAAGCCCAACCTAGGATTTCAGCATCTTTGTCTGTTCCTAAACCTTGAATCTGTCCGTCGAATCTCTTAGCCTGTTTTGGATTCGAGAATTGATAGTTTGATTTTTTAGCAATATTTACAAAATCGTTGAAAGATTTTCCTTGAACTTGTTGGATGAATCTTCTTGCTTTTTTATCTGTATCTGCTTCAGTAGCATCAGAAGGCTTGATAGCTTTTACTAAGTTAGCTACTTTATAACCCATTGATCCAGCTTTCTTATCTTCAATATTGATGATATGATATCCGAATTGAGTTTCTACAACACCAGTTGCACCTTTAGGATTGTTCGCCAAATACGTTAAGAATTCAGGAACGAAAGGAGTTTCAGGAGTTGTCCATCCTAGGCTACCACCTTGAGCAGCAGAGTTTGGATCGTTAGATAACTTAAGGAATTCAGTGAATTTAGCCGGAGTTGCTTTTACAATAGCTCCAATAGAATCTGCCAATTTCTTAGCTTGTTCTTTAGATCTTGTAACGCCTTCTCCTGCAGGACTTCCTTTGAATGCAATAAGAATATGTCTAGACAATGTAGAATCCGAAGTCTTTTTACCTACTAATTTAGAAACTACATAGAAGTTTTGCTCTTTGTAAGGTCCAAAAATCTGTCCAACCGCTGCAGTTGCAATCTGTGCTTGCATAGCTTGTGGCAATTGTGTTGGCTTTAAATACTGATTGTTAAAAGGCATATCAGAATTAGCCGTTACAAACATAGAATCGTTTGTTGTATTCTGGAAGTTTTCTTTTCCTCCACTTGCATCAGTACCGCCAGAGAACAATTTCGTGATCTCTTTCTGAGCTGCTGCATCATCAGCCGCACTTGGCTGAGAAGGGAAATAAACTACACCGATATTTCTGCTCGCTTCTGTTTTAAACATCACAGGGTGTTGCTTAATATAGTTCGCAAGATCTTCAGTCTTAACGTTGATTTTAGTTTTTTGAAGATAAGCAGTGTAATCAACTTTCACAAAATCGATATCAGCTAATTGATCTCTTTGTCTCATTAATTCTTCCGCTTCTTTCTTACCTGTTGTAACACCTGTAGAAATATTTGCAAAGACCTGTCTCGCCATTAGTCTGTATTCAACAGATTTTCTGGTTTTCAACCATTGGTTGTAACCTTCAGGACTTGAAGCCTTCATTTCTTCGATCTGTTTTTTAAGCTCCTGAGTCTTAAAGTTTCCTTTTTCGTCAAAGAACTGTTTTTGTTGAGCAAACATTTGATCATACTGGATCTGGTTCCAGAAGTAATCTTCCGTCATTTCAAACCCCATTTTCTCGAATTGCTGCTTAATCAGTTTGGATTGCACCAATAACTGCCAAGCCTGTTCTTCAAGACCATTTTTCGGTTGATTTTGCTGCTCAGCCTGCTGTTGTAGAACGAAAAGCTGATCATTATACTCCTCGCGGGTAATTTTTTCACCATTTACTTTTCCTAAAACATCAGGATTTTTACCAAAAACCTTATCAATACTATCGGGATTCACCAGAAACGCCAAAAGCGCCAGTGCAATTACTCCCATCAAAAGCCAAGGCTTACTCCTAATCTGTCCTAAAATTGCCATTTTATAAATTATAGTTTTTTATCAGTTTGCGAAAATACACATTTTTAAGAAATTACGGAAATCCTAGTTCTTTATTTTAGTTTTTAAAATTTTATTTATTCAAAAAAGGAAATTTTGACCGTATTTTTTAGCAAAAAACAAATGGCATAGGTATTGTGCATTTTAGAACAATATAATATGCCGCGCATTTTCAAAGCATATTATGAAAATCTACTTTAACGATTTAAAATGGAAATGACAATTTGTCATTCGATTAACTATGACAGAATTTGAAGATATAAGTTTAGAGGAAATGATAAGTGACGGATTTGATATTGTAGCCGAGGAAATCAATCTTTCTGATCTTGCGGAGACTGAAAAAAATTCAGAACAAAAAATATTCCCTATCCTTCCTGTAAGAAATATGGTGATGTTCCCTAATGTGGTAATTCCTATTACTGCAGGGAGAAAAGCATCAATACAACTCCTTGAAGAAGCACAAATAAACGGAGATTTCATTGGCATTGTAAGTCAGAAAAACTCAGATATTGAGCAACCTACAGAAAAAGATCTGTATCACACAGGAACTTTAGCAAAAATCATTAAAATAATAAAACTTCCAGAAGGTAATATTACGGCTATTACTAAGGGTTTCCATAGATTTAAGATTAAAAAAATTCTTGAAACTCAACCTTATTTCAAGGCTGAAATTTCAAAATTAAAGGACGGAAAAGCCAAAAATAAGGAAGAATACGAAGCTTTATTAGAGAATGTTAAAGATTTAGCATTAAAAATAATCGAGCTTGACCCGAATATTCCTAATGCGGCCAATTTCGCTATAAAAAACATCAATAATAATGATGATCTTTTAAATTTCATCTGTACCAACGCTAATTTTCCATCAAGCGCAAAGCAAAGTCTGCTTGAAGAGAAAAACTTAATGGAAAGAGCCAATAAGTGCTATGAAATGATGCATGAAGATTTCAGAAAATTAGAATTAAGAAATCAGATTCATCAAAAAACATCAAAGGATCTTGACAAACAACAGAAGGAATACTTTCTAAATCAGCAGATTAGAACGATTCAGGAAGAGTTGGGCGGCGGACCGGAAAGTGATGTTGAAGATCTTATAGCAAAAGCAAGCACTAAGAAATGGAATGCTGAAGTTGAAGAACATTTTCAAAAGGAAATCAACAGATTACAAAGACAAAATCCGAATTCACCGGATTATAATGTTCAGAGAAATTATTTAGATTTCTTTACAGATCTGCCTTGGGACACGTTCACCAAAGATACTTTTGATATCGAAAAAGCTGAAAAGATCTTAGATAAAGCTCATTTCGGACTTGAAGATATTAAGAAAAGAATTTTGGAACACATGGCTGTTTTAAAATTGAAAAACAACATGAAATCTCCAATTTTATTATTGGTAGGCCCTCCCGGGGTTGGTAAAACTTCGCTAGGAAAGTCCGTTGCTGATGCTTTGGGAAGAAAATATGTTCGTGTTTCTTTGGGTGGACTTCATGACGAAAGTGAAATCCGTGGACATAGAAAAACGTACATTGGAGCGATGGCGGGAAGAATTCTTCAATCCATCAAAAAAGCAGGAACATCAAATCCTGTGATTGTTTTGGACGAGATCGATAAAGTTGGAAAAGGAATTCACGGAGACCCAAGTTCAGCTCTTCTTGAAGTTCTTGATCCTGAACAAAATAAAGCTTTCTATGATAATTTCTTAGAAATGGGTTATGATTTGTCTAAAGTAATGTTTATTGCAACCGCGAACTCATTATCAACCATTCAAACTCCGTTGTTGGACAGAATGGAGATCATCCAGATTGCCGGTTATACTTTGGAGGAGAAAATTGAGATCGCTAAGAGACATTTAATTAAAAAACAACAGGAAGAAAACGGTTTGACAGCAAAATCTTTCAAACTTGGAAATCCTGAATTAAAACATATTGTTGAAGCACATACTTCTGAAAGTGGTGTAAGATCTTTAGAAAAAAGACTTGCTTCCATCGCTCGTTGGGTTGCTTTACAAACCGCTTTAGTGAAAGAATATGATTCTAAAATTTCGCTTGAAAAAGTAGATGAAATTTTGGGAGTTCCAAGACCGAAAAGCTTATCTGAACTAACTGATGTTCCGGGAGTTGTAACAGGTCTTGCATGGACAAGCGTTGGTGGAGATATCTTATTCATTGAAAGCATTTTAAGCAATGGAAAAGGTGCTTTAACCATGACGGGTAACTTGGGAACGGTAATGAAAGAATCTGCAACCATTGCGTTGGAATATATTAAGGCAAAACATGATGAACTGGGAATTTCTCAGGAAGACCTTGAAAAGAAAAACATCCACGTTCACGTTCCTGAGGGAGCTACTCCAAAAGATGGACCTTCTGCGGGAATCGCGATGCTGACTTCAATGGTTTCATCTTTTAAAAATAAAAAGGTAAAACCACATCTTGCGATGACGGGAGAAATTACTCTTCGAGGAAAAGTTCTTCCTGTAGGCGGAATCAAAGAAAAGCTTCTTGCCGCAACCAGAGCAGGAATTAAAGACGTAATTCTTTGTGAAGCCAACAGAAAAGACGTAGAAGAAATTAAGAAAGATTATCTTAAAAACCTGAACGTACATTACGTAAACAGAATGGAAGAAGTGGTAGAAATTGCCCTTGAAAAATAAATTTACATATTCAACTTCTCAATAAATGAAACACGTCTCAAATCTTTGGGACGTGTTTTATTTTTACCATTTTTAAATAGAATTTTAGTTAATTAAATGAAAAAAGACCATCAAGTCGGAGGGTTTTAGTATTTTTATGCTACAGATTTTGAATTATGAATTTTCTTAAACTTCCTTTCCTTGTCAAACTCACTTTGGTTGTAATTTCAATTATTGGGCTTGGCTATCTTTTGGTATTGGGGCAGAGTATTTTAGCTCCTTTCTTTTTGGCATTTTTGATGGCGATGTTGTTTTTGCCGATTGCCACTTTTATGGAAAAAAGG
>Ga0302167_10000219_pt1 | contig 29477 bp, 29 predicted proteins | sample I_Fen_N1_1_FD_193496 | JGI IMG/M metagenome (GOLD analysis project Ga0302167, IMG submission 193496) | Peat permafrost microbial communities from Stordalen Mire near Abisko, Sweden - I_Fen_N1_1 | ecosystem: Environmental > Terrestrial > Soil > Wetlands > Permafrost | place: Sweden: Abisko... | reverse complement strand
TGTTTTTCTACCAAATCGGGAACGAATTGTTTTAAAATACCTTCAATTCCGTTTTTCAAAGTAGCGGTAGAACTTGGGCATCCTGAGCAAGCACCTTGTAAAAGCATTCTTGCTGTTTTAGTAGATTGAACGTATTCCATTAAAGAAATTTTTCCACCGTCATTTTCTACAGCAGGAGCAACGTATTCATTTAAAATATCAGAAATTTTCTGCTCGTCATCAGTATAATCTCTATTGATGATCTTTTCTACAGGATTTTCGTGTGTTTGAGCTTCAATTGTTGAGATCTCACCACCGTTTTGTAAATAGTCTGCGATTAATCCACGAACGGCCATCATTACTTGGTGCCATTCTACAGAATTATCTCTTGTTACTGCTACGAAATTATCAGAAATGAAAACTTCTTTAGTGAAATCGAACTCTTTAAAGATAGCCTGAGCCAAAGGAACTCCATCCGCCTGTTCTCTAGATTTTACTTCAACAAAACCTTCCAACAACAGTTTGCTTGAAACGAATTTCATCACCGCAGGATTTGGAGTCATTTCTGCATAGATCTGATACATTTCTTTTTTCTTTTGAAGGTAAATTCTAGGATTAGCTAATAATTCGTCTTCAATGATGTTTTTCAGACTTTCAACTACGTGTTCCCACTCTACAGTATCTTGTTTTGCTACGGCTACAAAATTTGCCGTAATAAAAATTCTTTCAACAAAAGGATAATTGAATAGTTCTTGTGCTAAAGGAATTTCTGAGATATCAGAATCTCTGTCCAGCTCTAAAGACCCGGGAATCAAGTTGTAGTCTGCTACAAATTTCATCACTTTTGGGTTTTCGGTTGGTTCTATAAGTATAGTATGCATTTTTTCGTTAAATTTGAGATACAAAAATACGGATTTAGAAGTTAGAAGCCAGAAGTTAGAAGTTAGATTTTTGCTATCGACATCATTTAAAAATTGTGAAGTAAAAATTTAATTGCTAAATCGGCTCATTTTTCAAATTTTCAAAATAAAAATATGGCACTAATAAAAGAACTTTTAGGGAAAAGACCGCAAATAGGAGAAAATACTTTTTTAGCTGAAACTGCAACAATCATCGGTGATGTTGTAATGGGAAAAGATTGCAGCATTTGGTATAATGCGGTGATAAGAGGCGATGTAAATTACATCAAAATGGGAGATAAAGTAAATGTTCAGGATAATGTAATGTTACATTGTACGTATGAAAAATATCCTTTAATTATAGGAAATAACGTTTCTGTGGGACATAATGCCATTGTACATGGATGTACGATTCAGGATAATGTGTTGATCGGGATGGGTTCTATTGTAATGGATGACTGTTTGGTAGAAGAGAATTCTATTGTGGGTGCAGGTTCTGTGGTGACACAGGGAACACATATTAAATCCGGTGAAGTTTGGGGCGGAGTTCCGGCAAGAAAAATTAAAGATATTTCTGCTCAGCTATTAGAAGGTGAAGTCAACAGAATTGCCAATAATTATGTAAAATATTCTTCTTGGTATAAAGAGAATGCGAAAGAAGTTGAAAGATAGTTTGATGGTCAATTGTGAATTTTGCTTCGCAAGTCAATTAACTTCGTTGTCAATTTTTTAGCACCGTAAAATTCACTTGCGAAGCAAAATTGACTATTCACATTTTAATAATTCACAAAAAAGCATTGTCAAAATTGACAATGCTTTTTTGTGAATCCTTAGTGAGAAAACTCCTGATTAAGTTCGAGTGTTTATTTTATTCTACAGGGTAAACAACCTCTGCTTTTCCGTTGACACATCTGATTCCTGCCGGTTCTCCAACCAATGAACAGTCTGATGTTATGTTGTATTTTTTATTAAATTCTGCTTCTTTTGTATTATAGCTCTCAATTTTTGGTAGAATTTGAGCTTCTAATTTTGCTGAATAAGCGATATAAGATTTTGGTCCACCGCAAGCTTTAGATCCCATTGGTGCGGATTTCCATTCGTTTGTTGTAGCGTCTGTACATTTTTCTTTAGAAATTTCGGTATCAATTTCAGCTCGCAGTTTATCTAATTGTGCTTGATCATATTTTTGACTGCTTTCGTCAGCAGGTCTTTCTGAAATGTCTTTAGGTAAATTGGTATTAGGGTCAACTTTCGCTTTACATGAATTCAAAACAAAAAATGAAAATAATACTAAAAGTGGAACCTGAATGATTAATTTTTTCATAAAATAAACTTTTTCTTTCCTCTAATTTTCAAAACTTGTGCCAAGATAAAAAATTCAAATTCATTTTCCGTAATTTTGCCGGCGATGAACAATCATTTTTTTGACTTAATAGAATATACCAACAGAAGCATTTTCTTAACAGGTAAAGCAGGTACGGGAAAAACAACTTTCCTGAACGATTTTGTAAAACGTACAAAAAAGAAGCACATTGTTGTGGCTCCTACGGGAATTGCTGCGATCAATGCGGGAGGTGTTACCATTCACTCGATGTTTGGGCTGCCTTTACGAACCTTTTTACCGACAACTGACCGTATCGACACCAGTTTGGCGAATAATATTGCCGATCTGATGCCTCATTTTAAATATCGAAAAGATAAGCTTAAACTTTTACGTGAAGTGGAGGTTTTGATTATTGATGAGGTTTCCATGTTGAGAGCGGATGTTTTGGATATGATGGATTTTTCTTTACGATTTATCAGAAGAAACAGCCAACGATTTGGTGGCGTTCAGATGTTGTTCATCGGAGATTTATATCAGCTTCCACCGGTGGTGAGAGACGAACATATTTTAAAAATGTTTTATAATTCTCCTTTCTTTTTTGATAGCCATGCGATCAAAGAGATTCCTTTATTGACGATTGAATTAACAAAAGTTTACCGTCAATCTGACGAAAGCTTTTTAGATATATTGAATGCCATCCGTGATGGAGACGTAGGAAACATAGATTTTGAACATCTTAATGAAAGATATGATCCTGCATTTGAAACAGGAACTGAATCTTATGTTTATCTGTGTTCTCACAATAGGATGGCAGATGAAATCAATCAAGAAAAATTAAAGGAAATAAAAGTGGATCCTTCTACTTTTGAAGCGAAACTTTTCGGTGAATTTAAAGAAAATCAGTTTCCCAACGAGCAGTTTTTAGAATTAAAAATAGGCGCTCAGGTCATGTTTATCCGAAATGATATTTCTGGAGAGAAAAGATATTTTAACGGAAAGTTGGGTGAGATTTCCGCTTTAGATGAAAACGAGATTAAAGTAGTTCTCGACGGAAGCGAAAGAGAAATAACCGTAAAAAGAGAAGTTTGGGAACAGAAAAAATATTTTCTGGACACCGATAAGAATATTAAAGAAGAGGTACTAGGGAGCTTCGAGCAATTTCCTATAAAACTGGCTTGGGCAGTTACCATTCATAAAAGTCAGGGATTGACATTTGATAAAGTAATTATTGATGCCGGAAAAAGTTTCACCGCAGGCCAGGTATATGTTGCCTTGTCACGTTGCCGAACATTGGAAGGAATTGTGTTGAAATCTAAAATTACGCCTGAAGTTATTTTTAAAGATAACCGAATTCTACAGTTTCAGGGTTCTACTTTTGCGAATGATAATGTGGAGGCTATTTTAAATCAGGAAAAATACGATTACAGCATTAAAAAAGTGCTTCGTACCGTAGATTCAAGATGGATTTTAAATGAGGTGGAAGAATGGAATAAGCTTTCAATCACTACAAAAAGTATTGATACCGTTAAAACCAATCAACTATATATCCAGTTAAAACATGAAGTAACTCAGCTTGGAAAAATTTTCGAAAAACTGGAAAAAGTGATCTCTCAAAAAGTCAATAATTTCATTGATCAGAAAGAAGAATGGTCTGAGATTGAAGCTAAAACAAAAGGTGCGGTTAATTTCTTTTTTACGGAAATCAGAGATAAAGTTTTCAGTCCATTAAAAGATTTTTATGCTGAAATAAAAGGAGCAAAAGGTTTAAAACAATACAACGAAGAATTTAGAAACTGGCTGGAAGATATTGAAGAATATCTGAATAGTTTAAAAGAAGCTCATTTATTAGAAACGAAACTTTTAGAGGAAAAGAATGACAAGGAAGTCAGCATGAAAATTGCAAAAGTTCCGTCGCAGGTTCTTACTTTTCAACTGTTTGAACAAGGAAAAACCATTGCTGAAGTCGCATTTGAAAGAGGTTTGGTTAAAGAAACCGTAATTGGGCATTTAGCTAAATTTGCCGAGCAAGGATTATTGGATATTTCAAGAGTGATTACTTCAGATAAGATCAAAGCTTTTGAAGATATGTTTTACAAAACTCCTCACGAAACATTAACGGAATGGAAAAGTGCTTTACCAAATGAGTTTGAGTTTAATGAGATCAGAATTTTGATTAATCATTATAATTTTAAGAAGGAAAAATCGAAATAATAGTATTTAAAAAGGTTTAATAAGTGACTTCAAATTCATTATTAAACCTTTTTTATTTAAATATTTAAGGTTAATTTCCTGTGATTATTATCTAGATAACTAGCGCTTATGCTATTATCTCTATATTCAATTTCAATATTTTCTAGTTCATTAAATCGACTTTTATCAGTTTTAGCAAACTCAATTATGGTGAAATATTTTTCATCAACGATATTAAAATCAACAAGTTTTAAATATTCATCAATCGAATTTTTATCAATCATAATTTTCCCGCTACCAAACTGATGACGGTCTTGTCCATTTTTCTTTACGCCCGAAACCCAATATTCTTCTCCAGTTTCTATATCAAAATGATTTCCTAAAATTCTTGGAATTTTAAGTTTTTTCAACGCTTTGTTGTTAAAATAAACCGTTTGTCCAGATTTTGAAAATTCTACAAAACCAATCCATGCCGATCCGTGATGACCTGAGGATTTGTTTTCGATGTACATTATTTTTGATTTCATGGTTTGATTTTAGTTTAAGCTAGATTGAATTCTTCAGCAATCACAAACTGATTATTAATCATGATTAATTGATGAAAAATAATCTTTTTCTTTCCAAAGTAACTCATTTTTACATTATGTTTTTTACATATTTTTTCAATGCTTTCAATAATTGAAAAAGGTGCTTTTAAAATGATACCAGAACCTTTTTGAATGTTTTGAAAAAATATTTCATAAGTATTAGTTTCAATGTAATCTTTCCAATTTCTCCAGCCTTTTGTGATTGTATCAATTGAATTTTTAATGTCTTCAACGAACAATTCAACATTTTTAGGTTTTGAGTTGATGAAAACTTCAAGATTACTTTCGTTATGATTAATGAGTAGAGGATGATGTTCATGAAAAGCTAGTAATCCTGTTTCTTTCTGTTTTAAGAACGCTTCTTTTTTATTTTTAAAGTCAAAACGAAATAATTTATTTTCAATTTTTAAAATAATAAATGTTGATTGAAACACTTCAATTTCCACTGTTTTATTATTAAAATTTTCAATTTTCATCATGACTTTAATGTAATATAAATTCCTTTATGATCGCTTACAAGATCTTTATCAACAAAGGTTTTGGCTTCAATAATATTTTCTGCAAAGCTTTTAGGAATAATAATGTGATCTATATTTTCTTCAATCTCTTTAGTTGCATTCATTAGTTCTAAATCATGAAAAAGATTAACTAAATTTTCTGTTGTTTTAATGTTTATTGAAAATTCTTCTTCTCCTTTTTTGAAAGATGTATTTAAATCTCCTACAATAATAATATTCTTATTCACAGAATAGATTTTTTTACAATCCTGAATTGTATTCTGTAATTCTTTTTCAACAAAAGGTTTTCGATTAAACCAAGTTCCAATAATGGTTGAGTAGATAACAAAATTACCTAATTCAGTTTCAAATTCCAAAGCTAGATTTGTTTTGTCATCTGTTACTGGATGTTTTTTTGTACAAGGGAATTTTGAATATAAAATTGTTCGAAATGCTTTTTCTCCTTTTAAATATTCTGTATAATTAAGATTTTCATAAATTACATTCTCAGGAATTTGACCACAAAAATATTTGTACTTGAAATTTTTAAGGTTAAGATTTACGGCTTCGGTTAAAATTAAAAAGTCAAAATCAAATTGAATGATGAATTCTTCAATTTTTAAAGAATTCATTTTTCTCGCCCAATCAATATTAAGTGTTGCAATTTTCATGATTGTCAAAAATAGAAATTGTATAATTAAAATCATTTAATTTAAAACTTAATTTCAATAGTTTTTTCCTCAACACACCAATCAGACTTATCAATTACAAAAAGTAACTAATGCAGTTTAGATGTTTTAAATTTGTTTGGTTTTTAGACCAAAAATTTAAAGTATGAAATCGACAAAGGAGATTCCATATAACCTTTTAAAAAAAAGTAAATATCTCGTATATGAAAAACTTTGAAATATCAGTGTTAGATCTTGCGCCAGTAAAGCAGGGGAAAAGCATTCATGATAGTTTTCAGGACAGTTTATCTTTAGCAAACTTTACTGAAAATCTTAATTATAACAGATTCTGGCTAGCCGAACATCACAATATGGAAAGCATTGCCAGTTCTGCAACTTCAGTTCTGATTGGTTTTATCGCCAATGGAACAAAAAAAATAAGAGTAGGATCGGGAGGAATTATGCTTCCGAACCACAGTTCATTAGTCATTGCCGAGCAATTCGGAACATTGGAATCTCTTTTTCCGGGAAGAATTGATCTTGGATTGGGAAGAGCTCCGGGAACGGATGGTTTAACAGCTCAGGCTTTGGGTAGAAACCCCGCAATTATCAATGAACAGTTTCCAAGACAGATTTTAGAACTGCAAAGATATTTTTCTAAGGAAAATTCTAATGCTTTGGTTCGCGCTATTCCGGGAGAAGGATTGGATATTCCGTTATATATTCTGGGTTCGAGTACAGACAGTGCATGGTTGGCCGCGGAATTAGGACTTCCGTATGCTTTCGCAGGACATTTCGCACCAGAACAAATGGAAATGGCATTCAATATTTACAGAGAACATTTCGAGCCTTCAAAACAATTGGATAAACCTTATATTTTAGCTTGCGTCAATGGAGTAGCAGCCGAAACGACAGAAGAAGCGCACAAACTTTCTACGACTTTATTTCAGGCATTTATCAATATTGTAAGAAACGATAGAAAACCTTTTTCTCCGCCTGTTGATGATATGGATGATGTTTGGTCACCAATGGAAAAATCGATGGTTTTACAGAAGTTGAGATATACTTTTATCGGAGATCAATCTGAAATTGCAGAGAAGTTAAAAAGCTTTCAGGAAAAGTTCGATGTAGATGAATTAATGATCAATTCTCACATTTACGATCATCAGAAAAGATTGGATTCTTACGACATCATCAGAAAAGCCAAAGACTCTTTATTCAAAGCGTAACAAACCATTTATATTAATTGGGAGATGCTTATTTTTATGAGTATCTTTGCAAAAATCTAAAGTAAAAATGTCTGATATTAAATTAAATACTATTCCCGAGGCTATTGAAGACCTTAAAAATGGTAAAATAATCATAGTAGTAGATGATGAAGACAGAGAAAATGAAGGTGATTTTCTTTGTGCTGCAGAACTTACAACACCAGAATTAATCAATTTTATGGCTGTTCACGGAAGAGGGCTTATTTGTATGCCGCTTCCTGAAAAAAGATGTGACGAGCTTGGTTTAGATATCATGGTAAGCCGTAGCAGTGATCCTAAAGAAACTGCGTTTACTGTTTCTGTTGACCTTTTAGGAAACGGAACTTCTACAGGTATTTCTGCAGGTGACAGAGCGAAAACGATCTTAGCTTTGATGGATGAAAATTCAAAACCGACAGATTTCATGAGACCGGGGCACATTTTCCCGCTTCGTGCTAAGAAAGGAGGTGTTTTAAAAAGAGCCGGACATACGGAAGCTGCGATTGATTTAACTCAATTAGCAGGCTTAAAAGAAGGTGGTGTGATCTGTGAGATCATGAATGAAGACGGATCAATGTCTCGTTTACCGGATCTTCAGGTTTTTGCTCAGAAGCATGATATGAAAATTGTTTCTATTGAAGACCTTATTCATTATCAGCTTAAAAAAGGAAACCTTATCGAAAGATTGGAAGAAAGAAAAGTGAAAACTGCTTATGGTGAGTTTGATTTTTATGCTTTCAGAGAAACTTCAAACGAACAAATCCATTTTGCTTTAACGAAAGGAACTTGGACAGTTGATGAGCCTGTTTTGGTAAGAGTACAGTCTTCTGATTCTTATTTTGATGTATTGACAAGACTTAATAATGGTGAAAAGCCTTTATTGGAAAAAGTAACAAACATGGTAAATGAAGCAGGAAAAGGTGCCGTTATTTTCATTAATAATGTTTCAAATTCTGAAAATACACTGAAAAAGTTACAACAATTCTTAGATTATCAGGATGGTCAGCAACAGCGTCCAACGTTGGCGTATAATTTCAGAGATTATGGAATTGGAACGCAGATCTTAAAGAATTTAGGAATCAATAAGTTTAAAGTAATCACTCAAAACCCTAATATTAAACCTCAGGTTGGAGGATATGATGTTGAGGTGACTGAGTTGGTACAACTATAATGATATAGATATAGAAACCTTCAAGGTTTTTAAAACCTTGAAGGTTTATTTTTTTAAGCCATTTTTATTTCGTCGAAATTTCTGAAACCGTTCAGGAAATCTTTGATATTCATTCTTTTCTTTCCTTCTAATTGTAATTCTAAAGGAAAATATATTCCGTCTTTAGTGTAAATCTTAAATTCATTTTTTGAAATATCTAAACTTCCGACAGTTTTTCCGTGATCTTCAATTTCAATTTTTCCACCAAATATTTTTAATCCTTTTTCTTCTTCTCCAATTTTTAACGTTGTAAAAGCAGCCGGGTAAGGCGACATTCCCAATATAAACTGATGAGCTTCTTTTGAGGTTTTAGTCCAGTCTATTCTAGTATCTTCTTTGAAAATTTTATAAGCATTTTTAGGATGCTCAACTTCTGGCTGAGGTTTTTCCTGAATTGAATTTTCAGCCAAACCATCTAAAGTTTTTACCACCAATTTTGAACCCATGACCATTAATCTGTCATGAAGTGCCCCAGCATTTTCATCAGGGAAAACATTTAATTCTTCTTGAAGTAAAATATTTCCTTCATCTATTTTTTCATTGATAAAGAACGTTGTGGCGCCTGTTTTTTCTTCACCATTAATAACAGCGTAGTTGATCGGTGCAGCACCTCTGTAATCAGGAAGTAAAGAAGCGTGAAGATTGAATGTACCCATTTTAGGCATTTCAAAAAGAACTCTCGGCATCATTCTGAAAGCTACCACGATGAAAACATCGGCATCCAATTTTCTAAGCTCTTCCAAAAACTCGGGATTTCTCAATTTTTCAGGTTGAAAAACCGGAATATTATTTTCTGCAGCAAATATTTTTACAGGAGATTGATTGATTTTTTGTCCGCGTCCGCTCGCTTTATCAGCAACCGTTACAACGCCTACAACTTCATGGTGAGATTGATGAACAGCTTCCAACGAAGTTTTTGCAAACTCTGGAGTGCCTAAAAAAACTACTTTCAATGATTTCATTTTGCAAAGATAGGAGTCTTTTGATTATTGAAAAATTAATTGATTTAAAAATTAAAAGATTCGTCATGGAAATATTACCCATTACCAATTATTCATTACTTATGCTAGCGCGTATGTCCTAAAATTCAGCATTTTTACTTTTCCTGAATCTAAAAGATAAATCAGATTTTCTAAAATATTTTCTTTGGGATGGTAACTCAATTGTACAGACAGTTCTTCGATCGTTGCCGGTTTTTCAGTTAATAATTTGACGATCTGATGAGAAATATTTTTCCCAAACATCGATTGTTTATTCTTTTCACAAACCGAACACTGACCACAATTCTTAGAATTTTTTTCTCCGAAATAAGCTAGAATAAGTTTCATTTTACAGTAGTCATTGCTTTCTGTGTAAAATTTCATTTCTTCCCATTTCTGGATCTTGTTTCTTTGAATATGTTCAAATAATTTCCAATATCCGCTATTGATAACTCTTTCGTCTCTCGGTTTTAAGAATTTTACACTTGATAATGCGCCGTCTACATACTCAAGATAATTTTTCTGCTGTAATTCTTTAAGCCTTTCTTTTATTAAATGAATGCTTATTCCTAGTTTATTGCTCACTTGCTGTTCGCTGAACAATACTTTATGCGTTGTAATTCCTGAAATTGTACGAAGCAAAAGCTCTATAAAATAGGCGTCTTTTTTGGGTAGCTGTTCGATTTCATCGGCCTTTATCAGTAATTCTACGGAAGACAGACTTTTATTATCATTAAAATAAATGATTTCCTGATTGTGAAGGAAATTCAATACATTTTTAATCTTTGCGGTTGATAATTTGGTGAAATTTTGAATTCCGGCAGCATTTAACTGAAATGTTTTCTCGGGCAATTCATATTCTGCAACCTGAAAAATAGAGTAGAGGTAAGTCACAATCTTTAAAAATTCCGCTTTATTGGGAGTTTGATTTTTTAAGATTTGATCAAAATTTGAAATTTCCTGCTGATTCCAAAGCATAAATGCAAAACTGTCTTTTCCGTCTCTTCCTGACCTTCCGATTTCCTGATAATAATTTTCAATCGACGGAGCGGGAGAGAAGTGAATCACAAAACGAACATTGTCTTTATCGATTCCCATTCCGAAAGCATTAGTTGAAATTAAAACATTATTGTTATTTCTATTCCAATGATTTTGCTTTGCGTTTTTCTCTTTTGTAGTTAATCCAGCATGGAAAAAATCTACATTTTTTAATTGATTTTTATGTAAATATTCAGTCAGTAATTCTGCTTCTTTTCTTGTGCGGACATATATAATCCCAGAATCATTATTATATTTTAAAATATTAAAAATTCGCTGAAATTTATCAGAAACCTCTTCTGTAAAGATTTTAATATTATCTCTTTTAAAACTTCTATGAAAAATCTGAGGATTTTTAAGTTCCAGTTTGGTTTTAATTTCTTCCAACACTTTTGGAGTTGCTGTAGCCGTTAAAGCCAAACACGGAATTTCAGGATTATTCTTTCTGAATTCTTTTATGTTTTGATAACTAGGTCTAAAATCTTGCCCCCATTCCGAAATACAGTGCGCTTCATCCACTGCGATAAATGACATCTGAATTTCTTCAATATTTTGTAAAAACTGTTTATTTGTCAATCTTTCCGGAGAAACATAAAGAAGTTTTGTTAAACCATCTTTACATCTGTTATAAATGACTTCGGCATCAAAATCATCAAGCTCTGAAGATAGATATTCCGCTTCAATTCCTCTAAATTTTAATTGATTGACCTGATCTTTCATTAATGCCAACAGAGGAGAAATAATAAGACAAGTTCCTTCTTTTAATAAGGCGGGAAGCTGATAGCATAAAGATTTACCGGCTCCTGTAGGTAAAAGAACTAAAGTGTCTTTCTCGGTAAGAACTGAATTAATGACTTCTTCCTGAGAATCTCTGAATTCATCATATCCCCAAAAATATTTCAGGGTTTCATATTTTAATTTTTGAAAGTCTTGTTGAGAAATCATGAGGTAAAAATAAGGAAAGTATTGTATTACAACAAAAAAAGTCACGCAATGCGTGACTTTAATATAATTAAATAATTAGTTTATTATTTAGCTTCAAAGTAAACTCTTCTGTTTGCTCTGTTTTTCCATTCCGGACACTTAGTAGCCGGGTCACACTCAGGGTATTTAAGGTCTTTTTCACCTTTACCGATAGCGTTTAATTTAGTAGATTCTACACCGTTTTTCACTAAGTAACTCTTAACGCTATTAGCTCTTCTTTCAGATAATTTTTGGTTATAAGCATCAGAAGCTCTAGTATCAGTTGCACCAACTACATTATAAGCTCCGTTTGAAGAATTAATATAGCTAACTGCATTGTTAAGGATAGGTGTGTTAGATGGTAAGATTCTATCAGAATTTAAATCAAATTCAATTCCTTCTAAAGTTCTGGTATCATCAGTTACAGGTCCTGTAGGTGTTGCTGTAGGACAACCGTTGTTTTCAACAGGTCCAGGAACAGTTACACACTTATCGTAAAGATCGATTACTCCATCTAAATCTGTATCAAGAGCTACACCTGCACCGTCCACTCTTGCACCGGCAGGAGTATCAAGTTGTCTGTCCCAATCGTCGCAAACACCGTCATTATCAGCATCTCCTTTTTTACAAACTTCGATATCTTGGTTTTTGTTAGCCAATACATCTAATTTATAATAGATTTCCTGCAATGGGTCATGCCACATTAAGTGAGATTCGTGTTTTCCTAATTTTAAAGAAACTCCTAAAGTAGCGTTGAAGAAGTTATCAGAAAGTTGCTCTTCACGTTGGTTGATAGCGCTGTATTGTGCACCACCACCGTCAAACTCATCATCACCAGTCATAACATACATTAGTCTACCTTCGATATCTAATCTTCTGTTAACTTTGAATTTAAGACCAGCACCAGCCTGACCGAAGAATGAACCTAATTTAAAAGGCTTAATTTCAGTCATTAATCTTTGTCCAGTCTCATCTTTTTGATAAGCTTTGTATGCTAAAGTACCTACACCAGCGTAACCGTGTAATGCCCATCTGTATGGAGAATGGTTATCAACTCTTCTTAATAAATTTGAGAAGTTGATGTCTCCTAAGATAGAGATCGCATCATACTGAGTTCTACCTGCTACTTGCTGATATTTTGAAGCATCTGCAGGAGCTGCATCTTTAGTATTGAACCAACCTTGTCTTGTTTCTCCTCTGTCATACTGAAGGTTAATACCAAAAGCATGAGTAATCGCTTTATCAATACTGATGTAAGCAGAATATCCAAAAAGATTTTTACCGTTACCGTTCTTGATTGATGTTAAATCCGCAGATTGAACCAAAGGAACACCGGCACCGATTGAAATTGCCCAATCATTAAATCTCTTCGATTTCTGTGTAAATGGGGAAACATTAGCAGAACCAGAAGAAAACGTATTTGGATATTTTCCGTTTGAAGAAACTGCCGTTGAGTCTTGTGCATAACTAGCCGTCGGAACAGCCAATGCCAAGGCAACAATTGCTAAACTTAATTTCATAGTGTATTTTTTATTTAGTTAATTAAATGATTGTAATTTTTAGAGCGGTAATTTTTTGCTAACATTTATTAGATTAAATAATTAGCAGTTTTAAGAACCCATTCTGAAAATTATGTAAATTTAATAAAAAAAAACCACTTTACAGAAAAATAAAACCGAAAAGAACTTCTTTTCGGCTTTATTTTATTTATTATAAAGAAAATTACTTTTTCTTCTTTTTAGCAGGCGCTTTTTTAACTGCTTTTTTTGCAGTAGGAGCGTCAGTATAATCTTTCTTTTGTATAGAATTCCACTCACTAGCATCTTCTATAGCTTTTACTGTAACTTTTCTATCAGCTAATCTTTCTGCATCAGAAGCAGTTGCAGGAATTGTTGCTTCAGCAGAACCAACACCTTTAGATTTAAGTACATTTGCAGAAACTCCTCTGTTTTCTAAAGCTACAACAACAGCAGCAGCTCTTTCCTGAGAAAGTTTTAAATTGTAACCTGCATTTCCTTTCACATCAGTGTGTCCTGTCAGTAAATATTTACCGTCATTTTCTTTAATTATTTTAGCTGCTTGATCTAATCTTTCATTAGATTCAGGTCTAATAGTAGCTTTGTTGAAATTAAAGTATACATTCTTTAGTTCTTGTTCTACGGCTGTAGCAGTTACAGTGTTATCTTTTTTCACAGGACAACCGTTATTATCAGCAGGTCCAGGAACAGTTACACATTTATCGTAAAGATCAATTACTCCATCTAAATCTGTATCAAGAGCTACACCAGCACCGTCAACTCTTGCACCAGCAGGTGTGTCAAGTTGTCTGTCCCAATCGTCGCAAACACCGTCATTATCAGCATCTCCTTTTTTACAAACTTCGATATCCTGCTTTTTATTAGCTAAAACATCTAATTTGTAATAGATTTCCTGCAATGGGTCATGCCACATTAAGTGAGATTCGTGTTTTCCTAATTTTAAAGAAAGACCTAAAGTAGCGTTGAAGAAGTTATCAGAAACTTGCTCTTCACGTTGGTTAACAGCGCTGTATTGTGCACCACCACCATCAAACTCATCATCACCAGTCATAACATACATTAGTCTACCTTCGATATCTAATCTTCTGTTAACTTTGAATTTAAGACCAGCACCAGCCTGACCGAAGAATGAACCTAATTTAAAAGGTTTGATCTCGGTCATTAATCTTTGTCCTGTCTCATCTTTTTGATAAGCTTTGTATGCTAAAGTACCGATACCTGCATAACCGTGTAATGCCCATCTGTATGGAGAATGGTTATCAACTCTTCTTAATAAGTTAGAGAAGTTGATGTCTCCTAAGATAGAGATCGCGTCATACTGAGTTCTACCTGCTACCTGCTGATATTTTGAAGCATTTGCAGGAGCCGCATCTTTAGTATTGAACCAACCTTGTCTTGTTTCTCCTCTGTCATACTGAAGGTTAATACCAAAAGCATGAGTAATCGCTTTATCAATACTAACGTAAGCAGAATATCCAAAAAGATTTTTACCGTTACCGTTCTTGATTGACGTTAAATCCGCAGATTGAACCAAAGGTACACCAGCACCTACTGATACAGACCAATCGTTAAATCTTTTAGATTTTTGTGTAAATGGAGAAACATTAGCAGAACCGGAAGAAACCGTATTTGGGTATTTTCCGTTTGAAGAAACTGCCGTTGAGTCTTGTGCACTAATAGCCGAGGGAAAGGCTAATGCTAGTACAGCAATTGCTAAACTTAATTTCATAGTGTATTTTTATTTATTTTATTAAATAATTTTGTTTTAAGTAAAGTGGATTTACTTAATTTTTTTTAGTTGTTTAAAAGTGATTGTTTATTTAGTAGGACAACCATTGTTTTCTGCAGGACCAGGTACAGTTACACACTTATCGTATAAGTCGATAACACCATCAAGATCCATGTCTAAAGCAACACCAGCACCATCAACTCTTGCACCAGCAGGAGTATTAAGCTCTCTGTCCCAATCATCACAAACACCGTCATTGTCATTGTCTCCTTTTTCACAAACAACAAAGTCTGTTGAAGCATTTTCCAGAACATTTGTTCTGTAATAAGCTTCTTGTAAAGGATCATGCCAAGCTAAGTGAGACATATGTTTACCTAATTTAAATGATAAACCTAAATTAACTGTCCACATGTTGTCGGATCTTCTGTCATTGATCATGTTGTATCTCGAAACCGTAGAGTTTGGATTGTAGTCGTTTGGACTAGCCCATCCACCACCATCGAACTCGTCATCACCACTGATGATGTACATTGTTCTAGCTTCAATGTCAATAAGTTTTGAAACATTATATTTCAAACCAATACCGAACTGATAGTAAATTGAGTTAATGTCAAGTTTTTGATCAATAAACAAAGGAATTCTTGCGGGAGTTGTACTCCATCTGTACTCGTTGTTGTCGTGTAGAGATGTGTTATAGTTCATGAGTCCAATACCTCCATAACCATGTAATGCCCATCTGTAAGGAGAATGATTATCAACTCTTCTCAAAATGTTTGAAAAGTTAACGTCTCCTAATAAAGCAACTTGGTTATACTTGGTTTTTGCAACTCCTACACCAGCTAATTGTCCGGGTACACCGTCCAACATCGCTTTTTGATTTGTTTCACCTCTTTGGTAAATAATGCTCAAACCGAAAGTGTGTGAGATCTGCTTGTCTATACTTACGTAACTGTTATAACCCCAGTTAACCTTTTTGTCATAGAATGACGTAAGATCTGATTGAGTCATAAATGCTGCACCTCCACCAACTGAAATACTCCAGTCGTTAAATCTTCTAGCCTTGTTGTCGAAAGTTTGGACATTGGCAGAACCTGAGGAAAAAGTATTCGGGTATTCGCTAGAGGAACTAACGGCGATACTGTCCTGAGCATAAGTAGCAATAGGCAAAGCGGCCAATAATAATAAACCTAATTTCATACAATATGTTTTATGTTTTATTTAAAAAAAATCTTTTAATAATATTCTAGAGAATTCCCGTTCAAAAAGATGTTTCTGATGAGGGACTTCTAACCTTTCTGATGTGAACTTCAATTCATCATATTTAACGATATCAATGTCTATTATTCTGTCGGCATAGCCTCCTGAAACCTTCGAATCGTTAATTCTTCCCATCTCAACTTCAATACTTTTTACAAAATCAAGTAGTTGAATTGGTGAAAGATGTGTGAATATAATTGATGCAATATTACAAAAAATATTGGAACTAACAAATTCTACAGGCTCAGATGTTAAAAATTCACTAATTTTTAATATATCATTACCTCCTTTTTTAATGTGTTCGAGAGCTTCTTGTAAATTTTTTTTTTTGTCTCCAATGTTACTTCCCAGTAACAAAACTACCTTATGCTGCGACATATTGGAAAATGATTGATTTATGAAAAGTTTTTTTAAAAATGTACTGGCAAATATAGTGGCAATTGTGATACTATGTGTCGTATTTTTCTTCTTTTTCATTATAATGCTCGTGTTTAGCGCAATGGGAAGTGACAAATCTGTAGAGGTGAAAAAGAACTCGGTCTTAACTATTAATTTAAAAACAAATATAATAGATAGCCCTACGGAAGAACAAACCGGAATATTTAATATTAATAATCAAAACAAAAGCGTTCTGATTTATGATGCTATCGAAGCTATCAACAAAGCAAAAACGGATGATAATATTAAAGGTATAAGTATTGAAGCTGATGATCTTCATGCAGGAATTACCCAGATAGATGATCTAAGAAACGCGATTCAGGATTTTAAAAAGAGCGGGAAATTTGTGTATGCTTATGGTAATGCAGTTTCTCAGGCTTCTTATTATTTAGGATCTGTTGCAGATCAGTATTATCTGAATCCATCAGGAATGATAGAACTTAAAGGTCTTGCGACGGAAGTTACTTTCTTCAAAGATTTCGCTGATAAATATGGAATTGGTATCGAAGTAATTCGTCATGGTAAATTTAAATCTGCTGTTGAACCGTTTTTAAGAAATGATATTTCTCCTGAAAATAAGGAACAATTAGGAACTCTTTTAAATGATATCTGGAAAAATACTTCTACAAGAATTGCAGCTTCAAGAAAGATTGATACTGCACAATTCAGAACAGTTGTTGACAGTTTATATGGTATGATTCCTGAATTGGGATTGAAACATAAACTTGCGGATAAATTAATTCAAAAAACAGAATATGATGAATTAATTAAATCAAAATTAAGCTTAAAAGAGAAAGATAAATTAAATAAGATCTCTTTAGGTAAATATATTGCATCTTATTCTGAAGACGATAAATCAGGTGATAAAGTTGCTGTTTTGTATGCATCAGGATCAATTAATAATGGAGACGGATACAATGATATTTATTCTGATAAATATGTGAAGTACATTAAAGAACTACAGGAAAACGATAAAGTAAAAGCTGTTGTTTTAAGAATTAATTCTCCCGGAGGAAGTGCAAATGCTTCTGATGAGATTTTATTTGAACTTCAGCAATTAAAAAAGAAAAAACCACTTGTTGTTTCTTTTGGTGATTACGCAGCATCCGGAGGTTATTATATTGCAATGGCAGCGGATAAAATTTATTCTGAACCTAATACATTAACGGGGTCAATTGGAGTTTTCGGTGTAATACCTTACTTTAAAGATCTTGCCAATAAAAATGGAGTACGTTCTGATATTGTTGCTACCAACGCGAATTCTATGTATTACTCTTCTTTAAATGGAGTGAGTCCTTATGGAGTAAGCATGATCACAAGAAGTGTTGAAGGTACATATAAAAGATTTGTACATTTTGTTACGCAAAACAGAAAACAGACTTTCGAGCAGATCGATTCGATCGGTGGAGGTAGAGTATGGAGCGGAACAAGAGCTAAACAAATTGGCTTGGTAGATGAATTGGGAACTTTAAACGATGCGATTAAATTTGCAGCACAGAAGGCAGGTTTGAAGTCATCTTACAATGTTGCATCTTTCCCTAAAAAGATGACTCCATTCGAGCAAATATTTAATGATCTTAATGAAGACGAAATCTCTGCGAAGATTATTAAAAGTAAAATTGGTAAAGCAAACTATGAAATTTTGAATCAGATCACGAACGAAAAGTTACAGTCTGAGGTAAAAATGGAAATGCCTTATCAGATTAAAATTGACTAAATTATATTGTTTCATAAAAGAAGCCGGATTTGAAATTTCAAATCCGGCTTCTTTGTTTTTTATCTATTATTTGATAACTAGCTTTTCTTCGTAGCCATTCCGTAGACCCAAAGAACGATCAACGCTCCTCCTACAGCCAATAGCATACTTCTGAAATCGAAACTGTCTGTAGTTCCCCAACCTAAAAAGCTACCTATAAATCCTCCTACGAAAGCTCCAACAATTCCTAAGATGATGGTCATTAACCAACCTCCTCCTTGAGTTCCAGGCATAATTAGTTTTGCAATTGCTCCTGCGATAAGACCAAAAATGATCCAAGTTAAAATTCCCATAGTTTTAAAATTTTTAATTGTTAATATGAATGTGATTTACTAAATTAAAGAAATATATGATAAAAATCATCTCTTCTTGAAAAAAGAATCTACAAATTCTGTACCATTAAACAATTGCAAATCTTGCATCTTCTCTCCAACGCCAATATATTTTACCGGAATCTGAAACTGATCGGAAATCCCGATCACAACACCTCCTTTCGCTGTGCCGTCTAGTTTTGTAACTGCCAAAGCATTAACTTCAGTAGCTGCTGTAAACTGTTTAGCCTGTTCGAATGCGTTTTGTCCGGTAGAACCATCAAGAACCAACAAAATTTCATGAGGAGCATCAGGAATAACCTTCTGCATTACTCTTTTGATCTTTGAAAGCTCATTCATTAAGTTGATTTTATTGTGAAGTCTTCCTGCTGTATCGATGATAACAACATCTGCTCCCTGAGCTTGGGCACTTTGTACCGTATCAAAGGCAACGGAAGCCGGATCAGAACCCATTTCCTGCTTCACAATTGGAACACCAACTCTTTCACTCCAAATCGTTAATTGATCAACAGCAGCAGCTCTAAACGTATCTGCAGCTCCTAAAACTACTTTTTTACCTTCTGATTTAAATTGATGTGCTAGCTTTCCGATCGTAGTTGTTTTTCCTACACCATTTACGCCTACAACCATTATTACATAAGGCTTTTTTGAAGCATCAATGTTTCCTGTTCCTGCGTGAGGATTTTCAAGCAATAATCCTGAAATTTCTTCACGGAGAATATTATCTAGCTCGCTTACATTTACATATTTATCTCTGGCTACACGTTCTTCAATTCTTTCTATAATCTTGATGGTAGTGGATGCGCCAACGTCTGATGCAATAAGTATTTCTTCCAGATTATCCAGAACTTCATCATCTACTGTGCTTTTACCGACTACGGCTTTTGTTATTTTTTCGAAAAACCCCTGACTGGATTTTTCCAATCCTTTATCTAAAGTTTCCTTTTCTTCTTTTTTGAAAATATTTTTAAACCAACTCATATTAGAATTTTGATTGTATAATAAGATGTTGTATTATCTCTCTTTATTACAAAGATAACAAAAAAACTACCCAAAAAATGAGTAGTTTTTTATATTGTAAATAAAGCTGAGCTTATTTTTTCAAATAAGCATCCACTTCGTCTGCATTCATTACTTTTTCTTCGAAAACGTAAGCATCTGATTTAGATGACTTCACCATTTTCACAACTTTAGTCATTTTTTTAGACTGTCCGCTTTGTAGGGTTGCTACTACTTTCTTTGCCATGGTAAATTATATTTATAAATTACTTGATTTCTTTGTGAAGGGTAGATCTCTTAAGAACAGGATTGTATTTTTTCAATTCCAATCTCTCTGTAGTGTTCTTTTTATTTTTTGTAGAAATGTATCTAGACATTCCTGGCATACCACTTTCTTTGTGCTCTGTACATTCAAGAATTACTTGAACTCTGTTTCCTTTTTTTGCCATGATTTAGTTCTTTTTAATCAATCCGTTTCTAGTGCCTCTTTCGATAGCCTCTTCGATTCCAATCTTGTTAATCACTCTCAATCCATGAGCTGATACTTTCAGTGTTACGTGCTTATCCTGCTCTGGAAGGTAAAATTTCTTCTCTAATAAGTTAATTTCAAAACGACGCTTCGTTTTGTTATTAGCGTGAGAAACGTTGTTACCAACCATTGCACGCTTTCCTGTTATTTGGCAAATTCTTGACATATCTCGATGTTCTTATTTGTATAATATTTGAGGTTGCAAAATAACGAAGAATTTTTTAGATAGGCAAATGTTTTATAAAATATTTACAAATAACTGACTGATTCATACGATTGAATTTCAGCATAAGAATAAACTTCAGATACCATGGGCATTGAGCCTGATAAAATTCATATCAACTTTATTAAGGATCGATAAATTAATCCTATATCTTTGTTTTTAATTAATCTAAATAAAAATAACATGAAGAGGATTTCTATTCTATTATCTCTGCTTCCGTTAAGTATGGTAGCACAAAATTTCACTGAGGTTCAGACAAGTATGAATAATTTCTACTATCCGGCAAGCGATATAGGAGATATTAATAATGATGGATTACAGGATATTGTTGTAAACGGAGCAATAGATTCTGATGGAGACGGAAATGTAGATACCACTTATAATGGAATATATAAAAATAACGGAACAACTTTCATCCCTTATGCTGATCTGGGAGCAGATGCAACGCATTTGGGAGATATAAAATTCATTGATTATAATAATGATGGTCTGGCAGATATTATTTCTACAGGGTTAAGTTATATGGATATTGTGAATTATAAACATTACAGGTTCAGAAATACGGGTTCGGGTTTTGTGAAGGAAGCTGATCTTTCGGGGAAAATCTACGGTTCAATGGAAGTTTTTGATTTTAATCATGACGGTCTACAGGATTATGCATTGAATGGAACTCAGTATATCGATGGACTCGGATTTGTCAATAAATTAGATTATTATCAAAATACAGGAAGTGGTTTTCAATTATTTCCCGGATGGATGGAAGGAACCCAAAACAGCAGTTTTAAAATGGTCGATCTTAATAACGACCATCTTTTGGATCTTGTAATATTAGGCTACGATGCGAACAGTGACGCTATGTTTAAGGTATATTTAAATATTGCAGGAACGTTGACCCTTACTCAAACTCTTCCTCCATTAGCAAGCGGAAAATTAGAATTTGCTGATTTCAATGCTGATGGTTTTCAGGATATTGTGGTTTCTGCGCAGGATGAAGAGTATAAAGGATATCTTGCTGTTTTAATGAATGACGGAGCAGGACATTTAAATATTCAACAAATAAATACTCCGGAAATTTCAGATTCATCGTTAAGTGTTGGTGATTTAAATAATGACGGATACTACGATTTCATTGTATCAGGAAATGATGAAAATAATAATGCGGTGGTAAAAGTTTTCATTTACAGTCCAATCAATCACAATTTTACAGAAAATACAACTACAGGTTTGTACAACTTAGGAGGTCCGGGTTTTGTGCATCTACTTGACTATAATAATGATCATCATCTCGATGTTTTATTGTCCGGATTTGATTGGGCAGATCCGGCAATGCCTTCATTAACTAAAATCTTCAAAAACGTTTCGTCCGAAACCAATGTAAAACCCGCACCTCCTACAAACCTGAATGTTACAAAAACCGGAAACAGATTTAATTTCTCTTGGACAGGCGCTTCCGATGATAAAACGCCGGTGAATGCATTGCGTTATGAAATCAAAGTAGGAACAACTGCCGGAGCTCAGAATCTTGCTAAATATGTCGTAACAATACCATCTTGGTTCTTAGATCTTGACCCAGCAATTCAGAATGTATATTGGAGTGTAAGATCTATTGATGCTTCAAAAGTGTATTCTGATCCGTCCACGGAAAATGCATTAGGAACTCAAAATATAAGTCTAGAAAATCAATTCTCCATTTACCCGAATCCTGCTACGGAAAAGGTATTCATCAAAGGAGAGAAAGTTTCAGATGTTGAAATGTATTCGATAGATGGTAGAAAACTGAATGTAACGTTGAGTAGCGATCAGTCGATCAACGTTTCTCATCTTCCAAAAGGAGTTTATATTATTAAATTAAAAATAAAGCAACAAGAAATTACCAAAAAACTCATTATTAAATAATTGAAATTTTTCCTTAATCAATGCGAAAAGCCAGACGTCCAGCTGGCTTTTCTTTCTCTACTTTTATTTTAAATGGCGACCCAGATATTTTCTGAGCCGCCATTTTATTTTTGAATTATTTTAAACACAAATGTTCACTAATATTTTTCACAAATAACCACAAACATCTGTGCAAATCTGTGTAATACGTGGGCGAAAAAAAACTAAGCTTTCTTACTCTGAAATTTATTCTGAACTCTTTTAATCAAGAAATAAAACAACAGGAATCCCAACGCAAAAAATGAAAATCTAGTCAGTAAATCTCCACTTCTTGTGTAGAAAGTCTGCGTATCATACAAATTAATTTTAGCAAATAAAGTCGTTTTATCTCCGTAAAAAGTATCTTCTACAATTTCTCCTTTTGCGTTAATATGAGCCGAAATTCCACTGTTGGCGGCACGGGCAATTTCTCTCCTTGTTTCGATTGCTCTTAATTTTGCATATGATAAAAGTTGTTTGTGACCTTCCGAAACGCCCCACCATGAGTCATTCGTCATGATCGCAAAGAAATTGGCTCCTTTTTTCACATATTCAGTTACAAATTCACCATAAATACTTTCATAGCAAATGATTGGAGCTATTTTCCCTTTATTAAATGGGTTTGAAAAAGCTACTCTTTCTTTATCCGTTCCCAATGAAGCAACAGTTCCACCTAAATTAAGCATGGCATCGCCTAAAAGTGGTTTTAAAACATTCATATAAGGGAATATTTCAACACCCGGAACCAATTTTCCTTTGTGATAAACTACCACTTTTTGATTCGGAACGATTTGAACTGCAGAATTATAACTTTCAACCCAAAGCGCAGGATTTAGCTGATATGCTTCTGTTGGTAACTTATCTTTTTTCGTATAAAAACGGTGCGAAGAAATTCCTGTTGAGAAAACCGAACCCGGATGTTTTACAAGGAAATCTTTAACATTATTTAAAAGTAAACTCTTTTCAAAAGCAGTCTCAGAAATAGAACCTCTTCCGGGAAGTGCTGTTTCAGGAGCGATATAATAATCGATTTTTCCTTTTGAATTTCTTTCGGCAAGACTTAAAAGGTCATTTTCTAACGTCAAACTGTCGGTGGAATATTTTTCTCCGTAAGGATCAAGATCGGGTTGAAGCATCAAAACATTTACCTGCCCGATTGGTTTTTCATCAAAATTATTGTATTTCGCCAATGAAATAATCATCGGAACAACAATTAAAACAGCTACAATGGATGTATTAATAATTAAACTTTTCTTTTTTCTTCCTGCCTCCCAGATTCTTATGGTATAAAAAATGAGAACATTAATCACTAAGATCCAGAAACTTCCGCCCGTCGCACCCAAAGTATCATACCATTGTACGAATTTTGGATATTCCGAAAAAGCATTTCCAAGATTTAACCAAGGCCATGTAAATTCCCAGTTTAAATGAAGTTTCTCAAAACTCATCCAAATTGCTACAAAAAAAGCCAATCCCCAATAGGTTCCCTGCGCGTTTTTATACCAATGATAACATTGAAAAACCAAAGAATATAAAAATGAATTAACCAATACAGGAAATACAACCGCCATCATAGAATGGCTTCCGTCAGGGTTTTTAGATCCGTACAACCAGCCAGTGGTTACGATATTCCAGATTACAAAACATAAATAGGAAAGTCCGAAAACCACCCAGCTTTTTCTATTGAATTTGGAAAATTTTGAAACGCCATGCTCCATCATTAAAAGCGGAACAAGAGCAAAAAATATAAAGAACGGAATTCCGTAAGTTGGCCAGGATATAGACAACAGCATCGCCGAAATGAGCGTAAGTAAAACGTATTTCATTAATTTTATTTAACATACAAATTTAATGTTTTTGAAATGAATAAATTTGCAATTGATGTTAAAGAAAATTTACAAAATTATTATTGTTCCGTACACCTTGTTTTTGCTGTATCTCATGTTTTTAGGAATGGGGAGATTTCAGTATGATGAGAATATTGTGAGAATAAAGCCTATTTTATCAACGATAGAATTTATTGAAGGAACCATTCGGTGGGAAGATATTATCAGAATTGTTTTGGGAAATGTTGTAATGTTTATTCCGTTTGGTTTTCTGGGCTGGGTTTTTCCTAAACTTAAAGAGCTGAAAAGTCTTCTTTTTTCCTTTATGTCAGCGATCGTTATCGTAGAAGCACTTCAGTATTTTACAAGAATGGGAATTTGTGAAATAGATGATGTTATTCTTAATACTTTTGGGGTGTTTTTGGGATGGATCATGTGTAGATTCCTTGAAAATAAATTTGCTCGTTTTGTTTTTTAATTTTGTAATCCCATATCATTAATTCCCCAATCCTGAATCGTATACAATATTGGCATAAATGATTCTCCGTATTCTGTGAGATTATATTCAACACGTGGAGGGATTTCAGCGTAAATTTTTCTTTCAATAATAAGATCTTCCTCCAATTCTCTTAATTGATTTACGAGCATTTGCTTACTGATCATGGGGATTGCTTTTTGCAAGATACCGAACCGATTTACCTTTTTACTAATTCCATATAATATTACCGTTTTCCATTTTCCACCCACTTTATTGTAAAAATGAGTTACGGGGCAATTATTGGGATTGAAGTCTTTATTTTTTCTTTTATTTTCCATTAGTCTAAAAAAATGTACTATGTAATAAAATAATGATTAATATGTATTATTAGACAAAAGTAATAATTTTGCTTTAACAAAAACAATTAAAAATGAATAATAAAGAATTGGTTCTGAAAGCAATTACAGATGTATTTATTAAAAGAGATATTTCAGCTTTTGATAAATATTTTGTTAAGGATTATATTCAGCATAATCCGGGAATTCCGAACGGGACAGAAGTTTTGAAACAGTTTATCCCCTCTTTACCTACGGATTTTAGCTATGAACCGGGCATAATTACTGAAAATGATAATATTGTAATGATCCACGGGCGCTATGAAAACTGGAATGGAAAAAATATGATAGCTGTCGATATTTTCAGGATAGAAAACGAAAAAATTGCGGAACATTGGGATGTAATGCAGGAAGAAGTAACCTCCGGTCAATCAGCAAATGGTAATGCAATGTTCCCGATAAAATTCTAGCAGATAATGATACAAATACATTATTTTTGATACACTAAAAAAACAATTAAAGATGGATAAGAAAGGATTTTTCGTAGAAGAAATCAAAAAAGAAGCACTTGGCGATTGGAAAAGTATCGCAGTTGAAGTTCGCCCAAGTTCGTTTAAAAATGAAGACGGAAGTTTAAAGCCGTTTTATTTAACAAGAGAATTCAGTTATTTGCCGGAAGATAAATTTCAATTGGAAATCATCAATTATGCTGATGCTTTCGGGAAAATTCCTTTGGTTAAAATGTTAATTAAGGGAGAAGTGGAGTGGCAGGGCGATCATCCCGTTGCAGAAGGTGCGCAAAAAGTAGATTTTACAGCCAACGAAAGTTATGAAGTTACACCATTGATTCAAAATTTTGCCGATGTTGTGAATAATCTTGCAAAAGATGGTTTTGATCAATGGGAAGTTGGGAAATCTCAGAATATTTTCAAGAAAAAATTTATTCCTTTTGGATTGAAAGAGGGAGATGTTTTCAAAGAATATGATCTCATTTACCTATATAAAGATGTGCTGTTTTGGGGCGCAAGAAATGTTGATGGAAGAGGTTTTGATACCGAAGAAAACCGCCCGACGAACTTGCAAATTCCGATGGTTAGGAAATAATATTTTTTTGAACCGCTAAAATAAAAAAGCTTAAACAGGTTTATTACTATTATCCATAAAGTTTGTCATTCCGGAGGAATCTAGGTGTCGTTTTCGAAAATTATTCTGTGAATTATTGTGTTTAGATTCCTCCGGAATGACAAATTGGATGTTGAAAATATTATCCATTCAATTCCTTTGCTCGTTTTTCAGCATTTAAAATCCCGTTTTTCAGGATTTCTTTGAAGTTGTTTTCTTCGAACGTTTTTAATGCGGCTTCTGTTGTTCCGCCTTTGGAAGCAACATCTTTTATTAATTCTTCCAAATTTTTATCTGAATTATTAATTAAATGATAAGCTCCCAACATGGTTTGTTTAACGAAAAGTTTAGATAAGTTTTCGTCAATTCCCATTTCCATTCCGGCTTTTATCATGGCGTCTACAATATAGTAGAAATAGGCGGGGCCACTTCCTGAAAGTGCGGTTACACCATCCAAAAGATCTTCGTTTTCCAAATAAACCGATCTTCCTGTTGAGTTTAATAATCTTTCAATGTTAATTAACTGACTGAAAGAAATTCCTTCCGCAGAAGTATAGCCTGTAATCCCCATTCCCAACAGGGTAGGAGAGTTCGGCATTGCTCTTACAACAAGAGGATGATTTAATAATTTCTGAATTTTTTCGATTTTAATTCCTGCCATGATCGATAATACCATCTGATTTTCTTTTAGTTTAAATCTGAAATTTTCAGCAACATTTTGAAAGTCCTGAGGTTTTACGGCAATGATGATTAAATCTGCATCCAATTCATTTACATCATCAAAAATAGAGATTATAGAACGTGGGAATTCTTCTGATATTTTTGAGAATTTAGATTCATTTCTTGTGATAAGATGCAAACTTTCAGGTTTGATTAATTCATATTTCAAGAAAGATTTTGAAAATGACAAGCCCATATTTCCGGCTCCGAGAATCGCTATTTTCATGTGTGTTTTTATATTAAAATGAGATTATTCCTTCAAATATTTTCTAAAGGTCAAAGAATAATTATCATTAAAAGTAATGAATTCTAAATTTTTAAAAGAAATTTTATGTGCTTTTCTATTGAATTTTCCACTTGGGTCGTAATTCTTGATGTTTACAGACTTCTCATTTACCTCTAGAATTTCACCAATTGAAAACAGATCTTTGTTCTTTTTTGCACTATCAATGATGCAGTGGAAGTTTTGTTTCTTTATTGATTTAAACAATGATTCTGCATTTTTTAAAGAGGTATTATCAATAATTTTTTGATTGAATTTTATCAATCCTTCCTCCGAAAATATCTTTTCTGAAATTTTATCAAACCTGTTGTGGCGGATACTTGAGATTCTTTTATAAGGAATGATCTTGATCCCCGCCAAAGTAAAATCATACGTTTCCTGAATCATTAAAAAATCATCCGATATGTTAAGAATAAATCCAACAACGTAGCTTTCAGGACTTTCTTCCGTAAGATAAATTTTCACATAATTACTTTTAGCAATGTGCTTTTGAATCAGTTTTTTAAATTCTTTTTCTGTTAATCCTGCCATGATTATATTATTTAAATGATTATATTTTTCAATATTAAAAATATCGAATTTTTGAGAAATGTAGATGATTCACAAAGATTATTTTTATTCCACAGGAAATTCCGGTCTTCTCATTTTATATCTTGTTCCAGAAAGGCTTTGAAGGAAAGAAACTAGAGCTTTGGTTTCTTCTTTTGTTAAATGTAAAGGCTTTAATAATGGATCTGTCATTGGATATAACGGATCGAGTTGTTTTTTCTCAGGACTTGGATCGATTTGGTGCATTCCGCTGTTGTAAACATTGACAACACCTTCCAGATCATCAAATAATCCGTTGTGCATCCAGGGTTGAGTAAGCATCAGATCTCTCAATTGAGGCGTTCTGAATTTACCTGCATCCTCTGGTTTTTTAGTAATTTCATACAAACCTAGATCCTGATATTTTTTCTTGTAATACGTCAATCCTATATTATGGAAAGATTCATCGGTAAGATATTGTCCGTTATGACAGTTCATGCAACGGGCTTTTGTGCGGAAAATATGCATGCCGTAGATTTCTTCATCAGACATTGCAGTATATTTTCCTTCTAAAAATTTATCGAAACGACTTGGTTGACTTTTAATCGTTTTTTGAAAATCTGCGATCGCTTTTACAATTTTGTCATATGTTACTTTATCCGTTCCGTATGCTTTTTTGAAGAGTTCTTTGTAACCTTTTACGGCCTGTATTTTTGCGGGTAAGGTCTTTACATCCATAGCCATTTCGTGATGGGCACTCAATGGGCCAGCTGCCTGTTCTTCTAAGGTTTTTGCTCTCCCGTCCCAGAAAAAAGACTGTCGTTGTGCAATATTGTATAAAGAAATAGTATTTCTGTTACCCTGTAAATGATCATTTCCCAGCGCAACACGTCTGCGGTCTGACCATCCCATTTCAGGGTCGTGGCAAGAACTGCATGAAACCTGGCTTGATTTTGATAATTTAGGATCGAAGAACAACATTTTTCCTAAAATAACATTAGGTTTATCTTGATCTGCAAAGAAAGTAGAATCGTTTTTAATGGGCGCAAATTCATTCCATTTTACTCCGTAATCAATATTTGGTTTTGGCCAGTCGGTGATTGCTTTTTTATAGCTTTTTACAATATCTTCAATGCTCGGATCCTGAATGTTTGATAAATCCTGATTGACCTTTGGCGTAAAACTCCACAATAACAATAAAACCAATCCTAAAACCCAATATATACCTCTTTTCATCCTCTAAAATGTTATTCCAATGCTTGCGCCTACAAAATTATTGTTTTTTTCCTGAATCTTTTGTGACTGATATTCTGCACTTACGAAGAATGCAGGTAGTTTCTCAAGTTTTAGATCATATCTTAATGATGCTCCAACAGTGGTAATATCACTTGTCTGGAACTGATAATCCTGAAAAACCCACGTATCAACAGCTGCATTTCCTGTAGCAACCAATGCATTAATAGATTTATTAACAACTCTTTTTGAAAAATACGGCTGGAAACTCAATACCTGATTTTCTTTGATCTGCTGTTTGTAATCTGCATTAATTCCGAAATAAGAATATTCAAATTTTTGTCCTGCATTTGGATATAATCTTCTTTCTTTAATGTCTTCATAACCATAAAATGGAGTAGCGGTTATTGAAAACTTGTCCTGATTGTATTGGTAGAAACCTTTTATTGTGGTTACATAATTTTCTCTTCGATACGTTTTTCTTTTGAAAATTTGAGTCATGCTTACGGTATTCAATGAATAACCATATTCTGAACCTGTTTTTTTTGAGGCATTATAATTTGCCAAAAGACCTACACGATGCTTTTCATTAAAATCAAAAAACTTAGCACCTTCAATTTCAAAGGTTCTGTTTTCCAGGTCTGAAATGTCATAA
>Ga0302167_10000217_pt1 | contig 29736 bp, 14 predicted proteins | sample I_Fen_N1_1_FD_193496 | JGI IMG/M metagenome (GOLD analysis project Ga0302167, IMG submission 193496) | Peat permafrost microbial communities from Stordalen Mire near Abisko, Sweden - I_Fen_N1_1 | ecosystem: Environmental > Terrestrial > Soil > Wetlands > Permafrost | place: Sweden: Abisko... | reverse complement strand
GGTCCAGGCCTTGTTCGAAAACTTAGTGGCGATATGCTGGGAACAAATATGTATAAACTGATAGCAATTGCTTCTACAGATGGACAAAAACGGTTTGCAACTCCCATTAAAATTACGGATCTAAAAAAAATTCAGGTATATCGCAATGGAATAAATGTTGAATTTACCCAAGTGGATAATACGCATATTGATTTAGAAGACCAGGCGGCTTGTTATGTTGACGATGAAATTAAGATTATTCAATTTAAATAAAAATCAATACAATTTAAACTCAAGAAAAAATGAACTTACAAGTACACAAACAAGGGATGAAAATTGCATGCGTGGCATTTGCAATTTTTTCAATGGCAAGCGTAGCCAATGCACAAACGAAAACGGGAGATATCGCTAAAAAGACTTCCGGATCATTAAATGGCACTGTGAGAGTAGTGGATAACAAAGGAACCATTAAGTATTTACAAACGGCAAATGGTCTGACCACTTTGACCAACACAACTACCGACGTTACCACCACCACCTGGCAATTGGGGGGTACGTTGACTAACGACACCTATATAGATGCAACCGGACATGTATTTGCACTGGATGGACTTGCATTGACTGCTGTAGCTGCGGCAAAAATTGGTAAAGATGCCTCTGTACATGGTACTACAGGTGCCGGTTATACTTTATTGGTTCATAATGAAGCAACCGGTGCTACCGAAAAATTATTAGTTTCAAATTTGATAGTAGGTGGACATGACGTTTTTAGTGTCTCAGATGCAACAATTGTGGTTTATCAGGCCACTGGTGGAGCTGCCGGAAATTATCCAATACTTGATTACAAAGTATCTGTATATCGGAATGGTGCAAAGCTAGTTCCTACAAACGATTACAGCTTCGATGCTGATGGTAAACTTACTTTAAAGCCAGGTTCTACAGCAGATCAAGATTGGGCACTAAGCATTGGTGATAAAATAGAAGTGAATTGGATATTATAATATGTAGATTTTTTATGCGATTAAATTATTTGTTTCTGATTTGGAACTCTCATCAAAATATCTCTCAAAGAGAGGGCTTTTGATGAGAGTTATAAAGAATATCGTATGATATTATTTAACTCCTATTGAATAATGTCCTGTTTCATTTTAAATAAATAATGCGAATCAGTAGTTGAAAAAAGTAGTCCGTAGGACTTATATATCCATAGAATAAACAGATATACATATTTATTGTCCGTAGGACATTCACATTTTTCCTTGTTTATCCCCTGCGGGAAATAACTCATTATAAATAGAATGTGCATGCATGCAACTCCAGATTCGCATAAATAGTATATTCTCTGTCGTGGTTGACAATCAAATATTACTATCTTTTTTTTTTATAAAAAGTTACCGGATTTCGCCCCGATAAGTAGGGGGAATAGGATCGGTAGGAAATTTAGGTATTATGTTATATTGTTCCATTTATTTAAATCTCAATATGGAGCCTCTAATTTATGATTTATCGACAATAGAATGCAAGCTTGTGTAGTATACAAATCCGCAAGAAATAGAAAGCAACCGAATGAAAAATATTAAATTACATATATTCTTGTCACTGTGGTTTTTTACAACAAGTTTAGTTGTCCATGCCCAGATACGGGTGATTGATAATAAAGGAACTATGTCGATAATTGATGCCAGTAAATGGACTCGTATTGGTACCTCCAATGATATTTATAATAAATTCCTCGGTAATGTAGGGATCGGGACAACAACACCGATGGCTACCCTTCACAATGCAGGATCAACTATCTTAGGAATGACTTCAGTCTCAAATATTTTAGTTGCTTATGATATGCCTAAAGCTTATGTCGATAACTACTCAGGTGTAGTGATTACACAAACTACCTTCGCATCCGGTATCACACTTCCTGAACCAACTAATACAACTGTAGGACGATTGTTTACAATATGCAATGCATCTACATCAACTTATCCGTTGACAGTAACAGGTTCTTCCCTTTACATAATGCCGGGAAAATCCGGAAATTTTGTATGGAACGGGATTGCCTGGTCGGCGCCAGGCGCGAGCATTTCCAATGTTCTGACCGGAGAATCGAACAAACTGACCAGTAATGTTAACGGCATTATTTCCGATTTAGCTCCGGCAAATGGAGTTATCACCAACACCTTAGGGTTTGATGCCTCCGGTAAACTGGTGATGCAAGATCCAACCACCACCAAGACCTCTGTTTCGAATACTTCATCGGTTAATAGTTTGAATACAACGGTCAATGGTATAACCGGTGCAAATGTAACGATGATTAACAGCAATGCATTAACAGCTGCTAATGGAAATTTAGTATCCACTGTCAATGGTGTAGCTACTACGCCCGTGGTTCCGGTGCTTATATCGGCCAATAACGGCTTAACCGCAGTCAATGGTAATGTAGCCTTGGGTGGTACGTTGGCAGGATCAACCACCATAACCACCAGTCCTACAAATAAGTTGGCCATTGCAGGACTTCAAACGGGAGCCACTACAGATAATATAGTTTTGGCAGATGCTACGGGTATTTTAAAGACAATTGTACCTTCTGCCTTGCCTGTTACGGGTGATGTAACGGGAACACTGGGTGCCTCCAGTGTAGATAAACTGAAAGGAGCAGCTCTTACCTATACAGCTCTTTCAGACAAAGATTTATTGCAATACAACAGCAGTAGCCATTGGGTCAATGTAACACCTGCCTCATTAGTCGGTTCTGTTTTAACAGCCGGAACGGGAATATCCATTTCCGGTACAACCATAACCAATACCGGGGTAATCTCTATTTCCGGTGGCACTACCGGGTTAACACCTGGTAGCGCTTCTACCGGAGTAGTTGCTTTAGGTGGAATTTTAAATATTGCCAACGGTGGTACCGGCATCTCAACGGCTGCAACTCCGGGCGGAATTGTGTACGGTGCTTCCGCTACGACCATGGGTTATAGTGCTGCCGGTACGATCGGACAGGTATTGGTTTCAGGAGTTACCGGTGCGCCAACATGGACAAGTATTCCTACCGGCATTAGCATTCCAATCAATCAGCTGACCCTGGCCACAGGCGGCAATACTATGGACAATAAGGCATACACACAGACCTGGACCTGGAATCAGCTTGCGGGAGGCAATGCCCTTAGCATAGCAGCAAACACAGTAGCTGCAGCCAGCAATACACAAACTCTGTTGAATCTGGGCCTTTCGGGAGCTAACAGTACTCCCGGACAAACCACGTATGGAGCCCAGATTGCCAATACCCATACCGGAGATACCTCTACCAATGTAGGTTTAAGCGTTTCAGCTGGTGGCGGAATAAATAACTATGCACTGCTTGTACCGTCGGGTAACGTGGGTATTGGTACTACCACTCCCACTGCGACGCTTCATACATTGACCAGTGGAGCACTAACAGCTAGCAGCACGGGCAATCTCTTTAGCAACACGACTACTTCATCCACGTCATCCATTGACAAAACAGGAGTTGACATACAATCTACCGGAACCTGGAATGGCACTTTGGCCACTAATACCGGCCTGAAGGTTACCGTATCGGGTGGGACAACAAATAATGCTGCCTTGTTTAACGGGGGTAACGTGGGCATCGGTACCACCACCCCGGCAGCCCTGCTCGATGTGAAGGGTCAGGTAAATATTACGCAGACTTCGGGAACAAATTATGTGGCCCTTGTAGCTCCAGCAACGCTTACCAGCTACACGCTTACTCTACCGACAGCTCAGGGAACTTCCGGTCAGTTATTATCCAATAATGGTAGTGGGGGAATGAGTTGGGCAAGTCCGACTCTTAATTCATCGATGTTTGCAAATCAGGGAACAACCACTACTGTATTGCATGGTAATTCCAGCGGTAATCCTTCATGGGGATCAGTGAGTCTTACTTCCGATGTTTCTGGCGTTTTGCCGGTAAGCAATGGCGGTACCGGAGTTTCAACTTTAACCTCAAATGGGGTACTGTATGGCAATGGCACGGGTGTGGTGCAGGTCACTGTGGTAGGTACGACCGGTCAGCTATTGCTGGCCAATGGTTCGACCCCCACATTTACTACGATGAACGGCGATGCTACCTTGAGTAATTTGGGAGTGTTGACGCTTGCCAATACCGCAGTATCAGCCAATAGTTACGGTTCAGCCACCGCCATTCCAACATTCACGGTTGATGGTAAGGGTCGTTTGACGACTGCCGGCATGGTTCCTACAACGGGTATTGCCATTACCGGCGATGTTTCGGGCACGTTGAGCACCACATCGGTTGATAAACTGAAAGGAGTTGCCATCACGCTAACGGGTCTTGCCAATGGAAATTTGTTGCAATATACCGGTGGCAACTGGGTAAATACTACTCCGGCGGCGTTGGGAACAATATCCCTGACTACCGGTACCAGTGGTGCCGATATAAATGTCTCGGGTTCGCCCGCTTCATTGGGAGGTACCCTTACGCTGAATATCCCGGATGCGAGTGCCACAGTGCGTGGTGTTGTTACCACAGGAAACCAAACATTCGAAGGTATTAAAACATTTAATAAGGCACCGGTTGTTACCCCGTTTTCAACGGCGGGTGTAGTACATAACAATGCCAGTGGTCAGTTGAGCAGTTCTTCGGTTGCTCTTACCACCGATGTTTCGGGTGTGTTATCGGTAAGCAATGGCGGTACGGGAGCCTCAACGTTAACTCCCAATGGATTGCTTTACGGCAATGGCACGGGTGTGGTACAGGTGACTACGGCCGGTACAACCGGACAAATATTACTAGCCAATGGTTCGACACCCACATTTACTACGATGACTGGTGATGCTGCTATTACCAGCGCGGGAGTACTCACTATCGGAACCAATAGGGTAACCAATGCCCAACGAGTACAACAAGGAGCTTATACATTGAAAGGTAACGATACAAATGCAATAGCCAACGAAACGGATCTTTCGGCCGATCAGGCATTGGATCTTATCAATAAAGGTACATCCACTGCCAACGCCCTTGCAGTTTCACGAGGCGGTACGGGCATTCGTACGGATGCTACTCCGGGTGCTCTGGTTTACGGAGCATCTGCTACAGCACTGGGCTACACTGCTGTCGGTATCAGCGGACAGGTATTGGTTTCGGGAGTTGCCGGTGTGCCCACATGGACAGATCAAGGCGCGTTGGGTATCCCCATCAACCAACTGAAAGCAGCCACAGGCACCAACAGTATCGACAATACCAATCTTGGTCAGACGTGGAACTGGAGTACGCTTGCCGGGGGCAATGCCCTTAGCATAGCTGCCAATACAACAGCCGCAGCAAGCAATACGCAAACTCTATTGAATCTGAGCCTGTCGGGAGCTAACGGCACAGCCGGACAAACCACCTACGGAGCGCAGATATCCAATGCCCATACGGGAACTACCTCTACCAATGTAGGTTTAAGTGTTTCGGCTAGTGGTGGAACGACAGCCAATTATGCGGCTCTTTTTAACGGCGGCAACGTGGGTATAGGCACCACTTCTCCGGTAACTAAGTTGCAGGTGAATGCCAAGGTGATAGATGATGGCAGTTTTGCGTATGATGCCAATTCGGTATACTTTGTTCACCCAACCCCGACTTCTGATGTGGTATTAAATGATCCGAAATCCGTTTTGATGCTTGCTCGTCAGGGCACTTTTAGTATAGCTCATGGGGCAGCAGCCAGTTTTAATTTGTCCCGGTATGAAAATAACTCAACGAATTCGCGTACCCGGCTGGACATTTCATTGGCAAACACCAATTTTGATGCGATGTCAAATACGGTTGCTACGTTTTTGTCTAACGGCAACGTAGGTATCGGTACTGCAACTCCGGCAGCCATCCTCCATGTGAAATCGACAGGAACTACGGGTGGTGTTTTCTCAGATATTTTTCTGGGTCAGAATAGCACGGGAGATCAAAATGCTTTACGGATACGTGTAAAAGACAATGAAACCAATATAGGTGCTGATTACCAGGGCGCTGCCAATCCTACCAGGCTTAGTTTTTCTACTCGTCCTGACGGAACCAGTGGAGTCTTAACAGAACGTATGCGTATTGATGAAGGTGGCAATGTAGGCATTGGTACCACGTTTCCCAGTCAGCTACTGTCGTTGGACGGTACTGCGGCGCGCACCATCTGGATGGAACGAAATACCACTGCGAGTACCGCAGGTAAGGGCTTAACTCTTTCGAGTGGAGGTGCAATATCTGGTGGTACAAATCTTGCCGGGGGTGATCTAACCTTGAAGGCAGGTACCGCCACTGGTACGGGCACTTCGGCTATCCATTTTTATACAGCTGCAGCAGGTACAACAGGAGCTGCTGATAACGCCCCTTCGGAAAAAGTAACTATTTTGGGCAGCGGTAACGTCGGCATCGGCACTACGTCTCCGGGAACTATGTTAGAGGTTGACGGATCGGTGTTTGTCAATAAAGATGATAATGTATTTAGTGTAGGAGCAGGCTCTGTGGCCGCGTTGGGTATTGTCAAAAAATATGGTTATCCCGCTGTGTTGGCCAGTGGTTCTGGTAATCCTATTATATTTTCGCAATCCAATGCCACCGACCTTCTTACAACGGCTGTGTCGGCACAAACATTAATAGAACGTATGCGTATTGATAACGGCGGCAACGTGGGTATCGGCACTGCCTCTCCGGCATATACGTTGGATGTAAATGGAGGAGCCCGGATTTCAAACAATTTATACCTGTCTACTGCAAACGCAACGGGCGGAGGCATTGTTCTCTCCGATGACGGAGATATAGTCGATATGAATGATGCATATCTTGGTTTAAGGTTTACGTATGGAGTGCGCGTTTATAGTACGAAATCAGGAGGCTCCGTAACTACTCAGATTGCGGGTAACGGGACTAATCCTACCTATTTTAATGCCGGCAACGTGGGTATCGGCACTACCTCACCCAGTAACATCTTATCGTTGGGAGGAGATGCAGCGCGTACTATTTGGATGGAGCGAAATACCACAACTACCGGGCAGGGCTTAACTCTTTCAAGTGGAGGGGCAAAAACCAGTGGAACGGATCTTGCCGGAGGTGATCTTGCTTTACAGTCGGGCATTTCTACCGGTACGGGTAGTTCAGCCATTCGCTTTTACACGGCAACAGCCGGTGCCACGGGAAGTACCGATCGTACACCTACAGAGAAAGTAACCATTTTAGGCAACGGCAACGTGGGCATCGGTACTGCCACTCCGGGAGCCTTGCTTGATGTAAAGGGTCAGGTAAATATTACGCAGGCAGCCAGTACCGGCTATGTGGGGCTTGTGGCTCCAGCAACGCTTACCAGCTATACCCTTACCCTTCCGGCAGCCAAAGGCACAGCCAACCAAGTGCTGACAGCCACCGATGCTGCCGGAACATTGGGATGGGCTACCCCCATTGCATATACGGCAGGAACTGGATTAACGCTTTCGGGGACTACTTTTAATGTAAACGCCAGTCAGAATATTACTACTTTATCAAATCTGGGTCTGGGAGTCGTACATAGCAGTGCAGCTGGTGCTCTTTCGAGTTCTTCGGTTGCTCTTACCGCCGATGTTTCGGGCGTGCTTCCGGTGAGCAATGGAGGAACCGGAGTTTCAACGTTTACCACCGGTGGGGTACTGTATGGCAATGGCACGGATGTGGTACAGGCCACTACGCGAGGTCACGACGCTCAGATGCTGATGATCGGTCAATTGAGCGTGCCGGCTTTTACCAGCATGAGTGGCGATGCTACCATTGACGATACGGGTACACTCACTATCGGAGCCAATAAGGTAACCAATGCCCAACGGGCACAACAGGGAGCCTATACCTTGAAAGGGAACGATACCAATGCACTCGCCAACGAATCGGATCTTTCGGCCGATCAGGCATTGGATATTCTCAATAATGGCACATCGACTGCCAATGCCCTTGCAGTTTTACGAGGCGGTACGGGCATTCGCACGGCTGCTACTCCGGGAGCTCTGGTTTACGGATCATCTGTTACAGCACTGGGCTACACTGCAGTCGGTACGAGCGGACAGGTATTGGTTTCGGGGGCTGCCGGTGCTCCTACATGGACCAGTTCGCCTACCGGCATAACCATTCCGATTAATAATCTGGCAGCTGCCACAGCAGCCAATACGGCTATCAATAATGGGGCATTCACACAGACGTGGAACTGGAACACATTGACCACAGGTACGGGACTTTCTCTTAGTGCCAATGCACTTACCACTGGTAGCGGTTTATCGGTAACCAGTAGCAGTACGAGCAACACCTCTACCCAAGGATTGCTGTATGTAGCCAATACGGTTGCCACCACCACAGGAACGGTAGCCCGTATACAGTCAAATAGTACAGCCGGATCGGGACTAACAGTACTGGGTAACGGCAACATAGGCATAGGTACAACAGCTCCTCTGGCAAAATTGCATATTGGCGGTGAAGTCTCAGTCGGAGGTAATGCGCCCAAAGTATTGGTGAGTACCGATGCTACTGCAGTCCTAGCGGAGAATGCTTTTATGCTATTTACCCGTTATGGGAAAGCTTCAGGTCTTGTAGGAATGGATGGCTCTGCAGATGGAGATGTACTTACAAAAAATATTTTTGTGATGGCCACAGAAGCCGCTAAGGGAGGTATTGATTTAAGAACAGCCGGCAATTATGGTGCAGGTCTGCACAATGGTACCAGCCGTTTGCGTATTTTGGATAACGGCAACGTGGGCATCGGTACAACCTCGCCCCAAACTAAATTGCAGGTAAATGATAAGGTGGTGGATGATAACACTTTTGCGTATGATGCCAATTCGGTATACTTTATTCATCCTACTCCGACTACAGATGTGGTTTTAAATGATCCGAAATCTGTGTTAATGCTTGCTCGTCAGGGTTCATCTGGAAAGGCATATGGAGCTGCGGCCAGTTTTAACTTGTCTCGATATGAAAATAACTCATTAAATTCGCGTACGCGATTGGATATTTCATTGGCTCACGATGCGTTTTCTCCAATGACCAATACGGTTATGACGCTTTTGTCGGGCGGTAACGTAGGTATCGGTACCACTGCTCCTACGGCAAAATTGCATATAAATAGTGGTAGCAGTAATACTCCGGCTATTTATGTTACCAGTAATAGTCCCGGCTGGGGGTCGGGGATTGTATTTGACAATACTTCAGCTCGTGCCCGCAAGTTTGGTATGTATTCCAGTAATGAAACTCCGGGCAAGTTTTATATTTCAGATGTTACGGCATCTCTTGCACGAATTGTACTGGATAGTGTCGGCAATGTGGGTATAGGCACAACAAGTCCCCTAACTATGTTGGAGGTTGATGGATCGGTGTTTGTTAATAAGGATAATAATGTATTTAGTGTAGATGCAGGTTCTTTATCCCGGTTTGGTATTGTAAAAAAAATTGGTACTGGTCCTATGTTAGCCAGTACATCAGATCAACCGATCATATTTGCACAGTCGAGTGTTACCGATCTCCTTAAAACACCTGTAGCGGGACAAACATTGACAGAGCGTATGCGTATCGATAGCAACGGTAAAGTGGGTATCGGTAACACTTCTCCGACACATACACTGGATGTATCCGGCACAGCCAATGTTTCGGGGGTTTTATCTACCAGCGGTTACTCGTTTCCTGGCTCAACACCGGCAGTGACGGATGGTCAGGTGTTGATTGGTAATATGAATGGAACAACGGCATGGGCAACTACTCTTACAAATATCGCAATTCCGATTAATAAGCTGGCAGCTGCCACAGCAGCCAATACGGCCATCGATAATACCAATTTTGGTCAGACGTGGAATTGGAACACATTGGCAGGAGGTAATGCCCTTAGCATATCAGCCAATACAACAGCTGCAGCAAGCAATACACAAACTCTATTGAATCTGAGCTTGTCGGGAGCTAACGGCACAGCCAATCAAACCACCTATGGAGCTCAGATTGCCAATACCCATACGGGAGCTACCTCTACTAATGTAGGTTTGAATGTTTCGGTCGGTGGTGGAACCACAGCCAATTATGCTGCTCTCTTTAACGGAGGCAATGTAGGTATCGGTACTACCTCGCCGGTCGCAAAGTTAAGCATAAAAAGTTCCTCAAATGCGCTTCCTGCTACAACAGGAACAACACCAGCTGGCTTAATTGCCCGTATGGAAGGATCAGATAACGGAGTATTAGACATAGGCAATGCTGGCGGAGGTAAAGCATGGTTGCAGTCAACTGATAAAACCAATTTAAGCACAACTTATCCTCTTTTGTTAAATCTAAATGGCGGAAACGTAGGCATCGGCACCACAGCTCCTACAGAGAAACTTGATGTAGCTTCCACTGTGTTGGGCGAGCTGGGAGGAAAAAACTTGCAATTTATTGGAAGTAATTTGAGCCTTACCGGAACGTCAACAACCAGAGCCACGGGAGTTGGATCTTCGCTTACCTTTGCATTCCCGGCCAATACGGATGGTACTAATGTATGGGAACAAGCCCGTATTATGGGAGCACCGGCCAACAGCAATAGCGGCGATGCTTCCGGTAGCTTGTACTTACAAGTGAGAGATAATTACAATGCCGATAATACATCGGTTACATGGAACTGGCGTACGGGTCTAATGATTAACAATAACGGGAATGTGGGTATAGGCACAACTTCTCCCGGAGAAAAGCTTCAGGTGGCAGGCAATCTCCGGGTAGGGGCAAGCTCTTCCAGCAACTATATTGCATTCAGAGGTACTACTGCCGATGGTGATGGAAGTTTTGATCACACTTATATTGGCGAACGTATTTGGGGGGGAACGGAACAAAGTGAGCTTGTATTGTTTAAAGGAAATGACATGGATAATAGTTCCGGTCCCGACAGAATACGACTGATTGCATCCGAGCATCGATTCGATACGTATACATCTCCTGTTAGTGGTGCTTTTGAGGATGTGGCCAAGAGTGCGAATAATAAAACCCGGATGATTATCACTAACGGCGGAAAGGTGGGTATCGGTACAATAGCTCCCAGTCAGCTACTGTCGTTGGACGGCTCTACTGCACGCACCATTTGGATGGAGCGAGATACTACAATAAATACTGCCGGGCAGGGCTTGACCCTGGCGAGTGGAGGTGCAAAACCCGGTGGAACGAATCTTGCCGGAGGCGATCTCTTTCTGCAGTCGGGTATTTCCACGGGTACCGGCTCTTCGGCCATCCATTTTTACACGGCTACGGCAGCTGCAACAGGAACTGCCGATAATACCCCTTCCGAAAAAGTAACTATTTTAGGTAGCGGCAACGTGGGTATCGGTACTACTTCACCTCAACGAAATTTGGATATAACCAATGGCGTTACAAAGGATGTAAGTGTGGCGATTATTGCCGGAGGCGAAGACAAAAGTGCGATTCTCTATATGGGAACTCCTTATCAGGGAGCGGTAACCACAGCCATGAAGACTGCCCTCATAGCGCAGGGTCAAACTTCTTATAGTCGGTCTAAGCTTCATTTTGCACTGAATAATGTTGGTGACAATAGCACCAGTACAAGCGTTGCCGATGCCAGAATGACAATTCAGTCTGATGGTAACGTCGGTATTGGCACCACCTCACCCGGTGTAAAATTACAAGTGGAGGGAGATGAGATTGTGCATGGTAAAATAATTGTTCAGGATTCGCAGGATGGAGGCCCCGGGCGCGGTCTTTACCTGTGGAATGGTGGTGACCCCAATTGGGGCATTTATATGGGACAGTCGGGATGGAATTCTAAAGCTGACAATAAGGGTCGGTCGTTAGCAGGAGATTCGGCTACAGTTGGTGCAGGCTTTGTGGGCCATGCTATCAGAATCAGAACAGGAAACGCCAATAGTCAGGGAATTATATTTGAAAATCAGAGTAATAATTTGAATTTTAGCATTCGGGGCAGCGATGGGTTGGCTTATTTCAGAGGTAATGTGGGTATTGGTACTACATCGCCTTCTGCTCCGTTGGAGGTGAATAATTTTATGAAATTTACTAATGCTGATTCGGATAGCAATAATGGAAAAATAGGAAACTCAATGTTCGCCCCCGGACTGAATCTGGTAGGAATCATAGGTACTGCGGCTTATCGGAAAATCCAGTTGTGGGGTGAAATTACGCAAAACCAAAATGATGGAACTAATACTTTTGTCGGCACTAATTATTTTAGCGGCAACGTGGGTATAGGTACCACAGCCCCTGCCTACAAATTAGATGTTGCGGGAGATGTCTCGGCCAAACGTTACTTAACCACAATGCCTGCTGCCATTGATGCAGCTGCTACCACTACGGTAGATTTATCTACCGGCAATGTATTTAGTCTGAAAGTGGCGGCAAATATTACTACCCTGACCCTGAAGAATCCACCAACACAATCGGCCACTTTTGTGTTTAAGCTGTCCTATTCTTCAAGTACAGCCTATACAATTGTCTGGCCGACTACATTCTTGTGGAGCGGAGGAACGCCCCCTGCTTTAACCTGCGTTTCGGGTAAAACGGATATACTATCCATTATTTTCGATGGTACAAATTATTATTGTTCATATGCACTTAATTTTTAAGGGATAAACCCCTAACCCCTAAAGGGGAACAAAGAGGAAATGATGGGATGATGTGGTGATGAGTTGACAGTTGATAGTTGATAGTTGACAGTTGATAGTGAGCAAAGAGTAAAGATCAAAATTATGCAGACTGTTACTCCGAAGGAGTTAAATGTGCATAGCCCCCGGTAAGCGAAGCGTAACCGGGGGACTAAAGATGCCCTCAGCACCGCAACCCCGAAGTGGGTTGAATAAAAGATGTGAGATGACCCCTAGCCCCTAAAGGGGGACAAGAGTGGTTTGCGGGATGGTGAGAAAAAGAATAGGAGACAAAAGTAACTAAAAGCCTCTTTAAGGGCTTTGGGGTAGCAAAATAGAAAAACAACTTAATCACAGAATATGAAACTAAAATTATTAATATTATTCTTTTTCCCATTGCTGCTACACGCACAGCAAATCAAGAATATACCCCAAAAGAGAAGTCCGGTCCCTGCAAAAAATAATAATTCAAAGGCTGCAACTCCTTCCAAATTATTAAATGAAAGGAAAACCATGACTTCGGAAGAACTGAGTAAACTTGGCATTGAATTGCCGGGAGCATGGTTTACCATTACAGGGAGTGTCAAGGGTTTGAAAGACAGTACACAGGTATTTCTTGCGAGTATGAGTGATGGGAAAAATCTGGCACAGGGCTGGGCTCTAAACGGTAAGTTTAAACTTCATGGACAAGTTGAGCACGAAGGGCTTTGTGTTATCAGTTTCACCGGGTATAACGGCTTCTTAACCTTGTTTATGGCAAATGACAGCATTGCGATTACAGGAGATGCAGACTATGTCGGAGCACTTACTATAAAAGGTACAGCCCTAGAAGACGATTTTGTGGAATATAGGAAGGGATTTGACGCAGAGTCAGTCAGACTATCCGAACTATTGCAGCTTATAAATGCGGCACCGGAGGGGACAAAAAAAAACTCGTTGAAGGCTGAATACAAAAAGATCGTGCTGGTACAGGCCGATACATTTTTAATAAAAAAACCCGCATCTCCGATAGCCTGTTTTGTATTGTTTACGGTAGCCGGTTTATTGGATACTCTGTCGGAACTGGAAGAGCGTTTTGATAAGATTTTGCCAGATGCAAAAAAAGGCATGTACGCAGAATTGATTAAGCGAAAAGTAAACGAGAATAAGGTAAACCCTGTTGGTACAATGGCATCTGATTTTACACAGAACGACTCGACCGGTAAACCTGTCTCCTTACATTCTTTAAAAGGGCGCTATGTACTGATTCATTTTTGGGCGGGATGGAGTAAACAATGTAAAGACGAAATATCAAAATTAGTCCCGTTGTACGAACAATATAACAAACGAAAGTTTAGCATTATTGGGATTTCTCTGGATTCGGAAAGGGATATCTGGCTAAAAGCGGTTGCAGAGAATAAAATGACATGGTTGCAGGTAAGCGATCTTAAATATTGGGATAATGAGGTGGCACATTTATATAAAATTGAAAGCATACCCCAAAATATATTGGTCGGTCCCGATGGAAAAATTCTGGATAAAAACCTTACTCCTGCCCAATTGGAAACAAAGCTTGCTCTCTTGCGCAAATAAACGGGAAGAACTATTGAATCGTTTCAGGTTAATGATCACGAAAGCATATTGCAACAGGAAAACCGCAATCACATAGTTTAAACAGTTTTTATGAAAAGAAGAATATTAAAATATATAGTAGCATTAAGCTCTGTGTTAGTCGGTATCTGTACGGTTTCGGCGGCTCCTGTTATTACCTCATTTAGCCCGCAGAGCGGCCCTACGGGAGTTGCGGGCAGCACTACGATTACCATAACCGGAACCGGTTTTAGCGGCACGGCGGGCAATAATATCGTTTATTTTGGAGGGGTACGGGCAACTGTAACTGCCGCTACAACAACACAGCTAACGGTAACAGCCCCTTCCGGAGCCACCTTTCAGCCTATAAGTGTAACTGTGGAAGGCTTCACAGGCTATTCCTACCGGGTAGCCAATCCGTTTATACCCACCTTTGCAAGTAAGCACTCCATAACAGCCGGCGACTTTGCCGCGAAAGTTGATTTTGCAACGGGATCTGTGCCTTGGAGTGTTGCGATAGGGGATCTGGACGGGGATGGCAAGCCCGACCTGGCGGTGTCTAATGGAAATTCCAGTACCGTCTCCGTATTTCGGAATACGGCTACCTCCGGCTCCATTACCACCGGCTCTTTTGCCGCGAAAGTTGATTTTGCAACGGGATCTTTTCCTTATAGTGTCGCGATAGGCGATCTGGACGGGGATGGCAAGCCTGACCTGGCGGTGGCTAGTGTGGGTATCAATAGTGTCTCGGTACTGCGCAATACGTCTACCTCCGGTTCCATCTCTTTTGCCGCGAGCGTTGATTTTGCAACGGGATCTTTGCCTTGGAGTGTTGCCATAGGGGATCTGGACGGGGATGGCAGGCCCGACCTGGCGGTGGCTAATGGGAATAGCGGTAGCGTTTCGGTACTGCGCAATACTTCTACCTCCGGTTCCATCACCACAGGCTCTTTTGCCGGGCACGTTGATTTTGTAACGGGAGGTGTGCCTGAGGGTGTTGCCATAGGCGATCTGGACGGGGATGGCAAGCCCGATCTGGCGGTGGCTAATCCGGGTGACGATATCGTCTCGGTACTGCGCAATACGGCTACATTCGGCTCCATTACTACCGGCTCTTTTGCCGCGCCCGTTGATTTTGCAACGGGAGCTTATCCTCAATCTGTTGCCATAGGCGATCTGGACGGGGATGGCAAGCCCGACCTGGCGGTGACTAATTTTGATGACAATACCGTCTCGGTACTGCGCAATACGGCTACCTCCGGTTCCATCACTACCGGCTCTTTTGCCTCGAACGTTGATTTTGTAACGGGACGTAACCCTTATAGTGTTGCCATAGGTGATCTGGACGGGGATGGCAAGCCCGACCTTGCGGTGGCTAATAAGAATGACTATACGGTCTCTGTACTGCGCAATACCGCTACCTCCGGTTCCATCACCGCAGGCTCTTTTGCCGCGCCCGTTGATTTTGCAACGGGAACTATGCCTTATAGTGTTGCGATAGGCGATCTGGACGGGGATGGCAAGCCCGACCTGGCGGTGACTAATTGGTATGGCAATACCATCTCGGTACTGCGCAATCTTTTGTCGCTTCCTGTTATTATCTCATTTAGCCCGCAGAGCGGCCCTACGGGAGCTGCGGGTAGCACCACGGTCATCATTACCGGAACCGGTTTCGGCAGCACGGCGGGCAATAATATCGTTTATTTTGGAGGGGCACAGGCGACTGTAACTGCCGCTACAACCACACAGCTAACGGTAACTGCTCCTTCCGGGGCCACCTGGCAACCGATCTCTTTAAATGTGGGAGGCTTAACAGCCTATTCCTACCGGGTAGCCAATCCGTTTATACCCACCTTTAAAACCAAGAAGTCTATCATGCCCGGTGACTTTGCCGCGAAAGTTGATTTTACAACGGGAGCTTGGCCTTACTCTGTTGCCATAGGCGATCTGGACGGGGATGGCAAGCCCGACCTGGCGGTGACTAATCTTAATAACAGTACTGTCTCTGTATTTCGCAATACGGCTACATCCGGTTCCATTACCACAGGCTCTTTTGTTCCGAGAGTTGATTTTGCAACGGGATCTAATTCTAATCCTCGATCTGTTGCGATAGGCGATCTGGACGGAGATGGCAAGCCCGACCTTGCGGTGGCTAATTATAATGACAATACCGTCTCGGTACTGCGTAATACTTCTACATCCGGTTCTATCTCTTTTGTCGCGAAAGTTGATTTTGCAACGGGATCTGGGCCTTTTAGTGTTGCGATAGGTGATCTGGACGGGGATGGCAAGCCCGACCTTGCGGTGGCTAATAGTGGTAACGGTAATGTCACGGTACTGCGCAATACTTCTACATCCGGCTCCATCTCTTTTGACGGACACGTTGATTTTACAACGGGAAGTGCCCCTTATAGTGTTGCTATAGGCGATCTGGACGGGGATGGCAAGCCCGACCTGGCGGTGGCTAATCTTTTAGGCAATACTGTCTCCGTACTGCGCAATACGGCTAAATTCGGCTCCATGTCTTTTGACGGGCACGTTGATTTTGCAACGGGATCTTATCCTATTTTTGTTGCCATAGGCGATCTGGACGGAGATGGCAAGCCTGATCTGGCGGTGACTAATAATGTTGGCAATACCGTCTCGGTACTGCGCAATACGGCTACATTTGGCTCCATTTCTTTTGACGGGCACGTTGATTTTGGAACGGGAAATAAGCCTTTGAATGTTGCCATAGGCGATCTGGACGGGGATGGCAAGCCCGACCTGGCGGTGACTAATATGTATGACAAGACGGTCTCGGTACTGCGCAATACGGCTACATCCGGTTCCATCACCACAGGCTCTTTTGCCGCGAAAGTTGATTTTGCAACGGGATCTAATCCTCAATCTGTTGCCATAGGCGATCTGGACGGGGATGGCAAGCCCGACCTGGCGGTGGTTAATGGGTCTGACAATACAGTTTCTATTCTGAGAAATAAACCATCTTCAATACTTTTTTTTCAGATACCGTAATAAAATTTACTTGGGATCAATTAGTTATGCGAATCAGGAGTTGGAAAATAAGATAAATGAAAGCGAGCGCCAGTTTGCCAAACACATGAATGAGTAATCCGGCAGTAGATATTACTTTCATAGCTCTTTGGATTTCTGTTTTTTCATTCAGCCAGTTGAAAAAAGATTCAATAGGCTGTCTGAGCTTGGAAATGGCACAGGAATATAAGTCATTGCAAGCTTAATACCTTAGAAAACGATATTTACTTTTTTAAGTCCAAAGTCTCAGTCGAACGGCGGTTTGTTGGATAAAAGGGAGGATACAAGAAAGAACAAGTGGTGATGTGATGATGTGGTGATGTGGTGATGTGGTGATGTGGTGATGGGAAAATAGTTGACAGTTGATAGTTGATAGTTGACAGCAAAGAACAAAATTATGCAGACTGTTACTCCGAAGGAGTTAAATGTGCATAACCTCCGGTAAGCGAAGCGCAACCGGGGGGCTGAAGATGCCTTATGAACCACAACCCCGAAGTGGGTTGAATAAAATTGTGAATTATGAACTATGAATTACAAATTACGAATTAATAATAACTATGATTTTAAACTCAACGATTGAAGTCGATAAAATTGCGCGATTTTCGGCAGGCACCACTATAACGGGTGTGCTTATATGTGCGGATAACTGTTATTTTGACGGTAAGATGCATGGAAATATTGAAACAGAAAATAAACTTGTTTTAGGTAAGAACTCCGAAGTGCTTGGTACTGTCTGTGCCGGTGACCTGATGGCTAAGGGTAAAATTAATGGAGATATAAAGGTTCAGCGCAGAGCAATCTATTGCAGTAGTTCTATCATTACTGCCGGTAGTGTGGAAACAAACTTTCTGGAGGTGGAATGTGGAGCGGTATTAAACCTGGACAATTTGTCGATGCGCTTAAACGAAATTCCTGATTCGGCTTTCGCAGCTCTAAGTGCTGACAGTTCAATAGCAGAAGACAGGATAAAAATGAAAAAAACAGATAAAGGAACAAATACAAAAACTAAGGCTGCATTCGGTTCGACGAACAACAATGATGATATGCTTTTATTTCAGTTTTTTCATAATAAAGAAGATAAATAGTTACGAGTAACAAGACTGTTGATTCGTAAGACAAAAGAACAAAGACAAAAGAACAAAGACAAAAGAACAAAGACAAAAGAACAAAGACAAAAGAACAAAGACAAAAGAATAAAGACAAAAGAACAAAGACAGATCAACGGTCTCGTAACTTGTAACTATCAACTATCAACTTGTAACTCGTAACTATTTACTTGTAACTACTAATAACTAAAATAAATTAATATGGAAAGATGTTTTATGATTCCCAGTGTTTTTGAGGAGAACTCCATGGTGTTCTCCAAAGTGGCAGATACCTTTATTGATGGTATTCGATTAGTCAACTTTAAAGGCAAGGACTATATTATAGGTAACCTGGCTTTAAAAGAAGGCAATGCCCCGCATAAACTAATTAATAGCTCCCCGGACGATATCGATTATCAATTGCTGGGGCTGACAGCTATGCTCATTGCCTCTCTGGGCAGTTACTCTAAGCTGGTGGTTACAATCGGTTTTCCGAATACTACCTATCCTCTTTATAAAAAAGATGCCGGGACTTTTTTTCAGGGTAATCACCTGATCTCTTTTGATGGCAGAACATATGGTAAAAATGATACAGAGCGAATCGAAATTAATGTCGAAAGTGTGGATGTACTGACCGAAATAGAAGGTTGTTGTAAATCAGTAAAAAGCACATTTAATGAGACGGAAGATTTCTTTATTGCCAGTTTAGGCTTTGGTACGTTCGAATTAGGACTTAATACTGCCAGTGGTATAGTTAATCGTACTGCTTATAGCTCCAAAGGCATTTCGTATGCGGTAAACTTGCTTGAAAATGAATTGAATAAAGAATATTATCTGAATCTGCTCACCGAACAGCAGATTGAGCGTGCTTTTCAGCGCGGTACGATAGTGGCTAACCGTAAACGAATTGATATTATAGGAATCAGAAGTCGGGCTTTACAAAGCTATTATTCGGAGGTTATTTCTCCTTCTATCCGCAAAAAATTCAACGATGAAGATTATATCAATACGAAGAAAATATACCTGGCCGGTGGTGGTGCCATGTATAGCGAATTGGTTGAACTCTTCAAAAGAGAGTTTCAGGATATTCTTGAAGTCATCGTATTTCCTGAACCCTATATGTGCGCATCGAAAGGTTATTGTCTGAACTCCATGGAAAAGGCCGGTAAGAATATCGAGAAAGATGAGCAGGTTGTGTATGTTGGTATTGATTTGGGTAATTCAAATACAGCGGTGGTTGTGAATGCATTGGATAAGTAACAAAGAGCAAAGAGTAAAGATCAAAGATCAAAGACAAAAGAACAAAATAATGCAGACTGTTACTCCGAAGGAGTTAAATGTGCATAGCCCCCGGTAAGCGAAGCGTAACCGGGGGGCTGAAGACGCCCTCAGAACCACAACCCCGAAGCGGGTTGAACAGGAAGAGAAGTATGACGATGATAACCATGAATTATGAGTTCTGAATTGATAATCATTATGATGTGGTGATAAGCTATTTCCCATAGGGAATATATATCAATAAAGAATAAGATAAGTAATAAAGAGCAAAGAGCAAAGAGTAAAGAGCAAAGAGTAAAGAGCAAAGAGCAAAGAACAAAGAACAAAGAACAAAGACTCTAGACACTAGACCCTAGACTCTGGACAATAGACAAAAAAATATCAATAAACAAAAAAATAATCAGATGAAGAAGTGTGTATTACTCGTATTGGTGCTGTTCTCAGCACATGTTTTCAGTCAAAAAACAGCTTATCTCTACACCGATAGCGTACTGCTGTCGTTGCCGGGCTATAAGGTGAAGATGGTCAAACTCGACAGTGTGCGTCAGAATTATACCAAAGAAATCAATGCGGGTATAGCCGGTGTCCAGAGTCGGTATGAGACTTTGACTGCCACCTATGCACCCAAGAAAAACGAGACAATTCAGGAATTGAAGAAGCGTATGAGCGCGTCGGATACGCTTCGTATCGGTTTGCTGGAGAAAGAAGCCGTTCAATGGCAGGATAAGCGGACAACTTACGATAAATTGATACAGGCTCAGTACAATCAGGAGATCCAACCCATGCTCAATAAAGTGAATGGGGCTATAACCGATTATGCTCGGGTAAACGGTTTGTCGGCGGTTTATAGTTTTGAACAGCTCCGTAATCTGGTGATCTATATCGATCCGAAACAAAATATCACCGGAGTGATTGTGAGGAAGCTGAAACAATTTTAGGAGTAAGTAGTAAAGTAGGTAGTAGGTAGTAAGTTGGGAGTAAGAACGTAGCCAATAGCCCCCGGTAAGCGTAACTTAATTATGAACTATGAATTATAAATTATGAATTAACGATATGTTTCTTGTAGGCTATATTCAGATAATCAGTCTTGTAACTTGTAACTCGTAACTATTTACTTGTAACTACTTCTATGAAAGGTTTACGATTATTTTTTTTATTTGCTTTTCTTCTGTCTTTGATGATTGTGTCAGCACAAGAAGAGCATAACTATACTGTTTATGGATTAAAATATGACATGCGTGGGCATATAGGGATGGATGTTGGTACACTAAAGACAAATAATATTTATGCCGGTATTCAAGGAACAATTCCGTATGACTGTAAGAATAGCGAATTTTATATGAACTGTGTTTTTGGATATGGCAATAACTTTTTATTCAATTCTAAATTCATAGTAACAGGAATTATAGGGTTGCATACGAGTGATTATTTTGATACAATAGATATCAAAACTGTAAATCTGGGTTGTGGCTTCATGATACTAAAATGTGGAATTGGAATAGGCTGTTCATATACAAATAGAGAATTATTTAATGTGAGAATTGCTTTTTATTCCGGCAAACAGTAGAGAAAATGATGTGATAATGTGATGATTAGATGATTAGATGAATGAATCCCAAACCTGTCAGCATTTGAAACAATAGACAACCGATTAATAAATGACTACCCCTAATTATCTCCCTTAGGTCGCTGACCATTGGTTCCCCTAAAGGGGACTTAAAGAATGGTTTTCGGGGCGATGAAAAAAAATAGGAGACAAAAGTAATCAAAAGACCCTTTAGGGGTTTGGGGTAGGCGAAAGTAATCTCACATCCCCTTTAGGGGCTTTGGGTAGATTTGGAAAAAAGAACGATAGACGAAAGACAGTATAGTAAGAAACCTTTGACCTCAAAAACAATTACGAATTATGAATTACAAAAAAATAGTTGGAAGCATATTCCTACTCCTGGTTCTCATTCCGGTGGGAGGGCAGGCGCAAACAGCTGAGCTGAACAAGGTGAGTAACTGGATATATCCCGGTGCACAGAAGTATGTGGGTATGGATTTTATCAACGAGCCTACCGGCACGCTGATCAATAATGGTGCTGTGTGGTACACTCATAATTTCACCAACAACGGGAAAGTTGATTTTGTAACTACGCAGGCTATCGATCCGGCTGTGAGCAAGTTTTCGAGCGCTGCTACGCAGCATATTTCAGGTATCGGTACCACCCGTTTCTATAGTCTGTTTTTAGGGAGCGATTTGGTGGATAACGCATTTACTCTGGAACAGAATATCACCGTGGCTCATCGGATCGATTTTATTAAAGGTGTCGTAGTGTCCACTCAAACCACACCCGAGACGATGACTAATATGGTGTTGATGGAAAACGGGGCCGACTGGACCAACACTTCCGATTTGAGCTATGTAGATGGCTTTGTGAGTAAAACAGGAAATAGCGCATTCACTTTTCCTGTTGGTGGTGGAGGCTATTACCGATCGGTGTCCATTTCGGCCCCAAGTGCTACTACCGATTGTTTTGCCGCACGTTATGTTTACGGCGATCCCAATAGTGCCGGTTATACACGCAGCCTGCGTGATAACCTGGCTCTGCATGTGAGTAATAAGGAGTATTGGGTGTTGAATCGTACGACGGGAAGTTCAGATGTGCAACTTACGCTGAGTTGGGATGCGACAAAAACGAGTGTAAGTATGCCGTCCGATCTTCGTAAAATCAGAATTGTACGCTGGAATGGTAGCGAGTGGATAACCGAAGGCAATGTATCTACTACCGGCAATTTTACATCGGGAACCGTTACGGCTAATGCAACCGGTTATGGAGTATTTTCATTGGCCACATACAACGTTACTTCGGTGGCAATGAACGATAGTGTAAGTACGCTGGAAGATCATCCGGTTAGTGGCAATGTTCTGAGTAATGATTCTGTTTTTGAGGGCAGCACGCTTGCCTTAACGGGCTTTAGTGTGGGGAGTATTAGCGGTCAACCCGGCTCAGTTCTCACTATCTCAAATGTAGGCACCATAACCATAGCTACCGATGGAGTTTATACGTTTACCCCGGCTTTAAATTACGATGGAACTGTGCCAGTAATTCGCTATACGGCAATAGGTGCGGATAGAAATTTAGTTAGTGCCAATTTGACTATTGTTGTGCAACCCTTGCCGGAAATAGTCAAAACATCTTCGAAACCGGTTGCCAACAACGACGGAAGCTTTACCTGGAAATATACCATATCGCTGTATAATGATACGCCTTCGGCCATTGATTCAGTTCAGGTAGAAGATAATCTGGATGATGTGTTTAACGCGAAAAATTGTACCTACACCGTTACAAGTCTGGTAGCTTCCGGCAAACTGGTTGCAAATGGATCTTACAATGGCTCTACCGTTATCAAAACCCTGCTTGCCGGTGGAACGCTTGCTGTGAATGCCCGTGATTCAATACAGATGGAAGTACGGGTCAATCCGGATCAATCGGATCAATCGGATCAATCGGATACCTTGATTGTATCCAATCAGGCATTTTTCTCGGGTCAGATCTTGGCTAATAATGGGAAGACTGTCTATTTTACCGGCATTGGTACCGACGAAAATAGGGGTACAAGCATAGCAGAACCAACCATAACTGTTCTGCCTAAAATAACCATATTTATCCCGGATGGTTTTTCGCCGAATGGGGATGGTATAAACGACAAGCTTGTCATTACGCATACTGCGTCAACCAGAATAGATCTGGAAGTATATAACCGCTGGGGAGTACAAGTGTACAAGAGTAGTGATTATAAAAATGACTGGGATGGTAGAGGTATGGGAACATTTTTGGGTAAAGAACTGATAACCGGCACATATTACTGTGTATATAAACAAATAAAAATAGCTACCGGCGAAGTAGTAAATAAAAACGTAAAATATATCAGCTTACGTCGCTCTTAATCAATGATCAACGATTAATAATCAATGATTAATTATGAATGATTAATTATGAATTATATTTTTTTTTATGGCTTTTCTATTAAGCTAAAGGTTTCGAAGCTCATGTCGGTACTCGGTTTTTGTGTGTTGTTTGCGGGTAGTCCGCTTAAAGCACAACAGGAACCTATGTATTCACAATATATGTTTAACATGATAAACCTGAACCCTGCTTACGCGGGTAATCTGTGGGGCGATAATGTTACCCTCTTGTATCGTATGCAGTGGGTAGGTGTTGATGGTGCCCCCAAGACCGGGACTCTTTCGTGGGATACGCGTGCTCCGGATAGTGATGTAGGCTATGGGCTCCAGATATACAACGATCGTTTAGGGATAGAAAGTACCACCGGTATGCAAGCGTTTTACTCGTATCGTATTCAGTTTCCTAATTCGAATCTTGTTTTTGGACTCAGTGGAGGGGTTTTGAATTATAGGGCAGCTTATTCGAAAGCCAATACCATCAACCCGAATGATCCGCTGTTTGAACAGGACGTTAATGTGGTTCTTCCTAGCATAGGCTTTGGAATGTTGTATAACACCGAACGTATGTATGTGGGTTTCTCCATACCGGCATTGTTGAAGACTAAAATAGATATGAATAGTTCGCTGGTTTCTACGGCTAATCATCATTATTTTCTTACTGGGGGGTGTATGGTCGACTTATCGAATGATTTTAAGCTGGAACCTTCAACTCTCCTAAAAGCGGTAAAAGGTTCACCTTTGTCATTCGATCTAAATATGAATTTATGGTATCAGAATTCGCTGGGAGGAGGACTTAGCTATCGGTATAAGGATGCAGTGGTAGCCATGTTTGAAGTTCAGTTGTCACCAGTAATTCGTCTTGGTTATGCGTACGATTATACTCTTTCGAGCCTTAAGACATATAATGTAGGAGGGTCACACGAGCTGATGTTGCGGTATGAATTTAATGTACCAAAATATAGAAAGGTCTTGTCTCCAAAATACTTTTGCCGATGGTGTAAATGACAAGTTTGTGATAAGCCAGCTGGCTTCAACAAAAATAGAGTTGGAAGTTTATAATTGCTGATATGGGATACGGGGCAGCGATTCTCAAAATGATTAGGATGACAAGGAAATGGGAGCATTTCAGGGATAGGAGCTCCTTACCGGTATCCGGTACCTACTATTGTGTATACAAGAAAATAAAAATAACCACCGGCGAAGTACTTACTAAATGTGTAAAGTATGAGAGGATAATTATAAATGATCAATGCCGAATTATGAATTGCCAATTATAAATTATAAATATACTTTGGGTTTGTGTATAAAGCTAAAGGTTTCGAAGCTAATGCCGGTACTCGGTTTTTGTTTGATGTTTTGGGGTAATACGCTCAAAGCACAACAAGAGCCTATGTATTCGCAATACATGTTTAATATGCTAAATATGAACCCCGCTTATGCGGGTAATCTGGGTGGCGATAATGTTACTCTTTTATACCGCATGCAATGGGTGGGGGTAGATGGTGCTCCAAAAACCGGGACTCTCTCGTGGGACAAGCGTCTTCCGGATAGTAATGTAGGCTATGGTGTCCAGATATACAATGATCGGTTGGGAATAGAAACTACTACCGGTGCGCAGGCATTTTACTCGTATCGAATCCCGTTTGATAATTCGAATTTTGTTTTTGGGCTCAGTGCAGGAGCGTTGAACTATCGGGCAGCCTATTCCAGATCCACCATCGTGAATCCGAATGATCCGCTGTTTGAACAGGATGTTAATGTGATTCTTCCAAGTGTGGGCTTTGGAGTGTTGTATAATAGCGAGCGTATGTATATGGGCTTCTCCATACCGGCATTATTGAAAACAAAAGTGGATATTAGTAATACGGTGGTTTCCACTACGGCTAATCACCATTATTTCCTTACGGGAGGTTATATCTTCAATTTATCGAATGACTATAAGCTGAAGCCCTCAACTTTATTAAAAGCAGTAGAAGGTTCGCCTTTGTCATTCGACCTGAATATGAATATCTGGTATCAAAATTCGCTGGGGGGAGGGCTTAGTTATAGGTACAAGGATGCAGTAGTAGGCATGTTCGAAATTCAGTTGTCACCAACACTTCGTCTTGGTTATGCTTACGATTATACTCTTTCGAGCCTTAAAACATATAATGTAGGAGGGTCACACGAGCTGATGTTGCGGTACGAATTTAATGTTCCCAGATATAGAAAGGTTTTGTCTCCAAGATACTATTGATAACGGTAAATGGGGAATTGTAAATAGTTAACTGCTAATTATACAATATAGATAACAGACTTTCGATAATAACAAACGATGAATTGTGAAAAAATAAAATCTGAATGAGAACTAAAAAGAAAAAACTAGTATGCATGCTGACTCTAGGTCTGCTGATGTTGGGTGCCAATACTATTACTTATGCGCAAAAGTCCGATCGCAGAATAAGTCATTCTAAAGCACTTGCTATTTTACAACGGGCAAACGTTGAATATAAAGCCGCAGGATTTTCGGTCGCAGCACGTGATTATGAACAATATCTGACTGTAGATAATGCCCCCCCGAAGTCAGTGCTGGCTAAACTGGCCGATTGTTACTGCCAGATAAGGGCTAATGACAATGCCTTGAGAGTATACAAGCTATTGTTTAAAAATGGGAAAGAAGATGCAACCGAAGAACAAAAAGTGCGGGTGGGAGAATTGTATGCGCGCCAGGGAATGTATAAAGAGGCTGCCAGTTGGTTGCAGGATGTGTCTGGTTATGAGGCAAAGGTAGGTTTTTACAGTAGCCCGCTAAAGCTGAAATCATTAAAGAGAGACTCGGTTAATTGGACAGTCGGTTTTCTGAATGTAAATACGTCTTTCCGTGAATATTGTCCGGTTTTGGTAGATAGCATTTTATTTTTTAGTAGTAATAAACCGCTGTCGGTACAAAAGGAAGTTTCTCTCTGGGATGAATCCTGTTATACTCGTTTGCACAAAATAGCATTACGCAAAATCAAGACAGAATCGATCAATATATTAAAGGAACGTCAGATGCTGTCTAAAAATGAAACCAAAGTAGTGAGTAAATCATTAGCCCAGCTGTATGAAGGTGCAGATGCTAAAGATGCGGAGACCAAACTATACTTTATGACAGATAAAGTTTATATGCGCGACAATAGTAAAGATACGCTAAGTTCTCTGGTCAAAGGGCTGGATAAGATAGATTTTAATGTTACGGGTATTACCTTTGACCGTAATCATCATGTTTATTTCTCGGCCAACTACCCCCAAAGTGGCGATAAAATAAACCGCATCCGTTTAATGGAAGGTGTTTATTCTTCAAATGAAATAACAGATGTACATGCATTACCTTTCGGAGACGATGGAGCATACTCTGTTATGCTGCCAACTGTAAGTAGAGATGGAAATACACTTGTTTTCTGCAGCGATAAAGCTGGAGGAAGAGGAAAAATGGATTTATATTATACTTTACGTGATACCAAAACACATAAATGGAGCGAACCGGAAGCATTTGATTGGAATGTTAATACGGTGGGAAACGAAGTTTTTCCAAGTATCACATCTGATGGTTATCTGTATTTTAGCAGTGATGCCAGAGCGGGTTTAGGAGGATTGGATATTTATCGCATACCGCTTCAGGATGCTATCGAAGGCAAAGAAGAGTCAGAGCATTTGAGCTATCCGATAAACAGTTCGGCTGATGATTTCGGTTGGACGCAGGATAGTACTAAAATGACCGGGTTTTTCTCATCCGACAGACTAAATAATGATGATAATTTATACAGTTTTCAATATAAAGATCGTCAGAGAATAGATTCTATATCAGGTAGCATGGTTGGTCTTAAAATACATGATTCAAAGAAAATACGCTATATATCAGGTGAAATTGTAGAGGCGAAAACGAATAAACCCATTGCAGGGGCTACTCTTTTTATCTTGAATAAGAGAACTAACAAAGTGGACATAGTCAAAACCGATAAAAACGGGAAGTATTATTTCGTTGTACCTTCTGATGACAAAATTATTCTGAAAGCGGTGAAAAAAGGACTGACCAATGATTGTCTGGTGGATAAGGGATCTATTACATTGCAACAAAAAGATACGATTCTGAAAAATGTACAAGATCTGTTGTTGGAAAAGCAACTGGATGATAGTTATGTTCATGTGGATTTGCATGAAGGAATTCAGTCTACCGATACAATTTCGGGAGTGATGCAAAACCTGATGTTGAAAAAGCATATGTTAAAGATTAATGATAGTTGGAAGCTTAACAACATACATTATAGCTTTAATAAATGGGATATCCGACCCGATGCACAACCAATTCTGGATAGCTTGATTATGTTACTAAAAAAATATCCGATCCGGGTTGAACTGGGTTCGCATACAGACAGTCGCGGTACGTTTGAGTATAACGACTGGTTGTCGCAAAAGCGAGCCGAATCGGCAGTTAATTATCTGGCAAGACATGGCATTAGCCGTAATAGAATAACTGCAACCGGATATGGTGAACGTGCTTTACTTAATCGCTGTGTCAATGGGATACCTTGTAGTGAAAAAGAACATCAGGTCAATCGTCGTACAGAAGTAAGGGTAATTAGTAACTGGGATATTCAGAAATATCAGAAAGACAATATAGACCCAAATAAGTTCAAGGCCGGCGAACAATTAGACAAGAATATGTTGCCTGTAGATTTCTTCGATAATTGCGATAAACTAAACGAATCTGAAGATAGTATCTCCTCTTTGGAGAATAAACCGACTAGCTATTTAAATTCAGAACACCGGTTTGCAATTCAATTCCGTGCTGGTGAGTCGAACGTTGAGCTGCAATATCAGTATATATTGGATGCGCTGCCTCCTGTACTTTATGATAATCCATCAATTATTCTCCAGATAACAGCGCAGGGTGATGATAATGATCAAACTGAAACGTTGAGCAATCTGCGAGCTAATTCGATTCGAAAATACTTAGTCAATAAGGGTGTTAGTCTGGATCGATGTTCTGTAAATCAAGATAAAAAAAGTAAGTCTGAAGTCTCTTCAAGAAATGCAGTACTACATGTAAATAATGTAAACCTGGATAATCTGTTGTTACATAGTTTTATTCAATCTTATAAGGGGAATTCGAAAGAAATGATAATTCGAAATGATAATGGAAACTATTGTGTTCAATTCGGAGCATTCAAGACCAGAGCTAAGTCACAACAGCTGGCTGATAAAGTACAACCGATCCTATCCGTTTCCGTTTCCGTAGTTGAGGAGGGTGCTTACTTCAAAATCAGAACTCCATACAGCACGAATAGGAATGATGCTATTGAAATAGCGGCTATTATTCAGGCATCAGGTATTTTATATGGTAAATAGGGATTATGACTTTATCGAAGGTAATGGTTGAAAAAATAAACGGCGAAAAGTTGTAAGGTAGATAGTCTATTGGATATATCTGTAATATTGACTTATACAAAAGCAATCTTGAATGTCTAATTTAGTCCTGATTTGATTGCTTATCAATGGTAAATTACAGTAACTTGTTTCTGATTGTTGGTAGACGGATATAGTGTTCCGAGCATAAATGTAGATGAATATCAATACTTGTTCGGGAAAAATGAATCTAAAAACATAGACCGGGGATGCTCTTCGTTGTATGTCCTGTCAGAAGGAAAGTATATCAGTGAATATTCAAACCAGAACAATAAACTAGCAATTTAGCTATACATCTGTTGAACCCAAAAGCGATGATAATAAATAGATTATAATTTGTACGCAAACTAGTACAAGCTGGTTCGAAGAATGTACATTATATATTGTAAGGGTTACATTGTATAATGTAAGAACTAGATTGTATAATGTAATGACTAGACTGTATAATGTAATAGCTAGATTGTATAATGTAATAGCAAGATTGTATAATGTAATGACTAGATTGTATAATGTAAGAGCTACAATGTATAATGTAATGACTAGATTGTATAATGTAATGACTAGATTGTATAATGTAATGACTAGATTGTATAATGTAAGAGCTAGATTGTATAATATAGGAGCTAAAATATAGATTCGAAATATTCGGGTATTCAGACAGGTGTTTTTGTTGCATGCCCTATAAACAGGATTGTAGCAGGCGGAAGATTGCCCGTCGTTGTTAAGGTGATAGATTGTTTACCTGATGGTGCAATAAGAATTTGAAATAATCCGCACAAATCGATAACTGGTTTTGATACATGGCTGATTTGCTGGATA
>Ga0302167_10000213_pt1 | contig 30626 bp, 21 predicted proteins | sample I_Fen_N1_1_FD_193496 | JGI IMG/M metagenome (GOLD analysis project Ga0302167, IMG submission 193496) | Peat permafrost microbial communities from Stordalen Mire near Abisko, Sweden - I_Fen_N1_1 | ecosystem: Environmental > Terrestrial > Soil > Wetlands > Permafrost | place: Sweden: Abisko... | reverse complement strand
GTTGGCCAACTGTGGCTCGATTTATTGACTATCCCCGATTTAAATCCCGACATTCTGAATCCTCAACTCTTTTGTGAGCATCATATTATATTGCTTCAGGAAGAGTTACAAGCCACATTCGGAAATGCTCAAACCATGAAAGAACTTCAGGAAGCAGCGGTATTGGTTATGGCACTTGCTTTACTGTTGTCTGTTGCCGTTGGTGCTGAACAGCGTTCACTGATAAGCCATTGGATAGATATAGCTAAAAGCAATGGGGCTCAGGAATAAACAGTCATTAAATGAGAGCTAATGAACCTTCATAGGCTTAATAGCAACCTGACCTTTGCTTTGCTTTAATTTAAATACGGCTTTACCCGAAATGAACAACTTCTTTTATTACTATTTATTAATGCACTACGGGTTGAACTATTTTTTTTTAATCATAACTTTCCAAAAAACACCTTCTGGAATTGCTGAAATTACTTCATGTCCTTCATTTCGAACCGATCCTGGCACATTTTGTATAGGTTGACCATCGTCAAGCCATATCTCTAACAATTCACCCGATTTCAGGGTCGCCAGTTCAATTTTTGTTTTTACAAAGTTCATCGGACAAGCCACTCCACGAAAGTCTTTTATACGAATTGCTACGCCAGTTGTCTTAGTTTCCTGAACTGGAGTCTCCAGCTTGATCTCAGCCAGTCTGGCTGACTGATTTTTGAACTGCAAAGAATCATCCATTCCTTCGTAAAGCTGAATTACAGTTTCGGACAATGCTGCGATTTCGTCTTTTCGGATTGAAAAATCAGAATCCGGATTGGATTGAGCAGTTTTTACCAAGTCTTTAAACGATTCGTCCACCAAGCCTTCGTTTATAAATTTATCAATAAAAAGTTCAAAAGCCTCGGCAGTTGTTTTAGGCTCTGCTCCTTTAGTCACCAATAACATGCGCGATGAAGAGAAAATAATGTCAAACAGAATTTGATTAATCTTACGTGCTTTAGTTTCGCTTTTCAATAAGTCAAAACCTTGTTTGATAAAGTTCAAATCTACATCTATCATATCAAACAATCCCGCAGAACACTCGGCCGGTCCTTTGTTTGCCACCGAGAAAAGTTCTTCACTTCCCCAGTCGTAGTAATAGTTTTTATCCTCTTCGAAATCGGGAATTTCCTTGTATTTTTCAACTAATGATTTTAAGGTGTATTTGCCACCGGCATCCAAATAAGTTCTGAAAGAGGGATGGGTTGATTTTACACTAATATAATCTGCTAAAATATCTTCGGTAAACTGAGGCAGGTCTCTGGCACTTACTGTTCCTATAGGCTCGCCTAACTGTGGATTATTTCCTTTTTGAGCACCAACATATACATTGTAAGCTGCATACATCCTCTCATTGCGCCCGACTCTTCCAGAAAAACCTATATCAGACCAAATTTGCTGAGCACATGAATTAGGGCATCCTGAAATGTTGATTTGCAGTTCGTTAACTTCGTTCAAATTCAGATTACTTTTACTTAGTTTCTTGCGTAAAGCCAGCGAAGCACCTTTTGAGTAACAAATACCTAATCTACAAGTATCAGCTCCGGTACAGGAAACGATATTGTTTATAACAACCGGAAGTTCTGTTGGAATATTCAGCTCCTTAAGCAGGAGGTATACATTGCCCAAGTATTTTTCGGGGATATTTCTGATTTGAAGTTGCTGACGAGCTGTGAAACGCAATACGTCGTTTCCAAATTCAGAAGCAAAACCGGCAATTTTCAGTAATGTTTCACTATCAGTATTCCCATTTACAAAAGAAACGATAGTAGAGAAAAGTCCGTTTTGTTTTTGATCCGATACATGCTGTTTCTTCCACAATTCAAATTCTGCAGAGTTTACTACAGATGCTCCAAATAAAGGACTTCTATATTCAAAATTCAAACTAGCGGGAGTGTAAACTACATTCTCTTTAGCTTTAATCTCATTGTAGTAATTGAAGAATAATTCTTTGGTTTTTTCTTCACCTTCTTTGTAAAAGATGTAACGGATTCGGGCTTTATGTTTATTTTTACGATTACCGTGGTTATTGAAAAATCTTTTGGCAGCAATAGCTATATTGATTAATTCTTCCTCGGGAGCAAAATCGAATAATTCCCATCCAAGCGTTGGATTTGATGCCACCGAACCACCCAGATAGACTTTAAAACCTCGTTTCCCATCTTTAATTTTGGCTATGAATCCCAAATCATTGATCACAGCAAAATCCGCCTTTGATTCACTTGTAGAGAATGCAATCTTCAGTTTGCGAGGTAAACTGAATGAGTCCGGTTCAGCAATTAACCTGGTGGTCAAATCAACAGCATAAGGCAACACATCAAACACTTCAGTGTGGCTGATACCGCTGTTTACATCTACCAAAAAATTACGTACCGTATTACCTCCGCCACCTTTCGACGAAAGCTCAACTGTTTGCAGTTCCGGCAAAATGGTTTTTACCTGATCAATTGATATATGATGAATTTGAATCTCCTGCCGGGTAGTGATATGCAAAAGCGTTGAATTGTGGCTTTGAGCAGTCAGAGCCACTTGTTTTAGTTGCTCCGGGCTGATATATCCGCCAGTACATCTCACACGAACCATGTATGTACCATCTTTGCGTTGCTCGTAAATACCCATTGGCACTCGCGTTCCTTTAAACTTGACAGGTTCAATTTTTCCCTGATGGAAATCATCAATAAGTGTTCCGAAGTAAGCAATATCTTCTGTGAGAGTAGTTGGTAATTTGTACATTTTAAATTGAAAGAAACCCCAAGTCCCTTCTATGAAGGACTTTGGGATAACTATATTATGATGAGTATTATAATTTGAGATGATTCAAACTTCTTTTAAGTCCACCTTGGATATTTAGGAAACTTTTATTTCAGTTTAGCAATTCCTTTATTCAATTTGTCTTTTGGCAGACTGATATAACCGTTTGGAACATTGTATTTTTGACCCTCAGTAAGAATAAATTTCAAAAATGCAACTACTGCCGGATTTGTCGGTTTTCCATTTGCCACCAGGTATAAATCGCGGGCAGGAGGTGAAGGATATTTATCCTGTGCAATAGCTGAAATCAATTGACTAGATGTAGCATAGAAATTTTCAGCAGCATCAATCTTTCCATTATTATTCACATCAATAGGCAATACCAAAATACCGGGATTTGGTTTCTTTGTCTTCAAATCGTAAGCGTAAGCAATGTTGTTATAACCCAAGCCAAGCGGATCTTTCTGAACAGCCGATGCCACTCCGGGATCACCAAAAACGGCAGTACCCAACAGATCTTCCTGTTTCTTATTGCCCAGATATTTAGCCCATGTTTCTCCGGCACCACAAGCATCTGAACGGTTATAAACATGAATAGGAATGTTTGAATTTACACCCAGCACATTGCCCCACGATTTAAATTCTCCAGTTACGAAAATTTTAGTGGCAGCATCCTGTGTCAGTCCTTTAGCCAATAATTCCTTGATTTTTGGATTCTTAGCATTAATAGTTGGCACAACGGCATCTTTGGCCACGGCTACAAACCAAGCACCTTTAGCAACTTCTTCGGGTTTCACTTCCCTTGAAACCATTCCCAAATCCACAACCTTAGCCAATGCATCAGTAATTCCCTTACCTGCTCCACCACCCGAAACATCAATTTTTACTTCGGGGTGAAGTTTTTTAAACTCCTCAGCCCATTTTACAGCCAACGGATAAAGAGCAAAAGCTCCTGACAACGAAATTTGACCTTTGAGTTCTTTTTTCTGAGCCTGAGATTTATTGGTAAAACCAATAAGAACTGCGAATATGAGTGTTAATGTTATTATCTTTTTCATATCTGTATTTTGTTACAATAGTGTTTATAATTAAAAGCTAAGAAGTAATTGTGCAACCAGATAATCAGTATCTGCTTTGGTTGAGTCTTTATTGTCTTTGCGTGTATAGTTTGCCTGAAGTCTCGTTTTAGGAGTTATCCAATAGTTTAAGCCTACGACATAATTTGTAATCTCAGAGCTACTTGTCGTTTTATCGTTTTGGTAGAAGTCATACTTCAACACCGGTTGCAGTTTGTCTGTTATGTAATAAGCTGTTGAAATATAATATCCCTTGGCATCTTTCAGATTTACCTGCGTGGTACCGATTTCTCCGGCAACATATTCTGCCCGAACCAATAGTTTTCCATCATCATACTTTGCTCCTAAGCTACTGCGGTTTCTATCATATTTGGCTGTTTCCACACCATATTTTCCTTTATATAATGATGCATCAAAACTCAATGATTTCAGCGGATTGACAATCAATACCCCATACACATCTTTGGTTTTATTATTGTCGGTAGTATTTATGTTGTTTCCGTTTAATAATCCAATTTTATATTCAATCAAGTTATAGCCCTTTTTCTGAAAAAAACTTCCGTTTAAAGCCAGCCCAATATCCCGACCATTGTTGTTATAATCAGTAATCAGTTTAGATATTACCTGCGAATTATCAGCAGTTTCTAAATTAGAAGGCGAATATGGATTTTCCAATGTATATGCCGTTTTAAACTGACCGGCTTGTAAACCGATATATTTGCTTGGTTTCCATTCCACATAAGCATCCAGTATTTTGGGAGTCGTTGCAAAATCAATTTGCACACGGTAGCTTAATTCTTTGATGGCATTGCCCCTGAAATCTAAATAAACACGACGAACATCAAAACCGTTTCTTCCACTGACATAGTTATCTGTCTCTGTGGAATATTGATACCGTAAGTTTACTAATCCACTTATTTTTGGCAATACACTTATTGCTTTTTCTACTAATTTGAGACGTTCAGATTCAGATGGTTTCTTTTCAGAAAGACTATCCTGAGCTGAAATAATTTGAGAAAGACCAAGAAAAAGGATGAATATTCCTAATTTATTATTTAAAGTCATAGTAATATATAATTGAATGATTAATTGTTGATTTATTCTTCTGATTTTATTATTCCCAACAACATCGACACATTCGATTACTCTGATTTAAGTATATTAAAACTATTTCTTTCAACTTCATGAGAAAGAAACTTTCCTGTAAAGCTTTTTGGTACTCATCTTCTTGTTTCATACTTAGTTTCCATTTAAATTTGATTAAGAACCCCTGGCTCATCATGAATCTATCATCTGTGAATATGTGAGCTCGAATTTTATATTGCAAAGTTCCACTTATTCAGCAGTTGTTACAATCCCATTCAGAGGGTATTTATCTACCTTGTTTATGGTATTTACCTTTGTATAAAAATCCAATAACAAAGCACTTTATAAGACGATTGTCCAATTTGTGGATACAAGATTACTCCGGGTAGTTTTATAAAAAACAAACAATTCTATAATCAACTTATATATAATACTCAGTCAGATCCACCAACCCGTTTTTCAAAGCAAACTTGATTAGTTCCTGCACATTGTTCAAACCTAACTTGCGAAATATATTTTTACGGTGAGTATTAACTGTATGATGACTCAGACAGCGTAATTCAGCAATTTCTTTTGCTGTTTTGCCTTGCATGAGTAATTGAATAAGTTCTAATTCAGTGTTTGTCAGCAAGTTTCTTTTCCCTACAGATTCCTTTTTCCTGTTATGACCATCCATAATGATATGAAGAGCTTCACTGCAAAAAAACTTTTTACCCGAAATTGTGTCCAAAATCGCCATGGTTATAACATCGTATCCATTTGATTTGAGAATAAAATTTGCTCTTTCAAATGAAGCTGTTAATGGCATAAGAAAAGACTCATCAGGAATTTCACCCATAAACAGCCAGTTGGATAGGGGGAAACAGGTGGAAACAACAACTACTTCATCCAAACTGTCTAAAGCCAGACTGTCAAAATCGATAATGACAGTAGCAGTTTCGTTATACAACAAAGCTTTATGCAATTCCAACTTATCAGAAACTGTTATAATATTTGGAGATTGAATCTGTTCCTGAATAATATAAGTAAGTCCCAGCCTACACAAGTCGAAATTTTCAGCAATTATAAAGATAGCCTCATCCATTAATTCCTACGATATTATAATAAGTTTGTTTTATAAGTATGCTGTACAACAAAAATGTTTATCTTTCTTTTTCATTGTTGCTGAAACAGATTTTACATTTGTTTCAGGTTTCCGTTGGGTAGCGCCGAAAGTCAGAAGTAAACGTCGAAATATTTATATTAAGACAGGGTAAATAATTCTATTCAAATTAAAAATTGAGGTATTTAGCACAGAACATCAACAGTCTCTTCAACACTAACCAATATTTCCAACGGTGCCATTAAAGACCATTAATTAATATGCAAAGTTCATACTATTTTGAGGGATATAAAATACCCCAATCATAGTATTTACATACCATAATTGGGGTATAGTTACAGTATTGGAAGTATAAATCTCTATGAAAGAACCAAAATCTAAAACAATCCATCATTTTCCTTCTTTTCGCATTGAAGGAAAACGATGGATAGAAACAATAAAACTAAACAACAATAACTCAATTTTAAAAGATCCAGTTTCAGTAACAAATCTTCTAATTTCAGCCATTATTCATTATCCTCACCCGATTCACATCGTAAAAAATAATTTCAAAATTAATATCAAAAAAAGATCTATCCATTGGTTAATAAAAACCTTACCTTAAAATATGCCTATTTATTGTTTTGCCGAGATTCACATCGAAGAAAAACAACTTATAAGCGTTACTAAACAAAATAAATATGTGTACAAAAGATAACAATTGAATGTATAAAAAACGCAGCCGATAAGTTCTCCTGACCTGCTGCGTTTTTGTTTATTTGTGAAAATCTATTTTACGAATATGTACAAGCGACTCGACCGGTCATTGAAATGATAATGACAGCAACACATATACATAATTAATGAGTTCATAAGATAAAATTTACAGAATTTGTTTATTATATTATTTCATAAATATAACAATACAAAGATAGGGCGTATAAACAACTGCTGAAATACCTTAATATAGTCATTTTTAATACCTTTTTGTAGGTATATTTAGTAAAACTACTGACTTCACATCAATTTTTTCTTCAAAGGATATTCCTCAAAGGCATATAATACAGTGGAAAGATATCGTTCACCAGTATCGGGTAAAATTGCTACTATTTGTTTCCCTTTGTTCTCGGGGCGTTTTGTTATGTTGAAATATAATGTTGTATAAGAAGTATATATTCCCACAATAGATTTATTGGGCGTTATGAGCTTTCACAAATTTCGCTGATTGCCGGCCTGCAATTCGTCCGAAAACAATTATATCCGTAATGGCATTACCGCCTAATCTGTTGGCTCCGTGCACACCGCCGGTAACTTCACCTGCTGCAAAAAGTCCTTTTATCACGTTGCCCGATGTATTGATCACTTCGGTAGCTGTATTTATCTTGATGCCGCCCATGGTGTAGTGTATGGCCGGTTCCACTTCCACGGCATAAAAAGGGGATTTGGATATTTCCAAAGCCAATCTCTTTCTCCCGAATTTGGGGTCTTTTTGCGCTTTGACATAGGTATTATAAGCATCCACTGTTTTTGCTAAAATGGTTTCATTCACATTGATTTTGGCTGCCAACTCCCGCAGGGTGGCTGCTTGGGTTAATACCCCTTCCTCTTTGTTTTTACGAAGTGCCGACACTTTTTCCAACAAGCCCGAGTCGAATAACAGAAAAACCGTTTTCCCCTTTTGACGCAAAATAGCTTCGGAAACGGTATCGCGTGTTTCCGTTTCATCTACAAATCGCTTTCCCGCCCGGTTAATCAATATGGCACCTGCACCGCGAACTCCTTCGGTAATGGTTTGGTGCTTGGTAGGCAACACGGTGGGATGAGTTTGAATTTGATTCATATCCACCAAACTGACACCCAGTTTTTCAACCATTCCAAAAGCATCTCCTGTGGCACCGGGTTGATTGGTCGTTCCAAATCCTTTTAATTTCGGATTGTAGCGGGTAACCATCACCTGATTTGCACCAAAACCACCGCTGGCAATAACCACTGCCCTGGAATGGATGGTGTAAGCATCTCCCGCCCCAGTTTCGACACGTATGCCGATTACCGCATTATTCGCCGAAAGAATTTCCACTGCCTTGGTATTCAGCCGTACATCCAGTTTCCGCTTTCTAATCTCGGTATTCAGTATTCGAATCAGTTCAGCACCGAATGTTGTTTGATCATTTGAAAGGAAATGGTTTTCCGGTGTGGTTGAAGCAACTTTTTTCAGGCTGTCAATCCAGTGAGCAGCTTCTTCCGACTGATATGCCAGCACTTTCACCAAATCCGGATTATTCAGGTAATGACCGCCTTTCATGGTTTCTTCGTAGAAAAGTTCAGGCGTATAATTCTTTCCTTTCGAAGTTCCCGCTGCGTTCATCCCATTGGCATAATTGGTATTTCCTCCGATAAAAGAATTTTTCTCCACCACAATGACTTTTGCTCCGGCTTTTGAAGCCTCAATGGCTGCCGCAAGTCCCGCACCTCCCGAACCGATAATAACAACATCGGTGGAAACGTTTTCTGCAACCACTGTTCTGATAATCTGTTTTTTGGCTTGCAATGACACACCCGATTTCCGAACGGCATCCTTCACCGCCTCCATAATGGCATTACTGGAGACTGTAGCACCCGAAACAGCATCGACATTGGGCGAATTGGATTTTATAATCATATTCGGAATGCTGTCAAAAACAATTGCCGTAAAATCCGACTCGTGATTTTCAAGAATCGTAATTTTTTCAATTTGGTTGTTTTTGATGGTAACTGCTACTTTTACAAGTCCGTTTTCGCCTCTGGCCTGTCCAGTAAAAACATTATCCGGTTGGCTGTTCAACAACTGAAAAGAACTGAAAATAAGCAAAACAAATACCAAAAACAGAACAAAAATGATCGATATTCCTTTCATTGCGGTGAAGTTTTAATTATTTAGAGCTTTTCATTTTCTGATTTTGCCACAAAAAGCGTAGCACAAGTATTTCCATACACATTCGTTGCCGTACGAAACATATCTAAAATCCGATCTACAACAAGCAATAAACCAAGACCTTCTTTGGGAATTCCGGCCGAATCGAGAATAATACTCATCATTACGAAAGCGGCCATCGGAATTCCGGCAGCCCCCACCGAAGCCAGCAAAGTAGTGGCTACCAGCATAAATTGCTGCACGAAACTCAATTCGATGCCATAAGCCTGCGCTATAAAAAGCGCAGCACCGCACTCGAACAAAGCCGTACCATTGCGGTTTACGGCCGTGCCCAGCGGTATAACAAAACTGGTAATCCGGTTGCTTACCCCGCTCTTTTCTTCCAATTCGCGAAGTGTCAGCGGCAAGGTGGCGCTCGACGACGAAGTGGAAAACGACATAAGCAACGGCGAAGCCATGTTGGCAATGTGTTTGAAAGGATTAACTCTTACAATGAAAAATAAAACCAACGAGAGTGTTACAAAATTATGGAACAACAAGGCGGCAATAATGGAAAATAAATACGCTCCGAGGCTTGAAGCCACCACCACCAACTGATGCGAATCGCCGGCGAACTTAGCAACCTGAACTGCAATAATGGAAAATACACCCAATGGACTGAACGCAATGACCAACCCAGTAATTTTCATAATCACCACAAAAACCGACTCAAACAAACCGGCCAGATTGTCGCGGTGACGGGCTTCCTGTTTCGAGAGGAACACTGCAAAAAGCACCGAGAAAAAGATTATAGCCAGTAAACGGTCGCTTCCGGTAGCTAAATCGGAAAATATATTGGACGGAATAATATTGACCAACATATCTAGGAAACTACCCGATTTTGCAGCTGTATTAGCCGGAAGATCCGATACTAAATTCACTCCTACACCAGGCTTGATTACGGTTACAAAAACCAGTCCGGTAAGAATGGCAACAAGTGTGGAACCAGCAAAAAACAACACGGAGCGCAATCCCAGCCGTCCCAGATTATTCCCGCCCACATTAAGTACTCCCACCACGATGGAACTTATTACCAGCGGAATAACCACCATATTGAGTCCGCGCAGGAAGATATCGCCAATCCATTTTATCCAGGGCGTTGCCGAGGGTAATACTATCCCGATTACCGTCCCGATTACCAATGCAATCAGTATTTGCCAATGTAATTTCATTCGTTCATTTTTATTTTTTTTACAGTTGTCGTATGGAACTCGCAAAACAAAATTTAATCATTCCCGTGTGGGTCAAAATAGATTAAATTTTGTCATGTTCATTTCATCCGTTTCGAAAAATTAAATGTTATCCAAATATTTATAACCGCTACCGGTGTTTAATAACAATACCGTTTCGTTTTCGCCCAGTTTTCCGCTGCTCGCCAAATTTTTATAAGCGTGCCACAACGCAGCACCTTCGGGAGCGACAAACAATCCTTCCTTCGACGAAAGCTCACGCAAAGCGGCTAGAATATCAACATCGCTCACGCTCACCGAATCGCCACCACTGTCTCTCAACACTTTCAGAATCACTTTGTCGGCATAGGGCTTGGGAACTCTCAGTCCATTGGCCACGGTAAAGCCGTTATCGATGTACTCGGAACGAGGTTCTTTGTTGTGAAAAGCTTTGTAAATTCCATTGCAACTATCGCTTTGCACGGCAATCATTCTGGGGCGTTTGCTTCCAATCCATCCAAGAGCTTCCAGCTCGTCAAAAGCTTTCCAAATTCCAACAATTCCGGTTCCGCCACCGGTAGGATAAAGAATGACATCCGGTAAATTCCAGTTCAGTTGTTCGGCAATTTCGTAACCCATGGTTTTTTTCCCTTCCAACCGGAACGGCTCTTTCAGCGTGGAAACATCGAACCAGCCGTTTTCGCTGGCCAACGCATTGGCAAGTTTTCCGCAATCGCTGATATTTCCATCCACCTCGGTCACTTCCGCACCAAAAAGTTTAGCTTCCGCTTTGAATGCATTCGGGGTGAGTTTCGGCATAAAAATATACGCTTTCAATCCGGCTCGAGCCGAATAGGCTGCCAACGCACCACCCGCATTTCCGGCGGTAGGAATCACAAAGGTTTTTATACCCAATTCTTTGGCTTTTGAAACGGCAACACCCAGTCCACGGGCTTTGAATGAACCTGTTGGGTTGTTTGATTCATCTTTCAGGATAACATTTCGCCCATCGATATGAGGTAGGTTATGGAGCTTCAGTATCGGAGTAAAACCTTCGCCAAGGCTTACAATATTGGCTTCATCCAGCACCGGTAAAAACTCTTTGTAACGCCAAAGCGTGGCGGGTCTGTTTTTCAGCTCGTCCTGGGTCAACGTGTTTGCCCCAAAATTGTATTTTGCCGATAGAATTGATTTGCAATCCGGCTCATCGCAAAGTGTGTGAACGGATTCTTTAGAAAAACCCTTACCGCATTCAACGCATTCCAAGTGAGTGTATAAACTTTTAGTTTGTTGTGTCATTTGTGTTTATTTTAAAAATTTGAAAGTGAACGAAAGTACCCTGATGTTCATGCAAATGAGGTTTCCTTAAAAAATGAGGCTTCATTCTGTATGAATATCAGGGTATCAATCGGATTGATTGTCCCGGGAATTTCAGTTGATATTGCAAGCTAAAACACCCGGGATTTTTGATACTTAATTATAATTTCACGGTTTTAGCTCCCGATTCATAAATACCGTTGAACAGGAATTTGAAAGAACCGTGTGATTGTCCGCGGAATGTAATATCAGGTCCGAAAAGATAAACCTTACCTTTACCTACAGTAGCTTCAACCACTGCATTTCCGTCTTTCAGGTAACTTTGACCCAACGCCCAACCGCTACGCAATGGTTCAGCGTTAGGGAACCATGCCACTGGTGTTATACCTTTTTGTTTAGCATCAGTGGATAAACTGAATACGGGATCATTACTGTAAAGGACATCCAAATCTTCCGAAACTCCATACGCAATCGGACGGGTATTATCCACTTTCACTTGCAACAAGGAACCTGGAACGTAGAATTTATCGGAACTGATTTTCTTTTCGGTACCATCGGGTTTAGTTTCAGTCAAAGCATCGGCAATTGGCAAACCAAGGTATTTACCAAATGCAGATGAAGTTCCAACTGTCAACACAACGCCGCCATCTTCAACAAACTGACGCAATTGTGGAGCGGTTTTATCCAAGGTAATGTTACCAACTCTGTTTTTAAACTCAGCAGGGATATTGTCCGCTCTGGAATTTCGTGCGTTTTCGCCACCTTCAGCTGCTGCACCACCTCGTCCTGCGTTAGCCTGTGGGAAAGCTCCTTCGGGTAAAATAATCACATCGTATTTGGCATGTAGTTTTCCTGAGTCCAACGCAGCAGGATAAACCAAGTCAAATGGTAAAGAGAATTGGGTTTCCAAGAGCCAACGAATCCAGCCTGAATCCATCGAGCCTCCGTATTTATCCCACAACGCCACCTTAACCGGACGAAGTTTCAATGCTTCTCCATGTGGTTTGGCTGAAATAGCCTCGAAATTAAGTCCTACTTCACCGGCTAATTTCTGAACAGCCGCTGGTGTAGTTGCTTTAGCCGGAATATAAATAGTTCCAACTGGATATGTTTTGCCCTTGATGGTTAGTGGCGAAGTCAGCCAGTAAACTTCCTGACCTGAAGCAAGCAATTTGGTTGTACCTGTAAAAGCATCGTTGATTTGATGACTCAACAAATAACCAGCTGGTTTTGCAGCTCCTGTAATTTTTCCTGTTGGAATCTTAGCCAATCCTTTGATTTTCTCAAACGGACCATCGAAAGCATCCAAAATACGGTCAAACTTAACATCCATCTGGAATGCCAATGTATAACCAGTAAGGTCATAAGGACGTTTCGGAGGGCCTCCGGGATATTCCAAATCGTTGGGGTGATCCTGCGGTTCAAACATATCACGCAAGTGTGGACGAAATGCCTGAGCAGCATTCACCACATACGAACCGGCAGGATATGTTTTGCCAGCTACCTGAAATTCCTTTGTGGCACGATGTACGTCAACACCAGCCTTCAAAAGTGCATTAACAAACTTAGTAGCTGTAAGGAAATCAACCTGATTGGAAGGTATGATATAGCCGCGTGGATCACGTGTTTCAGTAGTATGCAGCTTATCCCAGAATTCAATAGGAATATTCGATCCACCTCTACCACCGCGATTTTCGGCCGAAGATTGATTACCTGAGTTGCTTTTCTGATCTGCTTTATATTTTGCATAATTAGCTTCCAGTTCTGCAATACGTTTAGGTGTCAACGTCCAGTAATCTTTGCTTCCGCGTTCGATGGAATTTTTACCCATGATATAAATACGATACAGAAAATCTTCACGGAACTTTGCAGCAATATCCAAAATAGCACGGTCGGCTGAATTAACATAGTCAATACTCTGGCGTTGATGCCATATTTGTTGAGGTCCGATAGGTAAAGGCTGCTCTCCGTTAGGTAGCAATTTAGAAGCAATCAACGGAATACTGATAGGTGTAGGATTTCCAATAATCTCGGACATAACTCCGATTTGGTTATGAAATCCAACTGTGGTACGGTCACCACCATTAAACCAGGTAGAATATGGAGCTGCATCGCGGGTTACTGCTCCAGCCTTTCCTTCTGATAAAAACCTGTTTTGAACAGCCGAAGCTACTAAATCAATTCCAATAGGTACCAATGGATCTTGATTATAGTTGAAAGGATCGCGGAAAGGAGCAAAGAATAGTACCGATCCTGCAGGACCACTTTGATGTTGATTGTACATGATTTGCGGAATCCACTCAATGTACATTTGACGATTGATGTTTTCTGTTTCCTGTTGGTTTGCAATATATGAATCACGGTTATTGTCATGACCAACATATTTCTGATACAGTCTTGGAATATTCATGTTACGTTTCTTGGGGTCACTTTCACGCATATACCAGTTTGAAACAAGTTCCATACCGTCAGGATTTGCAGGAACCAAAAGTAAAATTACATTGTCCAAAATCCGTAATGTCTCCTCGTCATTCTTACTTAGAAGATCATATGCCGTAATGAAAAGAGCTTGTGCATTGATAGCCTCAGTAGCGTGCAATCCTCCATCAATCCACACAACTGTTTTTCCCTCAGCTGCAAGTGAATGAGCTTCCTGTTCGGTGAGTCCTTCGGCCTTAGCAAGCTTAACTGAGATATCTTGATAACGTTTCAGATTTTTGAGGTTCTTCGGCGAGGTGATAATAGCCATTTTTTGAGACCTGCCTTCAGGTGTTGTTCCAATTTCAACCAATTTAAAACAGTCGGATTCCTTTTCCAATTTTCCCCAATAATCGAGAAGTTGGGTGTAATTTGCAAGAAAATAGTCGTCGCCCACCGTGTACTGACCGAACTTGGGCTCCGTTATAGAACCGGCAGTGACCACATTTACGCTAAGAAGCAACGTAAACAGAAAAAGTAAATAGTTTTTTTTCATTTTCTAATATTTTAATTTTTTATTCGATAATCCATTTCTAAAGCTAACTTATTTCTCAGTCGTTCAAGTCGTTACCCGTGGTTCGCGCGGTCTTCTGGCTTCTCTGATTACTTCTCTTTTGTTCAAATCATATTTTTGACCTTTACTTAAGAAAAAGAACGGACCGGATGACGCCGTGAAATTCTCATTGTTGCCAATCACATGTTTTTCGCCACTGCCCACAATTGTTTTATAATCATAAACAGCAATATAGGACTTACCTACTACCTCGAAAGAATCGCGTTGAACAACGATAGCCGTTGACTCGTCCAACCCGATGCCAATCAGTTTCGGGCTTTCTTTGATGACATTAATCAAATCGAACTGACGGTTACGGCGCAAAATGTGCTGATCGATAACAGAATTCTTCAAAAAGCCCAATCCCTGGGTGTGATCGCCTACCGTGATTTGCGCTCCCGAAGTATCGCCTCTCCACAGAAACGAACCCTGAATACTGGCTCCAGCCGATGTTCCTGCAATCACTCCACCCCGGTTCAACACGTCCCAAAATGCCTGATGGGTAAGGGTATTCAGGTATGAATCGGCAATGCGCCACTGACGACCACCTTCAAAAAACACACCGGTTGCATTTTTCAAGGAAGCAATAAATTTTTCGCTGTTTGCCTCCTTTAAATCATTGGTATGAAGGAGCGTTACTTTTTTGATTTTGGTTTCCTTTTTTACCAGATTCACCGTAGCGGTTTCAACACCGGCAGAGTCTCCAGCCGCCGTAGTTACCACCACAATGTTGGCTTTGTCGACACCCCCGGCCAATTCGGTGAATTTTGCCCAAACATCTTCGGGAATTAACCCGCCGCCAATAATGATTAATGAACCCTTTTCAGGACCGTGTTTTGTAGTTGATTTGCTGATTTTAATAGGGGAAGCAGCCCAAACATTCAGGGCAACCACTGCCAGTATAAGTGCAATAATATTTTTTTTCATTTTTGTAATTTTTAAATGATTAATTCTCTAATCGATAATCTAATTCCGGTTTGCCAGGCACAATGGGAGTGTATTTAAATCCTTCGCCGCGGGCTTTTTGAAATTCTTCCTTTATCGGAATAAGCAATGCCGGATTGGCCAATAAATCGATAGCCGACAAAGCAATTACTTTAGCCGCAGCCAGTACTCCTTTGGTTCCAATGGTAGTTCCTCCTGCAGCCACATTTTGCCAGGAGTGTCCGGGTGATCCCGGCACAAATGTGGTTGCCACAAATGAACCGACCGGAACATTCCAGCTTACATCGCCTACATCGCTCGATCCTGATTTCAACTGACCGAATTTACTTTCATCATACGGAGTTGTTGATTTGACCTTTTCAAATTCACTTACCGGAGTATTGGTACTTTTAGCAATTTGAGTTGCGTAAGCTAATTCCTTTTCCGTCCATTGCACTCCACCCACTTTTTCAAGGTTTTTTTCAATGATTCTGCTAAAAGCTTTATTGGGTAAAACCGGATAAATGGCACCTGCCAAACGATGTTTGGTTACAGTGGTACCCGTTCCTAAAGCACCACCATCGGCTGCGTTATCCACCCTGTTGGCTATATCCAACAGTTCCTCAATGTTCTTGGCTCTTACGTAATACGATACTTCGGCATGTGCCGGAACCACATTGGGCGAGAGTCCGCCCCCATCGGTGATTACATAGTGAATACGAGCATCGGATGGAATATGTTCCCGCAACAGATTGACCATGTTGTCAAAAGCTTCCACTCCATCCAGCGCCGAGCGTCCTTTTTCTGGATTTGCAGCAGCATGAGCTGCTTTGCCATGAAATTTGTAAACCGTACTTAATCGGGCTAAGCTGGTGGAAGTATTGACTGCATTTTCGGAAGCCGGATGCCAGTTTAAAACAGCATCAACCCCATTGAAAAAACCACCCTGAGCGAAAAACACTTTACCTCCTCCACCTTCTTCGGCCGGAGTTCCGTAAACGATAATGGTACCTTTTGCACCCGTGGTTTCAATCCATTTTTTTATCGCAACGGCTCCCGCCACCGAGGCTGTTCCCAACAGATTATGTCCGCAACCGTGACCGTTTCCTTTGGTTACCAACGGTTTTTCAAACGGAACGGTATCCTGCGATAATCCGCTCAACGCATCAAACTCTGCCAGAATTCCAATAACCGGACTTCCCGAACCATAGGTTGCAACAAAGGCGGTGTGTATTTCGGCAACTTCTTTTTCAATCTTAAAGCCATTTTCGGATAAATGCTTTTGCAAAACGGTACTACTCTTTTCTTCTAAAAAACCGAGTTCGGGAGTGCTCCATATTTGCTTTTGCAGTTTATCATACGTTCCAAAAGAATTGTTCAGATAATCCAGGGCAATTTGTTCTTTACCTGATTTTAGTTGCTTCTGTTGTGCATTCAGATTGAAAGCTAAAAGCGTGATGGATACAAATAATATTGTTTTTTTCATCTTTTCAGCTCTTCAATTTAGTAAACTCCATCACCGTTTTGTTCCAAATCCGGATCGTTTTTCAATTCACTGGTAGGAATAGGTACTACCCAATACCTTGGATCGGTGTATTTGGGTTCGTACGCGCCGAATACGACTCCGGCTCTCTTGGTACGTATAATATCGCCGTAACGATGACCTTCGAAAGCAAATTCGTATCTATTTTCATCCTCAACCGCTAGCTGTAAGTCTGCGGCTGTCAAGGTGGTAGGCAAAGCGATGGTTGGCACTCCGGCTCTTGCTTTAATTACATTAATATCGCTAACCGCTCCGGCAATATCGGGAGTTGATTTTTTAAGTCTGGCTTCGGCACGAATCAAATATTGCTCGGCCAAGCGGAACAAGAATACTGAAGATGATTTGTCCGATTTGTTATAAATACGGATTAACCAACCGGCAAGCGAAGTGTTATAACTTTGGTAAATGGATCGTTTACCACCTTTGAGGGGATTATTCAATAAAGCTGCAAAATCAGGACTCACGATAAAATCACCCAGTCCACCTTCAGCAGCAGTAGCAAAGTTTGAACGAATAGGATTTCCTTCCGAAGTGCTGCATGCCGCTTCAAAAATACCTTCGGTAGAGAATCTTGTTTCAAACCAGTTATTGCCGGCTACAAGTGTTGTTAGCTTTAAATCCGTATTCGCAATAAGTTTTGAAGCATAAGTTTCAGCATCAGTCCAACGTTCCTGATAAAGATAAAGTCTGGCTTTAAATGCATACACTGCCCAAATGGACACCCTTCCTTTGTTGACATTCCAGGTGGTTCCTGACAATTTGGTTTCGGCTTTATCAAGGTCGCTTTCTACTTGTTTCAGTACATCTACTTTTTGGCTTTTCTTGATACCAATTTGGTTTGTAGCTGTTGATGGTGTAAGTATAATTGGAATATTACCATAGGTTCGAGCCAGATCAAAATAAGCAAATGCACGAAGTGTATAGGCTTCAGCCAAAATTCTGTTCTTATTTCCGGTTGTAAAAAGGGCATCATTTAGCTTTTCAACATCAGTAATTACGTGATTGGCACGGTTAATCAGTGTATAATAGCTACCATAACCACCACCGTTGGTTCGGTCAGCACCACCTGTTACACCACCATCGGCTTTCAATAGTGGAACAACTACTGTTCTTAAACTGGCTAAAACCACATTGTCGGCAGCTGTTTCATAAGTTAATATTGCGGTTCCGGCAATACCTCTCAGTGAAGAATACACACCGATTAATGCCTTATCAGCCGAAGATTGACTTATGATAATATCACCATCCTCTATCTGCGTTTGAGGCGGAAAATTCAATAATGTATTCTCACATCCGGTAAATAATACGCTTGTAAATAATAGGATTACGACACGGATCGTTATATTTTTGATTCTTATTTTCATTTTTCTGTTTTTAATAATTACAACTAAATTGAACTTATAATTACATTAGAATTAAATAGTTATGTCAATACCAAACAAGAAAGTTCTTGGTTGAGGTGTAGTTCCGAAATCCAATCCTTGCACAATTCCACTACCGGAATTAACCTCTGGATCTGGGCCGCTATATTTTGTAAGTAAAAATAGATTAGAGCCTGTAACGTGTAAACTTGCTTTCTGCAATTTCAATTTTGATGTAATTGATTTTGGAAGAGAGTATGAGAAAGTTAGGTTTTGTAATCTTATAAACGAACCATCTTCTAAGAAACGAGTAGAGCGTTGTTCATAATTGGTAGAACCATCAGCATTCTTAAGCGTTTTTGGGCGTGGTAATACCTCGGTAATATATCCATCGGCATTCACATGATATGAATCTTTATTCTCAACCTTCCAGTAATTCATAGAACTTTCCTGAATTGATCTGGTTGTAGTGCGTGTTCCACCCGATTCCAAAAACGACCTTGTATAATTAAACACCTGATATCCATATTTATAATAGAAACTGAAATCAAGAGTTATACCTTTATATGTAAATGTATTTTTCAATATCCCTTCTACTAAAGGCCATGCATTACCGAAGATTTTCTTGTCCACTTCTGTTATCTTTCCGTCAGCAACTCCAGCAGTTGTACTTGTCCAATCATCATAAACAGCATCTCCAGTTTTAGGATCAATACCTTTATAATCATACAAATAGAACGAATACAACGGATAACCTTGTCGGGCAATAGAACCATAGCTGGCATTCACTTGCTCCACATTTAATTGTTCAATTTTATTTTTATTACGTGACGCAGTAAGCGTTGTTCTCCAAGAAAAATTTCGGTTAGTTATATTCAATGAATTGAGTGATAACTCGTATCCTTTATTGCTGATAGCTCCCGAGTTTTTAGTAACTGAACTAAAACCTGTTTTTCCGGGTAGAGCTTCGGACTGTACTAAATCATAAGTGTATTTATCATATAAGTTAAGTTCCACTTCCAAACGACTTTTAAAGAAAGCTGCATTCAATCCAAGACTCCATTGTCTGGTAGATTCCCATTTTAGTTTTGGGTTACCTAATTGTGATGGTGCTAATCCTGCATTTCCATCATAGACGCTTCCACCACTCCATAATCCAAGATAACCATTACCCCCGGAGATATTCCCAACAACACCATAACTTCCTTTTATACGGAGGTCATTGATAACTTTGCTCTTAGGGAAAAATGCCTCATTAATTGGATTCCATCCCAATCCAATTGAAGGGAAATAACCAGCCCGGTTATCAGCACCCAATTGTGATGAAGCATCTCGACGAACAGTGGCATCAACGCTGTAACGATTATCATACGAATAGTTAACACCACCAAAATAAGACAGCAATCCGGTTCCGGAACCGCTTGCCGATCCGGTTTGAGTGGCTGTTGAAGCTACTCGTTTAAAGGCATCACTGGCAAAACCGGTTCCTGATACATTAACGCTCTCATTTTTGCTTGCTAAATACGCCCAACCGAGATAAGCAGAAACGGTGTTTTTTGATATTACTTTTAAAAAGTTAAGTGTTTGTTCTGTCGAAAATCTGTTGGAGAATCCAACTGCGTCTTCGGCAGCACCGTTAGGATAACCTTGGCTTAAAAATGGGCTATAATAATAGGTGTCGTGACCGATATTCCGGTCGTTACTCCACGATGATTTAAAGTAAAGATCCGGTGTTATATCGTATTTTGCATAAAAGTTATTGGTGATTCTGAATCCATCCGATCCACCATCCCAGTTATCAAGAATCGCCTGAGGATTATTAAATGCTCCTGCAGCATTGTAGGTTCCATCAGCTTTATATAATGGTAAATAGGTAGGTGTATGTAGTGATGCCTGAAAAAATCCTGAAGGTCCATCACCAACCTTAACGTTTGTACGGTGGTTAAATGAAATAACATTGCTTGTTCCAATCTTTAAATGGTTGGTTATGGAATGATCGATATTGATTCTGAATCCATATCTTGTAAAATCTTGAAGTTTCAATGTAGATTGATCGGAGGTATAATCGCCACTTAAATAGAAATTGGTTTTGGCATCCCCACCAGATACAGAAAGACTATTGGTAGTTTGTAAACCGGTACGAAAAACCAATCCTATACGATCGTACGTACTCTGTTCCTCGGGCAGTCCGATACCTCCATCGCTTACTGCTCTAAACGGTCGGGTAGCCCATAATCCATCATTCTTATAGCATTCGTTGACGATTTGTGCATGCTCCGGTCCTGTGGTTAAATCCCAAAGTTTTCCTGTTTTAGAAAATCCAAATTCACTCTTAAAGTTGACTCTGGTTTTAGAATTTCTGGTTCCTCGTTTTGTTGTTATTAATATAACACCATTGGCTGCACGAGCTCCATAAGCTGCAGTGGCACTTGCATCCTTCAAAACTGTAACCGACTCAATATCTTCCGGGTTAAATTCAGCCAAAGGATCTGCACTTTGCGACTGACTAATTTGCTGTGAGCTACCGGTTGTTGCTACTCCATCAATAATATACAAAGGACTGGCGCCACCAATTGAAGTAGAACCGCGTAAACGAACAAATGAACTAACTCCAGGATCGCCAGAGTTTCGAGCTACAATTAAACCCGGTACAGCTCCTTGTAATTTTTCAACAACGCTTGATGATGGTACATTCTGAATCTGATCCAACTTCACGGTTGAAACCACAGCTGTTACAGCATTCGCTTTTGTTTGTTGATAACCAATAACGACTACATTATCCAATCTATTTTGATTTTCAGCAAGATAGATAGTCGTCTGAACAGCTTCGTAAACATCTGCTTCCTGATTTTTATAACCCAGTGATGTAATGCTTAATGTTATTGGAAGAGATTTTACTTTGATTGTAAAATTTCCATTGACATCGGAAGTTGTTGCAGCACTTTGACCTTTTACTTTAAGAACGGCTCCAATAACAGGAGTTTTTGCTGTTTCTTCAAGTACTTTTCCTTTGATCTCAATCTGCTGCGCAAATGCTGAGAATGCGAAAGTAGTTGTAAGTAAAATGATTATTCCGATTTTGCATACGAAAGGAGTGGGAAACTTTTTGTAGTTTCCAAAAATTAATAGTAATTTTGTCATACAATTTTTTGAATTGTAGCGGGCGTAACCTCAATCAGTTTGCCGACGGAGGAGGAAACGCTCGCTTTGTTTTTATAATTTAATAGAGTTTTTTACTTTAACGACAAGTATTTATCTGACAATCGGCTTTCCTGTTCTACCAGCGCTTGTTTATCCAGATTGAGAAATCCTTGTTCGTGATTAAACTTCTGCCCATCGGTCAATACCCACTTGAGGAATGCAGTAAGTTCGTTTTTTGCATTTTGATAAGAATATATAAATCCAATCTTTTCAACCGGAACAGTTTCTACTTTAGTCAATTCCAAAACGTTCAATACTTCGTCCAAGTTACCAGTGAGAATTGATTTGGCTTCTTTCTTTAAATCAAGAGGTAACAAAGCAACATCCGTTTTAAGTGTGCGTGAATTCACGTCAAACAAATACCCTAGATTATTAAACGTCAAACCGATGGAATCTTTTTTTACGGCTGAAATCAAATAAATATCATCGCCAAATACTTTTTTACCTCTGATTTCGGATGATTGATGTCCGAAGTAACTTGCCAACACAGTAGTAGCACAAGCCTGATTTTCGCGTGAATAAATATTGGCTCTAAATTTTGATTTCGGAGCGGGTTCATCACTTTCATAATCTACAACTTCGAAGAAAAGCTTATCCAGTTCCTTTTTATTCAACCCCTTTTTGGCAATCAATGCTAAGATTGGATTATTCTTATTCGTTACCGGAAGTAGAGCATATCTACCGGTGTAAACGATTTCCTGACTCGATTGCAATTCGTTTTGTGCCGGTTGGTGTGCAATGATGTTTAAATCGACAACCTGTTCTGAAGTTGTTTTTGCTGTCAACTTAATATTTGCGTTGGGATTCACCTTTGCATACTCAGTAATCCATTTTTCGATTAATGGATACGTAAATTTAGTTCCTGAGATGGTAATAGTTTCGTTAGCTTTATTTTCGGCTCCAAAAACAGTGGCTGAAATAAATAAAGCGAAAAGCAATTGATAAAAATAAGTCGGTTTCATATTCCTGAATTTTTAAAAATGAATATATTAATGGCAAAATCAGACCAATTATGACCTGAAAGAGAGAAAAAAAATGTGATAAACTTGTGAAATTTCTAGTCTCGTAGATTATAGAGGAAAAAGAAACGAGAACTAATGAATATGTGAGAATTCAATACGCAGTGCAACAACAGCACATTCGTATAGATGAGGAGGTGTAATTTGGTTCTAAAGAAAAAGTTCGTTGAACTATAGAGAGAATCCGATTCCTGTCCGGCAACTGCTCACCTCGTTGTTTCGAAGCAAACAAAATGTTTTGATTAATATAATAAATACATGTTCTCATATACTATACCTTTTTTTTAAATCTGAAGTTTCTCGTTTACGATGCAAAGATAGATGACACTTTCAATACATCAAATACCAATTTTAGGTCATTCTATATACCTTATTTTAGGTATTTTATAGTTAAGAATGCGATTTTAATCAAAATTCAACAAAAAAGGTGCATGTTCTAAATCAAATATAAAAATTCGTTGTAGGAAGAAGTTCTGTTTTAATAAGCACTAACAGTATCATCTCCTCGCAAATCAGCACCACCTTGCAGCCAACCAGCAGCAGTGATTTGCACAGCATCAACCCGACCAATTTTGTCTCTGGGTACAATTTCATATCCTGAATAACTAAGGCGTTCACGTATATTTTGCGGTATAGCATTTTCTTCAACAAATACCTTATCCGGCAACCACTGATGATGAAAACGTGCTGCATTAACAGCTGTCTGAACAGGCATTCCGAATTCAATTACATTAAGAATCGTTTGAAAAACTGTGGTAATTATAGTTGAGCCTCCCGGCGATCCTACAACAAGAAATAATTTTCCATCTTTTTCAAGTATAGTCGGTGTCATGGAGCTAAGCATGCGTTTGTTTGGTTCGATAGCATTCAGCAAACCTCCAACCAATCCGTATTGATTGGGGAATCCTGCTTTTACAGAGAAATCATCCATTTCATTATTTAATAAAAATCCGGCACCTGCAACTACCACATACGAACCGTATGAACCATTGAGTGTTGTGGTAATCGACACAGCATTACCATCCTTATCTACTATGGAAAAATGAGTTGTTTGCTCACTTTCATATCCGTTCAGGTTACCGGGGTTGACTTCCGAGCTGGGAGTGGCTCTGTCAAAAGACAGCGAACTCATACGGTCTTTAATATATCTATCATTGAGCAGCTCTTTTTGATGAATCGGATTGAAGTCCGGATCACCCAGATGAGTGGACCGATCGGCATAAATCCGACGTTCGGCTTCCACCATTAGCCTGACGGTTGAATCTTTCTGAAAACCCCATTTTGAAATCGGATAAGGTTCAACAGATTTCAACAAACTGATAAGTGCTATTCCACCACTCGAAGAAGGAGGCATAGTGATAATTTTAAAATTCTTGTAATTTCCTACAATCGGTTCGCGCCATATAGCCCGATATTCTTTTAAATCATTCAGCTTTACTATTCCATTTCCATGGTTCATTTCTGCCACAATAAGCCTTGCGGTACGTCCTTCATAGAAACCTTCGCGTCCTTTATTTTTTATCAAAGTCAGTGTTTTTGCGAGTTCAGTCTGTTTCAGCACATCCCCAGCGCTCCATTGTTTTTCATTAGCAAAAACTGTTTTAGCAGAATTATATTTAATAAAATCGTCATGATGTTTATTGAGCTCTGAAGCTTGCATGGCTGTAATATGAAAGCCTTCTGAAGCAAGCTGAATGGCAGGTTCAATAAGTTTTCGCCAGACCAGTTTTCCATATTTAGCATGTGCTTCCACCATACCGGCCACTGAGCCGGGAATTCCTGCTGCTAACGAACCGTACTGGCTTAAATCAGAGATCGGATTACCGTTTTTATCCAGGTACATATCTCTTGAAGCTTTTGATGGTGCGGTTTCCCTGAAGTCAAGTGATGAGACAGCACCCGATGAAGCCCGGTAAACCATAAATCCACCACCACCGATATTACCGGCATTGGGATATACCACCGCCAAGGCAAATTCTACAGCAACGGCAGCATCAATGGCATTTCCACCTTGCTTTAAGATAGCAACTCCCACTTTAGATGCCTCGGGATGAGCAGACACTACCATTCCATTTTTATAGTTTTGTGAGAACGCAGACAGAGAAAAGCACACGACCCAAAGCAATGTAAAAGACTTGTACATAGAGTTATATTTCTTCTTCAAATGATTGTTCATAATGCAAAGTTATCAATTTTAAATGGTAATGTAATTATGACTACTACCGAAAGAAGAAGAATATAGCTATAGATTCAAAGTCAAGTACAGGGCACAATCTTAGATATAATACTCTGGTAAAACAATAGAATCTAATTTCAACACCATATAAATATTACAACGTGCATGCACGCGACTTTGATTTATTTCCGACAAAGGCACTTCTTCAAAACCAAGTTGTCGGTATAATGAAATAGAAGCTGTCATTTTTGTGTTTCCTTCCAACACAATACGTTTAAAACCACGATCGCGGGCTTTTTCAATTAAAGCCAAACCAAGTAAGCGACCGATACCTCGATTTCGGGCTTGAGGATCTACTGCCATCTTAACTAACTCGCAGGTGAAAAAGTCTTGAACTATTAATGCACATGTGCCAACAGGAAGTCCATTCAATAAGGCTATAAAAACAACTCCGCCTTTATCCAGAATATATTTTTGAGGATCATTCAAAACCAGTTTATCTGCCTCTTCCAACCAGAAATTAGAAGAAATCCAGTCTTCATTAATGCGTTTAAAATCTTTAGCATACGCCATCAAATTTGTTCTGACAACTATTTCTACACTCATAATCAACTGATTTTAAATTTTATAATTCTTTCAACATCCAAATAGTACAGGCAGAATGTCCTGAGTTTCCTAATGGTTTATTTATTTGTTGAAATCCTGATTCTTTATAGATTGCAACAGCTTTGTCTAATTCCGGAAAACTCTCCAGATACAATTGTTTATATCCCTGTTCTCTGGCTGTATTTATATTTACCTGCAATAAAAGCTTTCCAATTCCTTTACCTCTTGCGTCGGATGAAAGGTAGTATTTAACCAGTTCTGCGCAATCAGTTGGAAGTCCGTCAGTGGGATAAATTCCACAGCCGCCAAGTAAAACTCCATCTTCTTCAGCTATCCAATACGTTGATAAATCATCCTGAAATAATTCGTATAGATTATCTGTCGTCGGGTCGGTATAAACCGTACCGGGGCGATCAATATTGAACTCGCGGAAAACCGTTCTAATGAGTTCCGCTAATATTAAATTATCTTTCTTTTGTATTTGCCTTATTATGACTGCCATATTGCGAAATTGACGGAATGACTTTAAAATCACCCCGTCAATAAGTTTATTTATAATTTATTTCCTTATCTGTTTGATTGTATCTTTCTAACAGCATGCACCAGCTTATCTATTTCATCCGTTGTATTATAGAACGAGAATGAAGGGCGAACTGTGGCCTCAACTCCTAAACGACGAAGCGAGGGTTGCGCACAGTGATGACCCGCACGCAGTGCAATTCCTGCTTCTTTGTCAAGTAAGCGACCAACTTCAGGGGTCGGAACATCTTTCAAGACAAATGAAACCACACTTACCCGCTCACGTGGGTTACCTATCAGACGTAGTCCGTCAATTTTAGCCAGGTGTTCACGGGCATATTCCGTCAGGTAATGTTCGTATTTCGAGATATTTATCAACCCCACGCGACTCACATAATCCAACGCAGCACCCAATCCAACGGCATCAGCCACGTTGGGGGTTCCAGCTTCGAAACGTGCCGGCGGTCCGTTGAAAATAGTTTCTTCAAAAGTTACATCCTGAATCATGTTACCTCCTCCTTGCCAGGGTGGCAAAATATCGAGTATCTCTTTCTTACCATAAACGACTCCTATCCCATTGGGAGCATAAATCTTATGACCCGAGAAAACGAAGAAGTCGCAACCAAGTTCCTGTACATCTACCGGCGTATGAGCAATAGATTGTGCACCATCAATCAACACCCGGGCACCATAACGCTTGGCCAGATCGATCATGGTTTTGATTGGCAGTATCGTTCCGAAGGTATTATTCACCTGTCCGATGGATACAATCTTTGTGCGTGGGGAAAGAAGACGTTCATACTCTTCGAGAATGATTTCACCATTGTCATTGATCGGAATAACCAGTAATTTCGCTTTTTTCTCTTTGGCCAATTGTTGCCAAGGGACAATATTCGCATGGTGATCGAGTGTTGAAACAATAATTTCGTCGCCTTCCTGAATGAATTTACGACCGTAAGTTTGCGTTACCAGATTGATACCTTCTGTAGTTCCGCGCACAAAAATAATCTCTTCACTGCTTGAAGCATTGATAAAGTCTTTTACTATATCCCGCGCACCTTCGTAAGCATCGGTAGAGCGGGCAGCCAGTGTATGTGCTGCACGATGAATGTTGGAATTATCCTGTTGATAAAAACGAGTCAAGGTATTGATTACATGTGCGGGTTTTTGTGTGGTTGCCGCATTATCAAACCAAATCAAATCTTTTCCATTCACCTTCTGATGTAAAATAGGAAAATCATTTCGGATGGATTGAACATCAAATACATCACGATTACTATAACTGAACTCTTGATCACGCAGAAACGAATAATCGGAATACGAGTTATCGGCAAATTGGTTTTGAGCTGCAGAAGATAAATCCTGCTGCTTCCCTGGTTCTTCATGTTCATAAAAAAACAAGTTACCCAGTTCATTGGTAAAAGGCAATCCGGCAGCAAAATCTGGCAAAATTAAACCACCCGAACTGATACCCGGAGGGTTTTGCAACTCACTAAATGATGCGTAGACACTCTCCAGATTAATGTCGTCGGGAAATATCTGCGACGCAACCTGACGAACTTCGTCCGGACAAAACTCACCCGCAATGTCTCTCAGTCGGTTTATGTCCGCCCATTCGTTTAAGCCAACAAAATCTTCCGGGAGGGACTTATAGTTTGTATTATTGTTCAATTCTAACATAAATGTTTATTTAAAAGAATAAAAACTTTGTCTTTGAACCCCCTTTCGGGGGGCAGGGGGGCTACTTCTCAGCTTTCCGGTTTTGATAATCGTGATAATATCCAACTTCAACGTTTTCTAATACGGCAATGGCGTCATCGGTAAGTGAAGCCAAAGAGAAATATTTAGTCAAGAGATAAGAAGCTACGCCAAATTTATCCAATCCCATTAAACGGGCCGAAAGGCTTGGGGCTATTTCGCCGGGAATACCGGTTTGGTGCAAACCTACGATACCTTGTTCTGCCTCGCCGGTACGTACAAGTATAAAACTGGTATTACCCACTCCGCGGTTGGTTAGATATTGACCTTTAATTTCGACTTTATCACTCGGGATAATAGGCACACCCCGCCAGGTTATTACAGGTACACCATACACATTGGTGGTTACGGGTGGCACACCGCGCCAGGTACATTCACGTTCAAATGCAGCAATTGCACGGGGATGAGCCAGAAAGAACGATGGCGATTTCCAAACCAGCGAAAGCAATTCATCCAAATCATCAGGTGTAGGAGCACCGTAACGCGTACTAATACGATAACTTGGCTCTACGCTGGCCAACAAACCAAAATGTTTGTTATTAACCAATTCCCATTCCTGACGCTCTTTTATACTTTCGATACTCAGTCGCATTTGTTGTTCCAGCTGGTTCTGCGGATTATTATACAAATCAGAAACACGTGTATGAACCCTCACAACGGTTTGCAATGTATTGAGCGAATACTCGCGTGGATTTTCCTCATAATCAATGTAAGTTTCAGGAATAATATTATCTTCCTCATGACCGGACACCAGATCGATATGTTTTTCGCCGTGTGTGTTCACAGTAGCCTTCAGGCGCAGATGCGAATCAACAGCTTTCTGAAATTGCTCCCTGAAATTAGGTACTTCTTTGATTATGCTTTCCAGTTCGGCACTATTCAAAGTAAAAAACACACCTGGAGTAATAGTCCGGACCGTTACAGACGATGGTTTGTCCGAAATAATATCGGCTTCACCAAAGTACTCACCTTCAGACAATAAAGCGATACGCAGATTTTCACCATGAGTTCCTTTACTCAGAATTTCCACCTGCCCTTTAGCGACAATGAAAAACTTCTGTCGGTCTTTTCCTTCTTTTATCAGACTACCGCCCAAATCTACCTGTTCAACCTGAAATTTCTTGGCCAACCGATTTACAATATCTTCGTCGATATGCGAAAACAGGGGAATACGACGAAATGATTCCACACGAAAAGCCGGTACACCATCGAAAAATTCAACTTCAATGCGCTCTGCACTTTTCAATTCCACTTTTGTGCGGTTTACCCGGTAAGTACCCGAATCAACTTGTGTCCACGGAAGAAGCTTAAGTAATAAACGAGGAGTAATAGAGCCCATTTGAGGGGCTGTCTTGGTTGTGGTTGCCAATTGTCTGGCAGTAGCAGTAGTTATACTGCGCTGTAAATCATTTTTAGCCATAATTTTTAGGGTTATTATTGTTATTTGCCCTTCGGGCGATATTTATTTCTTGTTATTTGTTCGCTTTGCTCACGTTATTTATTTCATGTTATTTGCCTTCGTTTGTTATTTGCTCGCTGTTCTTTATACTATTAATAACGTACGAAGTGCAAATATCGGCGCAGCCTAATAACAGCCGAAGGCTTAATATCAGTGAAGCTAGATTCCCAACCCATCAAAAAATGAACTGACAATTGCTTTTTGTTGCAGAATGCGCGAACCTGCCGGCACACTGTTGGTAAGCCATACGTTACCGCCTATGATTGAATCGCGCCCGATGGTTATACGTCCCAAAATATTGGCATTGGCATATACCACCACATTATCTTCCAGAATAGGATGCCGTGGCACATTAAGTGGGTTACCGTCTTCGCCCAAGGTAAAACGTTTAGCCCCGAGAGTCACACCCTGATACAACCTAACGTGATTTCCGATTACACTAGTTTCACCGATTACAACTCCGGTTCCATGATCAATACTGAAGTACTCACCTATCTTAGCATTAGGGTGAATGTCGATACCGGTTTCGGAATGTGCCAACTCGGTAATCACCCTGGGGATAACAGGTACTCCGAGCCTCAACAGCTCATGGGCTATACGATAATTAAATACGGCTCGAATGGTAGGATAACAAAAAATTACCTCGCCGTAACTCTTGGCAGCCGGATCGCTATCGAAAGTTGCTTTAATATCGGTGGAAACAATGCGTTTTAACTCGGGGAGTTTGTTAATTATTGATTTGGCTATTTCGGGAGCCAGCTTTTGCGACTCAATACACTGATCCTCGGTGGCATTAAAGCACAAACCATTCTGAACCTGATCACGGAGTAAGTTATACAACCGTTCCAGATTAACCCCCATGTGGTAAGCCAGGGTATCATTGTCGATTGCTGTGTCGCCATAATATCCGGGGAAAATAATTGACCTGAATAAATCCACCACTTGCGATAATTTCTTCAACGATGGCAGAGGCTTGCTGTGCAATGGTATATATTTATATTCCACGGCACTATTATCATTTATCAAAAGAGGAATGTTCTTTTGGATAATACTGAATATTGTTGGTTTCATATTTCGTATATTTGACGTGTATATAATCAGGTGACTTCAATAGTTACTTCGGTACTGACTCCGTTCTGTATACTAAATGCCTTCAAAACGGGCATTTCGGCAGCTAAAGAAACTATCAGATACAGAATATTTGGATCGTAAGCCAATCGTATATCTTCTTCCGAAGGGCGCGAAGGAGTTTCAGGATGACTGTGATAGTTCGCAATAATTTCCAGCTCATCGGCACGTGCCGAACGAAGTACCTGAAACTGCTCAGCCGGATCGAACGAAAAATGTTCCGGACTGTGATCGATATTAGTCAAAAGAAATTGTTTAACCACCTGATTATTCCTGCCGCCCAACAAGCCGCAAGCCTCATTTGGCAGTTCATTAATTGCTTGCGCAATAATTCCTTCGACAATATATGTTGGAATTTGAATCATTTCTGAATAACAATTAGATGTGTTCCTTTTACTTCGGCTTCGGTTATCGAAAGCACTTTAAATCCTTGTTCTTCCGAGCTGC